>Ga0233425_10003823_pt1 | contig 26459 bp, 30 predicted proteins | sample Watercolumn_Towu_2_FD_181712 | JGI IMG/M metagenome (GOLD analysis project Ga0233425, IMG submission 181712) | Freshwater microbial communities from Lake Towuti, South Sulawesi, Indonesia - Watercolumn_Towuti2014_140_MG | ecosystem: Environmental > Aquatic > Freshwater > Lake | place...
CCAAATTTTTTGGGTAATATCAGTTAAGCCCCGAGCGGGGCTTTCTTTTTTTAACAACTTTTCTTGACAATAGCCGCGACTTTTGATAAATTTTATGCAAGGCGTGGTTTATTTATGATTAGATTTAAATTCAACGAAATCAAGACTACTGAGGCGGTCGGTTTGCTTTTAAAAGAAAACGGCGGCAAGATGAATTATATGAAGCTTATCAAATTATTATATCTTGCCGATCGTGAAGCTTTGTCTCGATGGGCAAGACCAATAACAGGCGATTTTTATGTCTCAATGGATCGAGGGCCTGTTTTAAGCAAAGTGTTGGATATAATTAATTCAGGCAAAGCCCCGGGGGTTGATTCATATTGGCATAAATATATTTCCCCTCCCGCAGGTTACGAGGTAGCAATAATTGAGGTCCCTGCTGCCGATGTATTGAGCAAGAGAGAGAGAGAATTATTATTAAGTATTTATGAAAAATATAAACCATTTGATGAATGGGAAATGGTTAAAATTTGTCATGACACATTACCAGAATGGCAAGACCCCGAAGGAAGTTCTATTCCAATTCGAATTGAAGATATACTGAGAGAACTTGGCAAAACTGAGCGGGATATTGCATTGATTGATGATGAAGTATCTGATTTAAATTATGTTGCAGCTATATTACATGCCAATTAATGATCGGCCTTTGGGTTCAGGACCATTATTATCATAGAATTTCCTGAAATGGAAGGAAATTTATGACAAAAATTATGACAGATCATTTTTATCTTCTTCTGTTTGATTTTCCATAAGTGAAATCTCAGGTTGCTTCCGGCTAATCTCGGCAAGGAAGAAAAAGGATTGTTTTTTAGTGAAGGTCACAAAATCGCATAAAATTTTCTTGACTTTTGCGGTTGCCTTGCTTTATTTTAGGAAATTAAGAAGATACGCCTTGCAAGGCCCCTGGCCGGGGGGGTTAAAATCCTAGGAACTGCGCATAGGTGTCGCTGGTAGCCGGTGGGAAGTGCACTCCTGAGTCCTGCCAGTGATTATTGTTTCTCCGATACGGGGATAGGCTCCGCGGAATGCCGGGCCGAACTTAGTGGAAGGAGGGAGGGCGAACGAAGAACGAAGCGTCGGCCCTCCCCAGTTTTAAGGTTTCTCTCCGGCGAAGCAAGGACTGAGTCTCAATATGATGTCCCGATAGTGAGCCGGGTGGTGGAGGGATATGGTATGCCAGTAAATCCGGTAACAGAAATTACACCAGAAAAAAAAGCTAAGTTTTTAAACGCTTTGCGGGAATGGCCTAATGTGTCTAAAGCTGCAAAAAAGGCTGGGATGTCCCGGATGAGCGTCTACAGGATTGTAAAAATTGATCCTGAATTTGAAAAGCAGTTTAAAGAAGCAAGGGAAATGGGTATTGATGCACTAGAAGATGATACCTTGGAATCTTCTAACAGGTCCGATACGCTAAGAATCTTTCTACTGAAAGGAAACCGGCCAGAAAAATATGCTGATAGAAAGCATATTGATGTTGAGGGGAAAGTAACAATCAACTTTAGCTATACTACAGCAAAAGATGATAACCCCGACAAAATTACATAGCATAAATATCACTTGGTCGCCTACTGCATCGGCGTTCATTACGTCAAATGCTGATATAGTTGCCCTGATAGGCCCTAAAGGTGAAGGTAAAACAACTGCTGGAGCCGGGGCTTTATTTCACTGGGGTCCGAAGTTTAAGGCACAACATGGCCGGAAGATGCCATGCGCTATTATTAGAGATACTCATATCAATATTAAGCGCATGACCAAGAAAAGCATGGAAAAGTCTTTTCCTTTTGCTCTTAGATTCTATGACAGTGATTTAAAATGCGAATCTGAATGGTTTGAAATAGACCTGATCGGTATTGATGGCCCTGGAGCGCTCAATAAGATTCAAGGGAGTGAGTACGCTTTTATTTGGTTAGAGGAGCCAGCGCCTATCGTAGACGCTGCAAACGCTGGGTTGCCGTTATGGGTCTATGAGGAGGCCCTGAAGATCGTGGCCAGGGGGGGGCATGGGTTTGGACGGCTCCAGATCACCATGAACCCAGCCGACGAATATCACTGGACCTTCGACGAACTGGTCGAGAACCCCCGCTTTCCCCATCCAACTTACCCTGATATTCATCTGGAAGTTTTCAACATACCCTTCGGCGAAAACAAACACCTGGCGGCAAAGGCCCGAGCCTTGACCGACATTGCCACCATGCACGACCCAGGCCAAAGGGCAAGGTATGTTGAGGGAAAGTTTGCCTTTGTGCAGCTTGGCGAGGCTGTGACCCCCGAATATAATGAGGATATTCACCGGGCCAAGCATGATTTGATGCCTATTCCCGGCGCTTTAGGTTTTCGATTTTGGGACGGGGGTCTTAATCCTACCTGTTTAGTGGGGCAAGTTACCCCTGCGGGCGGGCTATGGTTTATCGATAGCAAAGTGGGTGAAAACATCGGGATGACCCAACTAGTTGAAGGCATTATAATTCCCTTAATGGAAGATAAATATTCCAAGGTCACCCGGTGGCGAGACATAGGAGACCCTTCTCTTAAAGACGTTTCTACTACCGATTCAGAGACCTCGCCAGCAGCGATCATTGAAAGTAGACTGAAAACCATCTTTGAGCCTGGCCCTATTCCTTGGGGACCACGCCGGGAGGCGTGGAAGGTCGCCCTTAACCGGATGGTGGGGGGATACCCTTATGTCATGCTTTCTCAGGGAGAACGGGTATTGAATCGGTGCTTGAGGGGCGGGTGGCACTACCGCAAGGATAATTCAGGACGGATTATCAGGGAGAATGCCGTGAAGGACATTCATAGCCACCCTGGAGATGCCGGTGGGTATGGCCTTTCACGGCTCCTAGGGATGTTGGCCCAGCAGGAAAGGCAACGGCAGCGCCAGGCAGTTCAACGGAGCCGGGGGTCGGCTGTCAATCGGTATAGAATGGGGGTCAGGAAATAAAGATGCCCACATTGGCCCAACTTAAGTCGGAAATTGCCCGCATCGCCCGCAGCATACCACCTGGAGGGTATCGGTATGATCCTTCCGTATGCCCATATCACGGCTCATGGGCAGGTAAAGAATTTCTTGGGAACTTGCTATTCCTTGACTCGCCCATTACCTACCAGGTCTTCGAGTGTCCCGGTTGCGGTAAGAGGGACGCGGTGGAGCGTTTGCCCCATGAGATTGACGCTGATGATCCCCGGTATATTCGTGGGGCTATACCAATAAGGGATTGGAAGCTGCGGAAAGGGGTAAAGCCTGACGCTATTTTGGAGGGGAGGGTCATTTTCAAGGCTAATGGGGAAATGGTGGAGATATGACAGATGTGGAATGCTGCTCTACCTGTCTTCACTTAAAGCCGGGCGATGCAGGGGCAACCTCCAGGGTATGCCGGGAATATTGCCAGATGGGAGAATGGTTTCCTTTCAAGCCGGAAGAATTTAGATGCGAGGGATATAAACACAAATGCCCCCCATAAAACTGACAGAGAAAGAGATAATTGACTTCGTTATTGCTCAGAAAAACGAGGCCAAGGATACCAGGGAAGAAATAGAGGACACCTGGAATAACCTGGAAGCTCTTTATTTGGGTAACCTCGACTGGTCCGACGCTGAGGATTGGCAGTTCAAGGTCAACCCAGGCATGGTATGGCGTACAGTAAAGAACGCTATGGCCGTATTATCCCGGATTCTCACTAATTCCCCCAATTATTTCAGCATCGAGGGGGTGGAATTTAACCAGGACCAGCCCCTGGCCGAGGCTATTGAAAAGGATTTGAAGTTCTGTTTTACTCAGGCGGGCCGGGAAATCCGCAATAACAAGCAATCCTTTATCTCTGAGTGGCGGGAGGGGGCGGAGAGCAGCATTCTCTTTGGATTTGGCAGCTTGAAATGGGGTATCAGGGCCAATCAAGACTTCCTGGGGCGGCTTTATGCGGAACCGTGCTGTCAGGCCATCGATCCCCGGGACCACTTATTCCCCCTGGATCAGTCATTCGACATTCATTCCTACCGTAAGCCCTTATCAGACCTCAAAAAAGAAGCTATGTGGGGGCGGTATGACAAAGGACGCATTACCAAGTTATCAAAGGGCGATTATTACGGCACCTCGACCCTGGATGATTGGGAAGAGCGGATGGACAGGCTCAACCTTAAGCACGTAGTCAATGAATATCGCCGGGAAGTGCATATTGATGAATATTGGGGCGATATACTGACCAGGGAAGGGGATATTGTGGCCGAAAATCAGAGAATTATCATTGCCAACGAGCGTCATTTATTGAAGAAGGGTGACAATCCTTATGAATGCAAGCGACGGCCCTTTGTTACTCTTAACCCTCTCCGGGTGCTATTCAGGCATTTAGGGGCAGGCATCTTTGACCAATGTGAAGGGCACCAGGTGGCTTTAACGCGGTTAATTAACCTTCTTCTGGATTCAGAATTATTCAGGATTATGCCGGTGCTTGAGGGTAATGTGAATATTGTAGATGATGAGGAAGACCTTTACACCTGGGAGCCGGGGAAGGTGATTCCTAAGAAGAGTGCGGAACAGGCCCTTACTCCGGTATTAGCCGGGGGGAGCAGTCAGGGGGGGCAGGCCCTGGCTCAATTTCTCCGGCAAGACACCCAAAACCATACCGCAGTCAGCGAGTGGATAATGCCCGCCGGTGATTTTAAGGGCGGGTCTCCTACAGCTACCGAAGTAGCGCAAAAGACCGGCCAGGCGAACGCTTATTTTGAGCAGGTAGCTAAAGACCTCGAAGATCAAGGGATAGTGCAGAGTGTCAAGTTGGCCGCGGATTTGCGGATTCAGTGTCTGTCTATCCCTGGGGCAGTCATTAATCGGGCTGCCCGCATTTATCAGCAGTCGGGCGTGATGTTGGACCAATTAGCCCAAGACCCTATGGCCAGGGCCGAGATATACGGTTCCTGGGATATTAAGGCCAGGGGAATCAGTCTTTTCTTTGAGAAGCAAGAGAGCCTCAAGGGGTTGCTCCAGTTGGGGGAGTTGATAATGAAAGCTCCGCCCGAAGCTCAACAGTTAGTGAAAATTGACGGTTATTTCCGGCGCACCGTGGATGCTTTGCAGATCAGCAACCCGGATGAGATTGTTAAGTCGGAAGAGGAAATTGCCCAAGAACAGGCCCAGGCCCAACTTCAACAAGAAATCCTCATGGCCCTTGGGGAGAGGCTGGGAATAGTCCCCCAGCAGCAAATGATACCTGAATCTGGTGGCATGGCCCCGGATCAGGTCGTTTCCGGGCTGGCTCAAAGCCTTTTGGGGGGAGTGCCTGAAGGGGTAACGGTGCAGTAGATGATAAACAAGTCTACCAAAGTTGAAGATATGCGCCGGAAGATGGATCGGCACCGCGCCCGGTTTGAGGAGGCAAGGCGGGTACATCAAATAGTCACTGCTCCAAACTGGCCGGAAATTAAATGGTGGATTGAAATGCAGATGGCAAAGAGCGGGGATTCGGTAACAAACTTAACTGAACCCCTGCAAATTGCTTCCTTAATGGGCGGATGGAACGCCTTAAGGCTGCTTCTCCAGTCTGCGGAAAAGTGTATAGACCTTTCGGAAATGGAAGCTAACATGCGCCAGTTGCATGATGAATATCAGAAAAAAGCAATGGGAGGGAGATAAAGTGCCGAAACCGATGAAAGTTAAGCCAAAAGCTAAAAAGGCGGTTGGAAAGCCAAAGGTTGCTAAGGGGTTGGCTAAATCTTTAATGCAGGGCGGTGCGTCCATGCCGATGCCTGGCGGCGCTCCTATGCCGATGCCTGGTATGCCCATGAAAGAACCTATGGTGCTGCCCAAGCGCCGGGGGCGGAGATAAATTGGAAAAGATTCCTGCTGTGACGCCGCCGGTGCCTTTAGTTGTTAAAGTTAAACGCCGGATAATAAATGCCTTGCATTTGGCGTCAAAAGAGAAAATAATGGAGGTGGCTAAGATTTTGGAGGTGAAAACCAGCAATAACTAACATTTGTAAATAGGCACCGCACCGCAAGGCACTGCTTAATAAGGGCGCTGCATAGCACCGCAAGGCCGCTTTATCTATCAGTAAGATAGAAAGCGGCTTTTTTTATTAAAAACTTGGAGGATTATATGTTCGACGATGACGATCAGGCCCATTACGGACACCCTGACTATGACCAAACCGCCAATCCTGACCGCGACCCCGTTATCACCGATGCGGACACCTCGGGGGCAGGCAAATTGTTCGCCGGGAAATACAAGACGGCTGAGGACTTGGAAAACGCTTATCGGAACCTGGAAAGCAAGTTGGGGGCACAGGGCCAAGAACTCGGGAGTATGCGCCAACAGTGGGAGGCCATGCAGCAGGCAATCAATCCCCACCGGCAACTATCGCCCGAAGAAGCTCAGGCTCAGATGCTCCAGCATTATGAGCAGAACCCCATCGGCTTTATCCAGCAATTCGGGCAGGGCATCATGCAGGAGGTGTTGACTCAGACCCAACAGCAGATAGCGGCCCAGGCCGTAGTCAACTCCTGGCTGGGAGACAATCCCGAATACCGCACGGATAAGCGGCAAGCCGGCCTCAAGTACTTCCTGGACAACGCAGTGAATGTGGACCCGAACCTGCGCTATCTCTCGCCTTACAAACGTCTGGATAAAGCCAGGGAACTTCTGGACGGGTTTATTCAGGAGGAGATGGCATTGCGGGACAAAACCAGAACTCAGGCCGAAGCCGAAGTCAAAAAGATGGCGGCTATGGACACCGGGCAGTCTGCCGGGCCTCCGGGCAAGTCTGGGGAATCTGATATGTCTCACGAAGCATACATGGAAAGTCGCCGGAAGTTTAGCGACCAGATAAGGACTCCGGTCAAATAATCTCTCCCGGCGGCTAAAGGGAGAATAATTTATGAGTGGTCAAGTATACTCGGTTAGTTCGCTGGGCGGCTATGGAGCCGTGCCACAACTGACCGCTGAAGTGCGCGATCAGGCCCAACCGTTGATTCGATTTCGTCAATTCGATGACCTGATCGACGGCTACGGCGGTTCGCGTAAAGGCGATACCTTTAATTGGGATATTATCGCCAATGTCGCCACCGCCGGGGGCACCCTGGTGGAAACTTCCACTATCCCCCGGACGAACTTTACTATTAACCAGGGGACCGGGAGCATTACGGAATATGGGAATGCGATTCCCTACACCAAAAAGCTCAAAACCTTGTCCCAAATCGAAATCGACGGAGCCACGCGCCGGGCCTTGCGGAATGATATGGTCAAGGTGCTGGATTCTGCGGTTCACGCTCAGTTTGACGCGGCCAAAATTCGTTACGTCGGCACCGCCACTGATGGCGGCGCTTTCACCACGAACGGCACCGCCACCGCGACCTGCACTTCACAGCTTAACAAGTACCATGTGAAGGCCATTGTCGATTATCTCCAAAAGAATATGCTGGCCCCGCCTTACGATGGCAACAGCTATATGGCCATCGTCACGGTGGCCGCCCATAACGGTCTGTATACCGATGTCGAGGCGGTTATGCAATACACCAAATATCCCGCCAATGGGGAATTTGGCATGTATTACAACTGCCGCTTTGTCAAGGAGACTCATATCCTGGACAACGACATGGGTAACGGCAGCCTCTACGGGCAAGCCTTCTTCTTCGGGGAGGAAACCGTGGCTGAAGCCGTGGCTGAAGCGGAGCATATTATGTTCCAGCCGGATTACGTTGACTTCCAGCGGAACCCGGCCCTGGCCTGGTACTTCATCGGCGGTTTCAAAATCATGCACTTTGCCAACCCTGACAACCGGATCGTAAAGTATACGTCCGTGGAAGTAAATTAAGGAGGGTGCTAACATGGGAGACCAGTACACCGCCGGTCGTTATGGCACCCGGCAGATGCTTTCTGCCTATTTTGACGCTAACAAAACTGCTAATACCGAAGTAGCGGTGCTGCGGTTTTTCACTCCTGTCGTGGTTCAGGAAGTTCAGGTAGGCGTGATTTTAGCTGGCACCAGCCATGCTACCCATGCCCTGGATGTCTACAAAGGCACTACGTCTATCGGCGCTGTGCTTGTGGGCACAAACACCAAAGGGTCTGTCGTGGCGGCTTCGCTGACCGACACCACCTTTGCGGCTACGGATGTTCTGAGCCTCAAAACCACGAACTCGGATGCGACATGCAAGGGCAACATCATGGTCGATTATGTGGAGCAGTACAGTTAAACCTCTAAGCCGGGGAAGGAAAGAAAGAGCCTTCCCCGGCAGTTATAACGGAGTAAAAACATGGGACAATATACCGATGGCAGATTTGAAACGCAACTAAGCCGGGATATTGGTATGTTGCACTCGAATCGTACGGCAGCTTCTGAGGTGGCCCGGATCAGATTTTCTACCCAAACATTGGTCAAGGAAGTATCCGCCAGTGTTTTAACTGCGGGCACGGCTACGACTGCCGGTTTCACGGTACTAAAAAATACTTCTAGTATTGGGGCCGTGATTACCGGGACTCAGACCGCAGGGTCGGTAGTAATTGCCACCCTTGCCGATACCACCTTTGCATCGACCGACGCCCTGGTGCTAAAAAATATAACCTCAGACCTCAATATGGACGCCCGAGTTTGGGCGGACTATCAGGAACTTTTTAGCGCCACTTAAAAAGCACGGAGGATTATCATCATGGGACAATATACTGACGGGCGATTTCAAACCCGCCAGAACATCGCCAACAAAATTGACTCGAATCTGGCGGCTACGGGCGTTTGCGCCATTGTCAGGTTTTTCACCCAATCCCTTGTTTATGAGGTAGCCATCGGCATCGGCGTTGCCGGGACCGCTGCGGCTACTTCAAAATTTGACATTTACAAAAATACCTCATCCATTGGGGCTGTTGTGTTCGGTACAGAAACTGCCGACCAGGTAGTTATCGCAACCTTGGCCGACACCACTTTCGCCGCCAATGACCGGCTTGTGCTAAAAAACAGCGACTCGGATGCTACCTTCAAGGGCAACCTGAGCGTAGATTACTCCGAACTGTTCTCGGCCACCTAAAAGGAGTACTGAATTATGGGAGACCAATTTCACTATCCCTCTGGCCGTCCGAAACTTCGGCTTCAGCTTGAAACCCCGTTGCTTAACAGCAATAAGGAGGCTGCTTCAACCCTCTGGACTATCAGGTTTAAGACTCCTGGTTATGTCAAGGGGATTACGGCGGAAATCGCTACGGCGGGGACCGGGGCCACGGCGGGATTTACCATCTTTAAAAATACGACCAGCATCGGGGTTGTCACTTGCGGGGTTACTGCTGCGGGAACCTACGTCACCGGCACTATGGCGGAGACCTATTTCTTGACTACCGACAAACTGGTGCTGAAAAACGTCACTTCGGACCTCAACCTTGACGCCCGGGCGATTGTTGACTATTACGCCAACCATGAGAGGTTTTCGTGAGCCTGCCAATCCCCGGATCATTAATCTCAGAGGGGGGTCGCAAGATTCTCTGCGAATTGGCCGCGGCCTCCCCTCCTGGGTGTTTCGTGGAGTTTGGGGTATTTAACGGCGGGAGTGCTTACGAACTGGCAAAAGTAGCTGAAGAACAAGGCCGAGAGATTTTCCTGTACGATACCTTTGAGGGTATGCCTTATCAACATCCTGAATATGATCGGCATAAGGTCGGGGATTTAAAAACAGTCGATTATGAACTTTTGCAACTGCAAATTCCCAATGCGGTCTTCGTTAAGGGCATTTTCCCGGACTCACTATTGGAATACATGCCGCCCATTGCCTTCTGTCATGTGGATGCCGATCAGTACGACTCGATCAAGGCGGCTTACCGGGTATTCGGTCCATTAATGGTTAAGGGCGGGATTATGGTCTTTGATGATTACCTGGCGTTGCCTGGTGCAACCAAGGCTCTCGATGAAGTAGCGGGCAAGGAGAACATCGAACTGACCGCCAACAATAAGGCCCTGTTGAGGTTTTAGTCATGCCTAAAGAGATGGAAAAGAAACTCAAGGCTGAGGCCAAGAAGAAAGGGCTGAAGGGCGAGAGGGCCGATGCTTACGTTTATGGGACCATGAGAAAGACAGGTTGGGTCCCTTCTGCTCAAAAACAGCCGAAGCAGAGAGGTAAAAGTCGTGGCAAGTGATTGGTTAGCACCTTTGGTTCAAGCACTCTTGGGGCAAGGTAGGATTAAGCCCATACCTATTACTGGCATGGGGCAACCTATGGGTAATAAGGCTGATTATATTAATCCCATTACCGGCATGGGGCAGCCTATCACTAGGACGATGATGAGTGATCCTGACCGCACCTTTAATGCGGAAGTGGGCTTGCCCACACCCAGCAAAACTATGATGTCGCAGCCAAGCGTGGGTCCGCCCCCGCAGACCTTGCCCCGGCCACAAATAATGGAGGGGGGCATGAGTGTTCCGGGTAAGAAATTGACCGTTCCTCCTGGGTTTAGTTATACCGGCTCCCAAAAGTCAACAGGGATTCCACCCCGGCCATTTGTAGGGTACGGCACCGAAGCGGAGGGGCATGTGGGTATAGGGCGGCCCGAGCCGCAAGTGATCTATCCTGGAGGCGCTCTAGGCGGCGGTGAGGAGTATTACGGAATGCAAGAGAGGTGGGCACCGCAGGTGATGGGGAAATAAATGGCCTGGACACGCGAAACCTCATGCGGCAACGAAGCCTCTAAATGCAGACATCGGGTATTGCCTTTTCTGCGAGGTCTGGGTATTGACCTGGGGTGCGGGACAGACCGCATTCACCATAAGGCTATCGGCATAGACAAAGCTATCGGGGCCGGTATTTGCCATGATGTGGAAAGGTTGCCGATGTTCAAGGATGCTTCCTTGGATTTCGTCTTTTCCTCGCATTGTCTTGAAGATTTGGGGCCGACTGAGGACATTTTAAAAGAATGGTGGCGGGTGTTGAAGGTCGGCGGTAACATGGTTCTCTATCTGCCGCACAAAGACTTGTACCCTAACGTGGGGCAGCCTGGGGCTAACCCTGCCCACCTACATGATTTTTACCCGGAAGATATATTGAAAATCGTTAAACGTAATTTTGCCGCCAAGTTAATTAGAAATGACGTTCATGCAGAAGGGAATGAATACAGTTTTGAAATGATTCTACAAAAACTTCCTGGCGGCCCTCGTTTGGAACGGGATTTGCAGGTGACGCCGGAAAATGCCTGCATGATTATTCGATATGGGGCCTTTGGGGATGCAATCCAGGCCACGCCCATAATTCGGCGCATCAAGGAAGAAGGGTATTTTACCGTTGTCCAATGCTCCCACCGGGGCGCGCAGGTATTGAAAAACAATCCCCACATTGACCGTTTAGAAGTCCTGGACGAGGGCATGTTATTGCCCCAAGACCTGCCCGGTCATTGGGAGAAGTTGGCAAAGACATATAAGCGGTTTGTCAACCTGTCAGGCATAGTAGAGCAGGTCTTGCTCAAGATCAAGGGGCAGCCCGGCTATGATTCTCCCGATAGCCTCCGACACCTGATATGCAACGTCAATTACGGGGATTCCCTGCACATGACCGCGGGGTATCGGGATAATGCCGGGATGACTTTGCCGGAACTGTATTACCTTCCCAAAGAAGAAGTCTGGGCGGAAAAGTTTGTCAGAAAGGTTAAACAGGATACCGGGGCTGAATACCTGATTCTCTGGTCCTTGGCCGGATCGGGGTGGAATAAGAAATACCCTTGGGCAGAATTTGTGCAACGGACCTTTTTGGAAGACTTCACGGATGCGGCGATCATCACCGTAGGAGATGAAAGTTGTAAAATCTTGGAATGGGATCATCCGCGCCTGGTGAAAATGTCGGGCAAAACCACCATGCGGCAGTCCTGCCTGTTGACCAGGTATGTTGACTGCGTGGTGGGGCCGGAAACCGGGGTGCTTAATGCTGCTTCCTGTTGGGATACCCCCAAAGTGTTAATGCTCTCCCATAGCTCCAAAGAAAATCTGTCGAAATACTGGCAGAATACCGTCAATATCACCCCGGAACCGGAGTGCGAGTGCCACCCTTGCCACAAGTTGGTCTACGTTTTGGAGGAATGCCCCCAGAAGCCCATCACTATTGAAAAGAAAGACGTACTGCGGTTCATCTTCTTTGTTCGGGCAAACTCTGGTTTAGGGATTGATATTGGCCGGGCTGTGACTGCCGAATCTTGGCAGGAGAAGATGAAGAAAGTTCCCGAAGGCCCTATAACTATGGAATATACGGGATGTATGGCCTTGACGGAACCCATGAAAATCTTGCAGGCGATGGAGAAATTTTATGACCAACGTCAGAAAGAAGCGGACAACGAAAGTGCAGGCGAAGGTAGACAAGCGTCCCCGGAGAGAGAAGAATATCCCGATAGTGGCGCATCCTTACGACCCGGAGCCGATACCGGCAATGGAGCAATGGGTTGCTCCGCCTCCTGAGCCGGAATTACCGGCTCCGGGGATGCTCGATAAATCACGTCCTTATGGAGAAAGTGTCAACGAAACTCGGGGACGGCATTATCTCCAGGATGACAAATGGTATCATTATGAGACGCTGGAGGAGATACCACCTCCTATTTAACTAACGGATTATTGGGGTCATAACCCCCCACATAGGGGTTAAAGGTTTTCGGATTGTAAAGAGGTGGAGTGAGGTAGATATGGGAATCGCTCTTGGGCGTAACGAAACCATAATAGACTTGGCCGCCGGGGGTGCTTCCCGAAACCGTACCGTCCCGGTCTATCTGCAAAAAATGGGGCAGTTGGGAGTCGGGGGGATGGAATATGATGTCCTTGGCGGCAACCGGGCAAACCAGGGAACAGATAATGAAAGCAATCATCAAGATTTTCATGAGCAAAGCCTCCTTTGGCTATAAAATAAGTTAATTGAAGGAACCTGTCAATGGCAGATGGAATTAACCAATCTATGACAAACCAACTACCTCCCCTGCCGTGGGAATATACGGGCGGCAGTCCTTGGGAAAGATATAGCGCAGCATTGAAGGATTCAAGTAGATTGGGCAGAGCTGAATACTTACAGGGCTGGGGAAAGCCTCAACAAATAAAGGAAGCAATTAATCCCATTGAAAGCATAAGAAATTCACTCATGAAAGCTATATTGCCCTCTGAAACAAGGCAGTTGGCTTTAGCTCAACATCGGTACATTATGAATGATAGTGGGCCAATGGCACATTTAAGAAATTTAGTTAGCAAATCTCCGAAGTTTACAGATTTGCCGACAGCAGTAGTGACTCCAGAAATGATTTCAAATAATCGGGCTATTACTGCATACCCACAAGACAATGATAATGCTGTGCTTATGGCCGTTACTCCTAGATATTTATGGGGAGGGATTGGCTCATCTGGAGTGCATGAGGGGATGCACGTTGCTCAAGGGTATCACGATAATCGGCAAGCATCAGAAGGGTTAGCTGTTGGGTTAGAAAAAGGACTATATGGTAAAGATTGGTCTGGTTCTGGCTATCACCATTTACCTGAATTTGCTAATAACAAAGATTTTTGGCGAGGGCAATCCCACGGAGAAAGGTTAGCACAGTCATTAATGAGGTCCGGGAATATCCCGCAAACTGAGATAGATTATGTTAGCCGACTATTCCAAAGGTGATAAGATGCGACTCCTATTTTGCCCCGATTGCTTCGATTTGTTCAAAATGACAGCAATATTAAGAAGTTGTGCATGTGGAAAAGTAAAGGGCAGGTATTTGAATGAACTGGACGCGGAAACTAATGGAGAAGGGCATTGTATAGGTATTGATAATTATACCTTAAAAGAGGCTACCAATTTATTAGATCAAGCCATTGAACAAGGGGCAACAATTAAACAAGGGCTTCGGCCCATGTTTATGATCTGGTGTTGGGCGATGCCTCATGAAGGCACGGCCAACCCCACTACCAAAGTCAATAAGGATTTATAAATGGAAATCCAAATTGCCGGTGAATGGACAGGCTACACCATCAATGACCTGATTCGCAAGACCCTGAAGCTCTGTTTCCAGGAAGTCACTAAAAGCGGTGCGGGCATAGTCACCGGCGATTTCTCCCGCTATGAACAGACGGAAATCATCGAAGCCTTGAACGAGGCCAATGAGGACATTTCCTTAGAGGCCAAACTTGCAGAAACCTTTGCCTTTATCCGCCTCCTGGACGGTCAGCGGCAATACCCGTTACCCAAAGACCTCTGGTGTCTGAAATATGCTTGGTACTTCGATACCGGCGGGACTCCCTGGCCCCTGAAGATTTATGATATGCGCTGGGCTTTTGAAATACGGAATTACCTAATGACCCTGGAAGGTAGCCCTCCGGAATTTATTTATCCTGGCGATAGTTATGGCAATATCCGTAAGATCGGGGTTTATCCTATTCCAGGAACGGACGGTACGGCCATAACCTTCAGTGCAGCGACCGGGGCCGTAACTGGTTCCAGTTTGGGAACCTTTGTCGGGGAGATTACGGGGCAGCATAAAGCCGGATATGTGGCCAGTCCTTTCTTGGTAGATTCTGCTGGGCGTAACTTCGTTACCCTTGGGGCCAAGGTGGGGATGATGATATTCAACGTCTCGGACGGCTCCAGCGGTCAGATTACCGCTATCGGCAACCAAGATGCTACTAATGATAAGGTCTCAGTGACATTGACTGGCGGAACTCTTAATTATTGGACTCCGACAGATTCTTTTGAACTGCCTGCTGGCGAATATGGGGAGATTGTCTCCTTAACCAGTAATGAGGAATATATTTTCAGTTCAACCTTGGGCGGCATTACCGGCATCACGCCGCAGCCCGGCAATTTAATGATCCAGTATACCCGGTATCCAGGGCGGTTTACCGATGTAAGCCAATACCCGGAGATGTATAAGTATTTCCAGAAGGCTTTGCCTTATGGTGCGGCGGGAAGGCTCTTACTCGATTCCGCTGCGGCCAAATCCGAATACGTGGAACGAGCCAAATATTGCCAGAGTATGTTTCAAGACTTTGTAAATAAGGCTCGGCGGTATGAAGCACACACCAGAAACCGGCGGAAGCCGACAATTAAGCCGTTGAGGTAAACCATGTATATAGTTAAATATATGTGCAATGAGAATAATAATACTATTCAATACAATATGGAACCATCAACACCGGGAGAATATCTGCCCGATGAGATATTAATAAGTGATGAAGACGAATCATCGGCAACTGTAATAGGAATTAATGATTTGTGCGATTCATTAATAATTGTTATGGGTTATGATAAATTAATCAAATACTTAAATGACAGAAACATTATGATGGCACAGAAGGAAGGTTAAAGAAATTGCCCAAATTTCCCCTAACCAACCTGCACGGCGGCATGAACCGGCACCAACAGCCGGAAATGTTACCGCCTAATATCTTGGCGAATGCCATTGGGGTAGACATGTTTAAGCCCGGACTACTCCGCCCCCTGCCTGCTGGCCGCAAACTGTCCAGTGGGATTAGCGGCGTAGTCTGGTCGGAAACGGCCTGGGTTAATGGAGTTTTCACGCTATATTATACTACCAGCAGCGGGCTTTACAGATGTACCAATATTGAAGATAAAATTAACCCGGGCACCCTGCTCGACAGTGGGATCACCGGAAGGTTCTCAGTAGATGTTTTAAACAATGTGGCATATATCGCCGCCAGTCAAAAACGGCTCCGGGATGATAGGACCTCCTGCACCGCTTGGGGTATTTCTCGCCCCGCCACTCGCCCTTCTATCGCCACGGTAGCTATGAGTACCAAGGTCATTAATGCCTGTGAATCAACCTCCGGTTGGACGGTTGTTGATGGAACTTTGTCATTAAGTACCGAGGCTGCTTTTGGAACATACTCTCTGTCCTTCCTTGCCGGAACCTCCAGTACGATTGTCAGCACTAATACAAATACGCATACCGGAACATATTTAGGAACAGCAACAGGCACGGATACTGATAATAATTTACAAGATACTACTAAGAATTTTAGCAATAATAAGGTAATAGTAGGTACAAGCACTATTACAAATGTAACTGATACATCTACAATGCTGCCTACAGGCATTATAACTACAACAACGGATGGAGATACATTAACCGGAACATTAGCGGGCGGAGTGGCAAATTATTGGCAAGAAAACGACGCATATCTTTATACCTCCATCAGTACGGAAACGGTAGTGTCTACGTCAGGGACAGGTATGCGGATAATTGCCTATACGACTGGAAACTGGAATTTGAATGAATTTGCGGGCGGGTCTCCTTCTACAGAACAAGATTATATTGAACTGCATATATATTATCTAAATATCAAAGATTTAACTTCTATTATAATCTCTTTTGATTGTAACGATGGTTCATTTACTACTGACGGATATTATTATCTAATTCCCCTGGAATCCGTTAGTGCTTCGATATTAAGTATTGGAGCGGGGCAGACTAGTCTGTTTCCCGGCACGCCCCGGCAGGATACGCCTCATGGCGGCATACCGACAAGCCAGAGATACAAGGACAGTTCTCGCTTGGGATATTCATCTCCTACGCCTGCTACAGACGATGGAGCCGCTTATGCTCCATTTACAACTTTGCCGCATTACGATAAAGCGTCTCATCAGCCCAAGACAAGAATCCGGCCTGGAGTTCAAAAACAAACACCTATCGCCGACAATTCTCGGTGGATCAGGCACCGTATCCATAAATCGGATTTTGTGCGCTACGGGGCTACATCGGGCAAGGATTGGTCTACTGTCCGGGCAGTAATGATTATGGGTCAGGCGGCTTCTAAAAAAGCGGCCGCGTTTCTGATAGACAATATCTGCCTAGCGGGAGGTGGTAAGCATCAGGGACAGTATTACGGCATGTGCGCCTTTGCGGTAAGGGACGTGAGTAACAATACCTTACGGGTGTCCGGCTGCTCTGATGTCTCAGCAGTAGTGGAAGCGGATCAGCAGAAATTGATTTGGACCGTGACAACCTCAACCGATCCGCAAGTAAACCAGCGATTGCTATTTATTAAAGGCGGATTGCTGGAAGATTGGTTTTGTGTAGGAAAAATCAATAATAATACCGACTTGATTGCTGAAACCAATATTGCCGATTGGGAGTATCAGGATGGTATAGAGAATTATTACGATCTGGAGGGGGGGCGTGATGTCCGGGATGAAAATTATCCCAGAGCCTTCACTCGGGTTATCCAACATCAAGATCGCATGGTGGGGTTTGGGATAGCAAATTACGAAAATTATATGTATTTTTCCTGCCGGACCAGGGGGGATGATTGCCCGGAACTACATGGGATAGCGGTAACACATCAGGGCGAGAAGATATTGAACGCCGTGGATATGGGCAATTATATTCATGTCAGAAGCGACATACGGGAATACCGGGTTGCCTTTGGCGATCCCCAAGACATTGCTACGGTTGATAAAAAGCCCATAGACGGCGATTATGCCGGGGTTGGCCCCAGAGATGCGGCCAAGGCCCCGAGTGGTCAACTGGTGGGAGTGGGCAGGCATGATATTATCGCTTCCAACGGTTATGTTACCGGCCCGCTGGCGGAAGGATTAATCGACCTTGTAAACGAAGCCGGGGCCGATTTAGATAAGGCGTCCGTTTGCGCTATGGGGCGTTATCTCTATGTTTCCTTGCCTACCGAAGACGGGGACCGGACCCTGATTATAGATTTCATTGCCGGTGCCCCCAGGCCGGTTTATATATGGGACAGGTTTTTTAGCTGCCTATCTGCCAATGTGAAGACTAAGCGGCTATACGGCATCTATGGCGGCGACCTCTGGGAACTTCTGGGCGATTATGGCTGGCGGGAAGCAAACGGCACTTTGATTGTCGGGTCTACTTGGGAATTTACCACTGCCAAGTTGGGACTGGCCGACTTCTTCCATGTGGATCGGATGCGCTTAAACTATCTGGGGGACATGACGGCCTACGTCTACTTGGACGGTAAAGAGAAGGCAGCGCATACTATATCTGCCACCACGGAGACTGAAAAAGACTTTGGGGTTGCTACGCACGGTAACGGGAGGTTCCTGGAGTTTAAAGCCAGCGGCACGGCTACAGAACAGGCGCAACCGTCCATTAATCTGCCGATTATGTTCAGGTATGCCAAGGGGGAAGATGATGGCTAATAAGTTGGCCCAGTCTTTGGTCCCTAAAAATAAATCTCCGAACTGGATGGGGTTGACCTATGTATTGCCAGATATTCCCCAAACCCCACTGCTTACATTATCTCCTGAACAAGAGAGACAATTTCAATCGGAGATGCAAAATGCCCCCTGGTTTAAAGAATTAGCGAAGTTTCAAGGCGGCATTAACCCAAACCTTAATGATCCTAATTATGATTATCGGCGGGCTTGGAAATTAGGGGTTCAGCCCCAAAGAAGTCCGGTGGATAATTTTTATCATTGGGGCGATGCTGCCCCTACTGGAGAGTGGCTCAAGTCTCCAAACCATCCTACGGCCTGGGCAAATCCATTCATTAATCAGTTCGGTATTAATCCTGACGATTTGCCGCCGACTGACCCAAGAATTATTAGTTTCTCTAAACAATGGCACCAGAAATATCCACCAAATTATGGCAATCAGAATATAAATAGCCAATATCAGGGAAAATAATCATGGCTAACAATTACCTCTTAGGCAAACTCGATCCCGATACCAGGCGAATTGTAGAGGATATATACGACAAAATTAATAGAATAAGGGTTGACAATGGCCAAAAAAGTTCTGCCGAAAGCGGTGAGAAGGCAGACAATAGCAAGGAAAAACCGCAAATAGTTAATAACTTAAATCAATTTGACTCTGTTACGGGAAGCGACCAGGTAGATTTAGCGAGTCTTGATAGCACTTTAGACCAACTGCGAATCAATATTAACGCTCTCTCTATAGCCGTGAGGAAGCTATTATGAAAGTGCGCCCCCTGGAATATCGAGACCTCGACTCAGTTCTTGCTTTATTGGAAGACATGGCGCATTATAATGTTATTCATGGGGGCAAATTCTTTGAACCTGATGTGCAGGCCCGACGCAATGGTTTTATGGAGACATTGGTAAAAATTTTGTCTATCCCGGAGTTTTATAAGGAATCTCTGTTGCTGGTGGGCGATTATCAGAATCAACCTGCTGCGGTTCTTATGGCGCACGCTATGAACAATTACCCTTATGCTCGGCATAAGAAGGGAATCTATATCGCCGCCCTCTGGTTTAAGAAAGGTGTCCCACCGGCGGCTGCTGCTGGTATTATGCGTCATGGACTTACTCACTTGCGGCAATTTACCGAAGAACAGCAGGCTACTACATTTTTTGGGCACACATTCCATGCGGATATGCGGGCCAGGAAGTTGATGCAGAAAATAGGACTTCGGGCATCGTTTATCCGTTATGAAGGGGAGGTATAGGCAATGGCAGGCGGCGGTGGACCGCAAAGCAGCGGATCAAGCCAAGGATATTCTCGGCCTCTCTCCGAAAGGGCACATCCGGCGCAATGGGCACTATACGGTCCCTTGGCTGCGCAGTTATTTGAGAAGGCTTTCGGGGGAGATCGGGACCGGCAAATTACCGAGACCGGATTACGAACCCAGGCCCTACAAGGCGGGGCCGGGGCCTCAAGACGACTTACCGGGGTCTTGGCGGGACAGGGAGTAAATGCCAACTCCCCTCTATTTGGTTCTCTCCAGAGAGGACTGCAAGGCAAGGTAATGGATCAACTGGCCGAGGCCCGCTTGCAGGGGGAAAAAGCCCAGCGAGCTACGCAAGCGGGATGGGGCGGCCTAGCTACAAAACTTATCGGCGACTGGCCCCCGGCGGAGTCTTGGTCAACAAGCCAGCAGCAAAGTTCCGGTGGCGGGGGAGGTAAATAGCCCATGATGTATACTGACTTGATAGACGCTTTAAGTCCAAGTGGCTTTGCCATGCCCTCCAGTATGGTTAATCCTCAAGCATTGACTACTCAGGCTGCTATGTTACCGGCTGCCGGGGCTTCCATGCCCGCCTGGGGAGGTCCGGCGGTTGCGGGAGCAGGACAATTAGCTCAATCCTTAGTAAGCGGAGACCTTTGGGAAAAGCCACTAACCTCTTTACGGAAGGTAGGGGGGGCGGTAGGGGGATCGGCGGCGGGGGCGGCTTTGGGCAGCGCCGTTGCTCCTGGTCCCGGAACCATGATAGGTGGAGCCTTGGGGTCTATGTTTGGAGGTAAATAATCATGGGATGGATAAGTTCTCTGGCCGCCAGCATCGGCGCACCACTAGCCGCGGGTCTGGTGAATCGATTCCTGGTACTGCCCTATCAGGAGCAGATAGAACGGCAAAAACAGGTAGATAATCCGCTTGCCTTCCGCCGGGGCGTAGTTGATTTAAACAAAAGCATCATGGGGGAATACGGTTCGCCCCAGACCCCGGAAGAAGCATACGGCAAATTTCCTTTAATGACCTCATTAGCTGCGGGCATGGAACCGGAAAAATTTGCTCCTTTTGTCGGTCAGTACGGTATGGGACGAAGATTGATGCAGATGACTCCCGCAGAAGAGGCAGCGGAAAGGGCCAAGGCCGGATTGTACAGCGGTCAGGAGGCTTATCAGCGTGCCCATGCTAAAGCTACGGAAATGTTGGCTCCGGCCCAGGTTCAAGAACACTTGTCTACATCGTTGTTGAAAGGAGCAATGGCGGATAAAACTGCGGTCGAGACCAGTGAACTTGCGAAGTCTATGGCTGCCAACATTGACCTGAAGAAAGCCCAAGCGGAACTCGGCAGGGCGAATGCGGAAGCACTAAAGACGGGAGATAAATCGGGATTAACCAAGGCTTTGCTGGAGTCTTATAAAGACATTTACCCCCAAATTAAAATGGGCTATGCGGCGGCTAATAAAGGTGGATGGTTCACTACCGGGATGTCTCAAGGGGAAATAGACAGCCGGGCGCATCAGGATACTATCAATATGTTGATGGGTGTAGTAGGGTCGGCGTTTCCGGCCCGGCAAACGGGGCAGGCTCCAACGTCCCGGCAAACAGCCCCCGTTACCGGCAACAGGCCCCCTTGGTTAGACGCCAGACCCCCGGCAAGGTAAAGAGAAATGGCTGAAGAGCAGAATCTTCCTAACTATCTTGAAGAAGCAAGCAACTGGTCTGTGCCAGACCTGCAAGACATGGCAGACCAGATTGCCGATCACTATGGCATAGACAAGGGTATGTTTCGCGCCCTTATTGGCCATGAATCAAGTTGGAAGGTAGACGCGGCTAATAAGACAAGTTCTGCTCTGGGCTTAGGGCAATTTCTGGATAGCACCAATCGGGATTATGATCTCGGACTTCAGACTTATGACCGGGGGCCGGGAGGCAAGATTAATCCCGCAGACGAACGCTTGCACCCCGGCAAAATGATGGACGCCGCGGCCCGGTTACTCCTTGCCAAAAAGGGAAACACCTGGGCAGAAAGAATAAAGAATTATGGGGAAGGGACAGACGAATATCTTAGCCGGGTAGTCCGTCAGTGGCAGAAAGACCAGGCCCGGCCTACTGCGGGCTTGCCGGGGGCAATCGCCAAAGGATTACATGAAGGCACCGCCAAGACTGCGGCGGCTATCGCTTCTATTCCTGCCCGCGGTGCCGGATGGGTAATGGAACAGGCCGGAAAACTCGGCTTACCAGAACCTTCCCCGGAAGAATTGTTAAACGTAAAAGAGTCTATTAAAAGCATGGAAGGAGGGATTGAGAGGGCCATCAATCCTACTCCTTATGGCCCCACAAGCCCGCTTAATATTCCTATTTATGGCAAAAGCCAATTTGCCGGTGATTTAGCTGCTGGCTTAGCTTCCGGTGCCCCGGAGATTGCGGGCCTTATCCTGTCCGGTGCGATGGTGCCTCACATAGCGGCTCCCGCAGCTTTGGCCCGCGCTTCTTCTTTAGCCGCCCGCCTATTCCCGGCTATGACTCATGGAGCCGGAACCTTCGGCCTCTGGGACATCCTTAAAGGGGAAGGCCCGGAGCGGGCGGCTATCGGAGCAGGTATGGGGGCGGCGCTTCCTATAGTTGGTCCTACTTTCGGCAGGTTGGCAAGGGCAGGTTATGGCGGGGCGATTGGCGGGGTAACGGGATTGGTACAGTCTTTGCTTGAGGGTCGTACCCCCACGGCGGAAGAATTGGGTCATAGTATCGCTACTATGGGCATTTATCATGCTCTGGGGCGCAAGAGGTTGTCTCCTGAAGAAGCGCTTAAAAAGCAGCAGGAAGCATTCTGGAAGGATGTTAAGATCGACTTGAGCCAATTTGAAACGGTGCCCCAAGGGACGCCGGGCAAGCCTCCCCAACTGCCGCCGCCCCAACTGGCCTTACCCGCTCCAGATACACTTTATGGAGAAGATTTCACGGCTAGACCAGCAGGGCCTACCCCGCCGCCATTTAGAAATGTTTTACCGGGGCCAGTGGCAGGACAGAAATATCTACCCCCTCCGCCGACAGGTACGTATGGCCCTGAGACTGGAGGGGGGCCAGGTTTTGTCATTCCGACGCAGCGCCCCGAAACTATCCGCCGTCCTTTATGGGAGAGCATGGTCAATACTCCGGTGCCGCCTTCCTATCCTCCAGTTCTGGAAACCATCCCCGGCATATCGCCGGGCAAAGCATTAGGATTACGGCCCCAAGATATAGTGGAAAGACTCATGCTCCAGGCTGCGGGTTTGCCGGAGAGTGCAGGATTGAGGGCGGGGCCAGGATTAGGGGCGCAGCTTCCGGTAAGGATGGGGAAGCAGACGGAGATAGTTAAAGAAATGTCCCCACAAGCCCCTACACCGCCCCAGGAGGCCCCGGTTCCTCCCGCAAGGGTAATGGGCGGGGTAGTACCGGAACGGGGCGTAGGGGGGGGTGGAGCGGCAGTATTTAATGAGACGACTACTGGCACACCCCATTGGGATAATATACTTAAAAAAGGCGAGGCATCTATTGAACGCATGTCGCCTGATGAATATTTGAACCGAGTTGCGAAATTGCAAGGAATATCCCTTGAACAGTCTTTAAGAGCAGTCCCGGATAATTTACCTCGCCAATATGCCGAAAGAATGAGGAAAGGAGAAAAAGCACCGCTACCGATTCTTGATGAAGTTGAAAAAGCCCAGGAGGGCAGAGCCAGGGCATTAGCGGCAAAAGAACTTGGTATTGAAGAAATACCTGTATTGGTAAGAAAAGCAACTCCTGTTGTGAAGGAACTCACCCTTGAAGCCCGCAACGCCCGCAACGCCTTAGCCAAGTCCCGCGGACTGAACCCGGAGAGCCTGACCTACATCGGCGAGAGCGAGTTGGGGCATTATTTTAACGTGAAACTCCCGGACGGCGGGGAGACTACGTTGAGTTGGAAGGGGGGAGAGAAACCTTCAGGGGTTGCGAAGAAAGAGGGGAAAGAGCCTTGGGAGATGACAAAGGAAGAGTTTAGGGACAGTCTTGCTGATAAGAAGATGGCCAATATTCATAATAATGCAATACGTCTAAGGGGTATTGATATAGCAAGCGAAGCACAGGTTAAATCATATTTCAAAGAATTAAGAAAACTGGCTGATTCTGCTGACGATTTATCAAAACAAGATGCTCATAAATTAATAGACGAAGCAGAAAACAATTATTATGCAGGCAATCTAAAGCAGGCTATTGTCAAGTCAGAAGAAGCAATGTCACTTGTCCATGACTATTATAAAGAAAATGAATCTCAAGTTGCATTGGCAGATTTATTGCACTTTGATATTTTAGATAAAGCCATTAACGAAGGAAAGAAAGTGCCCCCTGAAATAGCAGAGGGATGGGGGTTATCAGCATCTAAATCTAAAGAACCTTGGGAAATGACACGTGAGAAATTAAAAAAGGGGAAAGAAGTTTGGGAGATGACTTTCCCTGAATTTAGAAAAATGATGTCGCGACCAGAAATGGGGGACCAAAATCCTGAATTATTTAAAGATGGACACCGCTGGCAGGTAGAAGTAGCATTAAAGGAAGGCAAACCCGTCCCCCCCGAAGTCCTCGCCGACTACCCCGACCTGGCGGCGAAGTATGAGAAGGGAGAGGAGAAGCCGCCAATTAGCAAGGAGGCAATTCCTACAAAAGAAGAATATGGAAGGGCAGAATTGGCTAATGCTATTGAACAAACGGAAAAAGAATTAGCCAAAGCTAAAAGGGGGGAATTAACTGTTGGTAAATTTTCTCAATACAAATCTAAAGCAGATGCGATTAGGAAAATATCTAAATTATTAGAGACATTGAAAAATGATTCCCCAATGCGACACACAGGGAATTACGAAAAAGATATTAGGACTGGAGAATGGAGGGAATTATACCCCGACCTGGCGGCGAAGTACGGGAAGGCTCCAGATGTTGCAAAAAGTGCAACAGGTGAAGCCGAATACTCCCCCGCCGACCTTCAGGCCCAAGCTAAATCTGTCAAAGAGAAAGGCGTTAAGGCAACGGAAGAATTAAAACCCTTAAATCTTAAAGATCAAAAGAAGTTTGCCATAGACAAACTTGATGATGCTTTAGCGGGTCCGTTTAAAGACAAAGGTGGTCCTAAAACGATTACCATAGATATTCCCGGAGATGGTGAATTTACGATTCATAATGAGAAGGAAGTTTTAGAACAAGTCAAAAAGAACTTTGCTAAATTACCGACTACAGAGCCTAAGCCAGTAAACTATGAGGCGCAACCATATAAGGTCCCCAAGCCATTAGGCACCCGTAATGCTTTAGATAATATCGAAGAATTTGAGTATTATTCCCCGAAATATACGCCAAAGAAAAGTCCTTTAGAAATAAAGGAAGGGAAAACGACTTGGCAGGACGGTTATTATTCTACAGGAAATCTATTGATCTATATGCCAGAAAAACCTAAAGGCATTGGAGAGGAACATTTAAAATGGCAATCAAGGGAAAAGAGTTTAAAGGATTATTTAACCGACCAATTTGCCCAACAAGCAACTATGCAAGCAGATATAGAAGGAGAATTTAAACCAGTTAATTCCAAAATATCGGTTGTTGTTATTAAATCTGGTGATACTCGTAAAGCTATATCAGCGAAATTTGTTGACAGCATTATTGCTGAACACCCCAGGGCAAAACCTTATTTATCTGAAAATCAAGAACATCCGGTAGTTTTTAGAGTGAATGATGCCCCCGTTGCTGCTGTATCTGGATATAGATTAGATGAGAAAGGATGGGAACGGTATAATGAATTAAGGACTGAAGCGGCACATCGCACTTTGCCGGGGGTGGAGTATAAGGGGAAATTGTTTTCCGTCCGCTCTCCCGCCCCCGTCTTCTACTCTAAACTGGAAAAGACCGTCCGGGAAAGTCTGCCGAACCGGGGCACCGGGGCGCAGATTGCCGAAGTCTTGGAGTCCTGGGCCAAGAAGGGGCAGTTCAAGGCGGACGAACTTAAGTGGAGCGGGGTGATCCCGTGGCTGAAAGAACAAACCGGCCCCGTGACCAAAGAACAGGTCTTGGAGAAGTTGCGGGAAGGGCGGGTAGAGGTGAGGGAGGTTGAGAGGCAAGACAAGTCTCGACTTCCTGATTGGGAATATTATTTTGATGAATGGTTAGCAGATAATTATACGCCTGAGCAGGCAGAAGGAAGGAGAAATGAATTATACGACAAATGGAGAAAAGAGACGGGACAACCTAAATTCCAATCCTTCATGAAGTTGCCGCCGGGGGGTGAGAATTATAGGGAAGTGCTGTTGACATGGCCCAAAGAAAAAGAATTGCCAAGGGTTGATGTTAAAGACCCTGATGCCTGGAAAAAATCAAATGTTGTAAGATGGTTGCCGCCAGGCAGAACTGAAACGCGTACACAGGAATGGTCAAGGGATATAGACGGGAAAGAATATCGTATAACTTATTACCCCCACACAGATAAATATGTATTGAATGGTGGGAAAGGGAAGATTCAAAATGCCCATGCGGATAGTCTTGAAATTGCTATGTATTGGGCGGAACAGGGGAAAACTACTCATGTAGGATATTTTACAGATACTTCTCTATTCCGCGTCCCTTCCTCTCACGCCTATGGCGATACCGCTGCGGACGTAAACCGCTTCACTCATGTCATCGCGGATGACCGGGTAATTGGTGGCAAGAAGTATTTGACGGTGTGGGAGATGCAGAGTGATTGGGCGGCGGAGGGGAGGAGGAAGGGGTATCAAGGACAGGTTCCTAAAATAGGAGAAAAATTTTTAGGCAGGCAACAGGAACTTGAACGAATTGCAGATATTGAAGGACAGCCTGTGGGCATTATTCGCGTTAAGGATTCTCTTAGAAATGAATTTAACTTCCCCATATCTGAACTCAAAGAAGGCGTTCCCCCCTTCCCCTTCTCCAAGAACTGGCATGAAGTAGCCCTAAAGCGGGTTATCCGCTACGCTGCGGAACAGGGATATGATGGTGTGGCGATTGCCTCTGGGGATATGGTAAAGGAGAGGTATGAT
>Ga0233425_10003824_pt1 | contig 26458 bp, 21 predicted proteins | sample Watercolumn_Towu_2_FD_181712 | JGI IMG/M metagenome (GOLD analysis project Ga0233425, IMG submission 181712) | Freshwater microbial communities from Lake Towuti, South Sulawesi, Indonesia - Watercolumn_Towuti2014_140_MG | ecosystem: Environmental > Aquatic > Freshwater > Lake | place...
GCCGGAGCCGCTGCCAATGGAGAACAAGACGAATACCGCGCGCGCTGCCGTGACGCGCTGCAACAGTGAATGAACGTGTCCCGATGTAGTCGAGGCCGATGCGATCTGTCGTGCGCGTGTCGGTCCCCAGCGACTGCTATCAGGCCGCGGTTCCGAGTGTGTGCATGCCGACGGCGAAGTCCGATCTCTCGGCTGCAACCCCTTCCCAAGTACGAAATGTCGCACATTTTACCGTGCTGTTACATTCCTCTTACCCCCCCGTTACATTGCTCGCGGCGGGCCGAATTCGGACTGGAACTCACTGCGAATAAGACCTAGGCTAACGGTTCGGAACAGAGTATTCTGATTGACCGAGTCATCGGCCAACCTTCACTTCCCAACGAGGATGATATGGGAATCGACCGCAAGGAATATCCGACGATCATTCAGGGCGGCATGGGCGCGGGAGTGTCGAGTTGGCGTTTGGCGCGCTCCGTGTCGTTGACGGGCCAGCTGGGTGTGGTGTCAGGTACTGCGCTGAATCTCATCATGGCGCGGCGCCTGCAGCAGGGAGATCCGGGCGGTCACATGCGGCGCGCTTTGCAGCATTTTCCGCTGCCCGAGGTCGCAGCGCGCATCGTTGATCGCTATTTTGTCGCGGGTGGCAAGCCGGCGGACAAGCCCTTCAAGGCGGTGCCCATCTCGTCGTTCCCGCTGAGTCGCGATTTCGAGGAGATGACCGTTGCGGCCAACTTCGCGGAGGTATTCCTGGCTAAGGAAGGGCATGACGGTCTGGTCGGCGTCAACTATCTCGAGAAGATCCAGTTGCCGACGCTGCCGTCGATCTACGGTGCCATGTTGGCCGGGATCGACTTCATCTTGATGGGTGCGGGCATTCCCAAGTCCATTCCGGGCGTGTTGGACCTGTTCGGCCAGGGAAAACCCGCGCAACTGAAGATCGACGTGAAAGACGCGCCGCGCGACGCGGAGTACTGCGTGCATTTTGACCCGCAAGCATTTCTCGGGCAGGAGCCACCCCTGCTTCTCCGCCCGAAGTTCCTGGCGATCATTTCCTCCGCCACGCTCGGGGCCGTGTTGGCCAAACGATCCAACGGCAGAGTGGACGGCTTTGTGGTGGAAGGTCCCACGGCCGGCGGTCACAACGCGCCGCCGCGCGGGCCGCTGCAATTGAACAGTCTCGGCGAGCCGATCTACACGGAGCGCGATGAGGCCGATATCCCGGCCCTGGTGGCGCTGAACCTTCCGTTCTGGCTGGCGGGATCCTATGCGGAACCACACCGCGTCGCCGAGGCCTTAGCGGCCGGCGCGCACGGTGTCCAGGTCGGCACGGCCTTCGCCTATTGCGAGGAATCCGACTTGTATACCGAGTTGAAGCGGACCGTGCTCGAGAAGACGTGCCTCGAAGGCGTGCAGGTCTTCACCGATCCCGTGGCATCGCCGACCGGATTTCCTTTCAAGGTCGTCCGCCTGGAGGGAACGCTGACGGAAGATGAGTGCTACCGCGAGCGGGATCGCATCTGTGATCTGGCCTACTTGCGGCACGGGTACTACGCTCCCGACGGTTCCGTGGGTTGGCGGTGCCCCGCCGAACCTGTGGCGGACTACCTGCGGAAAGGCGGGTGCGAGGCCGACACGGAGGGCCGCAAGTGCCTGTGCAACGCGCTGTTGGCCAACCTGGGTTTGGGGCAGGTGCGCGGTGGATCCGTGCGCGAAAAACCGCTGGTCACGTCGGGAATGGATGCCCAGAATCTCGCGCGGTTCCTGGGGAGAAAGGAGCTGTCCTACAGCGCTCGGGAGGTCGTGGACTATCTGCTCAGCGGCCTGCCGCAGCCTGAGCCCGCGCTGACCGCAGTCACCGTGGGTTAGTGCGGATCTTCGGAGTGCGCGCCTTCGACGATGTGCACGATCTGGTCGGCCGCAAGATTGGGGACAATCTCGCGCTGACCGCCAAGCCACTGGATCTCGAGCCGATCGACGCGATCGTGCGGGCCCAGGCCATAGTGGAGCCGCGTTCCCCAATGGCTCTGGTAGCCGCGCCCGCTGTGGACTTCCAGCAACTGGCTGACGTCGCCTGTGACCACGGTGACTTGTGAACCAACGGCTTCCCGGTTAGAAGTTCGTCCGTGCAACTGCACCTCGAGCCAATGGTTCCCATTCCGAGTCACGTTCTCATAGACACTGGCCAATTCGCGCGAATTCAGCACGACAACGTCCACATCGCCGTCATTGTCCAGATCGTCGCAACCCGAACCGCGGCTGGCGAAACGCTGCAGCGGACCATCGCCGCTGATGCGCGAGACGTCGCGGAACTTCGCGCCGACGTTCTCCAGTATGGTCTTGGGTGCTTTGTACATCGTGCTGCTATCGCGCTCTTCGACATTGTCTTCCGTGTGGCCATTCGCGATGAAGATGTCCAGATCCGCATCGTTGTCCAGGTCGGTCAGGGCCACGCCCCATTTCACGAACGCGTAGCTGCCCGCGCCCGCATTGGTGGGAATCGTGGCATCCTCGAACATGCCGCCGCCGGTGTTCTGGAACAGGATCGGCAGCTCGGTCTGGTACGAGGTCATGAAGAAGTCGAGCCAGCCGTCCCGGTTGTAGTCGCCACAATCGACTCCCATGCTTGCGCTCTCGTCGCCGAAGTGGTTGTAGGCCGTGCCATTGACGATCCCGACTTCCCGGAAATTCCCGCGCCCGTCATTCTGGTAGAAGAAATTGCACATCACGTCGTTGAGCGCGAAGATGTCCGTGTCCCCGTCCTTGTCCACGTCGCAGGCCACCATGCCCATGGTGGTTCCCGCCTGGCGGGCGACACCGGACTCGACGGAGATATCCGCAAACGTACCATCGCCGTTGTTGCGATAGAGCGTATCCGGCACGGCGTGGAAGTCGCGCGGCGACGGATAGGAGGGCAAGCCGTCGATGATCCGGTTGACGTGCATGTCGTAGCTGAATTCCAGATAGCGGCCGACGTGCAGATCGAGATCGCCGTCCCCCTCGATGTCGAGAAAGCAGGCTCCGGCCCCCACAAAACGCGGGTTACCTGCCACGCCGGCGGCATCGGTCGCATCCGCGAACGTCCCGTCACCGTTATTGCGGTAGAGCATGTTGCGGCCATAGTTGTTGACAAAGATGTCAGGAAATCCATCGTTGTCATAATCCCCGGCGGCGATTCCCATGCCGAAGCTGGGATCTCCAGTGGCCGACTCCCGAGTCACCTCCACAAAGCGATTCTGCCCCAGGTTGCGGTACAGGGCGTCGGCCGGAGGAATGTCCGCCGTGGCGCCCCGCAAGGGCGCTCCATTGACGAAATAGACATCGAGGAGTGCGTCACCGTCATAGTCGAACAGCGCCAGGCCGGCGCTCATGGCCTCCAGGATGTACCGGCTGCCGCTGCTACCGTCGGTGTGGCGGAACGCGATACCGCTCTCGCGCGTCACGTCGCGCAGGCAGAACGGCCCGGAGGGGGGCGCCGGCGGCTTCTGCGGCCAAGCCAACCAGACCCCGGCGACAACCGCCGCCGCGGCTCCCAGCAGAAGCGAGATCCACATCAATCGTCTCACCATGGCACCTCTAGACATGCTATTATACCGAGCCGGAACAATGATCATTCCGTTTGTCGCCACGTAGAGTATAACCGCACACCCGGCAGTGCCGAGCGGCGTTCTGCTGCGGGGAGGAGCCATGATCGCTGGAATCGCGCTGCTGTTGACGGGTGCCGTTGCGCATCCGTTCGCTTGTCTGGATTACGTCCAGGGCAAGGTATTCATCTTCTCCGGCCAGGGAGCACTGGAGTGGGAGCATCCGGCGCCCCAGGGGGATGACCTGTGGATACTCCCCAACGGCAACCTGCTCGTGACCGTGGGCCACGGAGTGCGGGAGGTGACCCGCCAGGGCCAGATCGTGTTGAACTACGAATCGGCGAGCGAGATCTATGCGTGCCAGCGGCTGCCCAAGGGGCAGACGTTCGTGGGGGAGTGCAATTCCGGTCGGCTGCTGCATCTGGACCGCAGTGGTAACGTGATCGATGAGGTGCGCCTCCTCCCCGCGGGAGTGGACGGCGGGCACGTCTACATGCGCAACGCGCGACAACTGACGAACGGTAACTATCTGGTACCTCATTACGGGGCCGATGCCGTGCGCGAATACGATTCCCACGGCAGACAGTTGCGGGAGATCCCGGCCGCGGGCGGGCCGCACACGGCAGTCCGACTGCCCAACGGCAACACGCTCATTGCGTGCGGAGATCGGCCCGGCGGACCGCGCGTCATCGAAGTCGCCGCGGACAATCAGATCGTGTGGCAAGTGACGGCCGACGAACTGCCCGGGATCCGTCTGAAGTTCATGGCCGGATTGCAGCGACTCCCCAACGGCAACACGGTGATGTCGAATTGGCTGGGGCACGGCCATCTGGGTGCCGGTCCTCACCTGGTCGAAGTGACTCCCGACAAGCAAGTCGTGTGGACCTTTGCCGATCATCAGCGCGTGAAGACCATCGCCAGCTTCCAATTGCTGGACGTTCCCGGCGATGCCACTCAAGGGGAACTCTGGCGGTGAGCGACTAAACAGCCTTGCGTGGTCCTGAGAACGAACCCAGTGAGGATGGCCGGGGGCGAGCGCAGCGAGCCCCCCGGGAACCGTACTGCTGTGGGCTCACTTCGTTCGACCCCAGCCACCCGCTGCATTCTCCGGATCACGCAACTCCATTAAGCCCCGGCGGCCGGGCGCACTGGACCGTTTGTCACGAACCGCTGGCGGCACGCACGTCAAAACACATGAGCGTGTCAGCGGCTCGCAGATAGAGCCGCCCGTCGTGAATCACGGGATACGGCCAGGCAGGCCCCGATTTCACGGGCTCCTGGAATTGGCCCTTGACGCGAAACTCGCGCGGATCGGCTTCGATCAACGCAGTCAAGCCGCTCTCATAGCGGAAGACCAAGTTGCCGTCCGCGTACAGCACGGCCGCCGACCGCTTGCCCGGCGCTTCGGCCTTCCACAAGATCTTGCCGGTCAGAAAATCGAGACAGACCGGAGTACCGCCATTCTGTCCGTCTCCACCGTAGAGATGGTCGCCCACCAGTACGACGCCGCCGTGGTGGTTCTCGAACTCGTCAGGCCCGTGAAACCAGACTTCGTCCACTTTCATTCGCTGCCCGGCTCGCGTTAGCAGCAACAGGGCGCTACCCGTCTTGTAGCTTGTCGTCACAAACACGTAGTTGTCGCGCACGATGGGCGTGGGAATGTTGGCCGTCGTATTGGCAATCTTGTTGTAGCCCCACAAGAAACGGCCGTCGTCCGCAGCGACCCCGACGGCCCCGCGGCCCAGAACCTGGACGTATTGGCGAACGCCGTCGATGTCGGCGACAATCATCGAGGAGTACGCGGCTCCGTCCTTGCCGCGCCTACCGAGTTCCGGAACTGCACACCGCCAGACGACGTCGCCCGTCTTCTTTTGCAGCGCCACGACCGTAGCCGTCGGGCCGCCCGGCGTGCAAACCACGTGATCACCATCGACGAGCGGCGATTCACTGAACTTCCATACCGACATCATCCGGCCGCCAAATTCCTTGGGCAGGTTCTTCTGCCAGCGAATCCGGCCCGTCGCTGTTTCCAGGCACAGCAGATCTCCGTCCGTGCCGATGACATAGGTCAACTCACCATCCACAGTCGGCGTGCAGCGCGGACCATCGCTGTGAGACTGACCGACGCGCGTCGACCACTGCAGCTTGCGGTCCGCTAATCCATAACAGAGCGCATATTGAGCCTCGCCGGAACCTTCGTCGCGATCTCCCATCGTCAGCAGCCGACCGCCGGCAATGGCAATCGTGGAGTAGCCGCGGCCGAGTCCCTCCAGTTTCCACAACAGCCTCGGACCTCCCGCGGGCCAAGTCGAAAGAAGTTCCTTCTCCGGGGAAATGCCATCGACATGCGGGCCGCGAAATCGGGGCCAATCCGCGACGGGCTCAACGGCCAAGGAGGAACCGGTGCTGACAATGACGGCCAACACACTCGCGCAAGCGACGGAAACACGAATTGACATGAGGGCCTCACAGCATTGGATTAAGGGTGGACTCGACACCGGACGGCCCAAGTCTACACAAGTGCATGCCCAGGTGAAGAGGGCAGACGTGTCTGACCGGCAGAATGCTGGCGACGTTTCCAGCGGCCGCGCGTCTCAACTCTCGGCAGCCCGCAGTCCTGCCCTGCCGCGCTCCGGTTGCCCGGAGCGCACTGCGACAGCCTGCGTCCGGGTCACTTCACGGGAGAAGCGCAGCTGCCGATCGGCGGCTGCACCTGAGCGAGCGCAGCAGCCAGTTCGACAAAGGACGCCGTGTTCGTCTTCCGGAGAATCGTGGCTCGCGTACGTTCCACCGTGCGCCGGCTGACGCCCAAGTGACGCTCGATCGCCTTTGTCGGCTGGCCGGAAATGATGAGCCGCAGGGCCATCCGCTGCCTGTCATCCAGTGATCCCAGACGGTGTTCGAGGTCCCGGTGATAAACTCGTCGCGAAAACGACACTCGCTCTGCCTCCAAGGCGCGCCGCACTGCTTGTTCGAGTTCCTCTTGCGTGAACGGTTTTTCCAACACGCAGAACACGCCCTGGTCCAGCGCGGTGATCGCAATCCGTACACTGAAGTAGGCGCTGACAAGAATCACCGGCAGCTGTTGACCGCCAGCACGCAGCGCTTCGTAGAACTGGAGCCCGTTCATGCCAGTCAGGCGGAAGTCAGCCAACACGCAGCCGTGGCATTCGCCGGAGACCTCTGACAGGAACTGCTCCGCAGACGCAAACGTGCGCACATCAAGTCCGAGGGATATGAGCAGTGCCTGAAGGCTGTCGCGCGCCTGCAGATCGTCGTCGACGACGTAGACGGTAGGAGCCGGCTGTTCCATTGTCAGGTCCCTTGATACGCACCACCCACTCTGGAGGCAACGCGTGGAGTCCTGATGACAAAACTCGGCGGGCAAACAGAGGCCTGCCCAGTGCACTCTGTACCCGCCGAGTTCAGTTTGGGATGTCTTGACTCTGTGCCCCGTCCGGATGCTCCGGAGGGATGGTGCGATGCGGCAATTCTCACAATTCCGGTGAAAGGGAGCCCGTACTTCATCCTCGTCGCGGCGCCGGCTCTCGAATCACCCAAATCGTGGGAATCCGGGTGCGGTTAGCCGCATTAGCGCTCCGGCGGCCGCTCGTGAGCTTGAGCGGACTTGAACTGCTGCACCGCGATGCACAACTCGACCAACTCCGCAACCGATCGCGTGCGGGTCTTGGCGAATATGTCGTGTCTGCGTTTTTCCACGGTTCTCAGCGAGATCCCCAAAGCCTTGACAATCGCTTTGTTCGGTACTCCCTGTATCATCAGCTCCACGACGCGCCGCTCATCGTCCGTCAATGCGGCGAAGCGCGCTTCGACGTCCTGTTGTCGCTGCCGCGCAGCAAAAAGCTGGTCCTCTACCTCGAACGCCGAGCGCACCGCATTCCACAGATCCTCTTCGTTGTGTGGCTTGTCAAGGATCGTGAAGGCCCCGCGTTGCATGGCCGTCACCGTAGTTGAGGTGCGCGCGTAGGCGGTCAGGATAATAATGGGAATCGACAGATGGCGGCGGGCCAACTCCTCCTGCAGTTCCAGCCCGCTCATCCCGGGCATGCGCAGATCGGCAACCAGAACGCCGCGCACGTCGGGCGGACAATGCGCCAGAAACTCCTCGGCCGAGGCGGCCGGGGTACAGTGACACCCCAGGGAGGTGAGCAGCGCGCAGATCGACGCCCGCACCTCAGCGTCGTCGTCCACGACGAATACGGTCTTGAACTGGGACATCCGCTCCTCCGTCCATCACGGGAAGTTGGAGGTGGAATATCGTGCCGCACTCGTTCTGCACCAATCGCTACTGTGGGAGCTGCCGCTCGCCACCGTCTAGCATATCGTACTCACACGCGGCTCGCGAATCGTTCTTGAACCGCGGCTACTTGGACCTGACCGCCGCGGCAGGTTGTCGAAGGTAGTTGACGAATCCAGTACTGTACTCGTTCGCGCGGAACCTGAGGGCTGTCGGAAAATCACTGCGCCATCGCGGTCAGGGCTGCGCTGCGGGCAACGTGTGAGGCAGCCGCGGATTCCGCACCACACGTCCCGGCAGCGCATGCGTGGGCTGGCCGGCGGCAATCGTGGCCACGCCGTTAACGAACAGCCACTCCACGCCTGTGGAATACTGGTGAGGCCGTTCGAACGTGGCGGCATCACGGAGTTGCCGGGGATCAAAGACAACTACGTCGGCGAATTGTCCCACCGCAATCGTCCCGCGATCGGTCATCCCCAGCACGGCTGCCGGCAGGGACGTGGCCGACCGAATCGCGTGCGCCAGCGAGACCACCTTGCGCTCATATGCATAACGTCCGATCTTGCGCGGGAACGTCCCGTACGAACGCGGGTGTGGCATGGAACCGTCCGGCCGTTTGCTCGATCCGTCGGAAGCCGTAGCCACGAAATCCCGCTGCATGACATACTCCACGTCCTCCTCGCACATGCTGAAGCTGACCACGGAGGCTCCGCCACGGCGGAGGATATCCAGCACCACGTCCGCCGGTGGTTGGCCGGTCGCATTCGTAATGGCCTGGATGGTCATACCGTTCCAGGCCGGCTGTTTCGCGAACGATGCGATCTGGATCTTGTCGGCGCCGCCTCGCGTCGCAAAGGCCTGGTCCACGGCGCCGCGCAACTTCGGGCCGTCAGCCGGATCCTCGATCCGCCGCAGCAAGTCCTTGGCGGTGCCCTCGCGCGCCCAATCCGGCAACAAGGTGGCGTTCAACGAAGTGCTCGAGGCGATATAAGGGTACTGGTCGGCCGTGACCTGTTCGCCTCGCCCGCGCGCCGTTTCCACCAGGGCGCAGGCGTCCTTCACCTTGCCCCACGCCGGCGGCGTAGAAGCCTTGAAATGGGAGATATGGACGGGGCAGGCCGCTCGCTGGCCGATCTCCAGTGCCTCCTGCACCGCGGTGAGCAGGCCGGTCGACTCAGAACGCAAATGCGTCGCGTAGATCCCGGAATGGTCGGACACGATCTTCGCGATCGCGACAATTTCGTCGGTCGTGGCGTACATCCCCGGAATGTAGATGAGCCCCGTGGACATGCCGATGGCTCCCGCACGCATACCGGCTGCGGTGATCTCCCGCATTCGCCGCAGCTCTTCCGCGGTGGGAGGCCGGTTGTATGAACCTCCCATGGCCCGCTGGCGCACGCTGCCGTGGGGAACGAGGTGCGCCACGTTGGCCCCGCTTCCTCCCTGCTCGACCTTGTGGAAGAAGTCCGCCACATCGACGTGACCACCACCGCAATTACCCGTCACGATGGTGGTACAACCCTGCGTGGCGTAGCTGAGATTGTCGCGCGTCTTCTCCGCAAGAATCGGCTCATCGCTGTGCGTGTGCAGGTCGATGAACCCTGGGCAGACGATCTTTCCTGTGGCATCAATGGTGCGTTGCGCGGCCTGTCCCGAGTTTCGTCCCACAAGTGTAATGCGGTCCCCGGCAATTCCCACGTCTGCCGAGACACCGTCCGCGCCGGTACCGTCGTAGACCGTGCCGCCTGTGATGAGCACATCCAGCGGCGCGGGAGTACTGCCGTCTCCATCCGCGCCCCACAACGATCCGGTAATCAGCCCAGCCAGGATGAACTGGGCCGCAACAAGCACCAAATCCGCGGCCCTGCCCGACCGGGACCGTCCGTCCCCACGGCCAGCCCATCGCCAAATGCAGTTCTTCATTGCCGTGCTCTCTCGAAGTCCGGTGGTTATCCCCTGCCGTCGATCGCGGCCGACCTGCTGGACTGGTTGCCGCAGCCCACGATCCTCGGCATATCCGCTGTCACCGCCAGTCGTAGCCTAGCGGATTTCTTTGACGCGGATGTCTTTGAAGTCCACCCACATAGGCTGACCCGCGTGCAGTTGTAGGGCCAGGATACCTTCGCGCAGCGCCAGTTGAGGTTCCTCGTCCGTGAAATCCACGATCAGCCGGTTGTTGAGGAAATGCTGAATGCGATTCCCCTGCGCGATGATGACGACGTCGTTCCAGTCGTCAATCCGGAAGAGCTGCCGGAATTCCTGTTCGGTGACGAGTGTGTCCGTGGCGGTCTTCTTGCCTTCGGCGCCCCAGACCGCTTTTTCCCCCACCAGGCACATCCGACCGCGTTTGCCTCCTTCGTCGTAGATGAACCCGGCAACGCTGGGCAGCGTGTTCTCGTTGCGGATCTCGTGCTGGTATCCACGCACGACCCACTGGTTGCGAACGTTGCCTGCGGTGATGTGCTTTGAACGGTACTGGATACCCGAGTTGTTCGCCGCGCTGCAGCGGAACGACAGCCGCAATTCAAAGTCCTTGACGGTGCCGTCTTTCCAGATGATGAACGTATTGCCTTGGGCAGCTTTGTCCGGAGTCGTCTCTCCGTGGAGTGCGCCGTCCTTCACGCACCAGAGTCGGGGGTCACCGTCCCAACCTGTCAAGTCTTGGCCGTTGAAGAGACTGCGCATGCGCGCCGGTTCTGCGGGAGCGGCTTGCTGGCCGATAGCCGCCAGTGTGGGAAATATCAGCGACGCGAACGCGACGAACGGGAAGCAGCGGGTCATCATTTTCTCCTGGCACAGGGAAAGGGACTGACCGCTGATTATGACTACCCGGCGTGCAATCGCAAACCCGCGCGGCAGGAAAGTTCCGGCGGCTGACGCGTCAATTCAGGTGGGCCCGAAAGAAGTCCAAAGTCCGCTGCCAGGCGAGCTTCGCGGCGGCTTCGTCATAGCGCGGCGTGGTATCGTTGTGGAAACCGTGATTTGCACCGGCGTAGATATGCGCCGTGTAGCGAACCTGGCCCGACTTGAGCGCTACCTCGTAGGCCGGCCAACCCGCGTTCACGTTCTTGTCGAGTTCGGCGTAATGCAGCAGCAGAGCCGCCTTGATCTTGGGAACATCCTCTTTCGCCGGCTGGCGGCCGTAGAAGGGGACCGCCGCCGCAATCGTATCGGGAATACGGACCGCCAAGGTATTGGCCATGCCGCCCCCAAAACAGAAGCCCACGACGCCGACCTTGCCGCTGCAGAGCGGATGGCTGCGCAGGAACTCGGCACCCGCGATGAAGTCCTGAGTCATGCCTTCCAGGTCTCTCTTCTGCTGCAGGGTACGTCCCTCATCATCGCTGCCCGGGTACCCGCCGAGGGGTGTCAGGGCATCGGGAGCAAACGCCAGATAGCCGGCGATTGCCAAACGGCGCGTGACGTCCTCGATGTACGGATTCAACCCACGATTCTCGTGGATCACCAGCACGGCGGGCAGCTTGCCCGCAGCCGTCGCCGGGCGTACGAGGTAACCGCGCATGGTCCCGCCACCCTGGGGCGAAGCGTATTCCTGATATTCTGCCCGCAGACGCACGTCGTCCTTGGCTACCTGCTGCGCCAAGGAGTAGTCCGGGCTCAGGCTGGCCAGCAGCAGTTCGGCCGTCATGCCGCCCGCGGCGAAACGTGCCGCGTTTTGCAGGAAATCCCGACGCTGGATGCGCCCGTGCGCGTAGTCATCGTAAAGATCCAACAGCCTCTGGTCGAAATCCGTGGCGCGTTTCCGGTTCATGGCCCTCTCCTGGCTTCGCTAGGTCGTCGGGAACTCCAGGCATGTTATTCCGTTGCCCGGCAGGGACAACTCTCGCGGAGGCAACATCTGAAGCGCCGGAGGTTGAGGCCAGCTGCACTGCCCGGTCGTAGATTCCGACCAGCAGCTGCAGGTTCCGGGCTGCTGTGAATTGGGCCTCATAGGCCTGACGAGCGGCCGTGCGCAAGTGAGGCCCCGGATTGCAGGCCGTGATGGCGCGGCACAGTATATCCGCGAGATCATCCACCTGCCCCGGTTCAAACAACCAGCCCGTCTGATTCGGCTTCACCAATTCCGCCATGGCACCGAGGCGCCCGGCGACGACGGGCGTGCCGCGGGCAAAGGACTCCACGATGGTCCGGCCAAACGTCTCGTAGCAGACCGAGGGGAACACCACGAAGGCCGCGTCTCCCATGAGCTGCAGGACTTCGGTGTGCGCGCGAGGCCCCAGGTACTGGATGTAGGCGGACCGCTGCGCTGCGGCGCGCACCTGGGGAGCCAAGGGGCCGTCTCCCACAATGCGCAGCGGTATGGGGAGCGGCAACCGCTGCCAGGCGGACAGCAGCAGGTCCAGTCCCTTTTCCGCCGACAGGCGACCGGCGAATAGCGCGTAACCTCCATTACCCGCGCCGGGCCCTGGATCCGGCTCCACGAAATTCGGCTTCACCAGGATGCGTTCGCCAGAGAACCCGGCTTCGACGAATTTCTGCCGGGCAAACTCGCTGGGCGTGTAGAAGACGGTGACGCGCCGCGTCCAGGTCCCTAACCCGCGATGTACCGCGAGCATGGCGGCCACGACAGTACTTGCCAGTCGCTGGTCTCGATAGCAGCCGTGTGCGACGCCCGGCCAGGACACCCGGCAGCCGAGGCACGACTCGCAGATGCGCCCGTCTCGCAACAGTAGCGAATTGAGGCAGAGCAGCCGGTAATTGCGCAGAGCCTGGACAACCGGGACACGTTCTTTGGCCGCCGCATAGTAGATCGACGGAGACAGCAGCGGGAACGTGTTCGTGCAGTGCATCACGTCCGGACGATGTTCGCGCAATAACCGCCGCACCGTGTGCTGCGCCTCGGCATTCCAGATCGTGTGGCAGGCGGTCCGCAGGATGCCGCGACGCGTGATGCTGTCGTTGTGCCGTGTGTAGCGCACCACTTCGTGCCCGTTTCGCTCCAGCAGATCGGCTTCACTCTCAAACGATAGGTCTTCACCGCCCCGCACCTGGTAGTAGTTGTGGCAGAGCAATATTCTCATGGGAGGCGTCCATTGTGTTCTATTGCCGCAAGAATCCCGGGAAGCTTCTGGTCTCTCAGTCGGCCAGTCAGCCGATCCCCTCTCGACAAATTCAGGCGAATCTCAGCCAGCCGCGCAGGGGACCGACCACGCGCTTGGCCAGCCGCGTCGGTGCGGCCATCCAGGGCGATCTGCTGAGCTGGACCGCACCGCGGCGTCCCAGGCACAGCAACTTGGCACAGGGTGCCACGGCCACACAACCGGTGATAATCGGGCGCGTGGCATTGCCCCACAGTGCCTTGTACTGCAGGTTGTTCTTCCCCAGTTCAGAACTCGTGACACCCATCGTCGGCAGGTGTCTGATTATCTCCATCAAAAGGCTCGAACCTGGTGAGTACCTTCTCAGGTCCGGGTTATAGGCGGTGATCCAGCCGTGAAAGACCGCGCCATGGCGGAGTCCCAACTCGGCGGCAGCCAGGGTCTCGCCGTAATACAGCGCAGACAGCAGGCCGCAGAAAGCAGGCGCGGTATGCGTCAGAGTCTGGCGGACCAACGTCTCGATCCAGGGAAAAGCGAATACGTCGGCGGCATGGCTGCGGCGGTATTGAGCCGATTTCCAGGTCATCAACTGCTGCAACGTGTTCCCATTCTCATTCTCCACGCAGACCCGCATTGGTCCAATTGCCCGTTCCGCCTTGCGCATCATCTGCCCGATCTTCTTCAGGTGCTGGGACCCGCGGCCACGCTTTTCGCGCTCGTAGCCTTCGAATCCATCTGAGAGATTAATGGAAATGGCCTCCGCACACTCCGCGGCGTGAGGGGCAAACTGCGTTTGGGACGCGGGCACGTGGTGAAAATCCCAGGCGCGGAGCCGGCAGGCTCGGACCAGGTCGGCAGCATCCCAGTGCGCGTCGGATGTGGCAATCACGGCCTGCACATCGCACATATGACCGCCCACGGGCCTTCCCTTGTTCCAAGGCGTGCGTTGAAACGGGAAGAACCCGACGACTTCACCCGCTTCCTCCAGTACGGCCACCTCCACGTCAGTGCGGATGGAAGCGACGAGTTGCGTCCAGTCCGGAGTCAGGAAGGGACTCTGGAACGACGTGTCCGCTGCCTGGATCTCACGCCAGCGCTGCACGAGATCCGGTGTCAGTCGTTCGCCGCGAATTGACTCGTACTTCACGCTCATGGTTCACACCCGAGTTGGGACAACGGCTGGTGGATGAGAGGTCAGTGCCGGCGGCGTGGCGACGTCCGCCAGTGGTCTGATGGTGGCCCGCAGATAACCGATCTGTTTCGCTGCCGCACAGCGCGCCAGGAATTCGGCCGGACGATCACTCAGCAGGCGAGCCAGGATGAATTGGGGAACGGCGACGCACACGAGTTTGACCAACCGGGCGCAGGCCCGGCACATCTGGTGCCCGACACCCTGCACCTGGCGATCGATCACGGCTCGAGACACGCCAAACCAGTACTTCTGCTTCACGACGTAACTGCACGAAAGTCGCTCTCCCTGTGTGCGATGCCGCACTGCCGCGGCTCCGCAATACCAGATCCGGCCACCACCGCGGCGCAGCCGGAGAAATAACTCCGTGTCTTCACCCGAGAGCATGACTTTGCCGACTCGGCCCAAATTGGTGGAGAATCGCAAACCGCGTTCGAACACCGTGCGCCGGTAGGCGGCGTTGCCCCCGCCTGGCAATCGCTGCCCGCAGACCTCGAAACTGTCCTCTCCCTGGTCCAGCGCCATGATCTGTTCCTCACAAGCCTTGAGGACAGGGTCCGGCTCTCCTTCCCAGTACACGACCGTGCGGCCTCCGACACAGTCGGCGGGATGTTCTTCGAAGCACTGCAGCATGCTTGTCAGCCACTGCTCGTGCACAAAGACGTCGTCGTCCAGAAAGCCGATCACTTCGCCACGCGACTCTTCGATGCCTCGGTTGCGCGCATGGCTCAGGCCCGTCCTGGTTTCGTGGACATAGCGCACCGCAAAGACGTCCCGGCAGATCGGTTCCAGTTCGGCTGCAGCCGTGCGCGCTCCCCCGTCGGGATCGTTGTCGATGACCAGCACCTCCACTTGCACACCGGGCGGAATGCGCATCGCTTTGAGACTCAACACCGTGTCGCACAGCATGGCAGGGCGCCGATAGGTGGCGATCACGAGACTCACCAGTGCAGGCGTCATGACTTGTGTCTCTCTTTTCGATCAGGCAGGTTGGGCAGCACTCTCGGCTGGCAGCCAATTGAGTCTCGGCGAAGAACTGCCCGTGAGTTCCGGACAACAACTCGGCTCCGCAGAAAGTCCCACAAAGCCCAAGCGAGCCAAGGCCAGCATGGACGCAAAACACATGAAATGCGGATTCAGTTGAGTAGCCACGCTCAAGCCATTGACGGCGGTCAGAAGAACGACGCATCCGGGAAACAGATCGGCAGCGTTCCCAGTCGCGAGGAAGTTGGCCCGCGACCGCCACATTCCCAATATCAGCACGAGCGTGTGCGCGACGGCCCCAACGGCACCGACGCCTAAGGTCAGATTGATGTAGCCGTTGTGAGCGTCCGGTGCGCCCCAATTCCGTTCGCCGATCTCGCGCAAGTGATCCGCCGTCCAGAAAGCTTCGTAGCCGTAGCCGCACAACGGATGAGCCAGCAGGTACGGCGTCAACATCGCCCACACGCCGGCACGACCGGAGAAACCCTGGGCGGACTCTTCGCGCCCCAAGTTGATCGATTGCACAACGAACGTCAGCGGATCGGTGTCCGCAAAAGTCGCGGCCAGCAACCCGCAGCTGATCACGAAACAGAGTCCACACGCGCACAGCATTTTGGCTGCCACCGACCAAGTGGCCGAGATGCGCATCGCGATCGCCAGCCCCAGAGCTGCCGCTCCCGTCCGAGTCTTTGTGAGCAGTGCCAGGACCACTGCCAGAGCGCCCAATACCAGCCGAAACCAGTAGCCGCTCGAGCACCGCAGACTCAGTAAGGCAATGACGAAAAGCGACAAACCCCAGCAGGTGAAGGCAGGCCAGGTCAGACCGGAATATCGGTAGTCTTCGGCCCATGGCTGCAGACTGCCCAGCACCAATTCGCTCATCAGCCCGGCCACCGCCAGGCAACCAGTCACCAAGGCTGTCACAAACATGAACTGGTCCAGATTGAGTCGCTTCGCCAGTCCCAGCGCAGCGGTGCACTGCAGCGCGAGCACGGAAAGCCGCTTGGCCGTCGCCGGCGGATCGATCGACCAGAGAATGCTGAACGCCGACCAGCCGAGAAAGAAGATGATCGCCCAGCCCAGCATGCCGCCGAAACACAATCGGTGGTCACCGGGACGCAGCAGGCACCAGATACCGTAACCTCCCAGCAGGACGACGACGACGCGCCGTGCCGCGCTGCCGCTCTGCTGCCGGGCGATGTTCTCGTTAATCCGCTCGCTGATCGACTCGTCGGTGTTGCCAAGATTCATGGACGGACTGACCGAGAAGCGCCAGTCGTGTGGTTCTGCCAGCACAAAGACAACCACCAGGAAGGCTGCCAACCCGTACAGCGACCAAGGCCGCGCCGGCACTTGCGAGTTGGCAGGAAAGGGGAGGCAGTGACTGCTCATGAGCCCGTACCCTCCACGCGCAATTCAGCAATGTATGCGCGGAACTTCGTCCAGCGCACCGCCAGCCCCACGAAGTTGCCAACACAGAGCGCCAGGGCGGCGCCCGTGGCTCCCCAGGCCTGAACCGTGGTTGCCAGAACCAGCAGGCCGGCCAACATGCCGCAGAAGTCCGCGGAGAAATTGGCTTCCGGACGGCGCATCGCCCAGAGCCCGTTCCCAACCGTGATCGTCAAGCTGCTCAAGAGCAGCGCGAGGGCCAGCCAGCGGATCACGTTTTCGTTACCGGCATAGTGCGGACCATATACGATCCAGGAGATGTGGCCGCCGAACAGCAGCAGGACGACAACGAAGACTCCCACCACCCCCAGGTAGATGGCCGCCACGGTGCGCAAAACCCGCAGCAGTTCCTCAACGCCACCCTCGACGTAGGCAGCCGTGGCCCGCGGCGTCAGGAAATTGCTCACACCGGTGATGAACGTGCCCCCCATATTCACCAGGGTCACACACGCCGCCAGGAGTCCGGTCGTGGCCTCACCGTGCACCAAGGCCAGCGTCCAAGGCAACAGATAACCTGTCGCGCGGCCCGCCAATTGGCTGGCCAGCGCCCAGCGACCGAAGGACCAGTTCTCCAGCCAGTGCGTGCGAATCAGACCGGGTGCGAAACGCATGGGCTCCGCGCGTGAGCACAGCCACACCAACGAAGGCAGTCCACACGCCAGTCCCAGCACGATATAGGCTTTCGAAACCGTGAGTGTTCCGCACACGCCCAATATCAGTAACGCGACGACCTGGAACGCGGCAATCCCGCCGTCCACTACCGTCATGGCCCCCAACCGCAGACGGGCAATCCCCAGATTGCGAATGAACTGCCGCGTCAGCAGGAACGGCATCGCGGCCAGGAACGCCAGACTGGCCTCCTGCAGGCCCTGCAAATCCTGTCCTGCGTTCCGGCCCAACAGGTTCAGCGCGAGGACCATCAGCAGGCACGAGGTACCCACGAGAATCAGGTGATGCGCGAATGAACTGCCCGTATAGCGGACCGCGTCACGTCCCGAGCGATTGCGTCCCAGGACGATGTACGGCGAAAGCACCAGGTCCCCTTGCACGGCCTGGACAATCGTGAAGACGTTCCAGGCCAGAAAATAGGCGCCGAGGGTCTGGGAGGTGCCGCAGCGGGCAATGATCACCGCCGTGAGGAAGTTCGCGCCGCTCACGATTCCTTGATCAACGAGCGACAGCAGTCCCTGCGCCGAGTCGGAGCGCCAGAACGGCAGGCTCCGCCACCGCGAACCGAGTGCGGCGGTCCGAGACCACAATGATCGTTCAACGGATGTGGTCATCGTCGGATGCTCCCAGGCCGCAAAGTCGCGCGCTGATTTCCCGTGTGCAACTCGTACCCGCCCGTTCCCGTTGGCTTGTTCTCACGGTCGACGGCAGCGATGGGCTGCCGGCGGCGGGTCGGCGCGAAGCGGTCCCGAAGACCAACCAGCGCCGAACCTTGTTACAGAGTGCAGAGTACCGTCCATCCAGTTTGGCGGTCAGCGTCGCACCATCGTCGTCGTATTCGACGTTGAAGCGTCCCCACGCAAAGGGATCGTCATCGCTCGCCACGCATCGTTCAAATGACGTCAGTGCGCAGGAAGCACCCGAGTGGCGAACCACGCCATCTAGGTCCGGGTCGATCGCGCCGAATGGATACGAGAACGACGGCGATTCAACGCCAAACTCGTCGCGCAAGACAGCGAAGGAACAAGCAAGATCAGCCCGAAATTCCTCCGCTCGCTGCAGGAAGTTCCGGTGGCTGTGCGTGTGAGAGCCGAGCTCAAACAGCCCGGTTGTCTGCAGACCGTGGCATTGGTCCCGCGTCAGCGGACGCCAGTAGTCGGGCGGTGCCTGCCGTGTTTGCGCCGCTGGCCAATCGTCAAAAGGAAACGGCACGCAGGTATCGAGATACCCGGTCGCGACGAAGAGCGTGGCAGGCGTGTCCCAGCGCTGCAAGACCGGCACCGCGTGCAGGTAGTTGTTCTCGTAACCGTCGTCGAACGTCACCACGAAAGCCCGGGCAGCCAAGGGTTCTCGCCTGCGGTGCGCGCGACATGCTTCGGTCAGCGGCAACGGGCGATAGCCGTAGGTACGCAATGCCGATAGTTGCTGGGAAAGCCGGGCGGGGGTGACGGCCCAGGAAGGGCGGTCACCGGCGAGGACCGGCGGCACGATGCGATGGTAGGTCAGGATCCCCAGTTGCCCCGGCGGCGCGGCGCGCGGTGACATGCGCGCGGCGCATCGAGCGACTAGCCGCCGCAGTCGGCGACGCAGATGGAACCCGCGCGATCGCGGCAAAGAGTATTCATGTTCAGTCATCGTGAGCGAACTCGTCTCGTCGCTGTCGCGGCTCGACCGCCGTCTAACCGTAGAGCAGTTCCTCCGTCGGCACGGCCGTGCTATCCGGGTCGTAGTAACGGAGATGGCACATCTGCAGGCACACCAGGCCGACGTACAAAGGGTTGAGCAACAGGTACCGCCGCCAGAGTCGCCGAGGTTCCTTCAGCAGCCGGAAGGCCCACTCCAGACCCCATTTCTGCCATGTCGGCGGCGCCTGTTCGAGCAGGCCGGCGTGGAAGTTGAACGCCGCACCTACGGCCAGAATCGGCATGCGGAGCGCTCCCCGAAACTCGTACGCCCACACCTCCTGGCGCGGACAACCTAACCCGACGAAGGTGATGGCCGCACCGGAACCGCGAATCTGCGCGACGGTCTCGTCCCGCTCGGGTGGCGTGAGGCGACGGAACTTCGAAGGCTGGACGCCGGCAATCTCGAGGCCGGGAAACTGCGCGACCAGATTCGCCTGCAGCCGCTCCAGCAGTGCCGCGGTTCCGCCGAACAAGAAGATCGGTAGCCGCTCCGCCGCGGCGCGCTGGCACGTCTTCAGCATCAACGTGGGCCCATAGACGCGGTCTTTGAGTTGCAGCCCGTACAGCCGGTTCACAGCCCAGCGAACCGGTTGACCGTCGGGGACCACCATGTCGAGCGCATTGAGGCGGTGCCGGTGGACACGATCCAGGACCCCGGTCATAACACCGTGCACTGCCAGTGCTGACACTGCCAACGGCTGCTTGTCGCGTGCCGCCGCGGCAATGCGATCCACGGCTCCCTCGTAATCGACGGCGTCGACCAATACACCCAGCAGGTTGTGTCTTCCCTGGTCCATATTCGTTCTCGCGGGCGTCGCAGCCCCGTTGTGGCCGCCTGCCGACCGAATCGGGCGGGTCAGACCGCCGCGCATTCGAGCCAGCGTTCGGCGTTGATTTCGTAGATCTCCCGGCAGATCTGCCGCACGTCGTACGTGAGACGCCATCCCGGATAATGCGACTGGAACTTGCCGACGTCGCTGATGTACCAGATGTGGTCACCGATACGGTTCTGTTCCTGATAGGACCAGACCATGGGTTGGCCGGTGAGTTCCTCGCAGATGCCGATGGCCTCCAGCATCGAGCAATTGCTGTAGCGGCTGCCGCCCATGTTGTAGACCTCTCCACAGCGCGGTTTGAGGAAGAAGTGCTCGAAGGCACGGATCAAGTCCGTACTGTGGATGTTGTCGCGCACCTGTTTGCCCTGGTAGCCAAACACCGTGTACGGCGTATTGGTCGCCGCGCACTTCACCAGGTAGGCCAGAAAGCCGTGCAATTGCGTGGGTGAATGATTGGGACCGGTGAGGCATCCTCCGCGAAAGCAAGCTGTCGCCAGGCCGAAGTACTTGCCGTACTCCTGCACGAGGACGTCGGCGGCCACTTTCGACGCGCCGAACAGGCTGTGCAGGGTCTGGTCGATCGACATGTCCTCGCGAATGCCGTCACGGTAGGTATGGTCGGCGGCGATTTCCCAGCGCGTCTCTTGTTCCACCAGTGGCAAGCGGTTGGGAGTATCGCCATAGACTTTGTTCGTGGACGTGAAGATGAAGACCGCATCCGGCGCGTAATGGTGCGTAGCCTCCAGCAGATTCAGCGTCCCCGTGGCGTTGACGGAGAAGTCGGTGTGTGGTTCCCGTGCGGCCCAGTCATGAGAGGGCTGCGCGGCCGTATGAATGACCAGGGAGATATCCTGGCCGTAGGAGCGAAACAGCCGGCTGATCGCCTCGGTATCTCGGATGTCGAGCTGGCAGTGCCGATAGGCGGCTCCCAGTTCGTTTTCCAGAATCTGCCGTTGCCAGGTCGTGGAGGCTTCCGGACCGAAGAACCGGGCACGCATGTCATTGTCGATGCCCACGACTTCCATTCCCAAATCCGCGAAATGGCGAGTTGCTTCGGAGCCAATCAGGCCTGCGGAACCGGTGATGACTGCCACGCTCATGTTGGTACCTCGTACAAGTTACAGCTCCGCGCCCCCGTCGGCGCGGACTCGATCAGTGAGAAGCACGATGGGTGATCACAGCGACCAGCGTGCGCCAGATCAGTGACAGGTCGACCACCGGGCGGTTGGTCTGTACGTATCGCAGATCCATGCGCATCCATTCGCTGAACGGAACCGGCTCGGGACCGCGCACCTGCCAGATACACGTCAGTCCGGGCGTCACGTGCAGGCGCCGTTGCTGCCAACCCAGGCATTTGCCGGCTTCTTCGCACGGCAAGGGGCGGGGGCCCACCAACGACATGTCTCCTTTCAACACGTTCCACAACTGCGGCAGCTCGTCGATGCATGACCGCCGCAGATATCGTCCCAACGGTGTGACGCGCGGGTCGTTCTTCATCTTGAACGCGGGCCCGTCCTGCTCGCTGAGCACGCGGAGTTTCTGCTTCAGAGCCTCGGCATCCACACGCATGGTGCGGAGCTTGTACATCGTGAAGACCTTGCCGCCGAGCCCCGTACGTTTCTGCGCGAAGAAGACCGGGCCGGGAGAGGTCAGTTTGATCGCAATTCCCGCGCACAAGATAATCGGAGCCAGAACCACCAGACCGGCGGCTGCGCCCACGATATCCAGCAGTCGCTTCCACATGGGCAGCGGCTGCACGAACCAGCAGTCCACGGACTGCGGCTCGATTTCCGGCAGTACGTCCGCCGGGACCGCTGCCGACGTTGCCGGCGGCGCAAACGGCGCGGGGCCGTGCTGCGGATACAAAAAGATCTCGTACGGCAGGTCGGCTTCCTCCACGTCCAGTGCCTCGCGGACATGATTGGCCAGGATGTGCGCGCCCAGGTCATGGGTAGCCGGCAATAGCGCGGCGAGGCGCCCGTCGTCGAGGTACCCCGCCACGTCGGTCGCGCGCAGGCGACGCTTCAAAGACCGGGCCAGTTCGAGGTGGCAGTCAGCGCCGCAGGTCTCGGGAACAGGCTGAAACGCCAGCAAGGCGAAGCCGACACCACCGCGATCGGCACGCATCCGTTCGAGTTCCAGCGATCGGCGGAATTCCTCGGCTGTCAGCAGTCCCGCTTCATCGGCTGTCGCGGGCGGAGCCTGTTTGGCACGAAACCACTTCCGCGGATAAAGTGTCATAGTCGTCGCCATGTACGTGAGGTTGGTGTCGTCCTGGTGGAACTCGCTCAATATCCAGCTCCACCTGCAAGGCGCTCATTGGCCATCTGCGCCGGTATTCCGTTGCTGCGGCATTCTTCCTTCGGGCTGTGTGTCGTCTCGCCCGCGACCTGGTACTAGCCCGACGCAGCCAGAGCGCGGGACCGGCGGGAAAGCACCGAACCACCCGGATGCGTGACCTCCGTCGATCTGGGCAAGGACAGCAGGACCGGTAATCCGAGCCGTGCCTCCACGTCCAGCGGTGTTCCCAGCGAGTCATCGAAGTACTCAAACAGGTACGCGACCCCCACGCCGCCGAACGCGGCCACCATCAACCCCAGGATCAGGGTGAGTTGGGCCCGGCGGCTTAACGGCTTCACGACCAGCGTCGGAGTCTGCGCGACCGTGATATTGGTAATGTGCTCGGCCTCCAAAGCCTGGCCGATGCGCGCTTGTTCCAGGTTCGTGAGGTAGATCCGGTAACTGGCATTCAGTTGTTCCAGACGACGTTCCAGTTCGGCGATGTGCACTTCGTTTTCATTCAGTTCCCGCAAGCGGCTCTTGGTCTGCTCGTACTGCTGCGACAGCGCCTGCATGCGTGCGCGCAACGCGGCGGCGGTCGAGATCTCGATCAACAGCTCCTGGCGGTCTAGCAGGCGCTGCGCTTGCTGAACCTGTTCGTGGATCGCCACGGCCTGCGGGTGTTCCGGGGTGAATTTGGCCAGCAGTTCCCGTTCGCGGATCTGCAGGCCGTAAAGCTGGGCGCGCATGTCATCCAATGCCCGCGAGGAAAGGCCGCTGGCAGAAGCCTCATCGATTTGTTCCGGCACGCGTTGACGCAAAAGGGCGATGCGATCGTTGATCGACGCCACCTCTGTCTGCGCCGACAACATGTCGCGATCGAGATTGCTGACATATCCCTCGAGGATCTTGCGCTGGCTCTCCACGGAAACGAGCCCCACTTCGTTCTTGGCGTCGCGCAGCTTCTGAGTCGCCTCCTTCACCTGTGTGCCCAGCAACTCGGATTGCTCCACGAAAAACTCCCGCGAACTGGGATTGCGGTGGATTCGCATGTACTGCTCGAGGCAGACGTCCAGATACGTTTGCAGCACCTGCTGCGCCCGTTGCGGCGAGCCCGCTTTGTAGCTGATCGCGAACACGTACGACTTGGGCGGGTTCTCCACGGTCGTGTTCTCCAGCACCATCCGGATGGCGCGCTCCCGCTGGATGTCGGGTTGTGCCGGGCCGCTTCGCGAAAACCGCTCCATCAGCTGGTCCAAAAAGTGCGCCAGAGGCGTCTTGGCCAGATCCTCTTCCAGGACGAGGGCCGCTCCCAACTTGTCCACGACCTGTTCGAACATCACGCGGCTTTCGAGCAGGTTCTGCACCGATTGGATCTCGCTTTCGCGCGAGTAGTTCAGCGAGATCGTTTGCCCGCCCGTCGTGGCCGTCGGGTCCAGCCCTACACTCTCGCGTCCGAGTCGGACAAAGAGCTTGGTCTCGGACAGATACTTCTTGGGCGTCAGTAGAATGCCCACCAGCACCAGGCCCATGACGATGACGAAGAAAGCAATCGCTTTCGAACGGTGGCGAAAGACGACTCGGCAGAAGTCGCGCATCGAAACGGTTCTTTGGTATTGGTGGAGCATTTGACCACTCAGTTGCTTCAACGGCTGTACGACATGCGCCTCGCCACTCATCGGGACCTGCAGACTTCCCGCCGGCGCGGAGACCGACCAGGCCCTCTCACGACGGACTCGCGGGGAAATACTGAGCCCGAGAGAGTATAGGTTGCGGAACGACCTCAAGAATTGAGCCGACCGGGACAAAGACATGCCCCGGCCGATCGCTGCAATCGTTACCAGCCGAACAGACGGCACGCGCGGTCATGACGGCTGCGAGCCGATGAAAGAGTCCCCGGCGGACGGAGCCGGAGTGCTACGTGGTTAGTTCCGAATCACCCCACCGGCGGCAGCAGGGCGGCGATTTTCTCCCACGTTACCTCGTGCGGCAGACAGCGCTCGCGCGCTGCCAGCGCCGCCGCCGCGCCCGCGGCTTCCCCCATCGCCGCGGCATTGCCGCTGACTCGATAGCTCGAATGCGCCAGGAAATCGCCGCTGATGCAGCGGCCCGCCATCAGGAGCCCGTCCACATCGCGGGCGATCAGCGCCCGCAACGGAATGTCATAGGGCCGAGTCGCCTGTTTGACCGGCTTGTTCTCAATGCCGGTCGAGTGTTTGGCGCTGGTGGAATGCACGTCGATGCCGAACGTGACGCGGCACACGGCATCCGTGTGCCGGATTCCCTGCAGCATTTCCTCCAGAGTCACCAAATGGCGCCCGTGAATGCGCCGCGCCTCGCGCACGCCGATCTGCGCCGCGGTCGCCACGATTCTCAGTTTCTTCCACGGATCGCCCAGCGATCGCAACGCATCGACGAGCTGGTGGAGTTCCGCACGCGCGCGCAGGGTCGCGTCCGTGAGCTGCTGTGATTGGATGCCAGAGTAACCGTATTCGTGGTTGATCATCCAGGCATACAGATCGTCATGAATGCGGAAGATGGTGGGACGGCCGTAGGACGGTTCGACTCCCGCTCGGCGGAATTCCGCCAGCAGGGCATCCTTGGGTGCCCCCCAGGGCCGGCCTTCTCGTTCATAGAAGTCCGCGGTGGCTCTCGGGTCGATGCCCGTCACCAGCATCATCAGGCTGAAGGGTTGCGTTTCGCCCGCCCGAGCACTCCCCTGGGCACTCTCCCCCTCCGCCGGCCGGCCCATTTCGAAGCCGCAACCTGCCTGTGCGGCCAAGTCACCGTCGCCCGTGCAATCGATGAACACGCGCCCGGCGAAGGCCTCCCGGCCCGACTTCGATTCCGTGATACCGTGCGTGAGGCGCCGGGAATCCTTGACCGCGGATACGACGCGCGCGTGCAGGCGGATGCGGACTCCGGCCTCCAGGCACATCTGTTCGAGGACCAGCTTCATCTGTTCCACATCGTAGGGCATCGAGCCCTTTCGATTCCAACGATCCGCGCCGAGCACTTCCGAGCGCTGATTGAGGCGGTCGACGACAGTGGACATGACACCGCGTTTGTTGCCGGCGTCGATGATCCAGGACAAGAGGCCGGTAGTCCAGATTCCGCCCAATTGGCCGTGGTTTTCCAGCAACCGCACACTGGCCCCCGCACGTGCCGCGGCAATCGCCGCGGCGATTCCTGCCGGACCCGCGCCGCACACGACGACATCGGAGGATTCGACAACCGGAATCTCTCGTACCGGCTCGTGCACGGTCTGCTTGTCCGGCCCCGCCGGCTCTCCGGCACTTGAGGCGGCTGGAAGACCCGTGCCGGCCGCGGCCAGGACTCCCGCCGACAGGAATTGACGGCGTCCGATCGAATGAAGACGAGTTTCCAGTCGATCACCATGGACGTCACGCAACCGGGTATCCTCCACGATAGATTGGATATCAATGCCGAAGCGCACAGCGCGCTGTTCCCGGAGCGCGCAAATCTCGGAAACGATGGGGTCAGTTGGCATCGTCGATCTCCAGCAACTCCTGCGGCGTGAAAATCGCGGGTGCTTCAAGACCTCGGTCACGGCAGACGTTTTCGATTCGCAGTCGCCAGGACGGATTTGCGGTGTAATTGCAGTTCCACGTTGAAAGGTATTCTACTCCGTTGACCGCAGCAACCGAAATGTGCAGCGCATCGAGTTGCCCCAACGTCGTCTTGTACACCAGCCGGGAACGTGACGCCAGAACCGGACTGCACCGCGATCGGCATCAGTCGCGGGACCAAGCTCGCTCACGCGGAGCGGGTGGGAACTGCGGCGACAGGCTGCGTGTCCCACTCACGATGTCGCTTCCAGTTTTCTAATCGCGAAAACGCGAAATCGCGAAAGGGCAAATCGCGGGATACCTCGCCTCTTTCGCGCTTTCGCGTTTTCGCGATTCATCTCGTTCCGACGGGAGCACCATTCGTGCCTGCTTGTTCTCGCGGACAGATCGTCGGCAAGAAGAACACCGCGATAGACCAGCAGCAGAGGACGGAGCCGGAAGGACGGACGCGAAGTGAGTGAACGGCCAGCCACACCCGAGCGGGGCGAGGTCTCGCGCCGTTGGGTGTGACCAACTCGCCGGTTGATGCTTTCCATTCCACACCGTGTTGCCGGCGAGCGCCGGCACACCAGAATGCGGCCTGTCCTGCCGCAGCCAGCCGGCCATCCGTACCTTGGTAGGGACCGACGAGCGCGGTGGCGTTGAGGAGTAGGGAGTCATGGCCCAGCAAACTCGGCATCGTCCGAAGCAATGCGGAAGGGAGACCTCCGGTCAGTCGTTTCGGCGGGGTCGGAGACCCGCGCCGAACAGAGCCACACCCGAGCGGGGCGAGGTCTCGCGCCGTTGGGTGTGACCAACTCGCCGGTTGATGCTTTCCATTCCACACCGTGTTGCCGGCGAGCGCCGGCACACCAGAATGCGGCCTGTCCTGCCGCAG
>Ga0233425_10003825_pt1 | contig 26453 bp, 29 predicted proteins | sample Watercolumn_Towu_2_FD_181712 | JGI IMG/M metagenome (GOLD analysis project Ga0233425, IMG submission 181712) | Freshwater microbial communities from Lake Towuti, South Sulawesi, Indonesia - Watercolumn_Towuti2014_140_MG | ecosystem: Environmental > Aquatic > Freshwater > Lake | place...
GAAGTTGTTCACCCTCCCAATAGGACGCACTGAACTTCGGTGATCAAATATAGAAAACAAAAACATAATTGTTTTAAGATAACTTCTTAATTTCTTCATAACAATCAAAGAAAAATAATTCCATCTTAACTGCCCTTTTATTTCTTCGAAGCTCTTCTAATTTAGGAGGATAATTTGGATTTCTTTGCCTATTTGGACTTATTAAACTCCTTAAGATGTCAACATCTTGTCCAAATGGTAAACTCCTAACTTCTATAGGGACTTCTTTTCCATGGAGAGCATAGTATTTTCTTAACCTTTCAGAATATGTATCAAATCTTCCCTTTTCGGCAGCACGGTATAAAACCCCTATTACATTAACGTCCTGTCCTTCAAAGAGATGTACTAAAGAAACCATTGTTCTTCTAGCCTCGGTTCTACTCTTGCTGGGAAGCAGTCCAAGAACTTGAGAGATAGCTTGTTGTCTTTTGGTAGCATCTAATTGGTACATGGAGTTTAATATTTTGTATGAATATAAAAAGATTTAGATGTTCGAAAAGATATCTAATATCACTCTCTTTGAAGCAACACCTCAAACAAATATTTAAGGAAGACTAACACTTCACTTTTTTGGTACTTCTGCAACATAATTCTCTGCTACTCTTTCGACAGGACTTGCACGGCGTACATCAAAATCTCTAAAGCCAACAACCATGCCATGTCTATCTCTAATCACTGCGTGACTATGGTAAATTGTTCCAGGTACCCGCTTCATTGCTTCTGCGATTGTACTCTCACTCATGTTAGTTTTGATTTCACTTAGTTTAAAAAGATTTAGATACTCAAACGCCATAAAACGCCCGAGAGGGTTACGCGCGCCAAATACTAACTTCCCAACTCGCAATCTCACTCGTAATACAAAATAAAGATACTCTCGTGAAATTGCTCACCCAATAGGGCACGCTTACGAAGGGGGCCGACTTGCAAACGGAAAACAATCAAATCAATCAAACTTAATCATCAAGAAAGTTAGAACTATGATAATAAGTATCATGATTAAAACTGCCAACCAATTTATCTCTAATTTTGTTTTCTTAGATTTTTGATTGATAGAGGGCAGATTAGGTTTATATCCCATTAAAGCATTATCAAATTCCATTTCCGGTTTGGCATATTGTGTTCTTTTTTTAGGCATGTAAACATAAATGTGTTCTACTTTTTAATACTTTTCATTTATTTTTATTGGAGAAGGGATTCTTGTACATAAAAGAGAAGTAATCCTTACTTATTTTTATGAATGCTTAATAAATTACGTAGGCGTTGGAGTCTATACTTAGAACGAACCGAATGATATAATTCTTCGATAGCAGGATCTCCATATGCTACAACTGGCCCTGGTGCAAAAAACCATGTGCGATCAAATCGTTGGTAAGATTTGTCGGGTTTAGTGGCTTGTACATAAAACTCATCTGATCTAGAGTATACTGGTCCCCCCTTACCTCCTAAGATAATGGCGATGCCCCCTGCCGTGGCATCAAGAAAAGATGGAAAACTCTCTCTAACTATCTTTCCTACTTTTACTGTTAAATCGTCTTGTTGCGTACAAAATTCTTTTCGTACCATAAATTTATTGTGATAAACAGGTGTTTTTTGCCAAGAAGAAATTTTTTCTGCGATTTTTAGCAAATTATCTAACTCTTTATTTCTTTCCTTTTCGATTTCCTCACGAGCTTGTTGTGCGCTCCGTTGATCTATAGGTCGTTGCGTCCATAAAGAAAAAGCATTTGAAGCTAAAAAAGGCAAGAGACATAATGTTGCATTGGTATAATTTTCTTCAAATAACGCCTTAATTCCTGTTAAAGGCAATGCTGATCCTCCTCCAAGACCAAGTAAGAAATTATAGAACCAGCTACGAGTATTTTCTCCGCTGTATAGCTCTAAATTTGTTTGTCTTTTTGTAAATTCAGCTATACTCTCTATACCTCTCCAGTCTGCCCTTGCCTCTGCATTTAAAAATACAAATTTTAAACCATTGACCAGTCCACTAATTCTTATTTCGTTTTGTTTTGACATAAATCTGCTTTTGTTAGATGTTTTATTAATATATGTGGTTGCTAAAGCAACCATATTAAAAAGATTTTTAAAGTATATCTTTAGTTAATTATATATGCAAGAAACAAATATTGAAACCTTACGGGTTTTAGGATTAACGGCTATTGAAGCGAAAACATATTTAAAATTGATTGAGATAGGAAAATCTACTGCTGGGGGGATAGCAGAAAGAGCACATTTACACAGGAGAAATGTTTATGATGCACTGGAACAACTTCTCCAAAAAGGATTGGTTTCTTACGCTATTTCAAACAATAGAAAGTATTGGAGTGCTGTGCATCCAGAAAAGACTCTGTCTTTAATGAAAGAAAACGAAAACTTAATCTCATCAATACTTCCAGAACTTATTTCAAAATTCACTGCTTCAAAACTCAAACAAAGAATTGAGGTTTTTGAGGGTTTAGGCGGGATGAAGAGTTTTTTTGATGACATGGCAAAATCAAAAAAAGAAATAATTATGCTTTTCGCAACCGGCAAGGCGTATTCTAGACTTCCGTTTTATATGAAAAACTGGGATGCGAAGATAAATAACACAAAACTAAAAATTAGTGTTCTTTTAAATTCAGATGGTGATAAAGAACCATATCAAAATTATAAATACGGTGAAGTTAAAATTCTTCCAAGAAACTTTTCAACTCCAACGCAGATTTTCATTTATGGAGATAAATCCGCGGTAGCTATTTGGTCTGAAGAACCAATAGCAATAATGATAACAAGTAACGAAATAACAAAAGGTTTTAAGAAATATTTTGAATTTATGTGGAAATTGGGAAGTAAAGTAACTTATTAGCGCTTTCCATCCTCTCCTTTCTTTTTGTAAAAATAACCAAAAACACCAGTCAGCCCCTTCAAACTAAAAAAAGCGTGCCAGATTATTCCTTCCCGCCCTACAACTTCCTCAAATAATTAAAAACTAGAAATTACAATTTCCTCAACAAATCGTTCTTAGCCCCGTAATGCTCAAGAACGGCTTTTGCTTCTGCATGACCGTAATCTAAGCAAGATTCGATGTCCATGCCTTTCATTATTCCATATACGAATCCGGAGGCAAAGGCGTCTCCTGCTCCTGTTGGGTCAACTACGTTTGTTAGAGGATAACTCTTCTTGAAAATCTTTCCATCAGATATTGCATAAACAGGTTTAGCCCCATCAGTTATTACGACTATTTTTGAGTATTCTTGGAGAGTTTTTAGCATTTTTTCTACTTTCTTTTCTCTTGTCAATGCTGCTGCTTCTTCTTTATTTAGAATGAAAATCTCTGTGATTTTTAAGAGGTTCTTTAATTTGCCCATACCTTGCTTTGCAAGATACATTGAAGCATTGAAAGCTAGTTTTGCGCCTTTTTTCTTTTCTCTTTCAACAAATTGCAAAGAAGATTCCCAACTTTGTCCAAGCATTGAAGACAAATAAATCCAGGTTGTTTCAACTGCCTTTGGATAATCTTGAGGTTCAAGTTGATTATTTACTCCTTTATATGCAAGTATTGTTCTGTCGCTCTTAGCAGGAAGAATAACTGAATAGCCCGTATGTCCTTCCTTTACTTTTCCTAGGAATTCTACACCTTCTTCATCTAATTCTTTGAGAACCATTTCTCCATTTGTATCATCTCCTAGACATCCAATAAATCCTGTCTTTAATCCTAGCCTTGCAAATGCAACTGCCGTATTTGTCCCCCCACCTCCAGTTGTAAAGTTAAGTTTGTCTATTAGAATTTTTTCTCCAAGATGATATGCGACGTCATAGTGATTTCTGTCTTTCTTCACTTCATTTTTAGACTCAACTAAAACATCCACTGTAGCACTTCCAAGAGTTATTATATCAAATGTCATCGTTCAATTATCTCCTTTGTTTTTGACAATAATTCGCGGGCTAAAGAAAATAACTCATTATAAATCTCTTCCTTTACCTCTGTCTCAGTCCCATATTGAAATCTTTCCCTTATTTCGACACTGGTTTCTTTATCTTCGTTGAGAGAAGAAATTTTATTTAATACCTCTTGTTTTAAGTCTATTTTTTTGTCATCTATTAGATTTTGAATTAATGCAAATGTGCACTCTTGATTACATGATTCATATCCAAACTTTGCGGAAATTGCTAACAGGCAATGATATGTACTGTAAAATGCAGTGCTTATTGAGATATCTGAATATTTTCCCCTTTTCAAATAGTCTGTTGCTCTAAGATAATGCTCTGCTTTTTCGATATATTCTCTTGCTTTCTTTATATTTGAATCGGTTTCAATAAGCCCTCTGTGCTTTCCTTCTTTTTCCAATTCTTTCTTAGCTTTATTCAAACACCATTCAACCTTATTTTTTGCATGACTCATTCTATTTTTTATTGAACCTCCTTCAATATACTAATGAATAAATCATCTGCGTTTATAACTATTCCTTTTATCGCATTCAAAATTACCTTATCTTTTTTTTTGATATTAGCTATTAAGTCCTCTTTGGTTTGATAAAGTGGGTGAATTTTTTTAGGGTTTAGTAAATTAACTTCTTCAATTAATACTTTAATTTTGGAGAAATCTTTTTTTTCTATGATAAACATAACATCTATATCATTTGGTTCTTTTTTGCTCAGAACAGAACCATATAGTATTGCAGGAAGGCCTATTTTATGTATCTCACTAATCCATCTTTTTACTAAAGGATCAGATTTTTGTACTTCTTTTCCAAGCATTAATTTAACATATTGTAATGCGTAATTGTTATCAAAATTGATTTTTAAAATTTTAGCCTTCCCTACTTGCCTTGAAGTTAATATTCCCTGTTCTTCTAATTTCTTTGCAATCTTCAATGCGCCCATTGAACTAATTCCAATTATCTTAGCTAAACTATTGGCATTCAACTCTATTTCGGGCCTTTTCAATACACTCAATATAAGGACCATATCATTATCTTGTCTTTTCATGAATATTAAAGTAGAATATGCTATTTAAACTTTTTGTTTATATATATAAACTTTTAGTTTATATCTAATTCACAACATTAATGGGCTTCTTCTTTAGAAAAGCCCGGATATTGTCTATTGTTACATCCAGAATTCTCTGAACTGCTTCCTGTGAGTAAAATGCAATATGGGGGGTGAAGACTACCTTCTCATCGTTCAATAGTTCATGGTCAATTGCTAATTGATGCATCTTTTTTAGATTAAGAAACTTAGTTGGGTCATGAAGAAGTTCTTTTTCTTCTTTAATTAGTTCTTCTCCCTCCAAGACATCAAGCCCTGCTCCGGAAAGCTGTCCAGAATCTAGTGCATCTAGAAGAGCTTTTGTGTCTACGACAGGACCACGAGAAGTGTTTATAAGAATTGCTCCTCTTTTCATTCTTTTGAATGTTTTTTCATTCATGAGATGATGATTTGCTTCGCAATAAGGCACATGGAGAGTAACAATATCTGATTTCTTTAGGGCATCTGCTAAAGAGACGTATTTGCAATTGCAATTCTTGATTAAATCTTTTTGAGGATGTCTGTCAACTGCAAGGATGTTCATCTCAAAAGAGTTTGCCATTTTAACAACATGACTTCCTATTCTACCAACACCTATAACTGCAATTGTTTTTCCCTTCAAATCAAACCCCTTCAACCCTTCAATTGAATAATTTTTGTTTAGGGTTCTTACATAGGCTTTGTGTATATTTCTAGAGATGCTTAGAATAAGTCCGAATGCGTGTTCTGCAACGCTATTGTCTCCATAGTGCGGGGCGCAACTTACGTCTACTCCTCTTTTTCTGCAGTCCTTTAGATTTATATGATCTAAGCCCATACTTCTTGTGGTTATATACTTTAAGTTTGGCATCTTTGCAAGAAGGGTTTTATCTATCTTTGAATAAATAAATACTGAAAGAACCTCATAATCCTTAACTTGAGCAACGTTCTCCAAAGTCAGGGGTTTGTCTGAAAAGAAAAGCTGATGGCCAGAAAATACTTTTTCAATTATCTCGGCCTCCCAATCATGTATCTCAAAGAATGCTATTTTCATGTTCTCTTTTCTTTTGCCTCTCTTTTATGTCTATTTAAGAAAAAGGAGATATAAAAAGATTGCCCTAAGCAATCTTTAATCCTCGTTTAGTAAAACTTCGGATAAAAAGCTATTTGTTAGAGCTTACTGATAAAGCTATCATAAGCATTATAAACCCTATCGAATTCGAAATTCAATGATAAGCGAGATAAGAACAAAGGCATTTGGAGCAAGTTATAGATATCTTTTGAAACCAATTTTGTTCCAATTTGACCCTGAGCTAATGCACAATGTATTTATTTCAATAGGAAAAGTGCTTGGAAATTATAGAGTAACAAAGAAATTAACAAATTTAATGTTCAATTATCAGGATAAAATGCTGCAACAAGATATTTTAGGGGTAAGATTTAGAAATCCGATAGGTCTGGCGGCAGGATTTGACAAGAACGCGGAGATAATTTCCATTATGGAAGATGTTGGCTTCGGCTTCTCTGAAGTTGGAAGTATAACTAAAAAATCTTCAAAGGGAAATCCTGGAAATAGAATGAAAAGACTGATTGAAAAGGAGAGTTTGTGGATTCATTTTGGATTGAATAATAAGGGGGCTGATAAAACGTATGATGATTTATCAGGAAAAAGATTCAAAATTCCGTATGGGTTGAGTATTGCAAAAACAAATTGCGAAGAAACTTGTAATCCAGAAGTAGGGCTGGGGGATTACATTTATTCTGTAAAGAAGTTTGCTAATTTGGGGCAATTTTTGACTATAAATATAAGCTGCCCTAATGCTTTTGGAGGGCAGAGTTTTGCAGAACCGAAATTGTTTGAAAAATTAATGAGGGAAATTTATAAACTTAAACTAAAGAAACCCGTTTTCATTAAAATATCTCCTGATTTGACTAAAGATAATATAGATAAGATAATTAAAACTGGAAAGAAATATGGAGTTTCGGGATTTGTGTGCACTAATCTTACTAAACAACATGCAATTGGAAAAGGGGGATTGTCTGGAAAGGCAGTTCAATCTCTTTCAGACAAAATTATTGCTTATGTTTACAAAAACACAAGGAACTGGACTAAAAAGCCAATTATCATAGGAGTTGGAGGTATTTTTACTGCTGAAGATGCGTATAGAAAGATTAAGCTGGGAGCTTCATTGTTGCAGATGATTACTGGAATGATATATGAAGGCCCTGCAATTATTGGAGAGATAAATCAAGGGCTCGTTAGGCTTTTGAAGAAGGATGGATTTAGGAATATTGGAGAGGCAATAGGAAAAAGCAATAAATAATTAATTCAATCTTCCAATTCTTTTAAGGACAATCTTCCTAAACCTTTTTGGATAGTGCTTAAGATATGAATTGAGCTTTTTTTTGTCTATTTTTCTTTTAAATTCTTTTATAACTTCTTTATCTATATATTGCTTGAAATAAATCATATCTATGAAGGTTTTTTCAATGTCTGAATATGGAAAATAAAAATCGCCGTCTTTAGAGTAGTCAAAGCCAAAGAAATATTTAGAAGGAATTCTTTTCATTACTACATTCCTGCCGAAAACTTCCCTTAACCCTGTTCTTATATTCCTAGTTGTAATAACTAAGGGATTTGTTTCTTGTTCCCAGAGATTATGAAAACTTAATGCATTTTGCAATCCTAAATAAGACGGTTTAAAGCAAAAAACAATTAAAGAAGAGTCTTCATAAATTGTATAATATCCTTTTGTTATCTGCCTAATCTCTCCTTTTTTCATTAAATTATTGATGAGTAAATATATGTAATCTTTATTTTTTTTTCCTATAAATTTTTTAAGTGAACTTATATTTACTACTGGTGTTTTTTTAAAGAATTCCCGAATATTATTTATGTACTTTATCTTGCCCATATTATTTTGTTTTAATTTTTATTTGATTAAGGAGCTGTTCTAGCTTAGGAACTGCTCCGGAAATTATAATACTATCAAGATCTTTCTCATCTTTAGGCAGCTTGAAATTTATAATAAATTTTTCTAGTCCTGCCTTAATTTTACTTTTATCTTCAACATAATCCAAAAGAAAATATATGTCGTATAAATCCCTTATTTTTAATCTTTTAGAATATGCGTTTATTTTTTCAACAATTAAATCTTCAGGAGATAAAGTAAACACGTTTATAATATTGCCTTCAGAAGTTTCATATCCCTTTAGTGTAGGCTTTTTTGATTGGAAGGTTGCCTCAAATCGCACGTTTATGCTTTGAAAAATGAATTCTGAGTAAAGAGAGTTTTCCTTAATTCTCTTTTTTACTGCTTTAAACCCTCTTTTTTCCAGTGAACTGAAAAAGATTCGTATCTTTTCATTATCTTTTTTTATATAAACGTCTACATCCTCTGAAAACCTGTTTCCAGAATAGCATCTCCATATTGCAGTTCCGCCGTGCAAAATTGCATCAGGAATTAAGTTGTATAATTCTTCAATAATAATATCCTGAGCAAAAGCTATTTCTTTTTCTGTCTTTTTCTTTAACTTTAAACTTATTGGTATTTTATTTATCATATTACCTACCTAACTTATAAATATGTATAAGTTTGGTAGTTTTTAAACTTTTCGATATTTTGTTCACAATTAACAAGAGTTATAGATATTGATAACTTTGGGTTGCTCTTTAACTTTATGGTTTTCTAAGGTTTTATAAAGATTAGAGTGCATCTTATAGAACATCTAAGATATGTTTATTTCTATTTACAACTGAAATGATATATGAGGGTTCTCAAGCAATAGGAGAGATAAATCGGGGACTTGTTAAGCTTTTGAAAAGAGATGGATTTAGGAATATTGGAGAGGTTGTTGGGAAAGACTCAAGATAGCTTTATATACAATATTATCTAATTTAATGCATTCAAAAGAGGACAAGATGATAATAGCGAGTTTTCCTGAAACGGCAGAGATAGGCAAGAGAGTGGCCAAGGCACTTCATGCCCATTATACAACAATAAATGTAGGTAAATTCCCTGATAGCGAATATCACTTAAAATTAAAGAAAAATCCAAATCATAGTACAGTAGTTATATTGGCCTCAATGTCCCAAAACCCAGATGATAGAATAATAGAAACCATTCTCGCAGGAGGAATTGCAAGAGATTATGGGGCAAAGCAGGTGATATTAATGGCAACATATTTCCCATATATGAGACAAGATAAGCATTTTGAAAAATATGACAGCTTCTCCTCAAAGCACATAATAAAGTTATTTAGAGAGTTTGATAAGATAATTGCGATAGACCCTCATTTACATAGGATAAAGAGTCTCAGGGAGTTGTCTTACAAAGCTGAGAGTGTAACAATAAATAGATTGATCGCGAATTATATTGCAAAGAGATTCAAAGATAAATTTACTATTCTTGGACCAGATGCGGAGAGCTCACAGTGGGATTCAAGCATTGCGAAAATGCTGGATAAGAAAGTTGTTATTCTGCAGAAGACAAGAATGGGAGATAAGAACATAAAGCAAAAAGAAAAGCCTCTTGGACACGACCATACTTTTATTATAATTGATGATATTATTTCCACTGGGAAGACTCTTGCAGGAGCATTGGAAATGGCAAAGCATCAGGGAGCAAAGAAACTTGTGTGCATAGGAATTCATGGAGTTCTTGCAGGAAATGCTGCTAAGCTGATAAGAAAGCATGCTGAATTGATAACAACAAACACAATTCCTAACAAATATGCAAAGATTGATGTCTCTTCAGCAATAATAGAAGTCTTGGAAAAATATTAATAATATTTTTCTAATTTCCCGGTTGTTTGTCTGAAGACTTTAAATATTCTCTTCTCCAAAAATTATTCAAGCCCTCATTTAAAATTGCTGTTGCGTGCAATTTTTCAACAGGAGTCATATAATCATAAACGTAATTGCTTCCAGTTATTCCTATGTTATCCCAGCTAATGATTCCTCTTGATAAATCAACCTTATGTGTATATCCTTGAATGCTTTTCCATGGAGTATTAGTTGAATCGATACCCATACTACATCTTAATGAAAAATCAATAAGCTTTCTTTTGTCACGGACACCATTCTTATCTCTGCCCCCTTCTTCTCTTCTGTACTCCTCGATATTTACTTTTATTCCGTTTCTTTCTCCAGAATAAACTCTATTTGAAACTTCTGTCACTGGTTCTTCCCTTTTTCCGCAACCTAAAATTACTGCCCCTGCTAAAATACCTGCAAGTGAACCTACAATCAAAGATCTTTTAAATCTCATAAAAAACACCAAATGTGGATATATTTAAACCTTTTGCAACTAAATCACAACCCTATAAACTATATCTGATTTTCTTAAAGAATTGATGACTTTATCATCAGGTTTCTGATGCAATAAATAAACTGTTGAGACTTTTCCAGGGCTCATTTGCCTTGAATTGTTTTCTCTTATGTTTACTCCATTGTCTGCGAATATTTTATCGAAAGTTGCGAACGCTCCTGGAATGTCTTTGTGATGAATAAATAAGGAATATAATTGAGCACCTTCAGACGCGACATCTCCCTCAACATTTACTGCATTCTTGAAATCTCCCTTTAATAAATAGTCTCTGACCACTTCTGCCATCTCCACAGAGGTTCTTCTTTCTGCTTCTTTTGTTGATGCTCCGAGATGGGAGGTAAGAACAACATTATCCAGAGCTCTTAGTTTATTTGTGAAATCTGCATTTTCTACTTTTGGCTCTTCAATAAAAACATCTAAGCCTGCACCCGCAATTTTTCCTTCTTTTAGTGCATTATATAATGCAGTTTCATCGAGATTTTTTCCTCTGGCGGCATTAATAAGATATGCTGTTGGTTTCATTAATGCGAGCTCTTCTTTACCTATTACAACACCTAATGTCTTTGCATTAATACTTATGTAATCGCTATTTTTAAGTAAATTTTCTTTATCAACATAAACTACATCTGCGTCTGGATTATGATGAATGTCATAGGCAATTACTTCCATACCTATCCCTCTAGCGATTGTAGCAAGTCTCATTCCAATTCTTCCGCAACCCATTATTCCAAGAGTTTTATGTGCGAGCTCTTGTCCTTTGAATTTACCTTTTATCCATTTTCCAGATTTTAATGTTGCATCTGCTTTTGTTATATTTCTTGAGAGAGCAATCATCATTCCAAGAGATAATTCTGCGACAGAATCAGTATTTCCTGATGGGGCATATTTCACAACTATTCCGTATTGTGTGGCAGTATCAACATCTATTCCATCAACCCCAACTCCTGCTCTCCCCACAATCTTTAACAATCCATTCGCCCCTGCTTCAACAACTTCTCTTGTGACAGGAGTGGCACTTCTCACAACTATGCAATCATATTTTCCTATTTCGTCGAGCAATTGTTGACCTTTTAGTCTTTCTTCGGGTTTTGGTTTATTTATCTCAAATCCAGCATTCTTTAGAATATCGGCCCCCTCTTTTGCAAAACCATCATTAAGTAAAACTTTCATTTCCATTAATTAAAGTTTAAGGTTATAAATATTATTGTGTTTTAGTTACACTATTTTCCTTACCAAATATAAAAAATAACAACTTATGTCAGGATCAATCCATTAATCCTGTCAAAATGCTTTTTGTTGTTTGTCTTTAATAACAAGCCTTGTAGATTTATTTAATTTTTTTGCTTCTTTATTATTTAAATTCCATTTCCCGGCTAACTCGCTTAATTTATTTTTCAACTTTTTCATTGTATAAACAAATATCTTTAATGCTTAAATCTTTGTATTTCATATTATTCTTTTAGCTTCATTCACAATTGCCTTTGCATTTATTCCATATTTATCCAAGAGTTCGTCCTTTCTGCCTGAATGAGGAACTACTGAAACTGCCAGATGGTTGATAGTTATTCCTGAACCATTTAATGCTGAAAGAAGGGCTTCTCCAATCCCTCCTTCAAAGTGATGGTCTTCTGTGATTATTAATTTATTTCCATGACTTTTTATGAATTGTTCTAACTTTCTCGAATTAATTGGTTTTATGCAGTATAAATCAATGACTGCTGCATCTATCTTATGTTTCTTTAATTCTTCCTGCGCCTTTAAAGATTCGTGGAGAGTAATTCCGGAGCCAATGAGGACAACTTTATCTTTATTTGACTGTTTGAGGACTTTAAATCCTCCAACCTCGAAGTCTTCTTTGTTATCATACAGAACAGGAGTCTTTGGTCTCGTTGTCCTAAGATATTTTATTCCCTTTAATTCTGAACATAAGTTAACTATTTTTTCTGTTGATAATGCATCACTTGGATAGAATACAATTGAATTTGGAAGAGAACGAAACATTGCAATATCCTCCAAGCCCATCTGAGAAGCGCCATCTTCTCCTATTGAAATTCCTGCATGACTTCCGCAAACTGTGAAATCTGCTTTTGATATTGCAGCCATTCTTAATTGGTCATAAGCCCTTGAAAGGAAGGCAGCGAAGCTTGATGAGAAAACATTAAATCCTTTTTTTGATAAACCTAGAGCCATTCCAATCATATTCTGTTCTGCTATGAAACATTCTATGAATTGTTTTTCATTTACCTGTTTTACTTTTTCAGAGAATGTAGAATTACTTACTTCCCCGTCTAATGCGAGAATATTGCCATTTGCCTTTGCCAAATTTGCTAAAGCATTTCCATATGCTTCTCTTGTTGCAATTTCTTCTCCTAATTTATAATTGTTGCTAGTTATTTTATGTTCTTTTGGTTCTTGTGGATTAACTTTGAGGGGAGATTTTATTTCTATATTTGGAATTCTTGAATCTGGAATCATTTTTAGAGCCATTGCGAGTTCTTTTTCACTTAATGCCTTACCATGCCATCCATTCTTATCTTCCAAGAATGAAACTCCCTTTCCCTTCACGGTTTTAGCGATTATTGCAGCGGGTTTTTTGCTTTTCCTTGCTTTTTCAAATGCATCTAAGATTTGTTTTATGTTATGCCCATTAACAACAATTGTGTCCCATCCAAAACTTGCAAGTCTTATGGCAAGAAGCTTCGTATTCCATCCCTGCATTGTCTCGCCCCTCTGCCCCAACCTATTAACATCAATTATCGCACAAAGATTATCTAGATTATAATGAGCTGCCAATTGTAAAGCCTCGTAATTACTTCCTTCTGCCAATTCGCTATCTCCGAGAAGGACATATGTTCTAAATTTTCTTCCCCGTAACTTTCCAGCAAGAGCCATTCCCACTCCTACAGATAGTCCTTGCCCTAAACTGCCTGAAGCAACTTTAATCCAATTTAATTCTGGAGTTGGATGTCCTTCAAGATTGCTTGTTATTTTTCTATAATCTTCCAGTTTCTCTTTTATGCATCCAGAATAATATAAAGCAGAATAAAGAAGAGCAGAAGCATGCCCCTTGCTCAAAACAAATTCGTCATTATCATCATTAGCAGAATTTTTAACATCAAAAGACATTTCATTGAAGAACAAGCATGAAACAATATCTGCTGCAGATAGGCAAGAACTTGGATGTCCAGAACCTGCTTTAGAAGTCATCTTTAAAGAATCTCTCCTAAGCAAATTAGCAATATCCTGTAATTGTTTTATATCCATCCTCTTCCCCTTTTGTATATTATATAGAACAAATTACTATAAAAACCTTGAGATAACTTAATTGAGATGGAAAAACATTACATAATTTGGAAAGATTCTAGATGGATAGTTCTCCTCCCTGAAAAATGGAAATTCACCCTCTCTCGTTCAGGAAAATGGGTATATAGAGATAAGAAAGAGAATCTGGAAAGAATAGCATTTCAGCTAACTTCATTGATAGAACAAGGCCCCGCACTGCAGATAAAATACCGCCACGCCCCGTATACTCCTGAAAGCCCATATTATGGAATGGATCCAATCATGTGCGTCTATTGCCATGATAAAGATAAACAGACTATTGAACAAAAGCTTAAAGACTTTGGATTAAGGGATATTTTCTGGAAAGAATAACTTTACTTGACAAATTTATACAACTCTGCAGGACGGTGCGAAACATTCTTTTCCATTCTCCCAATACTCTTTACAATACCAAGCCTAATCATACTCTTTCTAAAATTCCTATTATCATACTTTTTATCATTTATGGCTTCATATATTTCTTGGAGTTTATTTAGAGGAAACTCATCCGCCATAAAGTGCCGAACAATATTTGAATCAATATTTTCCGCAAGATACCTCTTTGCTTTTTCAATTATCAACCTATGGTCAAATGCAATCTTTGGAAGACTGCCAATATCATACCATTTATTTTTATCCTTTATTTTATCGCTGTCCATTAATGCAATAAAGCCTATGGATATCGTTCTCCTTCTAGGATCCCTGTCAGGATTTGTAAATGTATGAAACTGCATAAAATGAACTTCCTTGCTAAGGATGTCTTTAAGTTTTCTCTTTAATGTCTCTTCAGCAGACTCTTTTTGCAATATCAATCCTCCGGGAAGCTCATACTGCCCATAAAAAGGCTCCTTCTCTCTTTCATTAAGAAATACTTTCAACTTGCCTTCACCAATAGTAAATATAACTGCATCAATGGCAACATTTGCACTTTCGTACTCACTTTTCATGAATTTAACAATACTCTAAGGTTTATAAATTTACGTATTTAATACATTATCTTAACGTACTTAAAACGAAAAGTTTAAATACTACCTATTTCTCTAGATAATGTATGCGTACTTAGTACGTATAGAGAGACAAAATGGCAGAAGAAAAATCAATAGATGCAAAGATTAGAGAAATAATAGAAAGGATTGGGGATCCTTGCAAATTTAGCGAAGAAGAGGGAAGTTCAGTATTATTGGCAGATAAACAACTTTCAGAAGTAGTTGAAAAAGGGAGCAAATATTACTTAAGACCTGAAGGAAAAAGAGACTCATATATTTATGCTCCAAAATCTATCAGAAAGGACTGGGAAGAGATAGAAGTTGAGAGAATAGAAAGTGCTTATCCATATTTTATAACAAGAGCAGGTATCCATTACGATTATACTGGTGAAAGTAGTGACTTAGGATATGTTTACAAAAAAGGAGAAATAGAAAGAATCGCCCCTAAAGATGCAGAAGCATACAGGATGAGATATGATTCATTTGAGAGACATGATTACAAGGGAGAAAGAAATGCATATGACATTGCATTAATTGACTTTTACAAGACAAAAAAGAGCGAAAAATCGGGAAAAGATAGCAAATATTCCCCTATAGAAATATCTTCTGCATTAAAAAAACTCAATCTTCAAGGCTTAGAAGCACAAATACTAAACGCCCTGGGAGGTAAAAAATGAGAGATAAGTATTATGTAATTGCTCCAGGTTTATGGATTAATCAGCCGAAAGAATACAAGTCTTTGGGCGAGGCAGTCAATGAATGTTTATTCTCAAAATCCTCGCTGCACATCGCTAAGAAAGTTGATTATGAAATAAAGATTGATAATGATTCTATAGTTTTTGCAATAGAAGATGACGTAAGATCAAATGGAAAGTATTATTTCATAGATAATTATTATAATCTCTCCGAGGATTGCGACTACTCAAATATCGTAGAATCTGATGAACCATTAGCTTTCTTTGATTTCATCAAAAAAACAGTGGGACCGAGACCAATTTTGGCTAAAGGTTTAGAGCTAAAACTAGTAAGAGGCACAAATACTAAACGCCTAGGAAGATAAAAAAGAAGGCAGGGAATAACTAAGTCTCGCCCTTAGATTTTTCCCAGAATCTATAAAGATTAAGTATTTACCTGGAAAATAGGGAATATAATAGATATCTGCATTTTCTCTCATAGGTTCATCAAAATGTTTCTTTATTTCAAAAACTGCTTCCCACAAATTTATATTTTGCCTGTAACATGTGCTATCACTGTTAAAATAAATCATTAAATCTGCTTTTACATTTGCTTTTTTTGGTAAGTCTACACTGAGAAACTTGGTAACATCATCGAATGCCTCAGGACCTGTGCTTTTAACTCCGAGAGTTTTCAGTAAAGTTGATAACATGTTAGTAATAATTTGACGTTAAAATGAGATATAAGCATTATCAATATAGTAGATATATAACTATAGAGTGAAAATTAGAGTACATAAAAATTTAAAACCTAACAATCTAGAGATGAATATGAAAAAAGAGATATTGAAGCTAATAGAAGAGAATAATCTTTCTCCATTTTCGAAGAGTAAGACTTCGATAAAGGCAGGAGAAAAAAGCATATACAAAACAAAGGATGCTAAGGCAGTCTATACAAAGGTTCTTTCAAATATCTCTGATTACTTCACATTCTCTGAAACATCTAATTTGTTTAATTGTCTTCCATTTACAGATGATTTGAAAGTAATAAAAGAAAGACAGGATTTCTTTGCGAGGATAAATAGAGCGATGAATAATGATTTTCTTAAACTATTAACTGCCCCAAAGAGAACATGGAGACCCAAATATGGTATAGTTGCAGTTACTGAAGATGATAAGACTTTTCAAGAATTACAGAAGATAGGATGCGCCGTAAAGTTCTTGGTGAATGAATATGACTTGGAGTCTATGGAAGATTATGATATAATTCAGGTAATTGATTGCGAGAATTTCTCGCAGGTCCTGGAGAGATTGCCACAGACAGTATTTTTAGATTCAATTGATGATATCTATCTGGAAAGACATTTGGAATTGCTTTCTGGATGGAAGGCAAATATTGAGATATTGGAAAAAAATAATTCAACGGAGGAAATATCTAAATTGGTAAAAGAGCTTAGTCAGCTATTTACACTTATGTTGGATAAACCTCTAGAACATATAAAGAAAGAGCAAGTTGAACATGCACTTGATGAGATAAATGATGAATTGCAGAATGAAATAAAAAATCTTACCCTTTCCGGAGAATCGCTATTTTCAATGCTGAGCAGAAACTCGTTGCCAGAGAATATTCAGACCATAATCCGAAATTCCATAAGAAAGAGAAATCTTCCTGAAAACATATTCCAAATAAAAATCCCTCTTTCAATTGATGAAGAAGCTCTGGATAAGTTGATGAAGAAGCAAAGTGCTGAGGAAAACACGGGAGTTGCAGAGAAAATAAAGAAAAAATCAAAAGAACTAAGGGAAATACCCGGAAAACTTGACGAATTGTCAGCGAATTTGATTTTATTTGACTTTTTATCTGGAATTTCACAATTTATGCAGAAGACAACGAACTTCCCAGAATTTTCTGAGAATCTCTCCTTTGAAGATTCTGCAAATTTGTTTATTGATAAAGCGCAACCAATATCATTTGCGCTAGATGAGCAAAATAAATGTTCAATACTTACAGGGGCAAACTCGGGGGGAAAGACGACACTTCTGGAGCATATTATACAGATTATTTCATTGTTCCAACTTGGATTGCCTGTTTCGGGAAAAGCTTCCTTGCCGATATTTACAGATGTTTATTACTTTGCCAAGAATAAAGGTTCAATGAACAAAGGAGCATTTGAAACTCTTCTTACACAGATGTCAATAATAAAACCCGGAAAGCAGACACTCATATTGGCAGATGAAATAGAATCCGTTACCGAGCCAGGAGTTGCAGGAATGATTATCTCTGCCACTGCAGATTATTTCATAAAACAGAATTCATATCTTGTTATAGCAACTCATTTAGGAAAAGAAATTCAGAAAAACCTTCCCCAGTTATCAAGAATTGATGGAATTGAAGCAAAAGGATTAGATGAATTCTATGAATTGATAGTAGACCACAATCCAGTTCTAGGAAGAATAGCCAATTCCACTCCCGAACTAATCGTGGAAAAGATGGCCAATTCAAAGAAGGAAGAATATTTCACTTTCTTGTATGATTATCTTAAGAAAAGCAAATGAAACCTTAAACCAAAACCTTTAAATACATTACGTGATATTACGTAATATGGAAATAATAGCAAAGGTAAGCAAGGGAAGCAAAATGGACCAGATTTATCTCCCCAAAAGCAGGGTAGGAATGATTGCAGGAGAATATGTGATTATTTCTCCGATACAGAGAAAAGATGAAGAGATATCGAAGAACGAGATAAAAACATTCAAGCCGTTCTTTAGAGGAATAAAAGAAATAGAGCCCCTGAAGCTAATGATAATAAAAATAATATTCAAAATTGCGGAGAAAGAAGAAATTGATAACGTAATTATAACTGGCTCTTTCCTTGAAAAAGGATTTAGATTTAATGATATAGACATAATCCTGTTATCATCAAAGAAAAATCATACATATTTGAAAGAGAAGCTTGAAAAAGAGCTCGGCATAAAGATACATTTGATAGAAATGGATAACGCCGCCTTATTAGAGGGCTTGGAAACAGACCCTTTATACTCAATGATGCTGAGTAGATGTATTTCAAGAAAAAGATTGATATTCAAACAAAAAAGAAAGATAAATCCTAAAATTCTTGATTATCAATTACTAAAAAGCAAAACACTAATTGATAATTTTGATATCTTAAACGGAGAAGAAAAGTATTACCTAACCTTGAACATGATTTCAATATTATTATTTATAGAAAATAAGAAATTAAGCAAGGAAGAAGTTGATAATTACATCTCAAAAAATCTAGCAGAGATTAAGAAGATAAAATATAATCTAATTGGAATAGATTTTATTAAGAAATACAAGGAGATATATAAAAAAACGTTCAATCTAATATTAGCTAAAGCAAATGAATAGAAATAAACTCATAAAACTGCTTGTTTCTAACTTATCAAACGTAATAGTTCATGACATACTTGAAAAGGCAATAGACAAACCAGAAATAGCAAATGTATATTCAAAGGAAATGATAAATAGTTTTACTATTGCCAAAGCTGATAGGGAAAAGATAAATCCATTGGATAAAATTCTTCCAATAAATGACGCAAATGATATGAAAAAACGTATAATCTTAAATGTAAATGCTGAACTTAATTTAAGAATTTCAAAAGGATATCTAAATATTGATTTATCTTTAGTTGAAGGATTAGTTGATAAATATTTCAAAGAATTGAGAATTATTTAAACCATTTTTTTGGTTTCTCATTTTACCACTCTAATTTTCAACATCTGTATAATTAAGTTTAAAAAGCCAGTTTTTTATAATGAAAATATAAGATATAAAAAAGAAAATGGTAGAACAAAAAAAACAAAATAATCAAAAGCAGCCACAGAAGCAGCAGCCTAAAAAGAATAACCAAAATAAACAATCCAAACCTAAGCAAAATAATGCTCTAAAACAAAGTCCGTTGATGCCCAAGGGTAAATGGGTTTATTTCTTCGGTGAGGGAGACACAAAGAACAAGGCAATACTTGGAGGAAAGGGAGCAAACCTTGGAGAAATGAGCAAGATTGGATTACCTGTGCCTGCGGGATTCACAATAACTACTGAGGTATGTGATTATTACAATAAACACAATAAAACACATCCTGCTGATTTGCAGAAGCAGATTGATGAGAACATAAAGAAGTTAGAGCAAAAAATGGGAATGAAATTCGGAGACCCTTCAAATCCTCTTCTTGTTTCTGTAAGATCTGGAGCTGCACTTTCGATGCCTGGAATGATGGACACAATTCTTAATCTTGGATTGAACGATGAAACAATACAAGGAGTAATTGCAAGAACAAAGAATGACAGATTCGCCTGGGATTCATACAGAAGATTCATCCATATGTTCGGAGATGTAGTCATGGGTGTTGAGCATAAATTGTTTGAGGAAGCAATTCACAGGAAGAAAGAATCGAGAAAAGTAAAATCAGATACTGACTTGAATGCACAAGATTTAAGAGAATTGGTTGAAGATTATAAATCAATTGTGAGAAAGGCAAAAGGAAGAGATTTCCCAAGTGATGTAAAAGAACAATTGAAGATGGCAATAAATGCTGTGTTCGGTTCGTGGGATTCTCCAAGGGCAATTACATACAGAGAAATTAATGATATCAAAGGACTTCTAGGAACAGCAGTCAACGTTCAGGCGATGGTATTTGGAAACATGGGTAATGATTCTGGAACTGGAGTTGCATTTACTAGAAATCCTTCAACAGGAGAAAACAAATTCTATGGAGAATATTTGATTAATTCACAAGGCGAGGACGTTGTTGCAGGAATAAGAACCCCGGAGCCAGTTGCAAGATTGGAAAAAGATATGCCTGCAATCTATAAGCAGTTGATTGGGATAAGAGAAACACTTGAAAAGCACTATAAGGACATGCAAGACATTGAATTCACAGTTCAGAAAGGAAGATTATTTATGTTACAAACAAGAAACGGAAAGAGAACCGGACCTGCTGCAGTCAGAATGGCTGTTGAAATGGCAAATGAAAAATTAATTACAAGAGATGAAGCCTTGTTGAGAGTAGATGCAGCACAATTGGACCAGTTATTGCATAAGAGAATAGATCCTGTTGCAAGAAAGAAATTTAATGCTTTAACGAAGGGACTTCCTGCCTCTCCAGGAGCTGCGGTTGGTAAAATTGTATTTGAATCTGAAGATGCAGTGTTAAAAGTAAACAAGGACGGAGAGAAAGTAATTCTAGTTAGAGTTGAAACATCGGCGGATGACATTGCTGGAATGCATGTTGCACAAGGAATATTAACTGCAAGAGGCGGAATGACTTCACACGCCGCTGTAGTTGCAAGAGGAATGGGTAAGTGCTGCGTTGCAGGATGTTCTGATTTGGAAATAGACGAACACAAGAAGACATTAACAATAAAAGGAACAAAGCTTAGAGAAGGAGATTTCTTAACACTTGACGGAACATCTGGAGAAGTATTCTCTGGACAGATTCCAGTTATAGATCCTGAATTATCTGGAGAGTTTGGAACATTAATGGAATGGGCAAACAAAGCAAAGAGATTGGAGATAAGAGCAAATGCAGACACTCCAAAAGACGCAGAAGTTGCAAAGAAATTCGGAGCAAAGGGAATTGGACTTTGCAGAACCGAGCACATGTTCTTTGAGGAAGGCAGAATTACTCACATGAGAGAAATGATTCTTGCAGACACCGAGGAAGATAGAAGAAAGGCATTGAATAAATTGTTGCCTTATCAGAAGCAGGACTTCGTGGGGATATTCAAAGTAATGTCTGGATTCCCAGTAATTATAAGATTCCTTGATCCTCCATTGCACGAATTCTTGCCAAAAGGAGCAGATGAAATGGAAGCTCTTGCTAAGATGTTGAAATTGCCTCTTGAAAAAGTAAAAGCCAAGGCAGAATCATTGCATGAATTCAATCCCATGTTAGGATTCAGAGGATGTAGACTTGGAGTAGTATATCCTGAAATCTCTGAAATGCAGGCAAGAGCAGTATTCGAAGCAGCATTGGAAGTAAAGAAACAGGGAGGAAATCCAATGCCTGAAATAGAAGTTCCAAACGTTATTGCGGTTCCTGAATTTAAGTTAATTAAAGATATAATAAAGAAAGTAGCAAAGGAAACTGGCGCTGAAGGAAAGATTCATTATAAAATTGGAAACATGCTTGAATTCCCAAGAGCAATTTTAATTGCAGATAAACTAGCAGAGGAAGCAGATTTCATGTCGTTCGGAACAAACGACCTTACTCAGACAACTCTTGGATTTTCAAGAGATGACGCAGGAAGATTTATTCCAAGTTATGTGCAGAAAGCAGTGTTTGATAAAGATCCATTCCAAGTATTAGACCAAGAGGGAGTTGGATATATGATGAAGATTGCAATTACAAAAGCAAGAAGCAAAAAGAAAGATATGGACATGGGAATATGCGGAGAACACGGCGGAGAACCCTCTTCTGTTAAGTTCTGTCACAAGATAGGATTGAGCAATGTTTCCTGCTCACCATTCAGAGTTCCAATAGCTATTCTTGCAGCTGCACAGGCAGCAGTTGAAGCGAAAACAGGACAAACAAGCCATTCTACAAAATAGTTATTTAGAATTAAAAGTCTTTTAGGTAGGAGAAAATAAAATAGTTTGAGATAAATAATTAGCTAATACACAATAGGGTTTATGTATATGGGATAACAAATGTTATATTTGTTTTCTGATATCTTATCACTTTATAGGAGAGAGTTTATTGAGCAGGATTTCCTCTGATTAACTTTTTTGCAATTTCAGGTGTGATATTTATCTTTTTCTTATCATCTGCAAATTGTTCTGGATCATATATTATATCTGAAAATAAATCGCTACATACTGAAAATAGTGCTCTTGCTCCAGTTTCTCTAGGTGCTTGCTCTACGATATATTCTAGAACATCATCCCCAACTTGAACCCCATATCCTTTCAAGGAAAGCAATCTTTGATAATTAGCTAAGCACGATTTTTCAGATCTCTTAAGAATTTGTAGTTTGTCATCTTTTGATAACTCTTTAAAAACTGCTACTGCAGGTAATCTTCCAACTAATTCGAGCATGAACCCATATTTTATTAAGTCTTCTGGAGTAGAATATTCTAGCTTTCCCTGAACCCTTTTTCCTGTTTCTGCTCCAAATCCAAGTTTTGGTTTTCCGTCCCCTATTCTGTCTTCAACCAACGCTTCCAATGCACCGTTTCCGTTCGCTCCTCTAAACGCTCCCGCTGTAACAAATAATATATTTCTTGTGTTTATTGGTCGTCTTTTATCTTTTTCATTACTTTTGTCTCCAGTGATTGTAGCCTCTTCTAACCATGCGATTAATTCATTTTGAAGTCTTGAGCCAAAACCTCCTCCGCTGCCCCATTCGTCTCTGGCTAATTTATCAATTTCATCTAAGAAAACTATGCCGTATGGTGCCTCTTCTGCAGATTTTGCTCTTATCTGCTCAAAGACTTCTGAAAGATTTTCTCCTTTATATCCTTCACTTGATTTTCCGGAGAGCTTTGTTTCTGCAAAAGGCAACGAAGCAACTTTTGCCAGCAGAGATATCATAAATGTTTTTCCTACTCCTGATGAGCCAATAAGCAATAGGTTTTCTTTTTGTAAACTTTCGTCTTTTCTTTGGAATTTTGTCATATAATTAGAGAATGCGACAGCGACAACCCTTTTAGCCTCTTCTTGCCCAATAATAAATCTATTAAGATATCCAACAATGCTTCTTGGATTGTTCCAGTCAGGAATAATGACTCTTTGGTTGGATAAACTGCCTCCAGTACTGACTATTCTTGCCCCTCCAGGGTTTTGAATCCATCTCTTTACTTCGCCTATAAGCTCTTCAGAACCTGTATGGGTGTAAAAAGGAGTTGTTGCAGTAACGATTCCGTTGACAAAGTTGTTACTATAATTAAAGACTTTAAGAGGTCTGGTTATTCCGTTTATATTTATACCCAGGATTTTATATGGGGAATTTTTTGCAACAGATTCGTCGGTCTTGTTGGTTAAATCTTGTAAAAACCCTGTTTCTACTAAAGGTATATCTGCCCCCCCTATTTGAATTCTTTTTTGATCAACAAAAAAAGCTAGTTTATTTTCCACTATTCTTCCATCAACATCAAATAGACCATATATTTGTCCATCTCGATGTTCATATGGGATTACATATACTTCCGTCTCTTCTGCGCACTTTTTATCTTTTGTGGCTTCATTTCCTCTAGGTTTATGTTCATAGCTAAGCTTAGAAGTAGATTGCATGATTCCTCCCAATATCAATTCTAATTCAGATTTTCCGTTTGTTCTTATTGTAAATACCATATAAAATCCGATATTTCCCCCCTTTTAAATGTTTCGATAATGTTATTACTTAGTAGTTACTAAATAATTAAAGCTCCTAATCGCAGCAAGCTGCGGGGCTTCGTCTCATTCTACAAAATAAATCTTCTTATATGCTTTTTGAAAACTCTTCCCATCTTTTCGGAACCATTAAAAAACCTTTCTCATAATCCTTATTATAATTTATCCAGTAATTACTCTATATCCGCTATGACTTGGCACAACTGGAGGTTGAGCTTCGTACATTGCTACAACACCTTCGGGAGTTGTTGCTGCCTTGTCCTGATCTAATTTCTTTTTTAAACTATCAATACCTCTTTGAATCTCCTCAGAAGCAATATCTGCAGCAGTTCTACAATTTTTTAAAATAGTCGCAATATCCTTGCTACCTCTGACAAGGGCTCTTGCCTCTTCTTCCTTTCCCTGCGAGATTAACTCAACATACTTTCCTGCTAATTCGTATATCTCCATGAAAAATCACCTTTCCTTTTCTATTTAAACCTTATTCTTACCGAGTAAGAATAAATATGTAAAAATACTACGCTTTTCTTGTCAAATAAGAAAAAAGATAGATATCTTAATCGACTATCCCCACTACAGCAGATAATTGAAGTTTTATTCTCTTTAATATTGCTTAAACTCTTCCTTGGAAGGGTTTAAAAAAACCCTTCCCCTCAATGAATTATGTATAAGATTGTTAAAATAAGAGGAAGGGAGATTCTAGATTCTAGAGGAAATCCAACCGTAGAAGTTGATGTTCATTTTAAAGATGGAAGTTTTGGAAGAGCGGCTGTGCCTTCGGGAGCAAGCACAGGAAGTCATGAAGCCGTTGAATTGAGAGATGGAGATAAGAAAAGATATAATGGAAAAGGAGTTTTGAAGGCGGTTGTTAATATTAATGAGGTATTATCTAAGGCGTTGTGCGGAAGGGAATTTACTCAGAGAACATTGGATAAAGAGATGATTAAGTTGGATGGAACAGAGAATAAAGGCAAGTTAGGAGCGAATGCGATTCTCGGAGTTTCTCTTGCTTTTGCTCATGCGGCGGCAAAGTCAGAGGATTTGCCTTTGTATCAATATTTTAATAAAATTGCAGGATTTGGAAATAAATTTATTCTTCCAGTGCCTATGATGAATATACTTAATGGAGGGAAGCATGCAATTAAATCGACAGATTTGCAGGAATTTATGATAATGCCTCTTGGAGCTCCAAACTTTAGAGAGACATTGAGATATGGTGCTGAAGTATTTCATGCGTTAAAGAAGATATTAACTGAAAAAGGTTTTAGCACAAGTGTTGGGGATGAAGGAGGGTTTGCTCCCTCATTGAAAAATAATGAAGCTGCTCTTGAAGTAATAATTGAAGCGATAAAGAAAGCAGGATTTGTTCCCGGAAAAGATATCTTCATTGCGATAGATGCGGCAGCATCTGAACTTTATGAAAATGGAAAATATAACTTGGCTACTGAAGGAAAGAGACTAACAAGCAGCGAGATGATTGCCCTATATGCATCATGGATTGCAAAATATCCAATTGTTTCCATTGAAGATGGATTAAGTGAGGATGATTGGGAAGGATATGTCGAGTTTACTAAGAAACTTGGAGATAAGGTGCAGATAGTTGGAGATGATTTGTTTGTAACTAACATAAAAAGATTAGGTAAGGGAATAAAAATGAAGGCTGGAAATTCTATTTTGATTAAATTAAATCAAATTGGTACTGTCTCAGAGACAATTGATGCGATTGCCTTGGCAAATAAGGCAGGATTTACTTCGATTGTTTCTCATCGTTCGGGAGAGACGGAGGATTCGACGATTTCAGATTTTGTTGTTGGACTAGGAACAGGGCAGATAAAAACTGGCTCGTTGTGTAGAAGTGAGAGGACTGCAAAATACAATCAACTTCTAAGAATAGAAGAAGGGTTGGATGGAAAAGCAATTTTCTTAGGTAAGAAAACATTCAAATGAAACTACATATATATCTATTTAGACATGGACAAACGACTTTTAATAGAGACCATAGATTTACGGGGTGGTTGAATCCTAAATTAACTGCTAAAGGTGTAAGAAACGCAAGGAGTGTTGCTGGAAGGTTGAGGAATAAGAAGTTTGAGGTTGCATTTTATACAAAGTTGATAAGAAGTAAACAGACATTGAATGAAGTTCTAATATACCATCCAGAATGCGAGAGATTCATTGAGGACAATAGGATGATAGAAAGAAATTATGGAAAATTAAATGGAAAGACTCATGATTCATTCATCCATAGAATAGGAAAGAAACTTTTAAGATTAGATGTTCAGGGAGATGCAATTGAAAACCTCTCTCCTGAAAAAAGAGAAGAAGTAGAACATCTTCTTGGAAAGGAAGAATACAATTTAATTCATAGGGGATATAATGTGCCCCCTCCTGGCGGAGAAAGCTTTGCGATGGTTGAAAAAAGAGTTTCTTCTTTTATGAAAGACTTATTTAAGATGATGAAAAAAGAAAAAGTCAATGTAGCTATTTCGGCACACGGAAATTCAATAAGACTGTTCAGAAAGATAATGGAAAAGGCATCTGTTAAAGAAACAGTAAAATGGTTTATACCTTATGACAAGGTGTTTGAATATACAATTAATGTCTAATACAAATTAATGCCATTAGATGATATGAGAATTCTAGAAAGATAGTTTAAAGCCGTCGGCTTTAAACATATATCAAATGAAAGGAGGAAAACAAAAATGAACTATATTGGAATGGACATACACAAACAGTTTACTTTTGC
>Ga0233425_10003826_pt1 | contig 26449 bp, 25 predicted proteins | sample Watercolumn_Towu_2_FD_181712 | JGI IMG/M metagenome (GOLD analysis project Ga0233425, IMG submission 181712) | Freshwater microbial communities from Lake Towuti, South Sulawesi, Indonesia - Watercolumn_Towuti2014_140_MG | ecosystem: Environmental > Aquatic > Freshwater > Lake | place...
GCTCCGGCGACGGCGCAACGAGCGGCTCGGGCAACGGCGTGCCGCGTCTCACCCCCGCCACCACGCTGGACCAGCCCGTCGATGCCGCGTCGCGCGAGGGTGACGCGGCCGTCTACGTCGTCGAGCGCGTCGGGCGCATCGTGCGCCTCGTGGGCCCCGCATGGGCGCCCGAGCCCGGGCCGCCCGCGCTCGACGTCTCGGATCTCGTGAGCGCCGGCGGCGAGCGCGGGCTGCTCGGGCTCGCCTTCTCCCTCGACGGCACCACCGCGTTCGTCAACTACACGGGTCGTGACGGCGACACCGTCGTGGCGTCACTCGCCGTCGGCGCCGATGGCCGTCTGGACCGCGTCACGCTGCGCACCCTGCTCACCGTCGCCCAGCCGTACCGCAACCACAACGCCGGCGACCTCGTCGTCGGCAGCGACGGTGCGCTGTACGTGCCGACGGGTGACGGCGGCTCGGGTGGCGACCCCGAGCGCCTCGCGCTCGACCCGCGCTCCCCCCTGGGCAAGGTGCTGCGCGTCGACCCCGCGACCGGTGCCGTGCGCGAGATCGCACGCGGGCTGCGCAATCCGTGGCGCGTCGACCTGTACGACGGCGACCTCTGGCTCGCCGATGTCGGGCAGGACGAGTGGGAGGAGGTCAGCGTGCTCCGCGACCTCGTCGGCAGCGCAGCGCGCGTGGGTGCGGGCGAGGCCCCGCAGAGCTTCGGCTGGAGTGCGTGGGAGGGCCCCGCCCGGTATCACGACGACGAGCCGGCGGACGGCCATGTCGCGCCCGTGCACGCCTACCGTCACGGCGACGACGGCTGTTCGATCTCGGGGGGCGCAGTCGCGCCCGCCACGCTCGTTTCGGGCGACGCCCCCGAGGACGGCACGGGCGCGCCGAGTCGCCTCGCGGGCCGATTCGTCTTCGGGGACTACTGCAGCGGGCGCATCTGGTCGCTCGACCCCGCGAGGCCCGAAGCGGGTGCGCGACTCGAACTCGACGGCGTGGACGAACTCGTGGCGATCGTGCGCGCGGGCGGCGCCCTGTGGGTGCTCAGCCTCGGTGGCGCGGTGGCGCGCCTGGCCTAGGCGCCCGGAGGGGACGGCGGCGGAGTCGGCCCCGCGGCGCCGGACCCGCCCCCGAGTGCCGCGAGTTCGGCCTCGAGCGCGGCGACGTGCGCATCCCCGCGGCCCCGCTGCACGGCGACGCCGAACGCCACCCGCCGCGCGACCGTGCGCATCGCCGCGGGGTCCGTCAGGATCCCCGAGAGCCGTTGGCGGTTGGTCACGGCGAGCCACAGCACGGAGGCACCGCCCCGGGTCTCGACACGGTGCGAGGCGAGCTTGGCCCAACGCCACTCGCGCACCTGGGACCCGCCGGTGAACACTGCGCGCAGGGTCGTGATGAGGAGCCTGCCGGTGTCGACCACGTCGGGCTGCGCCTCGCCCACCGCGCCGGCCTCGCGCGCCTCCCGCATCTCCACGAGGGCGGCACCCGACAGTTCACCGAGCAGGTGCTCGTCGTCCTCGGGCACGAGTGATCCGTCCGCCCATTCGTCGGCCAGGTCGCGGTAGTCGCGGAAGGCCTCGAGGTGCTCGCGCAGCTCGGTCGCGAGCGCCTCGCGGGAGCCGATCGCCTCGTCGCGGGCGATCGCCGCCCGGCCCCGCGCCCGTACCCGCTGGAGCCGCCAGGCCATCCACAGCACGGCGCAGAACACCCCCACGAGGGCGGGGCCTGCCAGGGCATCCATGTGACGGCGACCCTAGGTCCACGGTGTACGGTGCGACGCAGGGGGAGCTCGTACATCGGATGTCGTCGGAAGGGAGACGGCAGATGAGTCAGCGACACAGGACCGGCGAGGTGGCGCCGGTGCCGCGGGCCGAGGTCCGCGCCCACGCCCGTCACGAACGCCAACGGGTGCACGAGCACCTGCGCCTCCTCGAACACGAGTTGCGCGCGGGCACGGAACCCGATGACGTCACCGACCCGGCCCGCGAATGGCGGGTGGTACACCACCACGATCCGTCCGTTGCCGCGGATCAGTCTCTCCGCCCGCGGCGGCGGCACTGGAAGCTCAAGGCGTGGAAGCGTCGTTCGGCGCGGCGTCGCGCCCGCGCCCGCGAGGAGGAACGCCTCCGCCGAGCGGGCTGACCGCGCCCGGGGACTCGTCCTCCTCGTCGTAGCGTCGGCGCCGTGGCGTCTCGAAAACGGCCCCGCCAGCGCCCTCGGCGATCGGCCGGCTCCCGACGCGGCGCGGGCGCGCCCGTCCGTCGTCGCGCGAAGCGCCGCGTGCCCGACCTCGACCGGGTGGTCGCGGTCGCCGTGGATCTCCTCAGGCTCCACGGCGAGGGCGGACTGCGCATCGAGGACGTCCAGGAGCACACGGGGATCTCCAAGAGCTCGCTGTACGCGCACTTCGGCGACCGCGACGGCCTCGTCGCCGCCGCCCTCACGGGCATCTACGAGACGCACGTCAAGGAGAGCGTCGCCGCGATCCGCGCGACGGTCGATGGCGCCCGCACCGCCGCAGAGTTGCGCGAGTCGCTGCGCGCCGCGACCACCACTTCGCAGGACCTCGCGCGCGCCCCGGCCCGCATGGACCGGATCGCCGTCATCGCGGGCACTCGCGGTCGGCCCGCCCACGCACGCGCACTCACCGAGGCACAAACCCGTCTCACCGACGAGCTCGAACGCATCATCAAGGGCGGCCAGGACCGTGGCGTCGTCGCTCGGCGCCACGCCCCGCGCGCCATCGCAAACCTCCTCCAGGCCTACACGCTCGGTCGCATCCTCGTCGCGTTCGATGCGTCGCGTCCCCGCGACGCGCAGGCGCAGTGGAGCGCCCTCATCGACGAGATCAGCGCCGTGCTGCTGTTCGACGACCGCTGACGCCCTCGCGTCTGCGGCGGCGCACTATTGCCCACGGCTGCCGTCGACGGCCTCACGCAGCAGGTCGGCGTGGCCGTTGTGGCGCGCGTATTCCTCGATCATGTGGACGAGGATCCAGCGGATGCTCGGCGCCTCGCCGCTCGGCCACGTCCGTCGCGCGAGGGCGCCGAGCGGGTCGGGCACGCCCCCCGCGCCCCGAAGCGCCTCCTCCAACGCGACGCGCGAACGCGACACCGACTCGGCCCACTGCGCGCGCACCACGTCGGGCGCGTCGGTGAGCGCGGTCTCCCACTCCCAGTCGGGGCGCGCGGTCCAGTCCACCGCGTCCCACGGCGCGGGCCTCGGTCGGTCGTGGAGGAACCACGTGAACCAGTGATCCTCGACGAAGGCCATGTGCTTGAGCAGCCCCGCGAGCGTCATCGTCGAACGGCCGACGCGCACCGCGAGGCCGGCGGCATCGAGGCCGCGGGCCTTCCACTCCAGCGTCGCACGGTGATACTCGAGGTAGCCGAGCAGCATCTCGCGCTCGCCCGCCGCGGGCTCGGGCTCGGGCCGCCCATGCTCGTCGATCGAGGGCACGCCACAGTCTGGCCCGCGTCGCCGATGCGCGAGCAACGCCGATGCGTTGCGTGCGCGTTGCCTCCGCGGCGCATAGGTTCGCGGGGTGCCCGAGCCCCGGACGACCACACATCGTCATCCGCTCGCGGGTGCGGCACTCACGACGCTCGCGGCACTCGGCTTCAGCATCGTGCCGGCCACCACCAAGACGCTCTTCGATGCGGGCACCAACGCCCTGGGAATCATGACCGTGCGCTTCTCGCTCGCGGCGCTCATCCTGTTGGCGGTGCGCGTCGCATGGGCGCGCGCCGAGGGCTGGCCGCGGCCGGGCGACGCCGTCGTGATGGTGCTCTGCGGTGCGGTCGGCGTGACGGTCGTGTCGCTCCTCTACTTCATCGCGATCGCCGACGTGGACACCTCGCTCGCGATCGTCATCTGGTACGGCTACCCCGTGACGGTCGTGCTGTTCACCTGGATCGTGTGGCGGCTGGCACCGACGCGCGTGGCATCGGTCGCGATCGTCGGCGCCATCGCGGGAGTGGCGCTGAGCGCGGGCGAGATCCGCTCGGGCGGCACGCGCACGGCGCTCGTGCTCATCGTCGTCTCGGCCGTCGTCTTCGGCGCGTACATCATCGCGCTGCAACGCGCCGTCTCCCAGATGGGCTACCTCACGGGAGTCGCGCTGCTCAACGCGGGCAGCGCCCTGGGCTACCTGACGGTCTGTGCCGTGCCGTTCGACCGCCTCGGAGGCGCCGAGGTCCTCGAGCCGGTGCTACCCGACTCGCCCCGCGCCTATGCGCTCATCGCCGCCCTCGCCGTCTTCGGCACGGTGGTGCCGTTCCTCTCGTCGATGGCCGGCCTGCGCCTGCTGGATCCGACGAGCTACTCGATCCTCATGACGATCGAACCCGTCATCGCGATCGGGATCGGGGTGGCGTTCCTCGGCGAGTCGATGACGGGCACGCGGCTCGCGGGCGCGGTGCTCGTGATCGGCTCACTCGTCGCCTACACGGCGGCCGAGTCGCGCCGCACAGGCGCCGCGCCGATGACCCAGCCCTAGCCCGCGATGCGCCGCGTACGGCGGGCCGACCGCCCTGTCAGGTCGCACGCGCGACCGGCCCTCGCGGCGATCGCCGCGGCCTTCGTCGTGCTCGCGACACCGACCGCGGCCCGCGCCCACGACCCGATCATCCTCGGTGACGGGCAGACGACACCTGAGCGTGGTCCGCTGCTGCCGGACGGCACGATCTCCTTCGCGCTCTACGGCGCGGTGGGCGGCGAGGGCGACACGCGCGCCTTCCGCGTCCGCTTCGCCGAGGGTGATCGCCTGCACCTCTCGCTCCTGATCCCCGACCTGCCACCCGAGCGCGACCTGCCCGACGCGGCGCTCCCCTCGCTCGAGCTCGTCGACCCATCGGGTAGGTCGCGCATGCTGCGGCCCGACCGTCGCGTCTCAGACGACCCTCGCGCCAGCCACGGAGGACCCGTCACCCGACGTACCGCCCTCGGACGTCGCTGAGTCGAACAGCCTCCCTCGCAGCACGTCAGACTATTGGCCATGCGCGCGCGACGGATCGGGTGGGGCGGTCGCGGCAGACGCGGCGTCGCGATGCTCGCGGCGCTCGCCTCGACGGCCGCGCTCGCGATGACGTCGTGCGGCGGCGCGCCGACCGGCGACGCCGCGTCCGGGGCGCCCACGAGCGCCGACCTCGACTTCGTCCAGATGATGATCCCGCACCACGAGCAGGCGATCGAGATGGTCGAGCTCGCGCTCGACGGCCGCAGCAGCGCGGTGCGCGACATCGCGGCCCAGATCCGCGCCGCGCAGGCACCCGAGATCGACGCGATGCGCGCGATCCTCGCTCGCTGGGGGGAGGGCGAAGACGAGCACGCAGCGCACATGGGCATGCCCGGCATGGTGGCCGAGGACGACCTCGTCGACCTCGCGACGCTCGACGGCGCGGCATTCGACGCACGCTGGGCCGCGCTGATGATCGAGCACCACGAGGGCGCGATCGAGATGGCGCGCGCGGTGCTCGCAGACGGCGCCAACGCCGAAGTTCGGGCCATCGCCGAGGCCGTCATCGCGGTCCAAGAGCGGGAGATCGAGGCCCTCCGGGCCGTGGCAGGCTGACCGCGCGTGGCGCGTCGCCGCGCCTACATGACCAACATTTTAGGGTATCGACTCGACGACTGCGTGCTGCCCCTGAGTGACACGTCGGGCTGGCTCGCCCCGTACGCGATGGACCTGTCACGGGCGCTCGTCCACACCCCGTAGCGGGTGCGTCGAGAGTTCGCCTCGGGGATGCCCCGCGTTCCGGGTCTCGATTCCGGCCATTCAGCGACGGGGGTTACCGTCGCGCCCATGACCACATCGCGTTCATCCACATCACGACTCACCCGCGGCCTCGTTGCCGTCGTCGCGCTCGGCCTGTTCGCCGCAGCGTGCGGCTCGGACGACGAGGCGGCGACCGAAGACACCACCGCCACCGAGGAGACCAGTGCTCCGGCCGAGGAAACCTCCAGCGGTTGCCCCGACCAGGCCATCATCGACGGCGCGCTCGCCGAGGGGAAGGTCAACCTGATCGCGCTCCCCGACAACTGGGCCAACTACAAGGGAATCCTCCAGTCGTTCCGTGACAAGTACCCCGGCGTGGACAACCCGGTCGCCAACCCGGACGCATCGTCGGCCGACGAGCTCACGGCGGTCGAGACCCTGAAGGGTCAGGCCGACCAGCCCGACGCGCTCGACGTGTCGCCCGCGATCTCGCAGGAGGTCGACGCGAAGGGCTACTGGGAGCCCTTCAAGCCGTGCGGCTGGGACGAGATTCCCGACGTGCTCAAGGATCCGGACGCCAAGTGGGTGGCCGCGTACTACGGCATCATGGCGATCGGCGCCAACACCTCGCTCGTGTCCGACGTGCCGACTTCCTTCGCCGAGTTGCTCGAGCCCCAGTACAAGGGTCTCGTGACGCTCAACGGCGATCCGCGTGAGGCCGGTGCCGCGTTTGCCGCGGTCATGGCCGCGTCGCTCGCCAACGGCGGTTCGTTCGACGACATCGGCCCCGGCATCGAGTACTTCGCGAAGCTCAAGGACGTCGGCAACCTCGCGGTTGCCGACGTCACCGAGGCCGGCGTGCTCTCGGGCGAGACCTCGCTCTGGCTCGACTGGACCTACAACTACCCGGGTCTGAAGCCGCAGCTCGACGCCAACGGCATCGAGCTCGCGATCCGCGTCCCGACCGACGGTGTCTACGGCGGCTTCTACGCACAGGGTGCGGTCGCCGGCAGCCCCAACCCGAACGCCGCGAAGCTGTGGGTGGACCACATCATCTCGGATGAGGGTGCGCTCGGATACCTCGAGGGTGGCGCCATCCCGGCGCGCTTCGAGGCGCTCGTCGCCGCGGGCAAGGTGAGCGAGGACGCCAAGAAGAACCTCCCCGCCCCCGAGCTGATCGCACAGATCAAGTTCCCGACGCCGACGCAGATCGCGGCGGCGAAGGAGAAGCTCGCCGCCGAGTGGGGTCCGAAGGTCGCCGACAAGTAGGGGCCGCGGACCCGACTCGGGTCGCAACTCCAACGACAACTAGTTTCGTCACGATGCGCGGGGGCCCGTCCAACGGACGGGCCCCCGTCGCCGTGGTGCGGGCCTGGATGCCACTCGTGCCGTTCATGGGCTTCGTCGGGTTGTTCCTGCTCTGGCCCGCGGTCGTCGTGTTTCGTCGCGCCCTCGAGCAGCTCGACGCGGTGCGGGCGCCGATGCTCGAGGCGATCACCGGCCAGTACGGCAACAACTTCGCCTTCTCGCTGCGTCTCTCCGCGCTCACTGCGCTGCTCGGCGTCGTGATCGGCACGGCCACGGCCGTCGCCGTGGTGCGCCTCGGACAGGCGAGCACCACCCGCAACCTGATCATCGGGTGGTCCGCCGTCGCCGCCAACCTGGGCGGACTCCCCCTCGCCTTCGCCTTCATCGCCGCGCTCGGCAAGCAGGGCCTCATCACCCGACTGCTCTCCGAGCTGGGCATCGACCTCATCGGCGCGGGCTTCGACATCGCGGGCTTCTGGGGGATCGTGCTTGCGTACCTCTACTTCCAGTTCCCCCTCATGACCCTCGTGATGGTCCCCGCCATCGAGGGCCTCCGCGCCTCGTGGCGCGAGTCGGCCGCCAACCTCGGTGCCGACACCACCACCTACTGGCGACTCGTCGGCCTCCCGATCCTCGCGCCACCGATCATCAGCGGCTTCCTGCTCCTGCTCGCCAACGCCTTCTCCGCGTACGCCACCGCCTACGCGTTGTCGGCCGGCGGCAGCCGACTGATCCCCGTGCAGATTCGATTCTTCCTGCAGGGCAACACCATCACGGGCAAGGCCAATCTCGGCTACGCGCTCGCCGCGTGGATGATCATCGTGATGGTCGTGACCATGGGGGGCTTCCTCGCACTGCGCCGGCGCGCCGAACGGTGGCGGGCGTGAGCCGCTCCGTGCGCCGTGCCCCGCTGTCGCGGCTGCTGCTCGTCGCGATCGGGCTGTTCTACCTGCTGCCCATGCTCTCGATGGCTCGTTTTGCATTCCAACGCGTGCCGATGTACCTGCTCGACCGCGACACGCTGCTCACCAAGTGGACCTTCATGCCGCTCGTGGACGCGGTGCGGCGTCCCGAGTTCGCCACTGCGGCGTTGCTCAGCGTGCGTCTTGCGGCCATCGCGGCGGTCCTGACCCTCGTGCTGCTCCTCCCCACGCTGGTCTACGCCCACGTCTCGCTCCCCGCCGCCCGCCCCGTGCTCGACACCATCGCGGTGCTGCCCTTCGTCGTGCCCGCGATCGCGCTGGTGGTGGGCATCTCGGGCGCATTCCGCCCCATCGCGCCGTGGTTCATCTCCTCCGACCTCTCGCTCGTGCCGTTCTACGTCGTGATCGCGTTGCCCTACACCTATCGCTCCATCGACAACGCGCTGTCGGCCCTCGACCTGCGCACCCTCGTCGACGCGTCACGCTCGCTCGGCGCGGGCTGGCCGCGGATCGTCTGGCAGGTGGTGATCCCCAACGTGCGGGGCGGCCTCGCGACGGCGGCGCTCCTCGTCGCCACCGTGGTGCTCGGCGAGTTCACCGTGGCGTCGCTCCTGCTCAAGGAGACGCTGCCGCTCTACCTCGCGTACTCGCAGGGGGCCGACCCGCAGGGCACCTTTGCCATCGGGCTGGCCCTGATGGTCGTCACCGCGGGGCTGCTCGGTGCGATCAACCGCGCCTCCGCCCGGCGCGGCGGCGCCACCGTCACGGGGGTGATGTGACGTGTCGGGCCGCCTGGAGTTCCGTGAGGTCGTGAAGTGCTTCGGCGCGACGGTCGCCCTCGATCGCTTCGGCCTCATGCTCGCCGACGGCGAACTCATCAGCCTCCTCGGGCCGTCCGGGTGCGGCAAGACCACCGCGTTGCGCGTTGCCGCGGGCTTCGAGCGCCCCGACGACGGCGCGGTGATCCTCGGCGGGGCCGACATCACCCTCATTCCGCCCCACCGGCGCAACATGGGGATGGTCTTCCAGCAGTACAGCCTGTTTCCTCACCTCACGGCGCGCGACAACGTCGCGTTCGGCCTGCGCGTGCGCGGCGTCTCGGCGGCCGAGCGTGCCGCGCGTGCGACCGAGGCGCTCGCCCGCGTCCGACTCACCGGCCTCGAGGACCGCTACGCGCACCAGATGTCGGGGGGCCAGCAGCAGCGCGTCGCCCTCGCCCGCGCGCTCGCCATCTCGCCCGAATTGCTGCTGCTGGACGAGCCGCTCAGCGCGCTCGACGCCGCGGTGCGCGAGGAGCTGCGGGAGGAGATCCGCCGCGTCCAGCGCGAGGCCGGCGTCGCCACGATCTTCGTGACGCACGACCAGAGTGAGGCGATCGGCATCTCCGACCGCATCTGCGTCATGCGCGAGGGACGCATCGAGCAGGTCGGCTCGCCGCGGGACGTCTACCTCGCGCCCGCCAATGCCTTCGTCGCGCGCTTCGTGGGATCCACCTACGAGTGGACCGCACCGGGCGGCCGCCGCCTGCTCGTGCGGCCCGAGGACGTCACCGTCTGCGCACCCGACGCCGCCGACGCCCTGCGCGGCACGGTGGCGGCGGTGCTGTTCGGCGGGGTGACCACCGTCGTGCGCGTCGAACTCCCCGACGGCTCGCAGCTCGGGGCGACCGTGCTGTCGCGCGACGCCCGCGTGCGCGTGGGTGACGCGGTGGGCCTGCGCGTCGACACGACCCGCGCCGTCGAGACGGCTCTCTGACCCGACCCCCGTCGGGAGTCGGCTGGACGGCCGCGCCGGCGACTAGCGCTGGATGCCGAACCGCTCGCGTGCTCCGCGGGCGGCCGCGACGATCAGCCGATCGGCGACGATGGCGATGAACGCGATGCACAGCCCCGCGACGATGCCGCGTCCCGTACTCGCCTTGACGAGCGCGACGTAGACCTCCTGGCCGAGGTCGCGGGTGCCGACGAGGGCCGTGATCACGAGCATCGAGAGGGCGAGCATGATCGTCTGGTTGAGCCCGAGGAGGATCTCGGGAATCGCGAGCGGCAGCTTGACCCGCACGAGCAACTGACGCGGCGTGCAACCGGACACGGTCGCGGCCTCCAGGACCTGCGCGTCGAGACCGCGGATGCCGTGCCAGGTGTAGCGCACGGCCGGTGCGAGTGCGTAGAGCACGATGGCGATGAAGGCCGTGAAGTCCCCCACGCGAAACAGCATCACCACGGGGATCAGGTACACGAAGCTCGGCAGGGTCTGGAGCGTGTCGATGACGACCCCGATCACGCGCGAGGCTCGCTCGCTCTGGGCCGCCCAGACGCCGAGGGGCACGCCGACCAGCATCGCGACGATCACCGACACCGCGCACAAGTAGACGGTGAACATCGCAAACTCCCACAGCCCGACCAGCGCGATGAAGGCGGTGAGCGCGACCGCGGTGACCGCGAGGCGGAGGCGGCCGAGCGCCCACCCGATCGCGCCGAGGCCCGCGACCCACCACCACCAGGGGATCGCCATGAGGAAGCGCTTGACGGGCAGCATGAAGCCGTCGAGCACGAGCAGCTTCACCGCCTCGAGCGCGTCGTAGTAGTTGACGTTGATCCAGCTGATGAGGTCGTCCCAGAACGAGCCGGTCGTGACGCCGAGGGACGCGGGGTACGACCGCACCGCCTCGAGCGCGTAGCCGAGTGCGAAGGTCGCCACGACGACCACTCCGATCGCCAGCGGCATGCGACGGCTCGCGCGCACCACGGCCGCGTCGCGCACGGCGTAGGCCTGACTGAGACGGTCGAGGGCGATCGCCAGGGCGACGATCGCGAGTCCCGCCTCGAGGCCGCGGCCGATGTCGAGGCGCCGTAGCGACTCCAGGACGTCGAAGCCGAGACCACCCGCGCCGATCATCGAAGCGATGATCACCATGTTGAGCGAGAGCATGATCACCTGGTTGACCCCCACCATGAGGCCGGCCTTGGCCGACGGCACCAGGACCCGCCATGTCATCTGACGGGTCGAGCACCCGATCATCTCGCCGAAGTCCTTGATGTCCGACGGCACGCCGCGCAAAGCCAGCGTGGTGATGCGCGCCATCGGCGGCATCGCATAGATGATCGTGGCGACCAGCGCGGCGACCGGCCCGAAGCCGAAGAAGAACAAGATGGGTACGAGGTAGGCGAAGGTCGGGATCGTCTGCATCAGGTCCAGCACGGGCGTCGAGAGGCGTTCCACCCGCGCGGATCGGTACGAGGCGATGCCGAGCCCGATCCCGATCGCGACGCCGAACGGCACGGCGATCACCATCGACGCCAGCGTCACCATCGCACTCTCCCACTGGCCGAACACGGCGAGGTAGGCGAAGAGGCCCGCCACCACGGCGGCGAGGCGGCGGCCGCGCGCGTGGCGGCCGAGTGCGGCGACGAGCACGATGACGGCGATCCAGCTGAGCGGCGGGACGATCTGGTCGGCGCGCCGACCGACGCCATCCATGAACCCGTCCGCGAGGATCGCGCGGGCCCAGCCGTACGGCCGCTCCACGACGAACGACACCGCGCGCGTGAGCTGGGTGAAGGTGAAGATCCCGAAGGTCGCATCGTTGACGAGCCACTTCGTCGCGCGCGAGATCGCGTCGGCCGGCGAGCGGACCCAACCCTCGGGATAGTCGCGCCACCACGACCAACCGAGACCGGCCGCGACGTCCGCGCTGGTCGCGGCCAGCACCGCGGTCGCGAGCAGTCCGACGAGCCAGGGCCAGGCGCCCGCGATGCGTCGCGACGCGGCGCGAGCCCCGCCGACGGTGACGGACGCGGCGCGGTCGACCGTGGCGGCCATCAGCGCGAGGGGGCGTCGGCGAGCACGGAGATGACCGTGTCGCGATCCAGCAGCCCGACGACCGATCCCGCCGCGTCGGCCACGCGCACGGGCCCCGGCGCGGCGAGCACCGCCGCGGCGACGTCGCAGACCCGTGCGTCGGCGCGCACGACCACACCGGCGCCGTCGACGGGGCCCGTCCCCGGCCGCATGACCGAGCCGGCCGTCAGGACCTTGGCGCGCGGGATGCGGCGGGTGAACTCCTCCACGTAGGAGTTGGCGGGCCGCAGGATGAGGCCTTCGGGCGTGTCGGTTTGGATGATCTCGCCGTCGCGCATGATCGCGATGCGGGTGGCGAGCCGCACGGCCTCATCGAGGTCGTGCGTGATGAAGACGATCGTGGTGGAGAACATCGTGCGCAGCCGCAGGAACTCGTCCTGCATCTCGCTGCGGATGAGCGGGTCGAGGGCCGAGAAGGGCTCGTCGAGGAACCAGACCTCGGGGTTCACCGCCAGCGACCGGGCGATGCCGACGCGCTGCTGCTGGCCGCCCGACAACTGACGGGGGAAGTGCAACTCCCGGCCCGAGAGGCCCACGAGTTCGACGAGTTCGCGGGCGCGGGCGTCGCGCTCCGCGGCCGGCCTGCCCTGGATCCGCAGGGGAAAGGCCACGTTTTCGAGCACGGTCAGGTGCGGTAGCAGCGCGAAGTGCTGGAAGACCATGCCCATCGTGTGCCGTCGCACGTTCACCAGCTCGTCGCGGCTCAGACCCCCGAGGTCGCGGCCGTCGAGCTGGACGCGACCCGCCGTGAGCTCCGTGATGCGCGACAGGCAGCGCACGAGCGTGGACTTGCCGCAACCCGACAGGCCCATGACGACGAAACTCTCACCGACCCTGACGGTGAGGTCGACATTCCGGACCGCGGGGACGAGCCCCGCGGTCCGGATGTCGTCGAGTGTCGCGGTACCGCCGCGTGCGGCGAGGAACCCCTCCGCGTCAGGCCCGAAGAGTTTCCAGGCCCCCTCGCAGACGAGTTTCGGCGTGGTGCCGATCAGGCGCCGATCCACCCCTTCCAGCGCGACTCGTTGTCCTTCATCCACTGGTCGACCACGGCCTCGACGGTCTCGCCGTCGAGGTCGACCTGGGCGACCATGGCGCCCATCTCCTCGTTGTCGAGCGTGAAGGCCTCGATGATCGTCTTGGCGTTGGGCCACTTGTCACCGATGCCGGCCCATCCCGCCTTCCAGATCGGACCGACGGGCTTGCCGCAGTCGTAGGCCTTGGCGGTGGAACCCCAGGCCGGATCGTTGTAGCAGTCGGCCGTGTACGCGGGGAACTCGACGAATTCACCCTTGTACTTCACCGGCGCCCAGTGCGGCTGGTAGATCCACAGCACGATCGGGTCCTTGCGCTCGTACGCAGACTTGAGCTCGGCAAACAGTGCCGCGTCCGTGCCGGCGTGGACGACCTCGAAGTCGAGACCGAGGGCGTCGACGCGCTCCTCATCGAAGCCACCCCAGGTGACCGGCCCGCCCAGATACCGGCCCTTGGGCGCGGTCTCGGCGGTGGCGAACTCGGCCGAACACTTCTTCAGGGCCTCCCAGTCGGGCAAGCCGGGGCACCGCTCCTTCATGTACTCGGGGTACCACCACTCCTCGCGCGCGACCATGCCCGTCTCGCCGTAGTTGAGCGTCTTGCCCGTGGCGAGCGAGGCCTCAAGGGCCTCCTGACCGGTCGTGGCCCAGATCTCCATCGCGAGCGTGAGGTCGCCGGTCTCGAGGCCGGCGAATTGCGCCAGATAGTCGGCCTGTACGAGCTCCACGTTGTACCCGGCCTCTTCGAGCACGGCCCCCATGATGTTGCTGGTGATCAACTGACCCGTCCAGTCGTGGAGCGTGATCTTGATCGGGTCCTCCGATTCCACGGCGCCACCGGAGTCGCCACCGCCGCACGCCGCGGCACCGATCGCAAGCACCACGGCGAGTGCACCCGCCCTGGCCGCGCGACCCAGTCGTGCAGTTGATCCTCGATGCTGACCTGACATGTCGGTACCCCCTCGGAGACGTCGCTGGCTCGATCGAGCCTGCCTGAGTCTGGCAGATGTGACGGGCGTCGCTCAAACGCCGATCGCGGCGAGATGGCTCGGGTAGTCGGGGGCCGTCATGAGGGCAAGGCAGCGGGCAAAGCGGTGGTTCGCATATGCGAGGAAGTCCTCGACCGGGTTGTCGTTGACGTGCTGGACCATGCCCCACAGCGACCAGAGGACGTCGCACATGGCCTTGTAGGCCACCATCCGACCTACGGCGTCGGCCGACGCCTCCGCACCGAAGTACGACCGGAGCAGCACGGCGTCCTGCGCGGCGTCGAAGCCACCCTCGACGGAGAGGTCGCCGAGGTCCCACATCGGATCGTTGTTGCCGCCGTACTCGTAGTCGATGAGGTACATGCGCGTGCCCGTGTCGAGGAAGTTCTCGCAGAGCGGGTCGCAGTGCGACGGCACGAGCGGCACACGCAGGCGCGACAGCGCCGTGCGGGTCTGCTCCACGAGGTCGCCCGCGTCCCGCCAGCCCTCGGGCATCGGCGCGGACCTGCGGTCGAGGATCCCCTTGTAGTCGTCGATCACGGGAAACAGCCTGAACTCGTTGGCAAACGGTGACGCGTCGCAGTGCAGCCGTCGCAGCACGTCACCGGCGCGGGCCACTGCGCCGTGGTCGCGGAATGCGGCGGGCGACATCGTCACCGCGCCGTCGAGGAATCGCGTCACCATCAGGCCATCGGAAGCGTCGAAGAAGACGACCTCGACGTTGACACCCGCCGCCGCAGTGGCTCGTGCGGCGACCTCCTCGATGCGCCGGTCGATGTACTCGCTGGTGCCCGCGCCGGGAATGCGCAGCACGTAGGTGCCCGAGGGCGCCGCAAGGCGAAAGTTGAGGTTGGTCAGTCCGGCAAGGCGCACGGCCGACGCGGGGTCGACGCCGCGCAACTCGGGGATCCTCGCGAGGGCCTCGGCGACGGGCACGGACGGATCGGACTGCGGCACGCCTACCCCCTCAGACGCACGTGGCGGGGATCGTAGAGCGACCCGTCGTGGCGCGTCGCGGGGATCGGCTCCCCGTAGACCTCGACCACGAAATCGGTTCGCGAGGCGTGCTCGACCGGCACGTAGCCGAGGGCGATGGGCGCACCCACCGTGTGGCCGTAGTTGGCGCTCGTGGTGAACCCGACGACCCGACCGTCGGCGATGATCGCCTCGCCGCCCACGGGGTAGGCGATCGCCCCGAGCGAGAAGGTGCAGAGTCGTCGCCCCACCGACGCGCGGGCTCGCTCGAGCGCAGCGCGACCGCAGAAGTCCCCCTTGTCGAACTTCACACGCCCGCCGAGACCGGCCTCGAACGGGTTGGTGTCCGGGGTGACGTCGGCCGACCAGTACACGTACCCCTTCTCCATGCGCATCGTGTCAATGGTGCGGTAGCCGGCGTCGACCACGCCCAGGTCGTCGCCCGCGTCCACGAGGGCGTCGTAGACGTGCGCCGCGTACTCGGTGGGAACGTGCAGTTCCCAGCCCAGCTCGCCGACGTAGCCCACCCGCAGCGCGAGCACCGGCGCGGCGCGCAGTGTGAGCCGTCGCGCGGTGGCGTAGGGGAAGGCCGTGCCGTCCACGGGCTCCTCGCAGACCCGCGCGAGCAGGTCGCGCGAGCGCGGACCCACGACGTTGATCACCGCGTGTGCCGAGGTGAGGTCGCGCAGCACCACCGAGCCGTCATCGGGCGACTGCGCCCGGATCCAGCCCATGTCGTGTGCGCCGAAGGCGGAGCCCGTGACGACGTACCACGAGTCGTGGCCCGTGCGGGCCATCGTCAGGTCGCACTCGATGCCGCCCCGCTCGTTGCACAGCTGCGTGTACGAGACGGTGCCCACGGGCTTGTCCATATTGGTCACGCAGAGCCACTGCACGGCCGCCAGCGCCCCGGGCCCGGAGATCTCGAACTTCGCAAAGGAGGTCTGGTCGATGAGCGCCACACCCTCGCGGATGCGGCGATGCGTCGCACCGACGGCGTCCCACCAGTTGGGCTTGCCGAACGAGGGCGTGTCGACGGCACCCGACCCCGGCTCGGCAAACCAGTTGGGCCGCTCCCACCCGCCGCGGGTGCCGAAGACGGCACCCCGCGCGGCGAGGCGGTCGTGCAACGGTGACCGACGGATGCCGCGGGCCGACACGTGCTCGCTGCCCGGCGCCGCGAGCTTGTAGTGGTGGGCGTAGAGCTCCACCATGCGCTCGCCGAGGAACGCCCGCGTCGTGTGATGGAACGAGAAGCGCCGCACATCGAGCGGCCACAGGTCGAGCGACGGACGCCCCTCGAGCATCCACTCGGCCATCATCTTCCCCGCGCCGCCGCCGGCCGCGATGCCGTAAAGAAACCCGGTCGCGACGTAGAAGTTCTCGAGCTCGGGAGCCCGTCCCATCACGAAGTCGGCGTCGGCCGAGTACGGGATCGGGCCGTTGATCAGCGAGCGGATCCCAGCCTTCGACAGCACCGGCGTGCGCATCGTCGCGAGGTCGGCGAGCTGAGCGAAGCGGTCGTAGTTCGGGTCGAAGAGCCGACGCCGGAACGGCTCGGGGATCCCCTCCGTGCCGAAGGCGACCGTGTCGGGCTCGTACCCGCCGACGAGCAGGCCGGGCCCGTCGGGCTTGTAGTACACGAGGTGGTCGGGGTCGCGCATCGTCGGCAGCGTGCCGAGCTGGACCGGCGTCCAGCCCTCGATCGGGCCGCTCAGCATGTACTGGTGCTCCACGGCCACGGCCGGCACGCGCACACCCGCCATGCGACCCACGTCCATCCCCCACATCCCCGCCGCGTTGACCACCATCTCGCAGGCGATCCGCGTGCCGTCGGCGAGGCGCACGACCGTGGCGCGCCGGCCGTCGACCCCGATCGAGGCCACCTTGCACTGCTCGCAGATGCGCGCACCGCGCATGCGGGCGCCCTTGGCGATCGCCTGCGTCACGGACGCCGGGTCGATGTAGCCGTCGGTGGGGAGGAATGCGGCGGCGCGCACCCCGTCGAGCGACATGAGGGGAAAGAGCTCGAGTGCGCGCGCCGGCGAGATGACCTCCATCGGCAGGCCGAAGCTCTTGGCCATCGTCGCGAGGCGCTTCAGCTCCATCTCGCGCTCGGGCGAGCACGCGAGGCGGAGGCTCCCGACCTCATGCCAGTCGACGGCCTGTCCTGTCTCGGCCTCGAGGCCGCGATACATCTCGACCGACTGCTCCAGCATCCGCGTGACGTTGCGCGAGGACCGCAACTGGCCCACGAGCCCCGCGGCGTGCCATGTCGCGCCGTCGGTGAGCGCGTGCTGCTCGAGCAGCAGCACGTCCGTCTCCCCCATCTTGGTCAGGTGATACGCGATGCTGCAGCCCAGGATGCCGCCGCCGATGATGACGATCCGCGCCCCTGCCGGGACCGGGGTCGGGCTCACGACTTCACCTTCGCCATCGCGGGGTCGTACCACGGCGTGAGCGACACGCGGGCGGGCACGCGCTGCGTCGCGACCTCGAGCTCGTAGGTGCCCGAGGTGACGAAGTCGGCCGTGACGCCCTCGGCGCGGCGCACGTAGCCGTACCCGATCGACCGGCCGATCGTGTAGCCGTAGCCGCCCGACGTGAGCCAACCCACGCGCTCACCGTCGCGGTAGATCGTCTCGCGCCCGAGCAGCACGTGGGCGGCGTCCGCGGTGAATCCCGCCAGCATCTTGCGCACGCCCTCGCGGCGCTGGCGCTCGACCGCCTCGCTGCCACGGAAGTCGACGCCCGCAGACGGGCGCTTGACGGCCCACCCGAGCCCGGCCTCGATCGGCGTGTGGTCGGGGCCGATGTCGGAGCCCCACGCGCGATAGCCCTTCTCGAGGCGGAGGCTCTCGATCGCGCGGTAGCCCGCGTCGGCGAGCCCGTGCGCGCGGCCCGCGTCGCCGAGCGCGTCGTACACGGCGCGGGCATCGGCGCGGGCCATGTGCAGCTCCCAGCCGAGCTCGCCGACGTAGGTGACGCGCAACGCGAGCACGCTCCGCCCCGCGACGCGGATCGTGCGACCCGTGCCGAACGGAAAGCCGGCGTGCGACACGTCGTCGTGCGTCACCGCCGAGAGGATCTCGCGCGACCGCGGGCCCATGAGCGACAGCACCGACCGCTCGTCGGTCACCTCGGCGAGCCGCACGCCGGGCCAGCGTTCGATCCCGCGCGAGATCCAGTCGCGGTCGTGCGTGGCGAAGCCCGTGCCGGTCACGACGTAGTACTCCTCCTCGCCGGTCCGACAGACGGTCAGGTCGCACTGGATCCCGCCCCGGTCGTCGAGCATCTGGGTGTAGGTGAGCGCCCCGACCGGCTTGTCCACGCGGTTGGCGGCGATCCACCCCAGCGCGTCCACGACGCCCCGGCCCGACAGCACGAACTTGGCGAACGAGGTCTGGTCGATCACCACCGCCCGCTCGCGTGCCGCGGCGTGCTCGCGCCCGACGGCGCCAAACCAGTTCTGTCGCCCGAAGCTGTAGCGGTCGCGGCGCTCCTCGCCGTCGGTCGCGTACCAGTTGGGTCGCTCCCACCCCATCTTCTCGCCGAAGACGGCGCCGCGCGCCGCGAGGGTCGCGTACAGCGGCGACGTGCGGGTCGGCCTGGCGCTCGAGTGCTCCTCGTGCGGCCACGCCATGGTGTAGTGCTTGGCGTAGGCCTCGAGCGTGCGCGTGCGCACCCACTCCACGTCGCGATGCGGCTGGCCGAATCGGCGGATGTCCACGACCCAGAGGTCATAGGGCGGCACCCCCTCGTGCACCCACTCGGCGAGCGCCATGCCCGCGCCGCCGCCCGCCGCGATGCCGAACGCGTTGAATCCCGCGCCGACGAAGAACCCGCGCACCTCGGGCGCCTCACCGAGGATGAAGTTGCCGTCCGGGGTGAAGCTCTCGGGCCCGTTGATCAGTTGGTTGACGCCCGCGGTCGCGAGCGCGGGCACGCGGCCGATCGCGAGCTCCATCGTCGGGGCGAAGTGGTCGGCGTTGGCGCCGAGGAGTTTGAAGTTGAAGTCGCGCGGGATGCCGTCCACGGCCCACGGGATCGGGTCGGGCTCGTAGCCGCCCATCACGAGGCCGCCCACTTCCTCCTTGTAGTAGGTGAGCCGATCGGGGTCGCGCAGCGTGGGCAGGTCGCGCGTCACGCCCTCGATCGGCGTGGTGATGAGGTACTGGTGCTCCACCGACACGAGCGGCACGCTGACGCCCACCGATGCGGCGATCTCGCGCGTCCACTGCCCCACGCACGCGACGACCGCGCCGCACTCGATGCGACCGCGATCGGTCACCACGGCCACGACGCATCCGTCGCGCACCTCGATCGCGGTGACGTTGGTGTCCTCGTGGATGGTCGCGCCCGCCATGCGTGCACCCTTGGCGAGCGCCATGGTCACGTCCGACGGGCTGGCCTGTCCGTCCGTGGGGAGGAACGCGGCACCCACGACGTCGTGCACCTCCATGAGCGGCCACATCTCCTGGGCCTCGCGCGGCGTCAGCAGGTGCATCTCGAGACCGAACGAGGTGGCCGTGGTGGCCTGTCGGCGCACCTCGCTCCAGCGCTCCTCGTTGCACGCCAGGCGCAGCCCGCCGTGCATCTTCCACCCCGTCGCCTGCCCCGTCTCGGCCTCGAGGCGCTTGTAGAGCTCGACCGAGTAGCCGAGGAGTTGGGTGATGTTGGCACTGGTGCGCAGCTGGCCCACCAGTCCCGCGGCGTGGAAGGTCGAGCCCGAAGTGAGCTTGTGACGCTCGATCACGACCGTGTCGGTCCAGCCGAGCTTGGCCAGGTGGTACGCCGTGGAACAGCCGACGATCCCGCCGCCGATCACCACGGCACGCGCGGAGGTGGGCAGTTCGGCGGTCATGCGTGCTTCAGGTGGTACGACTTGGGCCGCACGTAGGGGTCGAAGCCGAGCGAGGACAGCGCGATCCCGTGCCCCGTCTCCTTGACGCCCGTCCACACGAGGACGGGATCCACGTAGTCACAGCGGTTCATGTACACGGTCCCCGTCTCGACCCGCTCGCCGATGCGCACCGCGGCGTCCGCGTCGCGGGTCCAGATCGAGGCCGTGAGGCCGTAGCGCGAGTCGTTCATCCGCGCGATCGCCTCGTCGTCGCCGTCCACGGGCATGATGCCGATGACGGGGCCGAACGACTCCTCCGACATGACGCGCATGTCGTGGGTGACGTCCACCAGCACGGTGGGTCCGAGGTAGGGCGACCCGGGCCGCGACGCCGCGTACTCCCCCTCGGCCACGAGCGCCGTCGCGCCGGCGGCGAGCGCCTCGGCGATCTGCGAGCGCACCGACGACGCTGCGGTGACACCGACCATCGGGCCAATCGTCGTCGCGGGGTCGAGCGGGTCGCCGAGCACGAGGGCGCGCGTCGCGGCGACGAACCCGTCGACGAAGTCGCGGTAGACGGCGCGGTGCACGTAGATCCGCTCGATCGCGCAGCAACTCTGCCCGCTGTTGAAGAAGGTCCCGTCCGCGTTCTCCGCGATGGCGTAGGCCAGGTCGGCGTCGGCGCGGACGTACGAGGGGTCCTTGCCGCCGAGCTCCGTGCCGACGCCGATGAAACGTCCTGCGGCCGCACGCTCGATGGCCGCGCCGCCGGGCACCGACCCGGTGAACACCACGCCGTCGATGCGCGGGTCCGCGATCATCGCGGCGATCGCGTCGTGGCCCGCGTGCACGTGCTGGAAGACGCCGGGGGGCAGGCCCGCCGCGTCGAACGCGCCTTGCAGTCGCTCGGCGACGAGCATCGTCTGGCTGGCGTGCTTGAGCACGACGGTGTTCCCCGCGAGGAGGGCGGGGACGATCGAGTTCACCGCCGTGAGGTACGGGTAGTTCCACGGTGCCACCACGAGCACCGTGCCGACGGGCTCGCGACGGATGAACTTGGTGAAGCCCTCGATGTGCGGCACCTGGATCTGCGCGAGTCCCGTGGGCGCGATCGAGGCCATGTGCCGCGCACGCTCCTGGAACCCGCGCGTGATCTCGTTGGGCGTGTAGCGCACGGGGCGACCCATCTGGCGCGTCAGCTCGACCGCGATCTCACCCACCTGCGACTCGAGGTGGCGCACCATCGCCTCCACCATCGCGGCCCTCCGCTCCACGGGTACGGCGATCCACCCGCGGCGCGCGGCGTGGGCGGCGGCCAGCACCGCCTCGATGCGCGCGGCGTCGGCCAGCGTGCGTTCGGCGAGCACCGATCCGTCCACGGGACTGACGATGTGCTGGACCGACACGAGCGATGACACTACGCGTCCCCGTACGCTGAGGTCGTGGCCGCGCACCGCACGACCTCGCGCGACGAACTCGAACGACTGATCCGCGGCGGCGAGATCGACACCGTGATCGTCGCGTTCCCCGACCTGCAGGGTCGCCTCGCGGGCAAGCGCGTGACGGGCTGGTACTTCCTCGATCACGTCGCGGAGCACGGCACCGAGAACTGCAACTACCTCATCGCCACCGACATGGACGACACCCCGGTGCCCGGCTACCGCTTCGCCTCGTACACGCTGGGCTACGGCGACATGGCGGCGATCCCCGACTGGTCGACCGTGCGGGTCCTGCCCTGGCAGACCAAGACCGCGCTGGTGATGTGCGACCTCGCGGACCCGGCGTCCAAGGCGCCGATCGGCGTCTCGCCCCGCCAGATGCTCCGCGACCAGGTCGCCGCGGCGGCCGCCGCGGGCTACGCGTCCAAGATCGGCAGCGAGATCGAGTTCTATCTCTTCCACGACTCGTACCGCGAGGCGCACGCCAAGGGCTACCGCGGGCTCGAGCCGCACGCGCCGTGGATGGAGGACTACCAGATCGTCCAGACGACCTTCGACGAATACGTCATCGGCGACATCCGTCGCGGTCTCGAAGGTGCCGGCATCCCCGTCGAGTGCTCCAAGGGCGAGGCGGGCCGGGGTCAGCACGAGGTCAACCTGCTGTACGCCGACGCGCTCGAGATGGCGGACCGCAACACGATCTACAAGTCGGCGGCCAAGGAGATCGCGGCCCGCCACGGCCGCTCCGTGTCGTTCATGGCCAAGTGGAACTTCCACGAGACGGGATCCTCGTGCCACGTGCACTCGAGCCTCTGGGGCACCGACGGCACGCCCGCCTTCGCGGGGCACGACATGCCCGTCGTCTTCCGCCGGTACCTCGCGGGGCTGCTCGCCACCGCGCGCGACTTCAGCCTGCTCTGGGCGCCGACGGTCAACTCCTACCGACGCTTCCAGCCGGGCTCGTGGGCGCCGACCGCGGTGGCGTGGGGCATGGACAACCGCACGCTGGGCTTCCGCGTCGTCGGCCACGGCGCGGGCGCGCGCGTCGAGTCGCGCATCCCCGGCGCCGACGCCAACAGCTACGTCGCCTTCGCGGGCACCATCGCCGGGGGCCTCTACGGCATCCGCCACGGCCTCGAGCTCGAGGACGCCTACGCCGGCAACGGCTACGACGCCACCGACGTGCCGCGCATCCCGAGCACGCTCGCCGAGGCGCTCGCGTGCTGGGAGTCGAGCGCCGCGGCCACGGAGTGCTTCGGGCCCGAGGTGCACCACCACATCGCCAACATGGCGCGGGCCGAATGGGCGGCGTTCAACGCGACGGTGACCGACTGGGAGCTCACCCGCTACTTCGAGAGGACCTGAGCCGATGGGTCGACTGACGGGCAAGACCACCCTCATCACGGGTGCGGCGAGTGGGCTCGGGCGCGTGGCCGCACTCACCTTCGCCCAAGAGGGCTCCAAGGTGCTCATCAGCGACGTCGGGGACGGCGCGGCCGTCGTCGAGGAGATCGCGCGGGCGGGCGGCGAGGCGGTCTATGTCAAGGCCGACGTGACGAGCGAGGCCTCCTGGGCCGAGGTCGTCGGCACGGCGCGCAGCCGCTTCGGCTCGCTGGACGTGCTCTACAACAACGCGGGCGTGATGCTCGGCGCGGACGACGACCCGGTGAGCACCCCCACCGAGGTCTACGACACGACGATGGACATCAACGTGCGCGGCGTGCTGCTCGGCTGCAAGCACGCGATCCCCGTGATGCTCGAGCAGGGCAAGGGGTCGATCGTCAACGTCGCGTCCTTCGTGGCGCACATGGGTGCCGCGACGCCGCAAGTGGCCTACACCGCGTCCAAGGGTGCGGTGCTCGCGATGACCCGAGAGATCGCGGTCATCTACGCGCGTCGAGGCATCCGCGCCAACGCGCTGTGCCCGGGCCCCGTGATGACGCCGCTCCTCGCGGCGTTCCTCTCCGACGACGCGAAGCGCAACCGCAGGCTGGTGCACATCCCGATGGGTCGCTTCGGCGACCCACAGGAGATCGCCAACGGGGCGCTGTTCCTCGCGTCCGACGAGTCGTCGTGGATGACGGGGCAGTCGCTCATCATCGACGGCGGCATCACCGCGGCGTACGTCACGCCCGAATGACCCGGCGCCCGCGGCGCGCGAAGCGGGCGCGGCGGATGCGCGTCTAGGCGCGCCAGCCCTGCCGCGAGTGGCTACCGTCGCAGAAGGGCTTGCGCGCACTGAGGCCACAGCGGCACAGGTACACCTTGTTCGCGTCGCGGATGACGGTGCCGTCCGGCTTGCGGATGCTCACGGCGCCCTCGACCTCGAGCGGGCCGTCATCGGTTGGAGTGATGCGGACGGGTTCGTTGGTCATGCGTCGAGTCTCGCACGCGCCTCGTCGTGGGAGCAACCTGGCGGAGTACTGTCTGAGCCGACGCCATGGCACGCGTGATACTGATCAAGCACGACGACGAGCCGTGTGACGACCGCGTCTCGGCGTGGTTCGCGGCGCAAGGCATCGAGTGCGACTGGCGATACCCGTACCGCGGCGACGTGCTCGGTCCCGTCGAGGACGACGTCGTCGCGACGGTGCTCTACGGCGGCCCCGATCTCATCTCCGACACGTACCGCCATCCACACATCGTGATGGAGGCCGCGTGGATCCTCGACTGCATCGCGCGCGGGCTGGTGGTCCTCGGCTTCTGTCAGGGCGCGCAGGTCATCGCGTACGCGCTGGGGGCTCCGACGGCACCGTCGGCGGACGGGCGGTGCGAGTTCGGCTACTACCCCCTTCGCGTCACCCCGGCGGGTGCGGCGTACATCCCCGACGGGCTCCACGTCTGCCAGTCCCACTTCCACGAGTTCGCCATCCCTGACGGTGCCGAGCTCTTGGCGTCCAGCGACAGCTTCAGACACCAGGCGTTCTCCTACGGCGGCCGGGTCTGGGCGTTCCAGTTCCACCCGGAGATCACCCCGATCGGCTTTCGCCGATGGCAGGAGATCTTCTGGGCGCCGTACGGCCGACCCGGCGCGCAGACGCGCGAGCATCAGGACGATCTCATGGAGCGATACGACCCCGTGCAGCACGACTGGATGTACGGATTCCTCGACGGGACGGTGCTGCCGCTCCTCGCGGTGGCCTGACCGAGCATGTGCGGCATCGTCGGGACGTGGGGCGCGCCGGATACGGCGCTCACCGGTCGCCTCCTCGACTCGATCGCACACCGGGGCCCCGACGGGCAGGGCGAAGATCGCCGTCCACGAGGCGTCGTCGGCCATCGACGCCTCGCGATCATGGACCCGAGGGGCGGCGCCCAGCCGATCCCCAACGAAGAGGGATCGAGGGTCGTCTGCGCCAATGGCGAGATCTACAACTTCCCCGCACTGCGTCGCGAGATCGGCACGACGCGTCGCTGGCGCACCGGCAGCGACAGCGAGGCGATCCTCCACCTCTTCGACGCCCAGGACACCGAAGCCACGACGAAGCTGCGCGGCATGTACGCCTTTGCGATCCTCGGCGACGACCGGCTCGTGCTGGCTCGTGATCCGATCGGCATCAAGCCGCTCTATCTCGGCGTCGGCCCGGGTTCTGACGACACTCCGATCCTCGCCTTCTCGTCGGAACTGACGGGGCTCTGCGAGTGGGCGAGCGAGGTGCGAGAGTTCCCGCCCGGATACGTGTTCGACAGCACGTCGGGCTTCCGCAGGTTTGCGCGCCTCCCGGCGCCGGCGCAGGAGTCAGGTGCAGTCGACGACCATGTCCGGCACGTGCGCGAGTCGCTCGAGCGCGCGGTGACCTCGCACCTCATGAGTGACGTCCCCGTCGGGGCCTTCCTCTCTGGTGGCCTCGACTCGAGCGTCATCGCGGCGATCGCGCGCCGTCACGTGGACGAGTTGCACACCTTCAGCGTCGGCACGGCGGGCTCTCCCGACCTGCGTGCTGCACGCCGCGTAGCCGAACACATCGGCTCCACCCACCACGAGTACGTGATCTCGGACGATGATGTGCGTCGCGAGCTCCCCGACATCGTTGCCCACCTCGAGTCGTTCGACCAAGACCTCGTGCGCAGCGCGATCCCGACCCACTTCTGCGCGCGCCTCGCGTCGCAGTACGTCAAGGTCATCCTCACCGGCGAGGGAGCCGACGAGCTCTTCGCCGGCTACCGCTATCACCACGACTACGCCGACTACGACGCCCTCCACGAGGAGCTGTGCCGCGCGGTCGGGACGCTCCACCACATCAACCTCCAGCGGGTCGACCGCCTCACCATGCGGCACGGCGTCGAGGGTCGCGTGCCGTTCCTCGACATGGACTTCATGCACGACGCGCTGAAGGTGCCGGCGGCGCTCAAGATGGCCGCCTCGTCCGGGCCGAGCACGGACGCGCCATCGGCAGCCGGGCAGCGACCCCGCACCGAGAAGTGGGTGCTGCGCGCCGCCTGTGCAGACCTACTCCCTGAGGAGATCGTGTGGCGCGTCAAGGCGCAGTTCGACGAGGGCAGCGGGATCGTCGGCATGGTCGAGCGCACGATCGGTGCGCTGCTTGAGGACGCGCGGCGCCGGAGCGGCTTCGACGTCGGCGCGTATCGCGCAGCCGCCCGCGAGCGACTGCGCTCCGACGAGGAGGCGCTCTACCATCACCTCCTCACGTCGCGCCTCTCTCGGCCGCGCATGCTCCTGGACAACGTCGCGCGATGGACCGACCACCGCGTCGCCACGGTCCGCGCGCACGGCAGCCCCGACAGCCGGGCCTAGTGTCGGCGCATGGCCGACGACCCGGGCACGCAGCGCATCCGCACCCGCTGGGGTGAGATCGACTCCAACGGCTACACGCTCGCCGAGGAGCTGACGATCACCAACGAGCTCGCAGCGATGAACGAGGACGGCTTCCGCTTCGTCTTCCGCAACCGCTTCATCAAGGCCAACGGCAAGGTCGCGTGCAAGATCTCGAGCCTCGTCGCCTTCTTCGATCTCGCGTCGCGCAAGATCGTCGCACCGCCCGACAACCTGTTGAAGGCGATCCTCTCGCTCCCCCGCGCGGACGACTACGCCCCGCTGACCTGACGCGGCGCGTAGGCTCGGCGCGATGCCGGACCTACCGTGGCAGGGCGACGCCTGCTCGCTCGTCGACGAGTACCGCGCGGGCCGTCGCTCGCCGCTCGAGGAGCTCAACGCGACGCTGGATGCGGTCTCGACGAGCCAGCTCAACGCCTTCTGCCACCTCGACATCGAGGCGGCGCAGCGCGCGGCCGCCACCGCCGACACGACCAAGCCGTTCGGCGGCGTGCCGATCGGCGTCAAGGAACTGGACTCCGTGGCGGGCTGGCCCGACACGGGCGCGAGCGTCGTCTTCCGCGACCGCA
>Ga0233425_10003827_pt1 | contig 26449 bp, 22 predicted proteins | sample Watercolumn_Towu_2_FD_181712 | JGI IMG/M metagenome (GOLD analysis project Ga0233425, IMG submission 181712) | Freshwater microbial communities from Lake Towuti, South Sulawesi, Indonesia - Watercolumn_Towuti2014_140_MG | ecosystem: Environmental > Aquatic > Freshwater > Lake | place...
GGTGGCGATGTCGTGCGTGTGCGTGTTCGACGCGGAACAGGGGCTTGTCCTGCAGGCCGACACGGCCTTCACGGCCGCCCACCGGAGCGGCGAGGTGCGCATCGAGAGCCACGCGATGGCCGTGGCGGAGGATGGCCGCCCGATCCGCCCGCAGATCGACACGCGCCGGGAGCTGGCCTTTCGCGCCGATGCCGCCGGAGGCGCCCCGATCCGCCCGCAGATCGACACGCTCCGGGATCTGGCCTCACGCGCCCATGCCGCCGAAGGCGTCTCGTGGGGCGGCCCGCTCCCACTGGTCGCCGTCCAGGGCGTGAAGGTGCGCGAAGCCGTGTCCGCGGCCCTGTTCGCGGCGGTCGAACGGCGCACGAATCCCCTGATTGCGTCGATGGCCGGCGACGTGCTGTTCCTGGACGACCTGCTCGACTACGCGGGCGCGTCGCCACTCGAAGCGCTCGCCTCGGCGTGGGGTGAGGCCTATGGCGGAGAAGCAGGCAAGCTGGCGGGGAAGTTCCTCTACAACACGGCCAGCGCGGGCCTCGGCGAAGTCCTGCCCGCCACGCTCGCCTTCCCGCCGATCATCGCGCCGCTGGCCGCGGCCTACTCGATCTACCAAATCTACTCCCCCTTGGCCGAACTCGGCGGCGCGTTGTTGGCGAACCAGGTCGCGCAGCTCCGCCCGTTCGAGTGGCCGAAGGGGACGCCCTCCCAGCGGCTGGCCCAGGCGGAGAAGCTCTTCCCGACGGACGGCGCCGGCCGCCTTTCCAACTGGGATGGCGGGGCGTGGCGCGGCTCGAACTGGCAGCCGAAAAAAGGCCTCGCCCTGCGGCAGGCGGAACAACTGGCGGGCCGCACCATCGAGCAGGTGCAGGTCCCGGGCGTCCAGGGCGCGCCCGCCGGCGGCGGGGCACCGTCCGCCGCCCCGCCGGCGGGCGGCGCGACGCCGGGCACGACCGCGCCCGGGACGCCGGGCGGCACGGGCGCGACGGGCGGCCCCGGCACGGGTACGGGCGCCCCCGGCGAACCGGGAGCGATCGACGGTGCGCCGGGCGACGATGCGATGACCGACGACGTGGCGGAGGACGGCGAGGTGGACGACGGCGAGACGGGCGACGAGACGCCCGGCGAAGAGGACGCCGGCGACGAGATGACGCAAGAGAAGCCCGAGGAACCACCCCAGCCGGATGTCCAGATGGATCCGAAGGTGTGGCGCAGCCACATACCGCCGAAGTACGGACCCGCGCCCGGCGGCGGAACGACCGGCGGTGCGCCCAGCCCGATCCAGCCCGGCGGCCTGCCGCTCGAGGGCATCGGCACGGCGCTCCAGTCGGCGCCCGCTCCGGCCCCCGTTCGCCCGGCGCCGCGTCCGCCGGCGCCCCGGACTGTGCAGACGGCGCCGGCGCCCGGCGCGGGGCCGGATCCGGCTCTCGTCGGCCTCGGCATCGCCGGCGCCGTCGCGGGCGCGGCCGCCATCGCCGTGGCGGCCGGCTCGGCCGGCGGTATGGGCGGCAGCAGCTATCACTGCTCGGAGGGCTCGTCGTACTGTCCCGGCGCCGAAACCTGCTGTCCGACGCACCACATCGGGGGGGGGCAATACGGCTCCTACTTCTTCCCCGGCATGGGCTGCTACGGCAGCGCCGATGCCGCGGCGCGCGTATCGGTGCGGACCGGCCGGACGCCCTATCCGTGCGTGGATGAGCGGCGCTGAACAGTCGGACCGGGGCGCGCGGCGCGCGGCCGCCCGGTGCGCGGCGGCGGCCCTCGGCGCGGCGCTCGCGTTCGCCGCGTGCGCGAAACGGCCCGCCGCGCCCGCCGCCGCGGAGCCCAACGAAGAGACACGCCTCGCGGCGCGGGAGTATGTCCGCGCGGTCCCTATTCGAGAGACCCTCCAGGAGGCGGTCCTGCAGATGGCGGCCGACCGCGGCGTGGCCGACACGGGCGCGTGGGCGCGGACCGTGTTGAGCGAGGTCCGGATTCCCGTGCTGGAGCAGGCGACCGGGGACGCCCTCGCCCGGCACTTCACCGCGGCGGAAATCCGCGCACTGGCCGAGTTCAACGCCCGGCCCGAAGCGCGCGGCATCCAGCGCAAGATGCCGGCCTACCTGGCCGACGTGTCGCCGGTCATCGGCGCCGAACTGGCCCGCGTCCTGTCGATGACCAATGCGGCGATGGCCTGCCTGCGCTGGGCGACGCGGCTGCAGTCGTTCAAGGCCGCGATCGGCGACGACCGCATCGTCGCGTTCTACCCGTTCATGAACCGGGGTCCGGACACGGTCACGATCACCAACGTGCAGACCTCGTGCGGTTGCGCAGCGGCGAAACTGACGCAGACGACCTACCGCCCCGGCGAGGGCGGCGGCCTGGAAATGACCTACGTCTTCGAGGATCGCGTGGGACCGCAGACGGCCGTGATCCGCGTTGGCACGGACGATCCGCGCGAACCGGTCGCGGAGTTGCGGGCGGAGATCGACATCCCGCTCGTGGCGACGGTGGACCCGCTCGTCGCGCTCTGGCGCGTGGGCGAGGCCGCCGCCGCGCGGCGCATCGAGGTGCGGCCCGGTCCGGGGCGGGCCTTCGACATCGCGTCGTGGAAGGCCGGGGGCGACCTCTTCGAGTGCCGGCTGGCCGCGTCGGATCCCGGCCGCGGCGGGGCCTTCGAGGTGCGTCCGCGGCATACGGCCTCCGTCACCGGCGACGTGCTGCGGGTGTCCCTGACGGTCGAGCCGGGCATCCCGAAGGAGGTCCGCGCCTATCTGGTCGTCACGCGATGACGCGGGCGGCTCCGGCGGCTCGCGGGGCGCATCGGCGATTCGTTATACCGCGCAGGCGCCACGGGCCACACGGCCGCGAGAGGGCCCCGGCTCGGCAGGTAGGGCGAGCTCTCCGAGCGAGCCGTTGACCACCGCCTGACCCCTGCGGCGCGTTCGGAGAACGCGCCCTACCTATCGCCCCCATGGCACCGGTAGGGCGAGCTCTCCGAGCGAGCCGGCGGGCACAGCCCATGTCGCGCACGAACCGACCTCGACGGCAACAACTCGCCGATGCGCCCCGCCGTTTCCTCTGTTTCCTCCTGTTCCAATCCCCTCTTCGAACACCCCTGTTTGAACAGGAGGCAACGGAGGCAACAGAGAGCCCTCCTCCGTTTCGGGTGCATCGGCGATTCGTTATACCGCGCAGGCGCCACGGGCCATACTGCCGCGAGATGGCCCCGGCTCGGCAGGTAGGGCGAGCTCTCCGAGCGAGCCGTTGACCACCGCCTGACCCCTGCGGCGCGTTCGGAGAACGCGCCCTACCTATTGCCCCGATGGCACAGGTAGAGCGAGCTCTCCGAGCGAGCCGCTGACCACCGCCTGACCCCTGCGGCGCGTTCGGAGAACGCGCCCTACCTATCGCCCCCATGGCACAGGTAGGGCGAGCTCTCCGGGCGAGCCGGCGGGCACAGCCCATGTCGCGCACGAACCGACCTCGACGGCAGCAATTCGCATATGCGCTCGCACCGGCGTCCCCTTCCTCCTTGTCAGCGCCGGGGCGGTGCTCTATGAAGGCGACCGCCATGCTTCCGCGGCCCGAGTTGACGGCAGGGGATGCTCGCGGCGGCCGACCGGCCGCCGGCGTGGCCGCCGCCGCGCTGGCCGCGGGCCTCGCCGCCGCGGCCGTCGCCGGCGAAACGCCCCGGGCCCTGGCGCTCGATCGGGCCATTGCCGAGGCCCTGCAGTACAACCTCAGCCTCGCGCAGGGCGCGGTGAACGTCCGGAGCCGGACCCTCGGCGTGGAGCAGGCGAAGGCGGCCTTCGACCTCACGGGCGGGCCCCTGGTGCGCGCCGGATCGCCCGACGGCGAGACGGAGTGGACCTACGGCCTGCAGGGTTCGAAGCGGTTCGGCGGCGGGACGGAACTCGCCGTTGCCGGCACCGTGACGGAGGGCGGCGCATCGGACCCCGGCGGAGGGGGCGCGCTGACCGTCGACCTCGCGCAGCCGCTGTTCCGCCGCTTCGGCCGCTCCGTGGCGCAGGAGCCCGTGTTCGCCGCCGATGACCAGTTGCGCGGCGAGCGCCGCCGCTGGGAGGAACAGAAGTCCGACCTCGTGCTCGAACTCGTCGTCCTCTTCGAGACGATCGTCCGCCTCGACGCGCAGGTGGTTTTCGAGAAGGCCTACGCCTCGCGCCTCGAACGCCTCGCCGCGCTCGGGCGCGTCCGCGAGCGCCAGGGGCGGTCGAGCCGCGCCGACGTCCTGCGCATCGACGTGCAGCGCGGGGAGTCCGAGGCCCGTCTCGCCGGCGCGATCGAACGCCGCGGGATCGCCTCGCGCGAACTGGCCGATCTCCTCGGCGCGGACCCGGATGTCCCGATCGCGCCGGAACCGCCTCCCGACCTGGTGCTGGACATTCCCCCGTCGGACCTCGCCGTGGCGGCCGCCTTCTCGAACCGCATGGACTTCGCCCAGGCGTGCGACGACGCCTCCGTGGCGCGCCGCCAGGGCGCCCTCGCCCGGCGCTACCGGTGGCCGGACGTCACGCTCAACGTCTCGATGCGGCGCGACGACGGGGAGTCCTTCGACCGTGCCGTGAGCGAGGGCGACACGCAATGGTTCGTGCTGGCCAGCAGCGAAGGTTCGCCCTGGCGGCGCGCGGACCGGCTGGTCATGGCGCAGGCCGCGGCGGCCGAGGAATCCGCGGGTCTCGCGCTCGAAGTGCGACGGCGGCTGATCGCGCGCCGGGTCCTGCAGGCGATCGCGGAGTGCCGGCGGACCGCGGCGGAACTCGACATCGCCGCCCGCAACCGGCAACTGGCCGAGGATCGCTCTCGGCTGAGCCGCCGGCTCTACGTGATCGGCCGCGGCGACAGCTTCTCGGTGTCCGACGCGGAAGGCCAGCAGGCCGACGCCGAGAACCGTCTCTTCGAGGCGCGCTCGGCCGCGCGGCTGGCGCAGTACGCGCTGCTCCACGCGATGGGCGCGCTGATCGAACACCCCCGCGAGCTGGCGGCGGGGCCGGAGGACCTGCCGTGAGGCGATGGCGGACCTGCGCGCGCGTCGCGGCCGCCGCCGGGCTGGCCGCGCTGACGGCCTGCCCCTCGCGGCGGCCGGACGGGACGGCCGCGGGCGGCGCGTCCTGGGTGGCCGTGGAGGAGGGGCCGTTCGTCCTGTGGTCGCAGTACGACGGCGAACTCGCGGCCCGGCGCGTCGTCAACATCGCCTCGCAGTTCAACGGCGGCGCCACGATCACCCACCTCGCGCCCGAGGGCGCCGCCGTGCGCCGCGGCGACACCATCGTGCGGTTCGACGGCTTCCAGGCGGAGAACGAGTGCGCGCGGCTGGAGCGGGAATTCGCCGTCGCCGATGCGGAACTGCGCGGCCTCGAGAAGGCCGTGCTCCCGCTCGAACGGCTGGAGCTCGAGCGGACGCTCGCGGAGGCCCGCGAGGAGGCCCGGTCGGAAGGACAGTACCTGGCGGAGAGCCGCTCGCTCGTCGGCGAGGGGCTGGTCTCGGAGGAGGAGGTCGCGCGCCTGGGCCGGAAGGTCGAGGGCCTGGAGGCGAAGGCGTCGCAGCTCGGGATGAAACTCGACCTCACGCGCGAACACATCCACCCGGCGCGGCTCGAAGAGGCGCGCGCGAAGCGGGAGGCGGCGGCCCGGCAGCTCGAACTCATGCGGGGGCAGGTCGCGCAATGCACCGTGGCGGCGCCGTGCGACGGCGAGGTCGTCTACCTCCCGCTGCCGTTCGGCTCCGAGATCCGGCCGGTCCGCGTGGGCGACACGGTCTACAAGAACCAGGAGTTCCTGTGCATCCCGGACCCCTCGTCGTGGGTGGCCCGCTGTCGCGTCCCCGAGCGCGAACTGGCCCGCGTCCGCGCGGGCGCGGCGGCGGCCCTCGTGCCGAAGGCGTGGCCGGGCCTGACGCTGACGGGCGTCGTCGAGACCGTGTCCGCCATGGCGCAGAACGCGCCCGGCGCGCCGAACGAGCGGGTCTTCCCGGTGACGGTCCGCGTGGACTCGGCGCCGCCGGAGATCCGCAGCGGGCTGTCCGTCTACCTCTCGATCCTCACGCGCGACGAGGCGGCGGCCGTGCTCGTGCCCCGCGCGGCCGTGCGCTGGGCCGAGGGCCGGCCGTCGTGCATCGTGCGCGCGCCGCCGGGCGAGGTTCGGCGCGACGTGACGCTCGGCTTCGGCAACGAGCGGGTGTTCGAGGTCCTCGACGGGCTGCGCCCCGGCGAACAGGTGCGGTTGTGAGGCCGGAGCCGCCCGTGCTCGCCCTGAGCGGCGTCGCCAAGTCGTACGCCGTGCCCGGCGGCCGCCGCGACGTGCTCGCGGGCATCGATCTCGAACTGCCCGCGGGACGGCTGTGCGCGGTCACCGGCCCCTCCGGCTCCGGCAAGACGACGCTCCTCCACCTCGCGGCGCTGCTCGACGCGCCCACGCGGGGCGCCGTGACCTTCCTCGGCCGGCCCGCGCCGCGCGGGGGCGTGGAACTCGCCGCCGCGCGGGCGGAGATCGGCCTGGTGTTCCAGCGCTTCCACCTCCTGCCGCACCGCACCGCGCGGCAGAACGTCCTCTTCCGCTTCCGGTACCTCGACGCGCCGGCGGGGGACGCGGCGGCGCTCGCCGATGCCGCGCTGCGCGGCGTCGGCCTCGAGCGGTCCGCGGATACGCCGGCGCGCCTGCTCTCCGGCGGCGAGATGCAGCGGGTCGCGATCGCGCGGGCCCTGGCGAGACCGCCGCGGCTGCTGCTGGCCGACGAACCGACGGGCAACCTCGACGCCGCCGCCGCGGAGCAGGTGATGGCCCTCCTGCGGGATTGCCGCGACCGCGGTATCGCGGTGTTGGTCGCCACGCACAACGAAGCCTGGGCGGCCGTCGCCGACGACCACCTCCGCCTCCGCGACGGCCGGCTGAAGCGTGAGGCACGGCTCGCCGGCGGCTCGCACTCCGGAACGGGATCCGGCGCCTCTCGCCGGGAGGGCGATCCGCCTCGCGAGCCGTGCCGGGCGACCGCGGCCGGAGGCGGGCCGTGAGCCGGGCCGCCGACCTGCGGCGGGACGTGCGCGACGGCCTGTGGTCCCGCCCGGGGCGCACGGCGCTCGCCTTCGCGGGCGTGGCGCTGGGCCTCTTCGCGCTGACGCTGACGCTGGGCGTTCTCCGCGGCGTGCGCCTGCGGTCGCAGCGGCTGGCGGCCGAACTGGGCGCGCACGCCGCGGCGCTGGTCCAGCCGGCCGCGCCGGCCGCGCCGGAACGGCGGCTGCGACGTAACCGCGGCGACGTCCTGCGCGCGGCCGTCCCCGGCATCCGCTGGAGCGGCGTCCGGGAACGGGTCGTCCGGCTCGCCGACCGGCATTCGTTGCGGCTGGTCCGGACCGACGAATCCCTCGCCGGCGTTCGGGGCTGGGTCGCGGCGGAAGGTCGGTTCCTCGACGGCGCGGACGTGCGCGACGGCGAGCGGCACGCCGTGGCGACCGCCTCGGCGGCGCGCCGGCTGGGGTGGTCCGTCGGCGACGCGATCGGCCTCGAGGGCCGGGTCTTCCGCGTCGTCGGCATCCTCGCGGGCGGCGCGGCGGCCGGGGACGCCGCGCCCGGCATCGTCAGCGCGGGCGAGTCCGCCCTCTTCGTGCCGTGGACGGCCTGCCCGCCCGAGGCGCCGTTCGAACCAGCGGACGCGCTCGACGCGCTCTACGTCCGCGCCGCGGACGAAGCGTCCCTGCGGAGGCTGCTCGAGGTCTCGCCGCGGGCGCTCGCGGCGCCCGACGCCGCGGTGGCGGATGCGTCGTGGATCACGCCCGACGTCCTCCTCGCCGGCCTGCGGCGCTGGCGGAACGGCCTCGCGTGGGGCACCGGCTCGATCGCCGTCCTGGCGCTGCTGCTGGGCGGGACGTCGCTCATGAGCCTGCTGCTGTCCGACGTCCGCAACCGCGTCCCCGAGATCGGCCTGCGCCTGTCGCTGGGCGCGACGCCGCTGGACATCGCGATGTTGTTCCTGTCGGAGGCGTGGCTCGTCACCCTCGCGGCGGCGGCGGCGGCCCTGGCGGGCGCCTGGCCGCTGTTGCGCCTCCTCGCGCGCCAGACGGCGCTGCCGTTTGACCTCGACGCCGGTTCGATCGCGGTCGTCGCTATCGCCTCCTTCGCCTTCGGGGCGATCTTCTCGTTCCTGCCCGCCCGCCTCGCGGCCCGCACGCCGGCCGCGGAGGCGCTCAGGAACGATTGACGCGATCGACCGGGGGCGGCCGGCGGGGCATGGGCGGGGCGTCCGGCGGGGTTGACTCGCGCTCCCCGAATGGCCTAGCGTATCGCCGCGTGGTTTCAACAGAGGAGAGCGCGCCATGATGGTGGTGAACACGGAGACGATCGCCGGCCACGACGTGGTCGAAGTCAAGGGGATGGTTCAGGGCAACACGGTCCGTGCGAAGCACATGGGCAAGGATATCGCCGCGAGCTTCAAGAACCTCGTCGGCGGCGAACTGAAGGGCTACACGGAGCTGCTGACCGAGTCGCGCCGGGAGGCGCTGGCGCGGATGATGCAGCAGGCGCAGGAACTCGGCGCCAACGCGGTCGTGAACGTGCGCTTCACGACCAGCGCCATCACGGCCGGCGCCGCCGAGATGATGGCCTATGGCACCGCCGTCGTCGTCGCGCCGCGCGCGCCGTAGCCGCGGGAGAAGCCCCATGGAAGAACTTTTCGGCCTGGTCGTGGCGGTGGTGGTGATCGCGGTCGGCTTTCTGGCCGGCCGCGCGACGGAACGGAATCACCTGGCGGACCTCGCCCGCCGGGAGACGGAGCTGGCATCGGTCCGCGTCGACAGCCTGAAGGCGCCGGTCGGCGCGGCGGCCGGCGCGCCGGGACCGTCGCTCGTGTGCGGCGAGGCGGTCATCGCGAGCGATGCGTTCAAGAGCTGGGCCTTCGGACTGCGCAACATCTTCGGGGGCGAGGCGCGGAACTTCACCACGCTCTTCTCGCGCGCCCGCCGCGAGGCGACGCTGCGCATGATGGAGGACGCGCGCCGGCAGGGCTTCGACGCCGTGTGCAACGTGCGCCACGCGAGCGCCGATATCGGAGGCAACGCGGAGGCGTCGGCCAAGAGGTCCAAGCCGATGGCGACCTGCATCGCTTTCGGCACCGGCTACAAGCGCGCCTGAGCCGCCGTGCCGCGCGATCCGCACAGCGTGTCGGCCGAGCCCCATCTCGGGTCGCCGGCGCGCGCGAAGGACGCGGTCGACCACGAGGTCTGGAGCGAGCCCTGCCGGCCGGCGGGCGCGCGCGCCGCGGATCCCTCGAAGACCCTGTGCGGGCAGCTCCGGCAGCAGTGGGGCCGGGTCTCGTGGGGGCGATCCTGGGGCGTGGTCGCCGCGCTCTCGCTCGTCGCGGGTCCGTTCGCCGTCCTGGCGGCCTTCCTGAAGACGTCGGCGCCGACGGGACTTCTGGCGGCCCTGATCGCGGCGCCCCTGGTCGAGGAACTGGGCAAGGCCGTCGTGCCGCTGATGGTCCTGGAACGCCGGCCCTACCTGTTCGCGGCGGGCGGGCAACTCGTGCTCGTCGGCGCGTTCTCCGGGCTCGTGTTCGCCGCGATCGAGAACGCGCTGTATCTCCACGTCTTCGTCGGCGATCCGACCGCGTCGCTCCGCGCCTGGCGGTGGGGAATATGCACGGCCGTGCACGTCGGGTGCTCGTCCATCGCGGGGCTGGGACTCCGGCGCATGTGGCGGGCGGCGCGCGCGTCGTCGTCGCTGGCGGGGATGTCCCTCGCCGCGCCGTGTCTGATCGCGGCCATGATCGTGCACGGGGCGTACAACGCCGCCGCGATCGCGCTGGAGAGGACGGGGGCGCTGTCGTTCGCCGAGTGACGCCGCCGTCCGTCCGCGCGGCTACGGTCCGGAGGCCGGCGGCGGGCGCGGGTGGACCCTCAGGGCGAGGGCGGCGAGCAGCATCGCCGCGGCGTTGCGGGCGAGGAGGAGGGCCGCCGGGTCGCGCGCGTCGGGCGCCGACGTGAAGCAGCCGCACGCCACGCTGAGGCCCCGCGCGAGGTTGAACGCCGTCGCCCCGGTGAAGATGGCGAGCAGGGCCAGCATCAGCCAGAGCGCGGAGCGGCGCCGTCCGGGCCAGAGCAGGAGCGCGACCGCGGCGGTCAGCTCGAACCACGGCAGCGCGATCGCCGCCGCGTTGATGGCCGGGTAGGGGAGGATCTGGTATCGGAACACGACGCGCGCGAAGGGTTCGGGCTCGGCGGTCTTGTGGATGGCCGCGACGGCGAAGACGGCCGCGAGCGCGAGGCGCGACGCCCAGACCGCGACCGCGGACGAAGGCGCACGCCGGGTCACGGCTCCGCCCCCGTGCGGACGGGCCGGCGCGCCGCCTCCCACTGGCGGTAGCCGCCGACGTAGACGTGGACATTGGTCCGGCGCAGCTCCATGAGAAGCCGGATCAGCCGCAGCGACTCGTCGCAGGCCTCGCCGGCGCAATAGGTCAGGATCGCCTGCTCCGCCGGCACGGTGAGCAGCGTCTGGGGGATCCCGCCGGCAAGTTCCTCGGGCGGCACGGAGCGGGCCCCCGCGATGTGCCCGGCCTCGTAGTCCGCGCGCGGCCGCGCGTCGAGGACGAGGACGCCGTTGGAGCCCGCCAGGGCGGCCGCCGTCGGGAGATCGACGACGCGGGCGCCGGCCTTCACGGCCCGCGCCTCGGCGTCATGCTCCCAGTCGCCGCGCCAGGGGATGCGGCGCGGCGCCACGGCCTGCGACGCGACGGCGGCGGCGATGGCGACCGCGACCAGGCCGCCGACGCCGGCGGCGTCGGCGGCCGCCGCCGCACGGCGCGATCCGCGTCGGTGAGATGTGTCCGGCGTCTCCATGGCCGTGTCTCGGCCCGGGCGGCGGCGCCCTATGTCCGCAACTGGCCGCGGCCGAGCACCACGAACTTGTAGGAGGTCAGCTCCTCGAGTCCCATGGGCCCGCGGGCGTGGATCTTGTCGGTGCTGATGCCGATCTCCGCGCCCATGCCGAACTCGCCGCCGTCGGTGAAACGGGTCGACGCATTCACGTAGACCGCCGCGGAATCGACCTCCTGGGTGAACGCCTTCTGCGCGGCCTCCGACTCCGCGACGATCGCGTCGGAATGCTTCGAGCCGTGGCGGTTGATGTGATCGATCGCCGCCCGCACGTCCGGGACGATCTTCACGGCGAGGATCAGGTCGAGATACTCCTCGTCCCAGTCCGTCGCGGCGGCGGGACGGATCGAGGGCGCGATCGCCCGCGCGGCGTCGTCGCCGCGCAGTTCCACGCCGAGCGCGCGAAAGCGTTCCGCCATCGGCGGCAGGAACGCGGCGGCGATCCGCGCATGGACGAGGAGCTTCTCCATCGCGTTGCACGTGGCGGGGCGCTGGCACTTGGCGTTCTCGCAGATGCGCCGAGCCATGTCGAGGTCGGCCGACTCGTCGACGTAGACGTGGCAGACGCCCTTGTAGTGCTTGATCACCGGCACGCGGGCCGCCTCGGCGACGGCGCGGATGAGGCCCTCGCCGCCGCGCGGGATGACCAGGTCGATCAGCCCCTCGAGCTGCACGAGTTCGCGCACGGCGTCCCGGTCGGACGTCGCGACGAGCTGGATCGAATCCGGCGGCAGTCCCTTGCGCGCGCCGCCCTGCGAGAGCGCGTCGGCGATCGCGCGGTTCGACTGCGCCGCTTCCTTGCCGCCGCGCAGGATGACGGCGTTGGCGGTCTTGATGCACAGGCTTGCGGAGTCGGCCGTGACGTTGGGGCGGGACTCGTAGATGATGGCGATCACGCCGATGGGCACGCGGACCTTCTGGATCACGAGGCCGTTGGGGCGGATCCAGCGGCTCATGCGCGCGCCCACGGGATCCCGGAGGCCGGCGACGTGCCGGATGGCGAGGCTCATCTCGTCGAGCCGCGGGTCGGTCAGCGCGAGACGGTCCAGCATCGCCGCCGGGAGGCCGGCCCGGCGCCCGGCGTCGAGGTCCTGCCCGTTGGCGGCGCGGATCGCCTCGCGGCGGGCGTCGAGTTCGTCCGCCATCGCCTCCAGGATGACGTTCTTGCGCCTCGGGCCGAGGCGGGCCAGCGCGCGGGAAGCCGCCACGGCCCGCTCGCCCATCGACCGCATCTCGTCGCGCAGGTTCATTCCGGCGTTTCCTCCGACGGCTCGAACACCGCCAGGTTGTCCCGGTGGATGACCTCGTCGTAGTCGCGCGAGCCGAGGATGGCGGCGATCTCGGAGGTCCGGCGGCCCATGATGAGGCGGAGGTCCGCCGCCGGGTAGTCCGTCATGCCCCGCCCGATCACGCGGCCGTCGGCGGTCCGGACGTTGACCACCGCGCCCGCGGGGAACTCGCCCTCGACGGCCTTCACGCCGATCGGGAGGAGGCTGGTCCCGCGCGACTCAATCGCGCGGCGGGCGCCGTCGTCGACGACGACCGTACCGTCGACGCGGTGGAAGAAGGCGATCCAGCGGCGGCGGCCCGACACCCCGCGGCCGGGCTCTCCGACGCGGCCGATGAGCGTGCCGGTGTCGACGCCGGCGAGCACGTCGGCGATGACGCCGTTCCGCCGGCCGTCGGCGATGACGACCGGCGTGCCGACGCTGACCGCGTTCTGGGCGGACTGCAGCTTCGATGCCATGCCGCCGGTCGAGATCTCGTTTCGGCTGCCGAAGACGAGGTCCAGTTCCCGCTGGGTCACCGACGTCAGCCGCGGCACGCGGCGCGTGCGGCCCGCGGCGGCCGGCGCGCGGAGGCCGTCGACGGTCGTCAGCAGGATCAGCAGGTCCGCCTCCAGCAGGATCGCCACGAGCGAGGCGAGGAGGTCGTTGTCGCCGAACTTGATCTCCTCGACCGCGACGGCGTCGTTCTCGTTGATGATGGGGACGATCCGGTGGCGGAGGAGGTTCAGGAGCGCGTGCCGCGCGTTGAGATGGCGGTCGCGCATCTTGAGGCCGTCGTGCGTGAGCAGGACCTGCCCGACGCGGCACCGCTCGGCGGAGAAGAGCTTGTCGTAGCGCGCCATCAGCCGGCACTGGCCGACGGCGGCGGCCATCTGCAGGTCGGGAATGGTCTTGGGCCGGGCCGTCAGCCCGAGCGCCTCCATGCCGGCCCCGATGGCGCCCGAGGAAACGACGACCACCTCCCGGCCCGCGCGGCGCTCGGCGGCGATCTGCCGGACCAGCGCGCGCATGCGGCGCAGGTCGGGCCGGCCGTTGCGCTGCACCAACACCCGGCTGCCGATCTTGACCACGACGCGCCCCGCCTTCGCCAGGGCGGCGCGGTCCGCGGCGGTTTCGCTGACCGTTTCACGAGACATGCGGGCCGTATTCTGTCACCGCGGAAGGGACGTGTCGAGCCATCCCCCTCGCGCGTCATCGTCCTTGCGTCGACGCGTATGGGCGGTACATCTTCATACGCGCCGGATGCGCGCGGGCGGCGTCATCGCGCGGTCGCGCCGCCGGGGGAGAGAGCCATGATGGACCGATCCGTTCCGCCGTTCGCGCCCCGCCGTTCGTTGGGCCGCACGGGGTTCGTCGCCACGCGTCTGGGCATCGGCGATCTCGCGGATCGGTCCGTGCCGTTCGAACAAGGCGTGGCGACGGCCCGCCGCGCGCTCGAGGCGGGGCTGAACGTGATCGACACCGCCCCGGGCTACGAGAGCGGCTACAGCGAGGAGATCGTGGGCGAGGCCGTGCGTCCGTTCCGCGAGCGGGTCTTCGTCGTCGACAAGATCGACGACCTCCGCTCCGAGGTCGCCCCGCAGGTCGAGGCCAGCCTCCGCCGCCTGCGGATGGAGGCGGCCGACGCGTTCGTGTTCCATGGCGTGTCGGCGATGGCCGACTGGGAGCGCCTCGCCGCGCCGGGCGGCGGCCTGGACCAGCTCGACGCGTGTCGCGCGGCGGGCAAGGTGCGTTTCCGCGGCGTATCCAGCCACCACCCCGACGTCCTGCGCGCCGCGATCGAGGCGGGAGCGTGCGATGTCGTGCTGTTCGCCGTCGGCCCGTGGTGCGACGCGCGCTATGTCGACGAGATCCTGCCGCTCGCGCGCGCGCACGGCGCGGGCACGATCTGCTTCAAGACGTTCGGCGCGGGAAAACTGCTGGGCGACACGTCCGGCTACGGCCGCCCGCTCGCGCCGCGCCCGCGCGGCAAGGTGAGTTCCGGCGGGCGCACCGATGACGCGGCGCCCGCGGCGCGGCCCCGGCTGACGGTCCGCGAGTGCGTGCACTACACGTTGACGGCCGACCCCGACGTCGCGCTGCTGGGGCTGAGCTTCCCGAACGAGCAGGATGCGGCCTTCGAGGCCGCGCTCGATTTCCGGCCCCTCGCGCCCGACGACATGGCCGCCCTCCGCGCCCGCGCCGCCGCCGCCATCGCCGGAAAGGGGCCCTGCTGGTGGAACCCCGGCGCATGACGGCATTTCCACTGATCGCCTGGCTTCAGCGGCCGCTGAAGCCAGGCGATCAGTGAGCCGTGCCGCCGTGCGCGTTGCGCGGGGCGGTCCCGGCTCCGCCGCGGGGGCTCCGCCCGCATTCGTCGCGCGTCGACGATCGACCGAGCCCGCCGACGGACGGCACCCGCCGCTGATGGTCGAGATGGCGATCCAGCGAGGAACGGGGAACGGCCGGCATCGCGGGTAGCGACCCGCGCCTGGAGCATGGTTCTTCCCCCCTCTCGATCCGCGTTCGAGAGACGGGGCGGCGCCTACGACGCTTTCGGCAGGCGGGTCGGGTCGCCGGCGGCGCCGTCGGCGGCATGCTTGCGGATCATGGACTGCGAGATGCGGAGCGTGCGCTGGCCGGGGCGGTCGGGCGCCTCGTACATCAGGTCCAGCATGACGTGTTCGAGCATCGCGCGCAGGCCGCGAGCGCCGGCGCCGCGGCGCCGGGCCTGGCGCGCCAGCTCGCGCAGGGCGGGCTCGGAGAAACGCAGATCGATCCGCTCCATGGCCAGGAGCTTCGAGAACTGCCGCACCATCGAGTTCTTCGGCTCCACGAGGATCCGCACCAGTTCGTCCTCGCCGAGGTCGTCCAGCACGGTGACGATGGGCAGCCGGCCGATGAACTCCGGTATCAGCCCGTATTTCCGGAGATCCTCCGGTTCGACGCGCAGGTCCGAGGGGCGCCCCGCCTCGCCGCGCAGCGGCGCATGGAAGCCGGCCACGCCCCGGCCGAGGCGCCGGCGCACGATATCCTCCAGCCCGACGAACGCGCCGCCGCAGATGAAGAGGATGTTCGACGTGTTGATCTTGATGTACTCCTGCTGCGGGTGCTTGCGGCCCCCGTGCGGCGGCACGTTGGAGACCGTGCCCTCGAGGATCTTCAGCAGCGCCTGCTGAACGCCCTCGCCGGAGACGTCCCGCGTGATCGACACGTTCTCGGTCTTGCGCGCGATCTTGTCGATCTCGTCGATGTAGACGATGCCCATCTCCGCGCGGGCCATGTCGTGGTCCGCGGCCTGGATGAGGCGCAGGAGGACGTTCTCGACGTCCTCGCCGACGTAGCCGGCCTCGGTCAGGGTGGTGGCGTCGGAAATGCTGAACGGGACGCGCAGGAACCGCGCGAGGGTCTGGGCGAGCAGCGTCTTGCCCGAGCCGGTCGGGCCGATGAGCAGGACGTTGCTCTTCTCGAGATCGACGTCGGCGAAGCGGTCGTCGCGCCGACCGGCCGCGCGGTCCTTGATGCGCTTGTAGTGGTTGTGCACGGCGACGGCCAGCACCTTCTTGGCGTGGTCCTGGCCGATCACGTACTCGTCGAGGAACGCCTTGATCGCGCGCGGGGCCGGCACGTCGATCGCCGCCGCGGCCGGCGCGGCCGCCGGCGCGCGCGGGGCGCGCCGGTGCGCCCCGGCCGGGGTGGGCGCCGGGGCGCTCGTGTCGAGCAGGTTCTGGCAGACGGCGATGCACTGGTCGCAGATGTGCGCCTCGGGTCCGGCGATGAGCTGCACGCCCTGCGCGGCGGTCTTGCCGCAGAAGGAGCAGTGGTCCGGCGGCGTGCGGGCATGCGGCATGTCAGGCGCCCTTCTTGGTGTCGACCGCCCGCTCGGCCGGGCGGACGACCTCGTCGATGAGTCCGTAGGCGCGGGCTTCCTCGGCGGACATGAAGAAGTCGCGGTCGGTGTCCTTCGACATGGCCTCGACCGACTTGCCCGTGTGGTGCGCGAGGATCTCGTTGATGCGGTCGCGCAGGCGGAGGATCTCGCGGGCCTGGATGCTGATGTCGGCGGCCTGGCCCTGCACGCCGCCCCAGGGCTGGTGGATCATGATGCGCGCGTTGGGCAGGGCGAAACGGTGCCCGCGCGCGCCCGCCGCCAGCAGCACCGCGCCCATGCTCGAGGCCTGGCCGACGCAGTAGGTATGCACCGGGCACTTCAGGAACTGCATCGTGTCGTACATCGCCAGCCCCGACGTCACGGAGCCGCCGGGCGAATTGATGTAGAGGCTGATCGGCTTGTCGGCGTCCTCGCTCTGCAGGAACAGCATCTGCGCGATCACGAGATTGCTCACCTCGTCGCCGATCGCCGTGCCCACGAAGATGATCCGGTCCTTCAGGAGGCGGGAGTAGATGTCGTAGGCCCGCTCGCCGCGGCCCGTTTGTTCGATGACCATCGGGATCAGGATCTGGTTGCGCGGTTCCATGGTCGCCTCCGCTCGTTCAAACAATCTGCGCGTTCTTCAGGAGAAAGTCCAACACCTTGCCGCGGGTCAGGCGGTGGCGGAGCTCGTCCAGCCCCCGGTGTTCCTCGAGCCGCGCGCGGACGACCTCGGGCGTCGAATCGTAGGCCTGCGCCATCGACGCCACGGCGGCATCGAGATCCTCGTCGGACGCGCGCAGGCCCTCCGCCTCGGCGATGCGGTGGGCGATGTAGCGGAACTTGAGGCCCTCGGAGGCGTCCTGCGAGGCGTGCGCGAAGATGTCCTGCTTGTGCTGGACGATCACGTCCTGCGGCACGCCGCGGCGGGCGTTGCGCTGGACGGTGTCGTAGATGAGGTCCTGCGTCTCCTGCTGCACGAGCGATTCGGGGAGATCCATCGTCGTCCGCGCGAGGAGGGTCTTGACGATCTCGCTCTGTCGGCGACGCTCCTCGGCCTGTTCGGCTTCGGCCTTCAGGCCCGTCCGGACGCGCTCGCGGAGGGCCTCTTCGGATTCGACGCCCAGGGGCTGAAGGAACTCCTTGTCGATGGGCGCGGGCTCCTGGATGCGGATGGCCTTGACGTCGACGACGTACGCCGCCGTCCGGCCCGCGATGGCCTTGACGGAAAGATCGGCGGGAAACGCGACCGCGACCGTGCGGCGTTCGCCGATGGCCGCGCCCTTCAGGCCGGCCGTCAGGCCCGGGAAGAGCGTGTCGTCGCCGGCCCGGAGCCAGAACCCCGCCGTCTTGCCCAGCGCCGCCGCCTCGGGCGCGAACTCGGCGATCGGCCGGCCGTCGATCGATCCCTCGAAGTCGACCTGCACCAGGTCGCCGTCCTGCACGGGGCGGCCGGTCACGTCCACGGGGCGGCCGCGCTGCCGGCGGAGTCCCTCGATGGTTTCGCCGACCCGCGCCTCGTCGACCTCGGTCTTCTCGGCCTGCAGCTTGATGCCCTTGTACTCCGGCATCTCGAAGGTCGGCGGCACGTCGAGCGTCACCTCGAACGACAGCGGCTCGGTCCGGCGCACGGGCTTCTCCTGGATGTCGAGGATGGCCACGGGATCGAGCTTCTCCGCGCGGAGCGCTTCGCGGTAGGCGTCGGGCACGAGATCGTCGCGAACGTCGGACAGGATGTCCTTGGCGAAGCGCCGTTCGACCACGGCCCTCGGCGCGCGCCCCGGCCGGAAGCCGGGCACCGCCGCGCGGCTCGCGTAGGCGGCCACCGCCCGCTCGTAACTCGCGGCTACCTTCTCGGCCGGGATCTCGATCGCCAGCTTCTTGCGGCACGGCCCGACATCGCTCACCAGGGTCTTCATGCGCTCGCTCTCCGGCCGGGGGATGCCCGCGGCGGACGACTGCCTCCGCCGCCCGGGTCGTCCGGACCGAGCGGCATACCGTAGGCGCGAGGCGGGCGGACGTCAATCGCACAGTTGGAGGAGGCGGGCGAAGGGGCGAAGTCTGGAGTCTGGAGGCTTGAGGGTTCAGGCGGGAACGAGGCGGGGACGATGCCCGGCTGCCGCCCTGACCCCTGAACCCTGACCCCCGTCTTCCCTCACCCGGGTCTCGACGCCGGCGGCGCCGCGGTGTATGCAGGGCCATGCTTCGCGCCGCACAACGGGCGGGTCTGGCCGTGGCGCTTGCGCTGTGCGCGGCAGGCTGTGCGACGGCGCCGGCGGTCCGGCGCGGGCGCGAGCCGCCGCCGGCCGCCGCGCGGGTGGTGACGCTCGAAGCGACGGGCTACTGTCCCTGCGGCGCATGCTGCGGCTGGCATCGCAACTGCCTCTTCACCCCCGTCTACTCCGGCGGTCCTCTCCGCGGCCGCCGCAAGGAGGTGGGCGTGACCGCCAGCGGAACCGCGGCGCGTCGCGGCACGATCGCGGCGGACACCGCCCTCTTCCCCTTCGGCACGCGGCTGTTCGTCCCGGGCTACGGCTATGGACGCGTCGAGGACCGCGGCGGCGATATCAAGGGCGCGCGGCTCGACCTCTTCTTCCCCACGCATGCGGAGGCCGTCCGCTGGGGCCGCCGGCGGGTGAACGTCCATGTCTGGCCGCCGGGAAGCGGGGAGTAGCGGGAATTGAGCGCAGGGTTCGGGGTTCAGGGTTCAGGGGTCGGGGGTCAGGGTTCAGGCGGCAGGTTTGGGGTCTCATCCCTTCCGCTCTGCTCTTCGCTCCGGCGCGCTGAGCGTTCGACCTTTTCCGCCCCATGCCGTATCCTTGTCCCCGTGACGGGCGTGTCCTCGTGACGGGCGAGTGGCGAAATTGGCAGACGCGCAAGATTTAGGATCTTGTGGAGAAATCCTTGCGGGTTCGAGTCCCGCCTCGCCCACTTGCTGAAGGCCGGAGCACAGCGAAGGTCCCGAGCCTGTCGAGGGGTGGAGGTGTCAGGGTTCAGGCAGGAATGAGTCGGGGACGATGTGCGCCCGCCGCCCTGCTCCCCTGACCCCTGACACCTGACACCTGTCTCCCCTGGCCCTCGCCCTACCGTCCCAGCTCGGCGTGGTATTCCTGCAGCGACTTCACGTCGCCCTCGCCGGCGCGGCGGGCGGCGATGCCCTCGGCGGCGGCCAGCGCGGCGGCGATCGTGGTCACGTAGGGGATCCGGTGGCGGATGGCCGACTTGCGGATGTAGGAATCGTCCTGCGCGCTGTTCTTCCCGGCCGGGGTGTTGATGATGAGATGAACCTCGCGGTTCGTCACGGCGTCGAGCAGGTTCGGCCGGCCCTCATGGAGTTTGAGGACGCGCTCGGCCGCCACGCCGTTCTGTGCCAGGAAGCGGCACGTCCCTTCCGTCGCGAGGAGGCGGAACCCGAGTTCCGCGAAGCGCCGGCCCAGGGCGGCGACCTTCCGGCCGCGGTTTCGTTCCGCGATCGTCATCAGCACGGTCCCCGCCAGCGGCAGCACGCTCTTCGCGGCGTCCTGCGCCTTGTAGAAGGCGAGCCCGAACGAGTCCGCCAGGCCGAGCACTTCACCCGTCGAGCGCATCTCCGGACCCAGCACCGGGTCGACTTCGGGGAACATCACGAAGGGGAACACCGACTCCTTCACGCCGAAGTGCGGCACGCGGCGGGGCCGGAGGTCGAACTCGGCGAGCGGCTTGCCGAGCATCACCTCGGTGGCCATGCGGGCCATCTGGATGCCGCAGACCTTGGACACCAGCGGGACGGTGCGCGACGCGCGGGGGTTGGCTTCCAGCACGTAGACCCGGTCGCCGCAGATGGCGTACTGCATGTTCATGAGGCCGACGACCTTGAGCTCGCGCGCGATCGTCCGGGTGTACTCGACGATCGTATCGAGATGCTTCCGGGGGATCGTCGTGGGGGGGATGACGCAGGCCGAGTCGCCGGAGTGGATGCCCGCCTCCTCGATGTGTTCCATGACCGAGGGCACGTAGGCCTCGCGGCCGTCGGCGATGGCGTCGGCCTCGCACTCCAGGGCGTCGGCGAGGTAGCGGTCGATCAGGATCGGCCGGTCGGGCGTCACGTCGACGGCGGCGGCGACGTAGGCCCGCAGCATCTCCTCGTCGTAGACGATCTCCATCCCGCGCCCGCCCAGCACGTAGGACGGCCTCACCATCACCGGATAGCCGATGCGCCGCGCCACCGCGAGCGCCTCGTCGACCGAGGCCGCCATGCCGCTCTCGGCCATCGGGATGCCGAGCCGCTCCATCACCCGGCGGAACCGGTCCCGGTCCTCGGCCAGGTCGATGGAGTCCGTCGACGTGCCGAGGATCCGCACGCCGGCCTCCTCCAGCTCGCGGGCGATGTTGAGCGGCGTCTGCCCGCCGAACTGGCAGATGACGCCCAGCGGCTTCTCCTTCGCGTAGATCTGCAGCACGTCCTCGACGGTCAGCGGCTCGAAGTAGAGCCGGTTCGACGTGTCGTAGTCGGTCGAAACGGTCTCCGGGTTGCAGTTGACCATGACCGTCTCGTAGCCCAGGTCGCGCAGGGCGAAGGCGGCATGGACGCAGCAGTAGTCGAACTCGATGCCCTGGCCGATGCGGTTGGGGCCGCCGCCGAGGATCATGACCTTCTTCGGGTTCGCGCTGGCCGGCGCCGCATCGGGCGCGTTGTAGGTGGAGTAGTAGTACGCCGCGTTCTCGACGCCGCTCACCGGCACGGCGTGCCAGCCCTCGACGACGCCGATCGCGGCGCGCCGCTCGCGGATCTCGCGCTCCGGCACGCCGAGGATCTGCGCGAGGTAGCGGTCGGCGAAGCCGTCGCGCTTGGCCTGCGCGAGCAGGTCGTCCGGCGGACGGCGCCCGCGGTGCGCGAGCAGCCGTTCCTCGAGTTCGACCAGTTCCTTCATCTGGCGGATGAACCAGGGCTTGATGTGGGTCCTGGCGTAGAGGGCGTCGACGCCGGCGCCTTTCCGCAGCGCCTCGTACATCAGGAACTGCCGTTCGCTGGTCGGCTCGGCGAGCCGCCGCATCAGTTCCTCCAGCGGCAGGCGATGGAAGTCCTTCGCGAAGCCGAGGCCATGGCGGCCGTTCTCCAGCGAGCGGATGGCTTTCTGGAACGCCTCCTTGTAGGTCTTCCCGATGCTCATCACCTCGCCGACCGCGCGCATCTGCGTGCCGAGCCGGTCCTGGATGCCGCGGAACTTCTCGAACGCCCAGCGCGCGAACTTGATGACCACGTAGTCTCCGGACGGCGTGTAGCGATCGAGCGTGCCGTCGCGCCAGTAGGGGATCTCGCCGAGCGTCAGGCCGCCGGCGAGCTTGGCCGACACCAGGGCGATGGGGAAGCCCGTCGCCTTCGACGCCAGCGCCGACGAGCGGGACGTGCGGGGGTTGATCTCAATCGCCACCACGCGGCCGGTCTTCGGGTCGTGGGCGAACTGGATGTTCGTGCCGCCGATGACCTCGATCGCCTCGACGATGTCGTAGGCGTGCTTCTGGAGACGCGCCTGCAGTTCCGGCGCGATCGTCAGCATCGGCGCCGCGCAGAAGGAGTCGCCCGTGTGCACGCCCATGGCGTCGATGTTCTCGATGAAACACACGGTGATCAGGCGGTTCTTCGCGTCGCGCACGACCTCGAGTTCCAGCTCCTCCCAGCCGAGGACTGACTCCTCGACGAGGATCTGCCCGACGAGGCTGGCCGCGATGCCGCGCGCGGCCACCGTCCGCAGTTCCTCCACGTTGTAGACGAGGCCGCCGCCCGTGCCCCCCAGCGTGTAGGCCGGCCGGATGACCACGGGGTAGCCCAGGTCCCCCGCCACGCGCTCCGCCTCCTCGACCGTGTAGACCGCCTCGCTGCGCGGCACCTCGATGCCGAGCTTGTTCATCGTGTTCTTGAAGGCCGTGCGGTCCTCGCCGCGCTCGATGGCGTCGACCTTCACGCCGATGACGCGCACGCCGTATTTGTCGAGGATGCCGCGCTTGTGCAGCTCGGAGGTGAGGTTGAGCCCCGACTGCCCGCCGAGGTTGGGCAGGATGGCGTCGGGCCGCTCGCGCGCGATGATGCGCTCCATGGACTCGGCGGTCAGCGGCTCGATGTAGGTCGCGTCGGCCAGGCCGGGATCGGTCATGATCGTCGCGGGGTTCGAGTTGGCCAGCACGATGCGGTAGCCGAGCTGCCGCAGGGCCTTGCACGCCTGCGTGCCGGAGTAGTCGAACTCGCAGGCCTGGCCGATGACGATCGGCCCGGACCCGATGATCATGATCTTGTCGATGTCGGCGTGCTTGGGCATGTGCGGCTCCTTCCGCCCTCAGGCGATGTACAGATCCCGGCTCGGGAACAGGGGGTCGCTGGTCAGGTGCACGCCCAGCCGCCGCAGGCCGGCCTCGTCGCCCGGCGCGGGGATGTGCGTGAGGTGCGCGTCGCAGCCCTTCAGCGCGGCGAGGCGGTCCATCGCCATCTGCGCCGCCGGGCTGGTCGCCGCGCTCACGCCCAGGGCGATCAGCGTCTCCTCGACGTTCAGGCTCAGGCTCCGCCGCTCGAACACCCGGCGCTTCATGTCGGCGATGGAGTCGATGACGCCGGGCGAGAGCACGTGCAGTTCGTCGGGCAGGCCGGCGAGTCGCTTGGCGGCGTTGAGCACGAGGCTCGACGAGGCGTGCATGCGCGGCGAATTGCAGCCGGTCACGATCGCGCCGCCGGGCAGTTCCAGCGCCGCGCCGCAGAAGATGCCGTCGCTGCCCTTGCCCCGCGCGCGCCCCTCGTCGGCCGCCCGGCGCGCCGGCTCCACCACGCGGCGGTCCTCCGGGCGCGCGCCCAGCTCCCGCAGCAGCAGCTCCGCGCGTTCGACGGTGTCGCGTTCGACGGAACCCAGGGCGTATTCGCACCGGTACCGGAAGCAGCGGCGGATGATCTCCTGCGTCGCCGCCGCGCGCACCGCGGCGTCGTCGGCGATGGCGAAGCCGGCGCGGTTGACGCCCATGTCGGTGGGCGAGCGGTAGGGCGACGCCTCGCCGGTGATGCGCTCGAGGATGCGGCGCAGCACGGGGAAGATCTCCACGTCGCGGTTGTAGTTCACCGCCCGCTCGCCGTAGGCGTCGAGGTGGAACGGGTCGATGAGGTTCGCGTCGCCCAGGTCGGCCGTGGCGGCCTCATAGGCGACGTTGACGGGGTGCTTCAGCGGGAGGTTCCAGATCGGGAAGGTCTCGAACTTCGCGTAGCCCGACCGCACGCCGCGGCGGTGCTCGTGGTAGAGCTGCCCCAGGCAGGTCGCCATCTTGCCGCTGCCGGGGCCCGGCGCGGTGACGACGACCACGGGCTTGGACGTCTCGATGAACAGGTTCGCGCCGTAGCCCCGCTCGCTGACGATCGTCTCCACGTCGGTGGGGTAGCCCGGCGTCGCGCGATGGGCGTAGGTCCGCAGGCCGCGACGCTCGAGGCGGTTGCGGAACTGGAGGGCGGCCGGCTGGTCGTTGAAGCGGGTGATGACCACCGCCGAGACCGTGAGGCCCCAGTCGCGGAGGTCGTCGATCAGGCGCAGGGCGTCGGCGTCGTACGTGATGCCGAAATCCGCGCGCAGTTTCTTGCGCTCGATGTCGCCCGCGTGGATGCACAGCAGGATTTCCGCGCGGTCCTGCAGGCGCTGCAGCAGGCGGACCTTCGCGTTCGGGTCGAAGCCCGGCAGCGTCCGCGCGGCGTGGTAGTCGAACACCAGCTTTCCGCCGAACTCGAGGTAGAGCTTCCCGTAGCGGTCCGCGCGGTCGAGGATGAACTCCGACTGCTCGCGCAGGTACCGCTCGCCGTCGAATGGGGCCGTCGCCATGTCCGCCGCCCTCCGCGGGCCGCGCGACGGGCGGGAAGGGGCTCCCGCCCGTCGCCGACGCGCCTCACACCGCTTCGATGCAGCTCGGCGGCTTGGCCGCGATGTTGTACGTCACGCTCACGACGCCCGGCACCTCCGCCGTGATCCGGTCGGCGATCCTCCGGAGCGTCGCGAAGGGCAGGTCCGTCGGCGTGCCGGCCACGGCGTCCGTGCTGTCCCAGCAGCGGACCTCCACCTGCCGGCCGAAATCGCGCCGCCCGCCGCGCAGGCCCGTCACGCGGTCCTCGTGCAGGATCGCCAGGTATTGGAAGGCCCGGACGCCGCGCAGCTCGTCCTCGACGATCTTCGTCGCGTGGCGCACCGTCGCGATCCGCTCGCGCGTCACCTCGCCGATCACGCGGGCCGCCAGCGCGGGGCCCGGGAAGGGCGGACGCCCCGCGATCTCGGGCGGCAGCCCCAGCGCGCGGGCCACGGCCCGCACCGCCGGCTTCCGCAGCTCCACGATGGGCTCGAGGACCTTGTAGCCAAAGGCCTTCTCGGGATCGATGCCGATCTGCTCGAAGACGTTGTGCTGGCGTTTGACGCCCGCCGCCGTCTCCTCGATGTCGGTGAAGTTCGTGCCCTGCAGGAGCACGGTCGCCCCGGACGAGCGGACGAGCCGGGCGAAGACGTCCTTGTAGAACACCTGCGTGATGCCCTTCTCGCGCTTCTCCTCGGGGTCCGTCACGCCCTTGAGCGCCGCGAAGAACTTGTCGCTCGCATCCACGATCTCCACCGGCACGCCCAGCGCCGCGAAGGCGTCGCGGATCGCCGCCGGCTCGCCCTCGCGCATCAGGCCGTTCTCGATGAAGTACGTCTTGAGCTGGTCGCCCAGCGCGCGATGCGCGAGCATCGTCACGACGGCCGAATCCACGCCGCCGGACAGGGCGTTGATCGCCGTCTGCCGGCCCACGGCCTCGCGGATCGCGCGGACCTGCGCCGCGATGAAGGACTCGGGATTCAGCTTCTCGAGGGGGATCTCCCGAACGGGCATCTCGTCGTCTCCTCCCGGCCCGCCCGAGGGGCGGCGCCGGCCGGCGGCGCCCGGTTTCCACGCGCGGCGTACGGGGCCGACTCTCACGCGACGCCCGACGGCGACCCCGCCACCGGCGGGCTCCGGCGAACGCTGAACGGGAGACTAACGCCGCCCTCATGCGAGAACCATGCCATCAAATCACGTATGGAATACCCATGCCACATGGGCAATAATGGCCGGCCAGCCCGGTCGGTCGGGTCGGTCCGACCGGCGCGACGCCGGGCGATCGGCGGGGGGGGCGGACATGGGCGACGAACATCGCGGGAAGGCGGGGATGGCGGCGGGCGGTTCCGCGGCCGAGCTCGTGCACGCCCTCGGCGAGCGGGTGAAGGAACTCCAATGCCTCTACGGCATCGCGCGGCTGGCGGAGGGAGAGACGGGCGACCTCGACCGGTTCCTGCGAGGCGTCGTCCGGCTCCTGCCGCCGGCGTGGCAGTATCCGGAGACGGCCGGCGCGGGGATCCGCTACCGCGGCCGCCGCTACCGCAGCCCGCGGTTCGTCGAATCCCGGTGGCGGCAGTCCGCGGATATCGTTGTGCGCGGCGCGGCCGTGGGCGATGTCGTGGTCTGCTACCGCGAACCGCGGCCGGCGTCGCACGAGGGGCCGTTCCTGCGCGAGGAGCGCGCGCTCATCGATGCGGTGGCGGACTACGTGGGCGCCGTCGCGCGGCGGATCGAGGCCGAACGGGAACTGGCCGAGGCCAACCGCGTGCTGACGGTCGAGCGGGAGTCCCTCCGCGAAGCGAACGTCGCGCTGCGGGCGGTGCTGGCCAGGGCGGGGGAGGAGAAGGCGGAACTGGGACGCGAGATCGGCGCGCAGGTCGACCGCGTCCTGCTGCCGATCCTCAACGCGCTGGCGCTGGAACTGCCGCCGCGCGCGCGGCCCTACGTGGACCTGCTCCGGCGCAACCTGCTCGACGTCACCTCGCCCTATGCCGCGCGGCTGGCGTCCGTCTCGCCGGCCCTCTCGCCCGCCGAGACCGCCGTGTGCTCGATGGTCCGCGGCGGCCTGCGCACCAAGGAGATCGCGCGCCTGCGCGGCGTCTCGGCGGCCACCGTCAGCCGCCACCGCGAACACATCCGCCGCAAGCTCGGACTCGCCGGGCGGAAGATCAACCTCTCGACGTGGCTCGCGGCGGCGGCGGGGACCGCGGGCGCGTCCGAAGCGGCCGCGGCGGAACCGAAACGTTCAACGCCCAACGCTCAACGATCCGTCACGGTGGGGCCAGCGCCGTGATCGGCTCGCGGGGTCCCGCCTGCGTCGGACCTCGGCGCGGCACGCGCTCGCGCGCCAGTTGAAGAAGGCCGGTCTTCAGGAACGGCGGGCCGCCGGCGTCGCCGTCTCGGCGCATCGACAGCGGCACCGGCCGGCCGCCCGCCCGCCGCGTGCCCATTCTCACACTCTATAAAGTGTGAGAGTCGGGGGGCGCATCGGCGATTCGTTATACCGCGCAGGCGCCACGGGCCATACGGCCGCGAGATGGCCCCGGCTCGGTCGGCATGCCGCGCCGGAGCCCTTCGGGGCGGAGGCGGGAGACCTCGCCCCACCG
>Ga0233425_10003828_pt1 | contig 26431 bp, 25 predicted proteins | sample Watercolumn_Towu_2_FD_181712 | JGI IMG/M metagenome (GOLD analysis project Ga0233425, IMG submission 181712) | Freshwater microbial communities from Lake Towuti, South Sulawesi, Indonesia - Watercolumn_Towuti2014_140_MG | ecosystem: Environmental > Aquatic > Freshwater > Lake | place...
CCACGAAAGTGGGAATCCAGGCAGTTTTTCTGATGCATCTGGATTCCCGTTTACACGGGAATGACAAAATCCTCTCCTCACGAAAGTGGGGAAAGGCAAAGTCGCTGCCGAAGGCAGCCTAATTTATGCAATTAAGCACTACCGGTTTATACGAATCGATAACGCATACTGTAATAATAAATTTCAATTACAGATTTTGAGGTAAATCCCAAATTTCACAGACAAAAGGGATTGGTATATTTTTCCACACCCACCGTGGACATGGGGCCGTGGGCCGGGAAGATCACGGTATCATCGGGCAGGGTAAAAATATGTTTACGAATATGGTCAACCTGAAGACGTGCTTCTTTCGGTGACCCCGTTCCCCCTACCGACCCGCAAAAAAGGGCATCACCGGTAAACACACAACCGGGTGTGTAATACGAAATCCCCTGCGGGGTATGACCCGGTATGGATAATGCATGGAACTTTATTTTCCCCACCTCGACCATCTCGCCGCCCCGTAACTGATAGGTGACGGTACTAATTTCGTCCCTGCCGGCATAGCTCTTTACCGCATAACGGCAACGGAACTCCTGCAGTCCTTCCGTGTGGTCCCAGTGTCCGTGAGTAATAAAGATATGCTGAAGCTGTATCTGCCGTTCCTGAACAAAGACCTCAATCTCTTCACTGAAGCCCCCCGGATCGACAAACACCCCGATCCTGGTATCAGGATCTGCCGCCACATAACCGTTAATCGGATATCTTCCTACCGTAAAACGTCTGAATATCAAATTGGTCATCATGACACTCTTGCCATAGATATACGGCTCAGAACCACCTCACAGACAATGCAGTCTGCGAATCAATCATATCGAACCTCCTCCAGGTTGGAAGCCTGATGAATATCGGTATCGATCCACCTCGTATCGATAAACCGCGCCTTATGAAATACCGCTTCGCCAAGTGTACATTTCTCAAAAGAACAGCGAATGAACGTTGCAGCGCGGAAAATGGCTTTTTGCAAACGACACCCTGCAAACCGGGTGTCGATAAAGACAGAAGAAGGGAAGCGGACAAAAAAATAATTTTCCTGCTCAAACAAACAACTATGCCACCAGGAGCCGCTAAAAGAAACTTCGCTGAGCTTCGACCCACGGAACCGGCAGTTGGAAAATGAGGATAAACCAAAGGAACTAAGCTCTCCGGACATCGCCTCAAAGGTACACCCGGAAAAATGACAGCCGGTAAGAAGCGAATTCCGCACACAGACATGTTCCCACCGGCAGTCCTGATAATACCCCTGATCGCACAGGACATGATCAAGGGAAACTTGCTTAAACCGCGTATTCCGCGCCCGAAGATAACGGCAGCGCCCTTCGTGAAACATAAGGGACTGAACTGCACAGTCGATCAGCCGCTTGCCTGAAAAATCCTCTTTCGTTAAGGTTTTGTCCGAAAAGGACTCCTGAATAAATATCGTTTTTCCCAAACCCGGATCTGTTTCCATATTGATACACCTTCAACGGTTCTGCAATTTTGAAGGATTGAAATATGCCGGACACCTTCTGCTGCAGTTGCCGACTTGCAGAAAAATCAAGACTGCTTATTTGGCCGCTTTTGAATCCTGCTCAATATCGATCACCGGGAAAGGCGCATCTTCCCGGTGGAAATTCTTCAAATATTTGAGGTAATCTCCTTCATTACTCAAAATGAGATGCGTCTGTTTATTCAGGGTTGTTTCATACGTTTCCAGGGTTTTCGTAAAGGAATAAAATTCCGGAGCTTTTTTGTATGCCTCGGCATAAATCTTTACCGCCTCCGCATCCGCCTGTCCTTTGATTTCCTCTGCAATACGATATCCTTCCGATTCGATACGCTCCAGTTCCCGTTTCATGGAACCAAGAATTTCCGCCTCTTCTTTTCTTCCCTCCGATTCATATTTGTTCGCTATACGAATACGTTCCGACCGCATCCGGTCATAAATCTTGGGTATAACGGCTTCAACGTAATTGATATACGTAATGCGGACGTCCACCAGCTCAATTCCGTACCGGCCTTCAAGGGCGCGCCCTGCCATCTTTCTGATCTCTTCAATAATTTTATCCCGCCCCATCGTAATCATCACCTTTTTGACGTCCTCAGCCTCTTCCAGCTCTTTCGTGGTATACTCCAGCTTACGATTGGTATTCCTCAAAACCTCCTTCAGGGTATACGCACTGACGACGTTTTTAACGGCGGATTCAATTACCTCGTCAAGCACACCCTGCCCGCGGGACTCCGTTCCCAGAGAGGTATAAAATTTAAGCGGGTCACTAATGCTCCACCGCGCCCATGCGCCTACGCCAATATTTTCCTTGTCTCTCGTGAGGATATCACTCGGCTCCCCTTTCCACTCAAGCAGCCGTTTGTCAAAATATTTAACTTCCTGAATAAACGGGGTTTTTACATAAAGGCCCGGTTCCGTAACGGTGCGTACAGGTTTCCCAAATTGGGTGATCACGGCCTGCAGCCGCACATCGGCGACGTAGAGCGTGGCTTTTAAAAAAATCAAAACCGCCGCTGCGACAACCAATATGATAATAACGGTTGATTTCTTCATTTCTTCGCTCCTTCCTCGTTTAGTCCCAGCATAGGCAGGAAACCTTTAACATCTTTATCGATGATATACAATTTTTCACATTTGGGTATGATCTTCGACATGGTTTCCAGAAAGAGTCTGCGCCTGGTGACATCTTCAGCCTTTTGGTATTCTTCATAAACGGCAAGAAATGCCTTGGTATCTCCGGACGCCTCATTGATTCTTCTGATCCGGTAACCTTCGGACTCTCTAATGACCTGCTCCTTTTTGCCTTCTGCCGCAGGAAGAATTTTATTCTTCTGTCCCTCCGCATCATTGATAATTTTATCCCTGATTTGTATCGCCTGGTTTACTGCATTAAATGCATCCTTCACCGGCGCAGGAGGATCGACCCCCTTGAGAAGCACTGTCTGAATATCGATGCCGCATTTATACCCATTCAGGGCTTTCTGAATATCATCCCTTGCCTTCTGCTCGATATCCGTTCTCCCAATAGTCAGCACCTCATCAATAGAACGGTCGCCAATCAGGGTTCGCATAACGGCCTGCGAAGTGCCGCGAATGGTTTCACGGACATTTCTCACATTGAAAAAATACTCTTCCAGGGTTTTTATTTTGTAACGGATAACCCAGTGCACCTCCGCACAGTTCAGATCGCCCGTAAGCATCAGTTTTTCTTCTGCTGTTTCGGGATAATCGTAATTGACCATACTCGAAAAACCGCGCTGTTCCGTCCTGAACCCGAACTCTTCATTATATATCCGCTTGACCTCTCCCTTGAGCACCCTATCGATACCGTAAGGAATTTTTGTGTGGAGCCCGGGCCCTGCCGTTTCTGTATATCTGCCAAATCTTAAAATAACGGCTTCTTCGTTGGCTTTTACCGTATAAAAGGCGGTATAACCTGTAACAACAATAAAAACGATCACCAGGACGGGGAAAATAAACTTTTTCACCGTCCCCCAGTTAATATTTTCAATATGTATCTCCTGCGGTCTTCTGTATGGGCCGTAGTCTGGCATAGTGCCTCCTCCTTTTCTCTGATAAAACGAAACGCCGTCTCTATCTAACGAACAGAGTCATCACAATGATAAGTTGCTACTCCACCGAATGTCAATAAAAAACGGCCTCCGCTTGCACTGAACAGTAACAAATAGGCCAGGGTTCAGGAATAACCGGCGGACGCTGTGGCTCCTTATACTTCCTTTTACTTTTTTGCCGATGTAGAACGAAGAGCCTCTTCGTTCTATGTGGCGGCGGGAGTTTCCTCTTTCTAGCGGGGAATCTCTCAGATTGAAATCCTGAACATCAAGCAGGGTGTCTGGAAAGCTTCATTAATCTGCAGAAATGGTAAAAACAAAAATATTCCCATGCAAAAGGGCCGAATCCCAGAAATCCCGCCACAGGCATTTCAAAGATTTTTACATCCTTCATGAACGGAGCAGTGTACACCCACTTTGACGCCGCCCAGTAATTCCAGAATTCCCACAAAAAACCGCACATATAGCCTGCCGTGAACAGGTTTAATATGCGGGAAAGTTTGCCTTCCTCCATATCTTTCAGCAATGACTCTCCTCCGCTGCAATACACGATAGGCTCGAATATCATCACATACCCCGTCCAGACAAGCCCAAAGAGATAACGGGCATAATCCCTGCCGATAAGGAGCGGCGCCATGACAAAAAAGAATCCCATCACAATGCTGCTGTAAATAATCCTGTTTGAAACCCGCAGACCGGCAATACGGAACCGCTCAAAGATTCCGAGTGTTTCAAGGAATTCGGCTGTCTGGAACATCCCCGGCATGATCATGGCAAAGGCGAGCCCCATCCCGATGCAGAGCTCTATCTTGTTCTCCGGCAAACCGTGATACTCCCAGTTTACCAGGTGGAGGTTGTAAAATTCAAAGAGAAGCCAGAAAGCGATGGAAAGGGGCATCTGGATGTAAAACTCACGCCTCCGGTTGCAGAGAAGTGAATGCCCTTTGAGTTTGTAAATAACAGCATCGAGAAGCATAACGTAGCCAAGCCAGCACAAAGGGGTTGCCCAAATACTGATCTTATGGGCAAAAGGGCATCGGCTCTGCATGAACAGAGAAAACTCTACAAGGCAGATTAACCCAATGCCGGCCCAGCCATGATATTTGAAGCACACAGAAGTATTCCGATCTAATTGTTTTCTTTGAAAATTCTGGCTAACCATGCTCGCGTATACAGGAATTTGGCTTAAACTGCATAAAAATAAATTTTTTGATACGTTATTTTATATCAAATGCACATTCGACAATGAAGTGCAACACTTGGGAAAGCAGGAAGAAAAAGCTATTCCTGCCTCAAAATCTGTCAATCAACTTATGAGTACCGACAAAATACAATTTATAAACGTTTCCCTCTATCTTGAAAACACACCGGTAGCCATTATCAACGTAAAACCCCCAGAAGTCCGTACCTTCCATTTTGTGCATGTGTAATGAATTGTGCTTGGGATTGTCTTTCAGGTAGGATAACTGCTTTTTAAACTTCTTTTTTATCTCTTTTGGTAGCTCGTCATACTGTGGGAAAAATTCCGGCTCTATGGCAATAAGGAATTTGCTCAATCTTTCAGTTCCTTTATAAATTTGCCGATCTCATGCGTTTTAAAATTGCCTGACTTGAAATTTTCTTCAGCTTTTTTGACCTTCTCTTGTACTTCAGGAGTCCAGAAATATGCCTGAGAACGTGGAACGCTTACGATAGGTTCTAAAACAATCTTCCCTTTTTCCAGTTTGTAAGTTAATTTGTCACCTTCTTTAATGTCCAAAACCTCTCTTATTTCCTTCGGTATGGCAATTTGACCTTTTGATGATATTGTTAGTGCCTTCATAACGTGCGTCCTTTTATAGAATTGTAAAATAGTAAAAATATCTTACCCCTGCAAAATAGTGAAGTCAACAGCAAATTTTGTATCAGGGAATTTTTAAAGTTTGATTACGGGGGAAAACTCAATGGGAATTAATTAAATTCCCTTGAAAGCCATAAAATTACGGATACAATAAAAAAAATTACCCGGTAGTTATTGTTTGTCTAAAACACCTTAAGGCATGTGAATACCATGCAAACATCACAGAAGCCATCCTGCAAAGCGTCTCCCACAAAAAGACAGCTTATTATCATCTTCTTTTTGGCCACAACGCTGTTCATCGGCATCATTATAAAAACCGGCATGGACTATCACTGGTGGCTGCCGGAGACGGAGATTGAAAGTTACCTCAAACCTGAAGATTTAAAGGTTAAGCTGGATATTAACAGCGCACCATGGCACGAACTGGTATTATTGCCAAAGCTGGGAGAGGCAAAGGCCAGGGCTATCGTGGTTTATCGTAAAGAGCACGGCGATTTCCAGTCTCTCGACGAACTGGGCCGGGTAAAGGGCATTGGGACAACTATCATAGACGCCATAAAAGAACATATAACAATCAGAACGCCTACGGCTGACAGCGATATCAGTGAGGGAAAATAGCCGGTATGGAAAAAGAACAGCAAAAAATACTGGAAAATGTATGGATACGTTTTATCCTCATAAGTTTTTCGGTCATTCTTCTTTTCGTCTTGTCTTACTTTCTGAGGGGAACACTCATTTCCCTCTTCCTTGCCTTTACGGTTGCATACATTTTTGACCCGATTGTGGATTTCTTCGAGCGCAGACACTGGCCAGGCACCGGCAAACACATACATCGCGGATACGGGATTGCGATACTCATTGTTACCGTCGTCCTCGTTACGGGCGGTTTTTTGTCATACGCCCTACCAAAAACCGTTAGCGGGATTTATCGGGTAGGCGGGATGATTTCAGATCGCTATCCACTCTATGAAACTGCCGTCGAAACCTGGCTGAAAAAATACGAAAATACGGAATTTGCCAAATCCATTAAATCGCTGATAAAGGAACGTTTTGTCCCTGCCCTGGAATATGAAGGGAAAAAAGATACTCCTGCCGGAGATGGTGTGGAACACAGTACCGTTACAAAAGAATCCGGAAACCGGACTCTTCCCGGCGAAGGAACTGAAAAAGAATCGCCTTTGCAAAAAAAACGTCTGGCCGAGATAGCATTGGGTTTTCAGAAGTACCTTCCACAGGTCATGCTTTTTTTCACGGGTATTATCAAAAATATCTTTTACAGCACATTCGGATTTGTTGGAATAATTTTAAATGTAATTATTTTCAGCGTGGTTTCCGTGTATCTGCTCAAGGATTTTAACAATATCGCCGGCAGCATAAAGACGATTTTCCCGGCATCAAAAAGGGACTATGCAGTCGGCCTTTTGGCGAAAATAAATGACAACCTTCGGTACTTTCTCCGGGGACAGCTTATCATTTGTTTTATTCTTTCTCTTATTTATAGTATCGGCTTGACGATTGCGGGCGTTCCTTTGGCATTTATTATCGGCTTTATCGGCGGTTTTGGAAATCTTATTCCGTATGTCGGGACGGGAATAGGAATCGCACTCGCTTCTCTGCTGGCGTTTTTCCAGTTTCCTGATTTCAGGCACATACTCTACGTCCTCATAACTTTTGGCACAGGACAACTTCTCGAAGGGACAGTAATAACACCGCGAATTATGGGGAAAGGATTGGGACTGAGCCCGGTTGCGGTAATCCTTTCCATCCTGATTTGCAGTCAATTGTTTGGTTTTTTGGGATTATTATTGGCCGTGCCAATTGCGTCAACGATAAAGGTATTCATTGATGAACTCATGTCCAGATACAAGTCTTCGCAGTATTATAAGGGACAACCTTAACCATAACCGTTCGCAACTGCTAAAGAGCTGGATACAGACAACACGAAAGTATGGCGTTCGGAAACCCTGTGTAAACCATCCTTACACAATTCACAATAGCTACGAAGGCATATCGTAATATTTCCATGCAGGCGAAGACAAAATGATAACGATTAGGGAAAATATTCTTTTTTGATTCTTTCTTGAGAAAATGACTGATTTTCAATTAACTTCACCTTTTCAACCACAGGGCGACCAGCCCCGTGCAATACGACAGCTCACAGAGGGATACAAAAAAGGCGTCGGGTACCAGACATTGCTCGGCGTTACGGGTTCAGGCAAGACCTTTACTATGGCAAACGTAATTGCCGCACTGAGGAAACCCACCCTGGTTATGACCCACAACAAAACCCTGGCCGCCCAGCTCTACAGCGAATTCAAGAGTTTCTTTCCAGAAAACGCCGTAGGATACTTTGTAAGCTACTACGATTATTATCAACCGGAGGCATATATTCCGCAGCGCGATATTTACATTGAAAAAGAGGCCACCATCAATCAGGAAATCGACCGTCTGCGCCTGGCTGCAACCAGCGCCCTCATGTCACGCAGAGATGTTATCATCATTGCCAGCGTATCATGCATCTATGGTTTGGGCTCCCCCGAAGAGTATCAGGACATGTTCGTGTCTCTTTCCAGGGGAGCTTCAATAGAACGGAATAAGCTGTTGAGAAAACTCATCAACATTCAATATGAACGGAATGATATTGGCTTTGTTCGCGGCTCATTGCGGGTGCGCGGGGACGTTATAGAGGTATTTCCAGCCTACGAAGAGTTTGCTTATCGGATTGAACTGTTCGGGGACGAAATCGACAGGATTTCCGTGATCAACCCGACAACGGGAAATTTACTGCGGGAAGTACATGACGTCTCCATTTATCCTGCCAAGCATTTCGTCCTGCAGGAAGGGAAAATTGAAGGCGTGGTCAAATCTATTGAATACGAACTAAATGATCGACTCAAAGAACTTCGTTCCCAGGAAAAGTTTCTGGAGGCACAACGTCTGGAAGCCCGGACACGCTATGACATGGAAATGCTTCTGGAAATAGGATACTGTCATGGCATCGAAAACTACTCGAGGCATCTCAGTGGCCGTGCGCCAGGGGAAACACCCTATACCCTTTTCGATTACTTTCCTAAAGAATTTCTTCTGATCGTGGACGAATCGCACGTCTCTGTTCCGCAAATTGCCGGCATGTATCACGGCGACCGTGCGCGCAAAGAGACGCTGGTTGAATTCGGGTTCCGCCTGCCGTCTGCCCTGGACAACCGCCCGCTGCGCTTCGATGAGTGGGAATCGAGAATCCATCAAATCCTGTTTGTTTCCGCAACACCGGGTCCTTATGAACTGGGAAAATGCAAAAGCAAAATAGTAGAACAAATCATCCGTCCAACGGGTCTTGTCGATCCTGTAATTTACGTGAAACCTGCAAAAACCCAAGTCGAGGATTTACTGAAGCAAATTAAGAAACGAGCGGACAAAAAAGAACGCGTGCTCGTAACCACATTAACGAAACGGCTTGCAGAAGACCTGAGCGAGTACATCAGGGAAGAGGGGCTTAAAGGCATGTATCTCCATTCAGAGATCAATGCCATCGAAAGGGTTACCATTTTGAGAGATTTGCGGATGGGAAAGTTCGATGTGCTTGTCGGCGTCAACCTGTTAAGGGAGGGACTCGACCTGCCGGAGGTCTCTCTGGTTGCTATTCTGGATGCCGACAAGGAGGGATTTCTGCGTTCAGAAACATCATTGATTCAAACTATAGGCAGGACGGCAAGAAATGTGAATGCGGAGGTGATTTTATATGCGGATGAAATGACACATTCCATGAAACGGGCTATCGATGAGACCAACCGCCGCAGAGAAATTCAACTTGCATACAACAAAGAGCATAATATTATTCCGGCTACAATACAAAAAGAAATACGGAAAGGTATTGATGACGAGGTTGCATCGCACAAAATTGTCTATGAAACCGTTGCCGAAAGCGAAGAAGAGTACATTACCCAGGAATTTGTAAATGAACTGGAAGAAGAGATGCTCCGGGCGGCGGAAGCGCTGGAATTCGAACGCGCTGCCGAGTTGAGAGACAAGATACAACAGATACGGTCAAAGACAGCACAAGACAGCAAGAATGTTTCTTCACGAAAGGGTACGCAAAAAACCGAAAAACAGCACAGTAAAACGAAAATTGGGTAAAACAAAATGATTCCCATTATTTTAATATGAAGTAAGTTACAGACTCATTTCCGGCTCAAAAAGATTCTCCGCTACTGGAATACCTTCCAGATAAATATAATAATCATTGCCAGGCCAATTATTATTTTCACTGCCGAGCCGCCAAGGAAGCCGACAAAATTGCCCAAACCAGACTTCAATGCCCCCCTGTAACCCTTTCCGCCGATAAGTTCAAAAATAACAGTGCCCACAATGGGGCCTAATATCAAGCCAACAGGACCGCCCATGTAAAAGCCAACACCTGTGCCTACGATCGAACCTACGATCCCCCATCTCGTTGCGCCAAACTTTTTTGCGCCGTATACGTTCCCAAAATTTTCAAACGCAATGGAAAAGAGGGTCAATAAGGCAAAGACCAGCAGCACCATCCAAGTAATTTTTTCGAAGTGAGTAACCAATGCATAAAGGAATGCACCAAACCAGACAAGCGGGATACTGGGAATTATTGGTATGATAATTCCAGCCATCCCTACGAACATAATCATAAGGGATAGCGCAAAGAATACGATTTCCCAGGCACTCATAATACCGTGTTTCCTTTTGAATAAGTCAACGAAATATCTGTTACACATCCGAACCGGAGTCTGCGCATACTATATTATCTCCCCCATTTCCCGTTTATTTCAAGCGCATCCAGCCGCAAAATCCCCAGATGCTTATATATTCTGTCTTCGGAAAGCGATTCCTGTTTTATTTTCTCCGGATTGTCTTCCAGATGTTTCAGGAGGACGTCCATTGCATGTTTCTTCTCTTCAATGGTCTCTACAAGACACATTTTTCCCCAGATTATTACAGACCTGAATGCATGAGCGCATTCATTCATAATGTAACCTCTGTCTTCGATAATTGTTGCGCATACAGCGGGATTATATCTGAGAAACTCATATTTCAGCCCCTTTATCGAGCTATGAAAGTAGAAGGCGTTTTTCGTATCATCGTAACCGTAGCTGAGCGTTACGATATACGGCTCATTGTCCCGGCAGAGAGAAATAGTAAGATATTTCCCCTTTTTTATTATTTCAAGCAGTTCTTTTTGATCTGTTATTTCTCTTTCCTTTTTCTGTAAGTGATACCGTAACATTTTTTATAATCCTGAAACTATGGAATGCGCCTACACACGTAATCATCCTTGCTTCTTACCAACGGTCGCAATATAGATTACAAAATGATCCTTCCCGTCAAGGTTAAGCAGTTGGTTTATTTCATCATCCTCAAAGGCGGCAATGGCGCAGACGCCGCAGCCAATCGACTCCGCGCACAGATATAAATTCTGGCAGACATGACCGGCATCCAGATGCATATACCTGTAACCCCTCTCGCCATATCGCCATGCCATCCGATACACCACTGCCGTCCAGATAAAAGTTACAGCGCTGGTTTTTATGATATTCTGTCCGAGACATGATGCTGTAACCTTGTCCGCAATGTGACGGTCTGTATTGATTTCTATTATTCTATGCCTGAGCGCTGCATGCTGGTAGATACCGGGCTTTATGTTTTTTACGTTGTTTATCAGGAGATACGTTTCCAGACAATGTCTGGCTCCTGCTGAGGGAACAGTCCTGAAGGTAGCCGTACCTTGCACAACCTCTTTTACGCCTTGCGTACACCAGAGCAAATAGGACAACTCTTCAATAGTTAACAATTTTCGAGAATAGCTACGGACGCTCGCTCTCTCTTCAATAGCCTTCCGCAGATCAAGTGCGGCTACCGTAATGGTTTCAGGTCTCGGCAGTTCAATCTCCGGTACTGCCGTCTCCGCAAGCAACTCCAATGGAGGCTGCGGAAGCCCTTTCATCTGGTCGGATACGTCCAGATACTGATATTTTGTATTCTGCATGAACTCTTTGCCGATTTGATTCGTCATAGCTCAATCCTTTATCCGGAGTCTATAATGTGGCATCAATGAATAATGAAATAAAATATGCAACAAGTTTCAATCAATTATAACCATATTTCCTCATGATTCTATGTGTTTTTGCATTTCTCCGTGATATTCCGGAGGTTTTTAGCAGGAATCCAGGGACGACACTTTGCACGGCTGTGGCCGTTAAGGTATGGAATGAACGTCAGGGACACGTATCTCCGTTGTATTACATCAACACACCTGCTGATCCTCCCGGACTTTGGGGATCAAATACGCAGACACAATTTCTGCCTTTTTCCTTCGCCCGGTACATAGCCTGATCAGCACAGGAGATCAATGATTCAGCCATAGTGTTGTGAGTAGGAAACAGGGCTACTCCAATACTGACGGTAACCCCCGATGCCTGTCCGTTGATTAAGCGGGCGCTTTGAGATACCGACTCCAGTAACTGTTCCGCAAAGAATATGGCCTGGTCATTATCAACCTGGAAAAGAATCACTGCAAACTCATCGCCCCCAAGTCGCGCGATAATATCGGTATTTCGCAGCCGTTTTTTGAGTGTACCGGCAATATTAACAAGCAGCATATCGCCTGCCTGGTGGCCAAATGTGTCGTTGGCGCGTTTGAAGTTATCCAGATCGAGAAACATCAATGCACCGTGAGTGCCGTATCGCCTTGAATGCGCCAGCAGACTTTCCAGTTCCTCGTTAAACCTCCGGCGGTTAAGAAGACCCGTAAGGGGATCGTGAGACGCCAGATGCTTAAGCTGTTCTTCCGACTGCTTACGTTTTAAAAACTGACCGATATGATCGCCCAGAGAATAGAGCATTTCCGCTAAATCGCTCCCGGATGTTTGTGCAGAATTGCTGAAAAATTCAAACACCCCTATGACCTCCTCATCGCTTACTACAGGAAAACCAAATGCCCCATGCCAGAGGTTCTCCCCTGCATTTTCTTTGGCAGATAATTGTGCGTCACGCGCAATGTCCATAATCCAAACAGGTTTTTTCTGAAGGCAACTGGTATCAGACAAGGCAATCTCAGGAGCAGGGTTTGGTTGCTCTGTAAATATTTCATACAATGGCGTTTCTCCCGAAAATGTCCCCCAGCGTCCGGAACAGTGCATAGTCCGGGCATTCATATTGACAATCCAAAAAAAACCGCAATCCCATCTTAGCTTTTCACAGACGGATTGAAGTATCTTCTTTGCCGCATCTTCAACCGTATTTGATGTGGCAAGTATATGTGTAATGGTATGCTGAACCGCCGCTCTGAGGTTTGAACGGTTCTTTTCAGTCACATCCCTCAGGGTCGTTAAAACCATCAATTTCCCTTCATTATAATATTTGCTGAAATTAAGTTCTGCGGGAAACGATGTCCCCCCCTTGCGTTTGCCCATAATTTCATAAGTTACCCCTTCAGGCTCTTTTTGCTCACTGCCTTTTATATAACGTTCAATCTCATCCTGAAATATATCAGCAAAGAGCATCCGCACCTGTTTCCCTACAACCTCATCCGCTCTGTACTGGAATATTTTCTCCGACGCCGGATTGAAAAGTTCTACAGCTCCATCTGAGGTAAAGGTAAAGATACCCTCCGTTGCGTTATCGACGATCATACGGGTGCGTGCCTCGCTACGCATTAATTTCTGGCCTGACTGTTGAATTTCTCTGGCCATCGGGTAAAAAATAAAAACGGCGATAAGCACAAGGGCACACAAGGTCACTCCCAAAATAACGGCTTCCAGTCGCTGTAGCTGCCTATTGTCTTCTTCACTTTCCATCTGAAGCTGCTCCACTACCAGATTGAGGGAATCGACCAGATTTGAAGCAAAATCATTCAGGATATATTGCAGATGCGGATTATCCGGAGTCAGCCTGTCTTCGGCATCCTGCGCAAGGGCATTCGCTTCGGCAATAAAATTCCGTATCTGTTTATCCAGACAGACGGGTTGTTCAAAGTAAAACGCATACACCTGAGGGGACTGGTTCCCGGACAGATTCATTGACCGATCACCATGAATCAATCCAGCATGTGATTTTTCCAACAATGTAACGGCATCCAGGAGGTCGCTACGAAATGCAGCCAGTTCTTTCTCTCCCCGTATATTAACGAGACAAAGTGAATAGATGGCGATACACTGGGACAGAAACCGCTGTCTGCTGGTAACGGTAATAACGGCTGCGCTCGTTTCCTGAGACTTGATAACCTTACGAACAGTAAGGAATGACGAAACGCTCAGGAATGCGATAATCCCCAGCGCAATAATATATTTTAAGGTTATTTTGCGGGTAAAATCTTTTTCCATGTACAGAAAAGAAGGGCTGTTTTGGTGGCCGAAGCTTAAAATTCTTTTGCTACTTTATTTTTACCTGAACAGGGGTATTTTTATTTGTGTTGGTTCCTTCCCCGATTTGACCATTTTTATTTAATCCCCATGCCCATAGTGTGCCATCTGTCTTCAGGGCAAGGTTGTGCTGTGACCCTGCAGAAACCGAAATGACCTTGTTAAGCGTTTTCACCATAACGGGTCTTTCTCTGTTTGCAAGAGTTCCGTCTCCCAACTGACCGAAACTGTTGCTTCCCCACGCCCAGACCGTTCCGTCAGATTTCAAAGCAATGCTATGATCCCCCCCACCTGCAACTGCTGCAACATTATCAAATGTGTTTACCGGAAAGGGAGTGCTTCTGTTATTGGCCGAACCGTCTCCTAACTGTCCGCATTGATTTAACCCCCACGTCCAGACTGTTCCGTCATTCTTCAGGGCAATACAGTGGTCTCCGCCACAATTGATAACACGGACGTCTCTGAAGCCGCTTATCGGAACAGGAGTTATTCTGTTTGTAATTGACCCATCTGCCAATTGACCATGGGTGTTAAGTCCCCATGCCCATATTGTGCCGTCAGCCTTTTGTGCAAAACTATGGTACCCCCCTGCGGCAATGGAAACAATACCACTGAGTTGCCTCACCTGTACCGGCGTGTTTTTATCGGTGTTCGTTCCGTCTCCCAACTGACCATACGCATTCCGCCCCCACGACCAAACAGTGCCGTCAGATTTTATTATTAGACTATGCTGCCCCTTGCAGGCAATGGCAGTTACATCAGCAAGCCCCTTTACCTGAACGGGAATATTGCTGCTTTTCGTCGAGCCGGTTCCCAATTGTCCCGCCCAATTACCTCCCCATGCCCAGGCGGTGCCGTCTGCCTTCAGCGCTATGCTGTGCCAGATTCCGCCTGCAATAGCGGTCACATTGTCCAACCCTTTTACCAGTACGGGTAGTTTTCTGTCAATGTTTGTCCCGTCTCCAAGCTGTCCATAGGTATTTTGTCCCCATGCCCAAACAGTGCCGTCCGATTCCAAAACAAGGCAGTGAAACCCTCCGCAAGAGATTTGCAAAACAGCAGCGGATACGGCTGGCATGGCAAAGAAAAAACCGTGGTAAACCAGAATTGCAAAACCAAATACGGCTGGCAATTTATTCAACCGGAGATACAAAGAGATTATTTTCCAAACTGTTCTACTATATTTTAGAATCATCGCACATGAATCGATTTTGAATTTTATACCGGCAAAAAAGATTAATAAAACCGTTTGAAAGTATAAAATGTACAAAGGATTGTTTCAATGTTTTTTTGAGCAAAGCATTTCTCCAATTTCTTGAATATACTCAATAAGCTCATAAAATGTGAATTTTAAGATGATAGGGTGGCACGGACAAACTCTGTTTGCCCGTGCTGAACTTGCACAACGTTTTTTATAAATCACAGATTGTGACCCTCTTCAGTATAGTGCAAGTTTCGTTTCATATTTCACCGTTTTCTGGTAGACTCTTTTTATGGAAGATTTGACGCTGAAAACAAATAACAAGGTGTTGATTCCCGGCTGCGCTGGCTCTGCCTGTGAGTATAGCAATGGCGTATAAGGGTAAAAAGATTAAGATTGGAATAAGTTCCTGCCTGCTGGGTGAAAAAGTCCGATATGACGGCGGACACAAGCTGGATAGATTTATAACAGGCACACTTGGCCGATATTTTGAGTGGGTGCCGGTATGCCCTGAATCTGAATACGGCTTGCCGGTTCCTCGGGAAGCGTTGCGGCTGACAGGAGATTCTGAAGCGCCACATCTTGTAACCATAAAAACAGGTGTTGATCACACACGAGGAATGCTTCGATGGGTAAGAAAAAAACTGGCAGAACTTGAAACCAAAAATCTTTCCGGTTTTATTTTTAAGAGTAAATCACCGAGTTCCGGTATCGGAGGCGTAAAGATTTATGATTCCACGGATATGTCGAGTCGCACAGGGACAGGAAGCGGTATCTTTGGCGGCGCTTTTATAAAACGCTTTCCCCTCATTCCAGTCGAGGACGAAGAACGTGTTCACAACACCGCTCTTCGGGAAAATTTTATTGAACGTGTTTTTGTCTTCAGGCGCTGGCAGAAATTCCGAAGAGAAAACGGATCGGTCAAGAATTTGATGGGTTTCCACACAAGCCACAAGCTTCAGATACTTGCTCACAGCCCCCGGCATTACACAACACTTGAACACCTGATGTCGGATGGCAAACAGCGAAACCGCAGGAATGTTCTTTCAAAATATATTGAAATATTGACAGAAGGTATGTGTCTTACAGCAACGGTAAAAAAGCACATCAACGTTATGATGCATATTCTGGGGTATTTTAAAAAGAATGTGTCTTCCGATGAAAAGCTGGAATTATCTGACGCAATCGATAATTATCGAAAGGGGCTTGTGCCCTGGATTGTTCCGGTAACACTTATCAGACATTATATCAGAAGGTTTGATATTCCTTATCTGAAAAGGCAGTATTATCTATATCCGCACCCATTGGAACTCATGCTCCGGAATCACGTGTAGTGTTACTTTGGAAACACTCCTTTTTAGGAAAAGTGCTTGCCACACTTGGAATCTCCCCTTGCAAAATGCAAGAAAGAAGGTGGTTTGTGTGCGGCTGTACCGGGGAGACAGTAAAGTCAGACTCGCCCGTATTCGTCTTCGAGTCTTACGACATCGTCTAGGTGGGGGGTAGAGACTTCTATTACCTTGCAATTTTGAACAGCAATCATTCTGTGCTTCATTTTTGGCGGGATATGGAAAGAGTCGCCGACATTTAATTGTATGCTTTGCTTTTTATTGTCTTTTTCGAATTCAAGCTCTATTTCCCCTTCCATCACATAAATGGTTTCTTCTTTAATCTGGTGGAATTGATAGGAAAGGCTGCATGCTTTTTTGATCGTGAGTATTTTCCCTATATAATGAGCGGTATTTGCCCATATTTGCTCGGTTCCCCAGGGTTTTTGAATAAGCGTATCGCTCATAGTATCTCACGGATAGAATATATGAAGAAACTAACGTACATCATTACGGAATTTGATACAGCGTATTTTCTGCTTGTGATAGGTTTATATAATGTAATAATATATTATAGTAGCATATAAGATTTTTATGTCCAATAAAAACGATCTACACAGAAATAATTTTATGAAGGAATACGATTATGTTATGGTCTGTAATGGGTACGATAGCGGCGGTTTGTACGACGGTTGGTTTTATACCACAGATAATCCGCGGCATAAAAACCAGAGAATTACGTGATGTTTCTCCGGTAATGTTAACGCTCTTATTGGTTGGATGCAGTTTGTGGATGATTTATGGAGTCCATTTAAAAGATACCATCATTATACTGGCAAATGGTTTTACCGATTCATTTGTTATGGCCATTCTCGTGTTGCGCATTATATTTAAAAGAAACTCTGCGAAGAAATAGGTTTGTCACGTTACAGGCAATTGCCTGTTGTTTCGCAATGTAAACAAAGTAATTTCAGGTCGGGCAAAGAATCTCACCGGAAAATTCGATATCCCGATTCCTTTGTTTACATACATAGTTGTTTCCCCCTCGCGGAAGAGTCCCGATGCATAGCGGGTGCCGAACTTGGAATACACAACAGGAGGCCCATAAAGGGGCAATCTTATTTGTCCGCCGTGGGTATGACCTGCAATAACCAAATCAACGTTTTTATGTTGAATCATTTCTATGGCATCCGGATTGTGGCATAGCAAAATTTTTGGCTTATTTTCCATCCCTGCCAGCGTAGCGTCGAGTTCCAGTTTTCCTCTCCACAGATCATCTACTCCTGCAATGTAAATATACTCCTTTTTCCTGTAAATGGGCTGATGTTCGTTGATCAAAACACGGAGGCCTCTTCGGGATAACGCTTCAGAAGTTAATTCTTTGTCGTCGTGATTACCCAGTATTGCGAAAACGCCTTCTTTTGACTTTAATTCCGACAGCTCCTCTGCAACAGACCAGACGAAGGAGTCTGAACCATAAATGAAGTCACCCGTTAATGCAATGATGTCAGGCGAGAGCGCATTAACTTTCCGAACGCATTTTTTGATATATTCTCTGGAGACGTGTTCACAGTGGTGAATATCCGACAATTGGGCAATCGTCATCCCTTCGAACTGACGGGGAAGGTCGTTAATAGGCACGACTATATTTACTACTTCAATCCAGCGAGGTTCCAGAAAATAGCTGTAACCGCCCACGGTCAGGATACCGAGCGCATAGCCGCATGCGCCATGCATAAACGCCCGCCTTGAAATCTTTGTTACCGACTCTTTACCGCCAAAATTTTTCATCGCTTAAGACCACAGGGTGATGCGCAATCTGCGCAAATGCCTTCTTCCCACTCTTCATGAACAAAGTTTATCCATTCTTCCGGTGCATTTCGGCATGAAGCGCATATTCCAAGGTCGCAAAGACCTTCCCCCGAATTCTCAGAATCCCTTATTGCCGCTCCACAGCATGCACACTGCCATGTAATCATGTCACTGCTTATATGACCGCCAACATCACACATGAAATACTCCTTGAATGAAATCTCACTTCTTTTTCCTGCCTTTATCTACGAAAAATTGCAATATATCCGTTTCAGTAACCAATCCGATCAATTTGTTTTTCCCTTCCACCACCGGCAGACAGCCTACTTTTTTATCGATCATAATCTGGGCGGCCTCTTCGACCGTTACGTTTTGTGAAACAGTGGACACATTCTTTGACATTACCTCTGAAACGGTAATAGCATCGAGGAATTCCTTGTTTTCATTCCAGCTTGTGAGGATGGAAGTCAGCGATGCCCGATAGAGGTCTCTTTGGGTTACCAGACCTACGATGTTTTCCCCTTGCACAACCGGCAGATGCCGTATTCTCCCTAAATACATAATGTCGTTGGCAAAGCCGAGTTTCGAATCAGCGTTTAATGTCACCAGTTGTGTCTTCATGATATCCTTTACAAGCATTATTTTCCTCCGTTTCTATTGCTTTTTTTAGCATAGTTTCCCAATTCGATCCGTAGTGATTTTCAAGATTTCTCAGTATTTTTTCCTGCCACGTGTAAAACGCTTGTTTTGTTGCAGTGATCGGCTTATGTGTTTCTGACGAATACAAAATATTTCTGGTCTGTTTGGGTATAGGAATCAGGATATAGTCCAATTCTTGTTTCCCCTCAAGAATGGAAACAAGACGCACGTCTTTTGCTTTTAATATTTTCTCTCTTGCAAGAGAAGTTTCTTCATTAATAAAAATCTCCCTGATCGCCGTTTCAGAATCACGAATTACATAGAATGCCTGCCACTCCCTTTTGTATACAAGCTTGTTATATTCACCGGGCGCCGCATATTCATTAAAAATACATGGACCGCTGATTTTGTAACGGTGTGATTCTCCGGCCTTGTCCGGGTATTCCATACACTGTTTAGGACGCGCCTTGTAAATACTGCAGCGAAGATCCATCTTCAAAGAAGGCCCTTCGCCATTTCCGGATATTATGAAATCAAGAAATTTGCAAGAGTCGTATAATTCATTTTTGTATCCTTCGCTCATTACAAGCAATTTAACATGCGGCCATCCTGTTCCACCTTTCCACAGGGATTTGAAAAAGCCAACATGTTCATTGTTTGAAGGAATAACACAGGTAAAACAACACATTCCATCTGAGCATTCACTCTCTGCAAAGAGTATATCACCCCGATTTTCAGTTAGTGTGCAATTGATATCCATGCTAACCTAAACAACTATGCGCGTTACCTTTTCATCAATTAATTGACAGGCGACTTTGTATCCTGCACTTGACTCGTTATAGTCGGGTATCCTTTTAATAATTGTCCTGGCTTTCTCATGAAGATCTATAGGGTTGGTGACACCATTAATATTCGTAATCAAGACCCTGCCCAGTTGTTTCGAATAGGCGCCCACAAAGTCATAAATTCCACCAATGATGGTCAATTTATTTTCTTTTACCAGATCGCCATAATATTTTAGCGCCATTTCTATCTGGTAATCAACGTTTATTTGGCTCAGGTAAGCGAGTTCCTTCATTTCATTTTGAATTTTTCTTAAGTCAGGAATGCCTCTTTCAATAGGGATAGTCAAAGGAAGCATTTCTGATTTTATTTCACGGCTGATGGATGAATAATCAGTCTTCATGAGGGAGTCGAACGACTTTGCTAAATTGACGATTTCTTTGGACTGCGTTATACAGGCATTGGTAGCAAATTTTACCGCCCCACAATCTGTATGTCCCAGGACAAGCATAACCGGGGTTTTCAGCACCTGAAGAGAATATTCTATAGAACCTCTGTTTTTCGCTACCTGATTACCCGCATTTCTGACAATAAACACCTTGTTAAATATATCCATCCCCAGAATATTCCCATGTACACGTGAATCTGCGCACGTAACGAGAGTTATGTAAGGATTTTGATGTGTAGCATACGCCAGAAACTTCGTTGCGTCGGAACTTCTCACAAATGCCTCGTTGTGCACTAACAAGTGGCGGAAAATGTTTCCGAGTTCCATATTCACCTCTCCTTTTAAAAATCTTTGTATATTGCCTGTCTTTACAAATAAACCAATTTTTTAAAGAATTGCGAAATCTTGCGAAGAAAACAAGGTTGTGCAATTTTGCTTTACAGCTAAGATTCTATGGCAATCCGTAGCTTCAATGTTTTTTATTGGCCTGCAGCTTTGCCCCGCCAGCATATCGTTCCAGGAGAACCATACCTGGAAGAAGGTTCGCTACGTTGTCTCGAAATATTTTTTGTGTTCCCATTCGGTCACTTGTATCCGGTACTCGTCCCACTCGGACATCTTCGAATGGATATATATCTGATATGTGTGAGAACCAAGGGCTGTTTCCATTAATTTGCTCTTCTTGAGCTCTTCAAGCGCCTCGCTGAGAGAACCGGGCAAGGTTGCTATGCTGCGATATGCCAGTTCATCCTTGTCAAATTCATAAACATTTTCTTCCACCGGGTTCGGCGGCGTAAGTCCTCTCTTTATGCCGTCAAGCCCTGCTTCCAGCATAACTGCCAGGGCAAGGTACGGATTATTGCTGGGATCAGGACAGCGCAACTCGGCACGCGTTGCTTGCTCTCGACCCGGCGAGTAACGGGGTATCCGGATGAGAGCGGAACGGTTCTTTTGCCCCCAGCAAACATACACGGGAGCTTCAAACCCCGGCACCAGTCTCTTGTAAGAATTCACTGTAGGCGACAGGATGGCGCTCATTGCCCGCACATGCAGCAATTGTCCGGCAATGAATTGGCGCGCCACGGTACTGAGTTTATATTCGTCCTTTTCGTTGAAAAAGATATTTTTCCTGGTTGTAATGTCAAAAAAGCTTTGATGGCAATGCATCCCGCTGCCACACACGCCAAAAATAGGCTTCGGCATAAAGGTAGCGTATAAATCGTGTTTATGTGCAATGGACTTTACCACCTGCTTAAAAGTCAGGGCATTTTCAGCCGTTTTTAGTGCCTCGGCATAGCGAAAATCTATCTCGTGCTGGCCCGGCGCCACTTCATGATGGCTCATTTCCACATGAAGGCCCATTTTCTCAAGGGTAAAAATAATATCCCTGCGCACGTCTCCGGCAAGGTCTCTGGGGGAAAAATCAAAATAGCTTCCCACATCGTGAGGGGTGGGCTCCACCTGACCGCCACTCTTTGGCTTAAACAGGAAAAATTCCAGTTCGGGACCGACGTTGTATTCGTAATTCATTGCCCTGGCATTTTTGATCGCCCTTTTCAGGATATACCGGGGGTCACCCTCGAACGGAGAGCCGTCGGGCATAAAAACGTCACAAAAGAGCCTTGCCGTGGGTTCCTCTGTTTCCCAGGGAAGCAAGGCGTAGGTACTGGTATCAGGCTTCAAATACATATCACTTTCGCAAATCCTGGTAAACCCTTCGATTGAAGAGCCGTCAAACCATATTCCTTTTTCGATAGATTCCGGAAACCTTTCAACGGGTATGGTTACAGACTTAATATTCCCGTTGATGTCGGTAAATTGCAACTGGACAAGTTTTACGTTATCCTCGCTCGCCCGATTGATAATCGCTGAATCTGAATGTTCGCTGGTCATGTACCTTTCACCTTTCTAACGCTAAACACAAAAAAGAAACGACCTCTTGTGGCCGGGTTTTACAATGACAAATCTCCTCACGACGCTGCAACTGTAAAGCACAACAATTCTAAACATATTGCCGTAAAAAAACAAGCAATTTAATTGCAACGGGATTTTATTATTTTTTACCGGAACACAACTCCTCTTGAAATAGCAGGAGAGCAAGGAGGAATACACCTTGCTGCTCCAAAAAAGACATCCAGCCGGACTGATACCCCTTACCGCATCCTCCTTTTTCAAAACAAAGGACTTGTATTCCTTATTTCTTCCAACCAGCCTTACATTATTGCGTTCCCCGTATCGCCAATTTGCATGGATACAACCATAATCAATAAAATATTTTTGTTAATTTCCAAAATATGCTTGCTTTCCAAAATTGTTTTGATAGGATGTTTAACTTTTGTATGCTTTGTGTTTTTTACGTATTCTTTTCTCATCAATGGGAATGATGTCTGACAAGCTTGAGCACGCAATCGAACACGCGGAACACCTGATGCCCGATCAGGGCCCGTTGCCGTTTTTTGTTCACCACAACACCATTCATCACTTTGAAACCTACGACTTCTTTGAAGGCGTGAAACAGGCCGGGCGCGCGTATAACGCCAAGGCATTTATGTCCGAAGAAGAGTTTCTCCTGGCGTTTGAACGGGGACGCATCACATCATCCGTCCTTTACCGGAAGATTAAAGAATACATAAGGCATCACAATCTCAACATTCAGCCGGATCCGCTGTTTAAGCTCATGACGGAGAAGCCGCCTGTGCGCCAGGAACCGGACGCCAGGATTCTGCAGTTTATCAAGGACACTGCATACCAATGCCCGGGTTATTACAAAGAGGCGGTTCAAATCGCCCACAATCAAAACATTGACGAGTTAATACAACCGGTGCTCTTCCGGTTCTTGTCCGCCTTTTTCGACTTTGGTCTTGCCTATTGGCCTATGCCGGACCGGGAGAAAGGATTGTGGCGTCGCTTTTGTGAAATTTACTCGGAAACCAACTTTTTCAGCGCAAAATTCCTCAAGACCCTGAAGACGTTTGTCGCCGAGGTGAAACACCTCCCCCACGACGAAGCCACTTCATTTCTGATTCATCGTTTGTCCATCCCCGATGAGTATTTAGACGATTATATGTTCCATACCCTGTACCGGCACAAGGGATGGGTGGGCACTATCAAGTCCCTCGAAACAACACCGGAATGGATCCAGAACCATGATATAAAGGCGTCATACAAAGAGGCCGTTTCCATTATCCTTGTCCTTGAACTCGCGGCTATTGAATTTATATGCGAACCGCAAAGCTTGAAGATACCGGTCTATACACCGAAACCCGCATATAACCCGTATTTTGTCGCCGCCCTCGTAAGCGCTTTGGGCATCAGGCATGACGGCGCATTTCCCCGGGAAGTTACCCAATTTACCTGCGAGAATCTCCAGGAAATCTGGCAACGCGCCTATGAAGACACCCTCTACATTCAATTCCTCTCGACGTATCGAAAGGGCGCTATCGAGGCAAGGCCGGAATACAAGCATCCGGATTATCAGGTATTCACCTGCATTGACGAGCGGGAGGAATCTTTCCGCCGCCATTTGGAGCAAATTGACCCTGGCGCCGAGACACTGAGCGCCGCCGGGCATTTTGGCCTGGACATGAGGTTTAAGGGGGCGGCAGAGAAGCATTACCGCAAGATGTGCCCCCACCCCCTGGTGACGCCGTCAGCGGACGTTTACGAAAGGGTAGTGAAGCTTGAGGACGCGATGCCAAGAAAATTACAAATCTACGGGGAAGTGCAGTGGGCGATTACTCAGGCGTCCAAGACGCTTTTAGGAAGCTTTATCCACACGGTTTTCAGCGGTCTCCTGAATTTCTTTCCGTATATCCTGGACGTCCTCTCGCCGAAGTACAGCTCTAAAATGCGGCGATATTTGGCAGCGCACGAGCCAAAGACACAGTTGGTCTACAAGAAAGAGACCCATGAAAATGAAAAAGGATGGGACCTGCAGGCCAGGATTGCCCGCGCCACGGCAATACTCAAAGGCGCCGGGTTGTCGGACAACGTTGCGCCCTACGTGTTTGTGCTGGGGCACGGATCGAGCAGCCTCAACAATCCCCACGAAGCCGCCCACGACTGTGGCGCGTGCGCGGGGGGGCGCGGCGCGCCCAACGGGCGTATTTTTGCCGCGATATGCAACGAACCGGAGGTGCGCGCGGGGCTGGCGAAAAACGGCGTAATCATCCCGGATACAACCCGGTTCATCGGCGGATACCACAACACCTGTAGCGACGAAGTCCTTTTCTTTGACCTTCCCAGTCCCATAGAGCCGCGCCTGCAAAGGCATCTCGATACCATTCGCCGCGCGGCGGCTTTCAATGCAAAAGAGCGCTGCAGGCGATTTGACGAGGTCAGGACGGACATGTCGGAACAGGCATTCGCCGATTATGCGCAAGGACGCGCGATGGACCTCACCCAGCCACGCCCCGAATACGGCCACTGCACCAATGCAATGGCCATCGTCGGTCCAAGGTTTCTCACGCGAAACCTCTTTTTCGACAGGCGGTCGTTTTTGATTTCCTATAATTACCAGGTGGACCCTGAAGGGAAGTCCCTGAGGAACATCCTCGGCGCGGTCGGGCCGGTATGTTCGGGGATTAACCTCGAGTACTATTTCAGCTTTATAGACAACGAGCATTACGGCTGCGGCACCAAACTGCCCCACAACATCACCTCCCTGCTGGGCGTGATGAACGGCAACCTCAGCGACCTGCTCCTGGGACTCCCCTGGCAGATGGTTGAGGTGCACGAGCCGGTACGCTTGCTCTTGCTCGTTTGCTGCAAGGTCGGGACGATGGAAACCATCCTCCGCGAGGCGTTCGGATATGCCGGACAACCGGGACACTTTCAGTGCCTGGTGAAGCACAATTGGATTACCCTTGCGGTTCACGATCAGGATGAGGAAAAGCTCTTTTTGTGGAAAGGCGGGCTGGAAGGCCGGTTTGTGCCGTTCGATGAAACGGCGGACGTCCCCAAATACAAAGGTGACGATCCACGATTTTTCCTTGAACAAGACCATCTTTTGTTTGGCCAGATTACCTAGGAGAAACCTGTGGAAAATTCATTAATTACCTATCTCGTGCATTACTTTATCCTGTTTCCTATTGCCAAGATACTTTTCGTAAACATCCGGTATTTTGCCGGCAAGCAGGAACCAGGCGAGTACATGGTTCGCAAATTGGTACAGTGGGGGAACGTCAGCGATTTTGTCCACATCGCGGTTGCTTTGTATTTTCTGGGATTTCGTGCGGCTACCGTGCAGATAGAGAACTTCTGCTTTCTTGGCTGGCCATTCATTGTGCACTGGGATCTCCTTACGTTTGTCTTTTTGGCCTTCACGACGGTCATCATTGCCGTCATAGGCCATTTTTCCCTCTTCTACCTGCACCGCGACGCCTATTACCACAAGTTCTTTTCCCTCTATTTTATCTTTCATTTATCTATAAAGCTTATTGTTCTCAGCGCCGGTTCCTCATTCCTGTTTATGGGTTGGGAACTATTAGGCTTTTCTTCGGTGCTCCTTATCGCTTTTTATGAACACCGTACCGGTCCGCTTAAAAATGCCATGCGGGTGCTGTTTATTTACGAGATTGGAGACATTTTCCTTTGCGCCCTGATCGCGCTGCTGCTTTACTTCCACACCGAAGACATTACCAGGCTGGCCTTGATTCAGGAACAAGGCTGCGCGTGGGCGATGGTCTTATTGATCGTCGCATGCTTCTTTAAGTCTGGTGTTTTTCCCTGGATATGGCTGCCGCGGGCCATGGAGGGTCCCACGCCGTCGAGTGCGGTTTTTTATGGTTCGTTATCAACCCATATCCCCATTTTTCTTCTCTTGCGCTTCTGGCCGAAGGAATGGTCGCTCCCGGCGTATTGGCCTGAGGTGTGGACGATTTCACATCCGGCCAATGCCATAGCGTTTGCGATTGCGATATGCGTGTTTTCCGCCTTTATCACGACCCATCTGAGCCGGCAGGTCACTGATGCCAAGAATGCCATTGCGTATGCCACCGTAACGCAGTTGGCCATCATGTACATCGAGATATTCTTTGGATTACGCACCCTTGCACTGGTTCACGTGGTATCACACGGAATCTATCGCACCTTTGAGTTCCTGCGCACCCCGTCGTTACTCCACCTCTACCACACCATGGAGACGCGGCGTGCCAGGAAGACGCACACGGGAAAACACTTCCAGGCTATACTGCCTGAGCGGTTTCGGAACTGGATGTATTCCCTCACGCTCAACGAGTTTGGTTTTTTCCAACGCTCCTTCAATTTTATAGATCAGTTTTTCGGCTTAAAATATCTGCGTTACGACAAGAAAACGGCGCGCCGCTTCGCTATCATGGCGGCCTCGGTATGGGTAATTTTTAGTATCATAATGTTCCTTCTCAATAAGCGTCT
>Ga0233425_10003829_pt1 | contig 26424 bp, 26 predicted proteins | sample Watercolumn_Towu_2_FD_181712 | JGI IMG/M metagenome (GOLD analysis project Ga0233425, IMG submission 181712) | Freshwater microbial communities from Lake Towuti, South Sulawesi, Indonesia - Watercolumn_Towuti2014_140_MG | ecosystem: Environmental > Aquatic > Freshwater > Lake | place...
TTAACCGGTTCAGGAAGTTACTGGTACGCTATGAAAAGCTTAGCGAGACTTATGAAGCGCTTCTGCACTTGGCCGCAGCTATTATTTGCTGGAGAAAAGTTGGGGTTATTTACGGATAAGCTCTAAGTAAAAATATAAAAAAGCGTGCACAGAGAACAGATGATAGACAACAGGAGACAAAATCTACCGATGTTTTTTGTCATTCTGTGTAAAGCGAGGAGTTCAATTTGCCCAATGGTAAATCATTGGAAGACTATCGTATTTTGGTATACACTCTGGTTCACTTTCTACGTGTCATTCCAGATTCCTGCAGGGATTGCTGAAGAAAGAAGCGAGCCACCAGGCGGGACGCGTACCGGTGAAAATACCGTCATCATAATTCGAAGCCAGGAAATTACAGCTTATAACGAGGCAATTAAAGGTTTCGAAGAAGGGTGTAAAGGGAAAAATATCTCCATAAAGGCAATCTATGATTTACAAGGAGCAACAGAGGAATGCAAAAGGGTTATTCAAAATATCAAAAATGACGAACTCAAACCCAGGCTTATTTTCTCCGTTGGGGTACTTGCAGCAATCCTCGCAAAAGAACAATTTACTGATGTTCCTATTATCTTTTGCATGGTTATTAATCACGAGCGCTTCAATTTACAGGGAGCTAACGTTACCGGTATTTCTGCAGAGGCGTCCTTAGAAGACCAATTTGCCATTCTAAAAGAGATTTTTGGCACATATAGGAATGTAGGAGTTATTTATGATCCAACAAAAACCGGAAGAATTATCTCAGAAGCAACCAGTGTGGCAAAAAAATTTGAATTCAATCTTATCGGAACGGAGGTCTTATCTGAAGAAGAGGTCGCATCTGCATTAAAAGATATTATCAATAGAATTGATGCATTATGGATAATACCCGACAGTACGGTTGTTACAAAAAATTCACTGGATACGATCTTTAAAAAAACCTTAAAAAATCGCTTGTCGATATTTTGTACTTCAAGCGCAATTGTTAAAGCAGGTGCATTAATTTCCATTTCTCCGGATTATAGATACACAGGTCTGCAAGCAGCCCAACTGGCACAAATGTTGTTAACTAACACGACGATAACTTCATTGGGTATTCAGCAGCCAGACAAATTAAAGTTAACCTTAAACACCCAAACGGCTGAGATAATTGGGTTAAATCTATCATCGATTAAATCTCGTGATGATATAGTCTTGTATCCATGATTAAGACAAGGGTGGGGTCTTGCTTCTTGATATTGCAGTAACTCTATTTCCCAGACTTGATAAATTAAAACCCAACCTTACACAATTTTAAACCCATGTCAAATCTCGGTATTTGATGCGAGGTGCGCCGAGACGCTTCTTTCTATACGCCTCATATTCAGAATAGACGCTTAACAATAATGTCTTTGTGACTGTAAGGGCAATTCATGAATTGCTCCTACAGGGTTCTTTTTTACTACCCAACACTTATAAGTTCTAATTTGTCCTTAAAAGTTTCCAGCACCTTTTGCCTGATTTTTTGGTGCGTTATTTGGGTAAGATGCGGGTCTCTGGAGACGATTTCAAAGGCGTCGGTGCGGGCTTGTTTAAGGATGGGGAAATCTCTAATTAGGTCGCTGATCTTCAATTCTGGCAGTCCGTGTTGACGCGTGCCAAAGAATTCACCCGGCCCTCTCAGTTTAAAATCCATTTCTGAAATCTTGAAACCATCGCATGTCCTGGTCATAATCCTCAGCCGCTCACGCGCTTCATGAGTCTTTGGATTCCCAAAGAGCAGACAATACGACTGCTCGCTTCCCCTGCCGATGCGTCCGCGCAATTGGTGAAGCTGGGCAAGTCCAAACCGTTCTGCGTGCTCTACAACCATTACGGTGGCGTTAGGTATGTCAATTCCAACTTCGATTATTATCGTGGAAACCAGTATGTCATACCGCCTTTCCTTGAAATCTGACATAACCGTGTCCTTTTCTGCAGGCTTCATTTGTCCATGCAGCAGACCTACTTTACAGGCAGGGAAAATGTTATGTTGCAACCGCTTCGCTTCCGTAACGGCCGCCTTCAGATCAAGAACCTCCGATTCGGCGACAAGGGGATAGACAATAAAAACCTGTCTGCCTTTAGAGACTTCTTCCTGTATGAATTTGTAAGCTTCTTGTTCCTTCTCCTTCGTTATCCAGAAGGTCTTAATAGGTGGACGTCCGGGCGGCATTTCATCGAGGATGGAGATGTCAAGGTCGCCGAATAATGTAATGGAAAGCGTACGGGGGATGGGTGTTGCCGTCATGATAAGCACGTCGGGGGAGAATCCCTTTTCCTTTAATTTCAGGCGTTGTATCACACCGAATTTGTGCTGCTCGTCTATCACCACAAGACCGAGTTTCTTGAACTGTACGGTTTCTTCAATAAGGGCGTGTGTTCCGATAACCAGGTCGATCTGCCCGTTCCTGATTTGTTCGAGGGTATCTTTTTTATATTTTGAATTTACACTTCCGGTCAGTAAATGCATTCGGACGTGCGAGTGTTGAAGATATTTCTGAATGGTCTGGAAGTGTTGCTCGGATAATATTTCTGTGGGCGCCATGAATGCCGCCTGATAGCCGTTGGCAATAGCGACTAAGATGGCATAAATCGCAACAACAGTCTTGCCGGAACCCACATCGCCCTGGAGCAATCGGTTCATAGGTTTACTGCTCCGCATGTCAGCAGTAATTTCGCGAATTGCCCGTTCCTGGGCTTTGGTCAGGGCGAAAGGAATGAGTTTACGGATGTGCGTATCTACATTCTGACCCGCCTTGAATGCAATTCCTGTTTCTTCTTTAATGCTGCTCCTCCTGAGCGCCATAGCCATTTCGAGGACAAGCAGTTCATCGTAGACGAGCCGTGACTTTGCCCTTTTCAGCGTATCAAACGTTTCAGGGGAATGTATTTCCCGTATCGCCTTATCAAGTGGCAATAGGTGATTTTTTACCAAAAGCTCTTTGGGTAATATTTCTTCGGTATGACCGGCAAAATGATGAACCGCCTCTCGCATAATTTTCCTAAATTGAGTCTGGCTGATATGCTCGGTGAGCGGGTAAACAGGGATAATGCCGCCTTCCTTTGTATTGGTTTCATCATCCTGAATGATTTCGTATTCCGGGCTTAATAACTGGAGGTATTTGTATGCCCCAACCTTGCCATGTAAAAACAGATTGTCTCCAACGTGAAATTTGTTCATGAGGAAAGGCTGGTTGAACCATGTTGCAGCAATGGTGCCTGTATCGTCCGTGACGAAGGCTTCGAGAATATATTTCCTGCTTCTTGTTATTCTGTTGTTGATGGCAAGTATCCTAGCCTGGATGGTAATCTCTGCGCCTATTCTGGCTTCCGAAATCTTTTGTATCCGGGTGCGGTCTTTGTAATCACGGGGGAAATAAGAGAGCATATCTTGGATCGTGTGAATTCCCAGCTTCCCAAGCAATTCGCTTCTCTTTGGCCCGACATCCTTCAGGTACTGGACTGACTGATGCAATATGGATTGTGAGGGTGTCTTAATTGGAGATTTTGTAGGTGCCATATAGTATTACCGTGTAAAAACTTCTTTCCCCATTTCCATGAGGACAAGTTTTAATAAGTTTTTAGAAATAGTGACACGTGTCGAATGACGAGTGACGGGAAAAAACGTCACCTGTCACCCGCCACACGACACTTGCCTTATCGTTCGACTGAGCTCACGACGAAGTCTGCACTTCTTTGGTTGCGGCTATGCTGCCCTAGTAGATTATTGGACAATTTAGCTTTTGAAATTACGAAAATGGAGGTGGTTATGATACCAAAATGTGAATAAATAAGGAATTCTAAAATGCATGATTGGAAATTGCTCAGACGGAAGAGAAAGGAGTGTGGCAGGGAAGCGTGTGATGATGAGTTGGATGTTTCCTGTAAATTTACGTTAAGGAATTTTCAACCTTATTACAATGGGTAGATACCGGGGTGGGGAGGGGTATGATGTCAAATTAATACCGCCCAGAAAATCCCTGCTCAAGAGGGGAATTTGAGAAGTCCACTCTTGGGAGGAACCCCACCCCTTAGCCCCCTCCTGGGAGGGGATTTAGGGGTGCGTAAAAAACTTGTCCTCGTGTAAACGGGGAGTCGTTGGGTTTTTGTCTTTTAAAACCCAACCTAATTTATGGTTATTTCTTTACCCTCACCATGATTGTTTCTTTCAGGCTGTCTGCCTTGAACGTGATCTTTGCATTACCGATCTTCTTTTTGGCGGTGACTGTAAAGGTCGCCACTCCATCAGCACCAGTAACTGCACTGGATGTTACAGATACGTGTTTCTTATCGCCTTTTCTAACCGTTGCCGTCACTGTTTCTCCCTCTACCGGGCAATCATCTTCACCTGTCAACGTTACTGAAACCTCTTTGCTTTGCTTCACCTTGAGCGTCAGCTTGGGCGGAGATGCCGCTATCGACTTGGCCTCACACACAGAAGGAGTTGGGCTTGCTGACGGTGTTGGAGTTGGCGTTACGGTTGTCACCACCGAGGCCGTATCCGTCACTATCCTGAGAGACCCCGTTGTATTAATCTCATCAATATACGTAATCTTTAACGTGTTGCCTTCTGCTGCTTGAATACGTTCAAACTCCAGCGTACCACCGCTGGCTGCAACCTGGATCGAACCGACAAATGTACCGGTATCGGCGCCTGTTTCGATCATCCTTGCCCTTGTAATGTTGAATGAAGATGTCTCGATAAACACATCACTTAAAAGTGATTCAGCCTCGGTGTGATTTGCATTCCTTTCCGCATCTGCCAGCATCATTCCGGCATAAGAACCCAAAGCATACGCATTGGCATCAAAGGAAAGTGTCGCGTCAAAGCTGCTTAATGCCAGCGTCTTCGTAAGCGTTGAAGCGGCAGGGGTTGTATCAATGTAAATAACCGTTGCAGTTCCACCCTGGGTTGCCTTTATGGTGCCGCTATTTGCTCTGACACCCGAACTAGCGCCTCCAGTAGTAGTTGTTCCAGTTTTAATAGTTGCCAGGAACGTCCCGCTATTCAATCCGTTTTCTTTAAGATCTAAGAAGAGATTTTTACTGAGATCACTGGTATTTTCTATCTTGATCGCTGTAGTTAGTGTATCTTCGGAGGTTGCACCAGTATTTCTGTCTGCATCTATTACCGTTGCAATGATTGTATCGCCGGATAAATAAGCGGTGTATTTACTCAAACTGAGCCCGGCAGCAACCGATGGCGTTGCTGTGGGTGAGGGTGATGGGGTCGCTGTTGGTGTGGGTGTTGCTGTAATTGTTTGCGTGGGGGTAACTGTGACAGCTGGTGTTGGTGTCGGTGTCGGTGTGCTTACCCCAGCTGAAACAGTCGTAAAACTCCAGCTAGAATCAGAACTGAGCGATGTTCCTGCCGCATTTGCTGCCTGTGCACCCGTAGTAATCGTAGCTGTGTATGTGGTATTATAGGCCAGATTACTTGAAGGTGTAAACCTTGCAGTAGCGCCGCTCGTAGTTACCACGCCGGCCACCTGACTACCTCCCCCACTTACCTTAAAAGTGGTTGTATTAAGAGTAGACCCATTCATTAGCAGTGAAAAGTCGCAGGATATAGTGGCGCTAACCGATACGCCGGTGGCGCCACTGGATGGACTTCTTGAATTTATTGATAATGTCACTCCGCCAACACCGCCGCCACCATCGCCGCCGCCACCAGAAGGAGCCGCACCCCAGTTAGTATTATTACCACTATCCGTAAAACTGCTTGGTTCAATGCGGGTACTACTTAAATTATTGGAATCCTTTACGTCAACAAAATTAACAGACCACGTTCCCTGTGGATTTATCCTCCATTGAGTCCCGTCAACCGAGCTTCTTAAACGAAGCAAATTTCCCGACGCCCCAGTCAATGTCAGAGTAGAGGTAACGGCTTGTGTCTTATTTGCCTCAAAGGTAAGTTGACCTCCTGCTACGGTACATTTCAAATTGTAAAAGGTAGCTGACCCATTAATGGCATGTGACGTTCCTGTAAATTCAACCGTGCTGTTACCCTGTGTAAATGTTCCGGAATTTGCCCAGTTGCCATTTTCACTAATAGTTATAGTGCCTGTAGATGATTGCAATGTCCCTGAACTGGCAACGGTAATAGTGCCCGGCATATTTAAGGTGGCGGTATTAAGATTAATGACAGCCGGCGCCGGAACGTTAAACTCGGCGGCACGTATCCCTGTCTCAAGAAGAGTGGACTGCATTAAAATAGTGATGCCAATAACCCCGAGAGATATTATGATGCCCTTTTTTAACTTTGACATATATTTTTCTCCTATAGCTTAGAGAATTCAGGCAAGTTGAGTTTTTCCAACGCAACTTATCAATTACTGGTGGGTTGCCAATCCAAATCTATCAACTATAGGATCCATGAAGTTCTTAATAACATGGTCATTCTGTGTATCTATCAATTGTATTTCCCCGGCACTTTTCTTTTCTCCACGTGTTAACAATTCACTCACTTCGTAATCTACAAATTCCACGCCTCTAGCATCAAATTCTCTTGCATATAAATCTTTACGTGTGCCGATCAATAATACGTTATAGATACCTTTTTTCTCTCCCTTTACTACCAGGGTATTTGTTACCTCATCAACGTATCCGTACCCCTGAGCAAACTGACCCACTGCCGACACCCATACCTCGGGTTCTTCATTCAAATAAGCCCAATAAGCAGGCAGCGAAAATGATGCTTCCCCGCCATCAGATGGTATCACAATTTTGTATCGGTACAGATTATCTCCCCTTGTTGGAGATTCAACGGCAGAATGCCGTAACAACCACCCTTTCTTTTCGGGGTCTGGATGAGGGATAAGAAACTGTTTGGTAGCTGCACTGAACTCTCCACTTACACGGACATTTCCAGTGAAATGTACAGTAGTCGTACCATGGAGACCTACATTAGCGCTAATAGTGCCTGTTGACAAAAAACCCGCAGTTATCGTTCCTAAATTTCCTGTTGTTGAACTACCAACGTATAACGCAGAAAGTAAACTCGGGGTATTTGTTCCAATAAGAACCGGGCCCGTTATCGTTGCTGATCCTGTCGCTGTAATTGCTTTAGCTGTTATTGAACCATTATTACCTACCACAAATCCAAGATTTGCATCATCAGTAACCTGCAACCTATAACTTGCACTTGGTGTTGTTGTACCTATCCCAACACTACTGCCTGCCCCGATTGCTGCCGTTAAGGTTCCGGTCACCGTGGCAGATCCCGTTATTGTTAACGTCTTTGCTGTTATAGTACCTGAACTTCCCACCACAACGCCAGGGTCTGAGCTATCAGTGACCTGTAACATGTAGTTTGAACTCGGTGTGTTTGTCCCGATACCTACCGTGTTGAAGTCTATCACAGCGCGGCTTACACTGTTATCAACTACAAAGTTACCGCCTCCGGCTGTCAGGGTTCCTGTTACCGTTGCTGATCCCGTAGCGGTAATTGTCTTGGCTGTTATTGATCCTGAGCTTCCCACCGCAACGCCGAGGTCTGAGCTATCGGTAACCTGTAACATGTAACTCGAACTCGGTGTGTTTGTTCCGATGCCTACCGTATTGAAGTCTATTACTGCCCGGTTTGCATTGTTATCAATTACAAAATTACCGCCTCCCGCTGTCAGGGTGCCTGTTACTGTTGTTGAACCGGTTGATGTTAAGGTTGATACCGTTGTTGAACCAGCGCTTATCGTACCACCACCACTAAAAGTTGTTGCTGTTACCCCGGTAAGCCCGGCACCACCTCCAGAAAATTTTGACGCTGTTATCGTACCATTTGCAAATATATCAGCAAGGAAACGCACAGTAGTTGTTCCATGAAGACTTGTATTTGCGCTGATTGTACCCATCGATAAAAATCCAGCAGTAATCGTCCCCAAACTTCCCGATGTGGCCGAGCCTACATATAACGCAGAACTCAAAGTGGAAGTGTTTGTCCCAATAAAAACAGCGCCATCGTTTCTCACGTTCAAGGTAACGGTGCCTGAACTGTTTGTAACCTGCAATCCACCGGTGGTATCGGTAGATGAACCTACAACGGTGAGCATGGCCGACTGTGTTGTTGTCCCGATGCTAACCGTAGCAGATCCAACATACACCATTTTTGTTCCCGAACTCGTGCTTGTTCCTCTAACCACATTAAATGCGCTTGAAGTGCCCAGGATTATTTCAACGTCTGCTGCCTTGATCAAGCCGTAGCTTAAACCGAATAATATTAAAAATGGCAATAATCCACCGATAAAGTATTTCTTCATTGGTATTACTCCTTTAACCTTTAGGATAAGAAGTTTTTAATTTTAAATTCTAAATGTTGAACGCAAGTATTGTTCCCTTTTAGGAGGGATTTAAAAGGACGTCGAACTGTAAAAATGAGAATCTAATATTATAAGTCAAAGACTTACGTGTTTTATATAAACCTCTAAAAGCACTGATTTGATGTCTTATCTTTTAAAAATAAGGATGTTGCTGGGTTTGTTTTAATGGAATAAATTCCGTAAATTATGGACTAATCTCCATGAAAACTATGGATTTAAATCCATAGATATAAATAGAACAGAGAGAGATAAAATACGAAATACGAAATATGAAATATGAAATATGAAAGATGAAATATGAAAGATGAAAGATGAAAGATGAAATATGAAATATGAAAGATGAAAGATGAAAGATGAAAGATGAAAGATGAAAGATGAAAGATGAAAGATGAAAGATGAAAGATGAAAGATGAAAGATGAAAGATGAAATCTTACTTACTAAGTGTGGTCATAATACAACTTTCTCTTTAGTTGTCAAGAGAAATTTGCTAATTTACTCACGAGATTTGTGCTTAACATCAATACGAATCAATGATATAATCCTGTGGTTTCATTGCTATTATACAAGGAATTTTTATTATTCAAAAGGCGAGATGCTTCACTTCGTTCAGCATGACAAAGTGTCATTCTGCGCGAAGCGAAGAATCTCTCTTCTGTAGTACGACGGGAGATTAGAATTATACCTTTATTGTTTTATGGAGAAAGAGATGAAAAGCAAGGTCTATTTTATAAAGGTAGAAAATGGCGAAGGCGTTGCTTCTCTTGCGCAAAAGACGGGGCAGTTATTTGATTTTGCCGGTTTTAAGGAGGCAATAAACAAAAAAGACATGGTGGCGGTGAAAACGAGTTTTGGTGAAAAGGGGAATATCGGCCACCTCAAACCGCCGATCGTAAAGGCAGTGGTTGATAAAGTAAAGGAGTGTAACGGTAAGCCCTTTTTAATAGAGACAAACACGTTGTATGAAGGACAACGTACGAATGCCGTGGATCATATTGCGCACGCCCACGAGCACGGTTTTAGCTATGATACTATCGGCGCTCCTATTATTATCGGTGACGGTCTTTTCGGCGAACACGATGTGCAGGTGGAAATCAACCAGAAATTTTGCAAATATGCCTTTTTATCGGGCGTTACAAGGGCATGTAATGCCATTGTGTCGGTTGCACACGTTACGGGACATATCCTGACCGGTATGGGCGCTACGCTGAAAAATATTGGGATGGGGCTCTCGTCACGCGGCGGCAAGCTGGCGCAACATTCGGGAGTAATACCTCAAATCCTGAAAAAAAGGTGCACCGCCTGCGGTGTGTGCGGCAGATGGTGTCCGGTAGGAGCAATTAAGATTGATGAGCAATACGCCGTAATTGATCCGAAAATATGCATCGGGTGCGGTGAATGTCTGGCAGTGTGTCAGTTTAGTGCGGTGAAAATTGCATGGGATGAGAGTACGGTAGATCTCCAGAAGAAAGTTGCCGAGTACTGTCTGGCTGTTATGAAAGGGAAGACGGGAAAGGTGGTGTTTTTCAATTTTCTTACCCATATTACGAAACAGTGTGATTGTATGGACAAACCGTATCAGCCCGATATCGAAGATATTGGAATTTTGGCCTCTACAGATCCGGTTGCTATTGAAAAGGCAACGACGGATATTATCAAAGACCGCATTGGCAAGGATTTCTTTAAGGATGCTTGGCCAAACATCGATTACACCGTCCAGATTTCTTACGCCCAGGAGATTGGACTGGGAAGCATGGATTACGAACTGGTGCATTTCGGGTAAGTCAATTGGATTGCGTGAGTTTCTCGTGTTTGTCTGGTTTCTTGAGTTTACTCAGTTAACACAAGAAACACGATAAACCCAAGAAACGTAAAGACTCAAGAAACCCAACGAACCTAGAGTCTGTGTAATCTGCGGAATCTGCGGTTACATTTAAAAGGGAGAAACGAGATGATACAGAAAACGCCTATCGTCATTGATTTTGACGGCACTATTTGTGAACACAAGTTTCCGGATATCGGTGAGCCAACGCCCGGTGTAAAGGAGGCGCTGGAGACCTTGAGGAAGGCCGGGTATCAAATTATTATCCACACGTGCAGGACGGGATCGTACTGGAAGGGCATAATTCCGGGAAACCAGCCGAAGCTCATTGAAGGATTTATGAAATACCACAAATTACCTTACGATACTATATGGATGCCCGATAAGCCCATTGGCGTTGCCTATATTGACGATAAGGCGATACGATTCGATAACAATTGGAAAGTTATTACAGAGAACATTCAGAATTATGCAAAGGACACACGGGATTAGCAGAAAATCGGTGCAAAAGACAGGAGGGAGCACTGTGCCCCCCCATTAACGCACCGGCAAGCTCCTCATGATATTTTACCAGTATAATCTAAGGGACGTATTTGGAAAATATGTAATCATTAGACTGTTGAGCTGCGTGGCAAGTAAAACAACCAGAGGCAGGATTTTCTACTACTGAATTTAGTGTCTTACCGTTAAATCCGTCAAAAATCCATCCGCTGGTTTTTTCGGCGCGTGAGTCTTTTTTCATTGCAGCATACCACAGGATATTTCCTTGCTTGATATCGGTGCCTTCTTCTATCGCTTCATAAAACCAAATATTGCGATGCAAGAACACAGACAAATGAATTCTTTCATTTTTTCTTTCTCGTACGGCACTCAATAAAATTCTTATTGGACAGCTAATATCTAAATAAATAGATTTTTGTCTAAAATTCTTGATAAAGTTTTCTCTCCGTTTTGTCACCCCTGATTATGGATATTTTGTAACTACCCGTTTTGAAAATAACTAGGACATATTTAGGTATTGTTTTTAAAGGCGATTATTTTGGTATGGCAATTGATTTAAACATAAAAAGGAAAAATTGCGGATTTGTTTGTTTAATGGAATGGTTGGAAAATTGTTGGGGAAGATACAATCATCTGGAGTCTGTCCAAAAAGTTCGATTTTCAACTGTCATTGCGAGCGTAAGCGAAGCAATCTATTTTGAAACCCTTTAAAATCAAGGGATTGCTTCAGTCGTTCCTCCTTCGCAATGACATAGTAATGGCTTTTTGACAGCCTTAATTTGAGAAAGGGAGCGCCGGATAATGAACAAAGACATTGAAAATCTGAAATTGGCAATACAGAAGAAAGAGCTTGGTATTGAACGGTACAGTGACCAGATTAAGGTATTAAGCGATCCTCAGATCAATGCCTTGCTTGAGGGCATTTTGCATAATGAGATACGGCACAAGGCTGAATTGGAAGACCATTTAGCCAGGTTATCCTAACCCGAAGCTAGTATCTTCAGAAATAATTTTTTACATTTTTGGTAAAATTGAGGGGAAAAAATACGAATATCGAATTCCGAAATTCGAAACAAATATTAAATTCGAATGTTCAAATACTTAAAACACTCGGAATTTTGTTCATTTGAATTTGTTTTGGATTTCGTGCTTCGGATTTTGTATCTTCCGACTCGTTCGGGTTAGGAGAAAAATCTAAAAAAGGGAGAAACAGGCATGAGAGAAGGATTTAAGTCGGTACTGGAATTTTTAGAGGCAGATTTAGAAATCGAAGAGGAACAGGAACATTTATACAACCAATTGGCTGCGGTCTCAAAAGATGCGAAGGTGAAAGGAACTTTTCAACATCTGGCAAGGGCTGCCAAGGGGCACAAGGATGTGCTGGGAAGGATCATCAAGGATATTGAAACTGATAATCACGATGTAAGTTTCTATTGCCTCATGTGCGGCTGGGAGATTGATTTTGGGAAGATGCCTTCTGTGGGAAATGAAGAACGTTGTTCGTTGTGCTGCCAAAAGTTTGCCCTTGTGGACGTAGATGATGATTATGCAATAAAATTCCTTCCGCAATAGGAAGTGGAAATAGTTCATGTTCGGGAATTTTACCGTTGTAGTTGTAGTGTGAACTTTAGTTCGCATAGTGATGAAAGCGAACAGAAGTTCTCGTTACATTGAAAAAGCTGCCAAAGGCAGCCTAATAAAAAAAGAAGGGGCGCAAAATATAAATGAGCGATTCTTTAAAAGATATAAAATCAATGGCAATCCAGATGGAAATGGATGGGATAAAGTTTTACAGCGATCTGGCATCCAAGACACTCCACCCGATGGGAAAGGCGATGTTTAAGTCCTTCATAGAAGATGAGAAATTGCACGCCAAAAGACTTCGGGCTTTGTTATCCACTCAGAATGAAACAGTTCAGGCAAAGGGCAAGAGCGCCGCAAATCCCCGGGAAAGATTGATTACTATTTTTCAGAATATGAGTGACGAATTGAAGAAAAAGGTTAATGTCAATACCAACGATATAGAGGCCGTAAAGCTGGCTATGGGGATTGAAGAAGAGGGGATTAAATTTTATGAACAGGCTGCTAAAGAATCTCAGGATAAAAAAGATAGCGAGACGTATCGTTTTCTTGCCGGTGAGGAAAAAACGCATTTCAGCATATTAAAGAACACCCTTGAATACCTGGAAAACAATGAACTGTGGGAGGCAGAGAGTGAGGGGCGTATTTACGACATGTGGATGAATATGGTGAACAAAAAACTATGAAGGAAATACGAATTCATGCAAGGGCAGGCCAGGGGGCTATTACGACGGCGGCGCTGTTGGGAACCGCAGCATTTATGGGAGGCAAGTACGCCCTGGCTTTTCCTCATTTTGGCGCTGAACGTATGGGGGCGCCCATGAATGCCTTTGTGCGCCTCAGCGACCAGGAGATACGTTTGCGCAGTCAGGTGTATGAACCTGATTATTTGATAGTGTTAGACCCGTCTTTGATGCGCGGGTTCGATGTCTTTGAAGGGTTCCGTCCCGGCGGTGTAGCCATTATTAATCATCATGAAAAAGTGCAATGTCCAAAACCAATTCAAAATATCAAGGTTTTTACTGTCCCTGGAAACGATATTGCAACTGAAGTGCTGGGACGTCCCATTGGGAACACAACGATTTTAGGCGCATTTGCGGCGGCAACGAACGAGTTTGGTTTAGAATCCCTTCAACAGGCTATTTTAGAGCGTTTCTCAGGTGACGTTGCCAAAAAGAATGCAGAGGCAGCCCGCCGTGGATACGAATACATAACGAAAGGATTTTAGGATGATTATCCCTGTTACTTCAAAACCTCGCACAAGCAAGGCAAATAAAACGGGTACCTGGCGCTCTGGCAAGAAACCCCATTTTATTCAAAAGGAGTGTATTGCCTGCCGTTTGTGCGTGATGGTGTGTCCGGAAGGGTGCATCTCCGGCGACAAGCGGTGTACGTATATTGCTGATTTTAAATATTGCAAGGGATGCGGTAATTGTGCTGCTGTCTGTCCTGTTGCAGATATTGAAATGGTAAAGGAGGAGTGGTGGCGTGAGACGATATCTTGAGGGTTCCCATGCCGTGGCGGAGATTGTGCGGTTGTGCAAGGCGCAGGTGATCTCTGCCTATCCGATAACGCCACAGACCCATATTGTCGAGTCGCTGGCACAGATGGTGGCAGACGGAGAACTCAATGCGGAATTTATCAACGTCGAAAGTGAACATTCAGCGGCATCTGTAGTCCAGGGGGCAAGCGCTACCGGTGTGAGAACCTATACGGCTACCACGTCGCAAGGACTGCTTTACATGATCGAAGTGCTTTATAGTATTGCGGGTTTGAGACTGCCTGTTGTTTTGACTTGTGCCAACCGAGCGGTCTCCAGCCCCATTAATATATGGAATGACCATCAGGATTCCGTGACAGTGCGGGATGCAGGCTGGCTGCAGTTTTATGCGGAAAATAATCAGGAGGCGTGTGACCTGCACTTAATAGCCTACCGGCTTGCCGAAGACCATAATATTATGCTGCCTGTCATGGTGTGTATGGACGGATATATCCTGACTCATGCGTACGAAGTGGTGGATTTACCGGCGCAATCGCAGGTAGATAAATTTCTTCCTGATTTTAAACCTGTGCATTGTCTTAATCCGGATGAGCCTATTTCTATGGGAGTTCTTATGGGGCCGGAGTCATACGCAGAGACACGCTATGCGATTCACCAAACCATGATGGATGCGTTGAATGTTGTTCCCGGGATTGCCGATGAATTTGAACGGGTGTTTGGCAGAAAGGTCAATTGCCTGATAGAAAAGTACCGACTGGAAGACGCGACGCATGTCTTTGTCGCTATGGGTTCGATGGTTGGAACGGTCAAAGAAATAGTTGATGGATTGCGAGAAGATGGGCAAAAGGTGGGTTTGTTAAAGGTAATTGCACATCGCCCGTTTCCCAAAAAAATTGTGTATGAGGCATTAAAAAATGCCAGGGAAATTGCCGTGCTTGAAAAGGCCATTTCTCTGGGACAAGAAGGGCCTTTGCTTTCGGATGTCAAGTCCACTTTTTGCGGGCAACGTAATCAACCCAAGATCAGCGGCTTTGTTTTGGGGTTGGGTGGAAGAGATATTACGAAGAAATCTATCCTGGAGATACACGGCGCGTTTGCGGGTTCACAGGTAGATGTAAAATTTATAGATTTAAAAATCTAAAAGGAATCAAAAGATGGTTACGGAACTATTTTCATCCGGTCATACCGCATGTGCAGGATGCGGGCAGGCATTGGGCGCACGTCTTGTTGTAGAAACGACGGGACCGAACGTCGTCATTGCCAACGCTACCGGATGTCTTGAGGTATTTACCTCCCGATACCCGGAATCTGCGTGGGGAGTGCCGTGGATACATTCCTTGTTTCAGAATGCGGCCGCCGTTGCGTCCGGAGTGGAGGCAGCCTTAAGAATTAAAGGTAAATTGGATCAAGTCAGGGTTATATCACAAGGGGGCGATGGCGCGACTGCCGATATCGGGATGGCCTCGTTATCGGGCATGTTCGACCGCGGCCATGATATCCTGTATGTCTGTTATGATAATGAAGCTTATATGAACACAGGGGTGCAGCGGAGCGGGTTAACGCCATTTGATTCGCGTACCACCACGAGTCCGTCAGGGAAAAAATCCTTCGGCAATCCAAGACCAAAGAAGAATATCCCTGAAATAGCCAATGCCCATAATGTTCCTTATGTTGCTACTGCATCTGTTGCCTTTCCGAGGGATTTGCAAAAAAAGGTAAAAAAGGCGCTTTCCATAAGAGGGCCGAAGTACATTCAGATATTTGTCCCTTGTCCTCTGGGTTGGAGGCATGATCCTGGACTTACTTATGAGATTGCAAAGCTTGTCGTGGAGACGGGTCTCTATCCCATATTGGAATATCAGGACGGGAAGCTTATATCGGTAAAAACAATTGAAGCAGCAAAACCCGTAGATGAATACTTAAGATTCCAGGGCCGTTATGCGCATCTTTTCACGGAAAGGGGTAAAGATGAAATAGCCAAAATACAGGCCATTGCAGACAGCAATATTAAAAAATACGGCCTTTTGAAAGGTGGCAAAGAGGTACAGAAAAAAATGGTGGAAGAAAAATCTACAGAAGAAAAGATATTTACAATTGCGGAATTGTCAAAGTGCGACGGTAAAGAAGGCCGGCCTGCTTATTTTGCATATAAAGGAAAGGTGTATGACGCTGCCGGCAGTGATCGGTGGACAGATGGCGCACATTATAATATGCATTTTAGCGGTACTGATTTAACAGACGCACTAGTGGAAGCCCCTCATGGTGATGAAGTATTTGAGAGATTTAAAGTTGTTGGGGTTTTAAAAGCTTGATGTTCAAGGAATTTCAAACTGTTAGTCCCTTCCCCATGAGAGACTGTGTCGTAATATGAATTTTGAAAATTTATTCCCCACATTTATAGTGAAATTGTCACAATATAGATTTTTATTACCCACTTCATTGCTTATAGTGGAGGTAATTAGGGCTTATGCCCCACCATGATTAATTGCGACACAGCCTCTGATGGGGGAGGTCAGGTGGGGGTGAAGGAAAGGAAAAAGGCCGATCACCCTCCCCTAACCCCTCCCATCAAGGGAGAGGGAATCGGCTGCCAACTGTCAAAAGTATAATTTAATTATGAATAATAAAAGAGTAGACTCATTCCGAATAGAAAAAGATTATATGGGCGAGATGCGAGTCCCAAAAGACGCTTGCTATGGGGTGCAGACTGCCAGGGCTATCGAGAACTTCCCCATCAGTGGCCAAAGTTCTCAGCCAGTGTTTACTACGTCAATTGTGCAGATAAAAAAGGCGGCTGCGATGGTGAATGTAGAGCTTGGCTGTCTCGATAGCAAGATAGGCAACATGATTATTCTGGCATGTGATCGCATTTTGAATGGTGAGTTTCAGGATCAATTCGTGGTGGACGTGTATCAGGCGGGCGCTGGAACATCCCACCATATGAATATAAATGAGGTTATTGCCAACATCGCAATTGAAATGCTTGGCGGCGCGAAAGGGGACTATTCGGTGGTGCATCCAAACGATCACGTTAATTACGGGCAGTCCACAAATGACGTCTATCCCACCGCCATGCGAATTGCGGCGTTACAATCGTCTAAAAGACTCATCAAGAATTTATATGCATTGACCGAGACTTTCAACCAGAAGTCAAAATCCTTTGACTCAATTGTGAAATCCGGCCGTACGCATCTTCAGGATGCCGTGCCTGTCCGTGTCGGTCAGGAGTTTTCCGGGTATGCAGCATCGTTGCTTAAAACAGCAAGAGGAATTGAAAGGGCGAGTGAAAGTTTAAAGGAATTGGGAATCGGAGGTAGTGCCGTGGGTACGGGAATCAATACGCATCCGGAATATGCCGGTAAAGTCGTCGAAAAACTCAGGAAGATGACAAACCTTGATCTTAAGGAATCAAAAAATCGGTTTGAGTCCATGCAGAGTAATGCGCCGTTTGTGGAATTCTCAGGCGCCCTCCGCACACTCGCGGTTGAACTCATCCGTATTGCGAATGATCTGAGGCTGATGAACTCAGGGCCGAATACAGGACTGGCAGAGATCGAATTACCCGCGGTGCAGCCTGGGTCTTCTATTATGCCCGGGAAGGTAAATCCTGTTATTCCGGAGATGATGAACATGGTGTGTTTTTCGGTTATGGGCAACGATGTATCGATTTCGCTGGCTGCGCAGGCAGGACAGTTTGAGCTTAATGTTATGATGCCGGTAATCCAATATAAACTGCTCGATTCCGTCTTTATCCTGACCAATGCAGTCAAAATATTCAATGAGAAATGTATCAGCGGTATAACCGTAAATGCGGCGAAGTGTCAGGACTATGCTATACGGAGTCTGGGGATTGTGACTGTCTTGAATCCCATTATAGGCTATTCAAAGGCGGCTGAGGTGGTGAAAGAATCGATGAAAACGGGGAAATCCGCAAAAGAGATTATCAAACAATGGGGACTCCTCTCTGGGGAACAGTTAGACCAGGCATTGTCTCCCATTTCCATGACTGAACCCCAGGTGAAGGAAGTCTCTGTGTAAGTGTCAAATTTGTGTATTTTTACTTTAAGGGTTAGCAAAAAGGAGGTGTAAGATATGGAGAATATTATCGTATAAAAGTATTCATTTAATTTTTTTGTATTACGATAGGAGTATTTATTATGAAGTCCTTAATATGTATAAGTTTGAGTATTTTAGGTTTCGCAGGATTAACGGGGTCAACAAACGTGGTTTGTACTAAAACCTTTGCAGGAGAGGAAAGGGCTAGCGCAGTACACGAACATGAAAAGGTAACGTTGCCCACAAAGAGGCTGATGATAGAAATTGAAAAGAAGATGTATAATATTCTTGAAGGGATATTGGTAGGTAATTTTAAATACGTTAAACAGGAAGCGGCTGCTGTTACAGAAAAAGCAAACCAGATCAATGAGAATTTCTTCCCACGAAATCCGGAGATCGATGCATGGTATAAACGGTCAAAAGACCTGGATCCAAGCAATATAGAGGCAATTAAAAAGTTAAAAGAAGAATTTAATGCCTACATGAGAAGAATAGATGCGGGGGTACAGGAGATTCAAAAAGCGGCAGATACGGGTGATACAGAGGCAACATTCCAGGCGTATAGCGGCCTATTAACAAAGGCATGTTTTGAATGTCATCGAAGGCTCCGTGATACAAAATAGCTCTCAAGAACCGATGATTATAAACATGATTTCAAATCGTGAAGATTGAGTTAAAAAGAAAGTGCAGATTATGTTCCTGTCTGCACTTTCTTGGGTTTATTGCTCAGGAATTTTAAACCAGCCATTAAGGATGCAATAGAGACAGGTTTTACCCTGTCTCTACTTGGTGTCTTAGTGGCGTAAGAAAGGGGCATGCCGATGAAAATATTTGGTCAAATGCGATATGTGTTAATTTGTGGATTTGTAGTAACTGCGGTAGCTATGTCTTACCCATGGAAGGGTAATATTGCTTTGGGAAAAGCTGTTGAGTCCCATCATGGTTCAGAACTTACGCCTACCCGTTCACTCATGCAGGTAATCAGTTCTCATACGTCCAGGATACTTGACGCCATAATGATTGGCGATCATGACGCTGTGGTAAAGGAGTCCAATGCGGTGACAGAAAACTGCGAGACCATATTAAAGAATTTCTTTCCGGAGGGTGGAAAAGTTGGCGAGTGGTTCAAGGAAACAGGAAAGGATCCGAACAAATCTGAGGACATAAAGGCTGTAAAGAAGGATTTTGAAAAATACTTGAAAGCAGTTGTTGATGCCTCGAAGAATATTGCCGAAACTTCTAAAAAACAAAACATTGTGGAAACTTACAAAAGCTTTGATACAATGTTAAAAAATGCCTGTTTTTCCTGCCATGAGGCTACCAGGCCAAAATGGCCGGAATGGCCAGATTGGATGAAGATTAGCGGAGGTTAGTAAAATATTTGTACCTGAAATGAAGTATGTTATAATTAATAATTAAAGAATTTCAAACTTTTAGTTCCTCCCCCTTGATGGGGAAGGTCAGGTGGGGGTGAAGGAAATGACCGATCACCCTCCCCTAACCCCTCCCATCAAGAGAGAGAAAATTAGTTGCCGAAGGGCTAATTTAAAACTTGTGTTTGTTTTATTTGAAGAAAGGAGACGTTGTTATGAAAAGATTGAGGTTTTTAAGTGTTGGTTTAATGGGTTTGAGTTTGGCAGCGTTAATAAGTGTTGTTAATCCTATTAACGTTATTTTGGCAGAGGAAAAGGTCGTTATCCACGAGCACGTTGATGAACCTACCCAGGTATTGATGAATGAGATTGCAAAGCGTGTAAACAATATACTTGACGGAATATTGGTGGGGAGCTTTAAGTATGTTGCACAGGAGGCCGGCGCTGTTGTGGACCAGAGTTACAAAATAAGCGCAACGTTTTTCCCCGTTGATCCAAAGGAAAACAAGTGGTTTAAGCGGGCTAAAATAGATCCAAATGATTCAGAGAAGATTACAAGACTGAAGGAGGAATTTGATGGCTATCTAAAAGGGATAGCAGCCTCGGCACTGGAGGTTCAAAAAGCGGCTGCATCAAATAATCAGGAAGCAACCTTTAAATCCTTCATAAAAATGGTTGAAAAGACCTGTTTTGAGTGCCACAAAAATCTCCGTGATAAACAAACACCCATCGAAAATCGTTAAATTTCAATTTTGATAAGAAGTTAAAAAGAAAGTGCAGATTATGAAAAACATCTGCACTTTCTTTTATTTTAAAGATTGATTACGGAATATAAGGTAGTGTAAAATACCTTACATATTTATGAGAAGGCCTAAAAAACAAATCATAGGTTTGGAAATTGATTTTACATGCCCATATTGTCAAAAAAAGATACGTGGTTTTGACCTGAATGCCAATACAATCAACGTAAAGGGATGTGGGACATGCGGTGGTGATGTACAATGCTCCATTACCTGTCCCTTGTGTGATTACGAGATAGAATTAATAGTCTATTGATTTAAATCTTTAGGTGCGCAGATGACAAAATGGCAGTGTCAGGTGTGCGGGTATGTATATGATCCGGAAGACGGTGATCCGGATCATGGTGTTAACCCTGGAACACCTTTTGAGGATTTACCTGACAATTGGGTGTGTCCTTCCTGCGGTACAAGTAAAGACATGTATAAGAAACTAGTTTGATGTACAGGAATTTCAAACTTTTGGATTCCCCTCTAAAAAGAGGGGACAAAGGGGTGTGTAAATTTGCCGTGACACCCCCCCGACCCCTCTTTCTAGAGGGGAGCTTAAAAGTTGCTGCCGCAGGCGGCCTAATTAAAAGGCTTAAATAATAAAACGAAAAATTCATTTAGTTACTGTGTGGTACGACTGATTTATTAATGGAAAAATAAGGAGAAAACATGGCAAAATGGGAGTGCCGGGTCTGTGGTTACATATACGATCCAGCAAAGGGCGATCCTGATAACGGTGTTAATGCCGGGACGGCTTTTGAAAATTTACCCGAAGATTGGGTGTGTCCTTCTTGCGGTGCTAATAAAGACTTATTCGACAAACTCGATTAAGGGCGTCCTTATTTCATATACTTTTTTTCAATAACTTTTTATGTCAAAATTATTACAAAAACAGTGCTTGAAACTTTATGTACTTGTTGTATGCATGGTAATATCTTTTTATTTTGTGGATAGTGCTTTAACGAATACAGAGCAGGCAGCGAAAAGCAAACCAGACGTTACGTATTCAAATCCTTATTTTAAAGGCACCAAAGAAGAAAGAGAAGTCCAGGTTAAAAGGATATCAGCGCTTTTTGGAGTAGAATGTAATTTTTGCCATAATGAAGATTTGACGGTGTTTACAGAGGAAGGGGAGAAATCGAAGATGATGATGAAGGCCTCAGTTGCCCTGGGGGTTGAGTGTGACCACTGCCATGTCGATAGGAAGCATTATAAAGAAAATGAACAAGAGGCAAAAAGAATGTTTGAGCTATCTGAAATTATGGGGACGGAGTGTAGCTTCTGTCACGCCGGAAAGGATAAGCTTACAGTAAAAGGAGAAAAGTCTAAAACCGCCTTCGTAACCCGTGCCTGGGCTACCGAGGGTACGAAACAATGTCTCGAATGCCACATTGAGAAAAAACAGTTTGCCTTGAATTTCTATGGATGGCAGGTCCTGAATGCCATGAAGGGGTTGAAGGGGATGTGAATAAGGATTACGATGTAATCATTATCGGGGGAGGCCCTGCCGCCCTTGCTGCGGCCATTTATACCTGTCGTGCCTTATTGAAGACCGTAATCCTTGAAAAAAAATATTTAGGCGGTCAGTTAGTCGGTACAGAACTGATTGAAAACTATCCTGGATTCCCGGAGGTCATCGGTGGTGTCGAATTGACGCAACGAATGGAGGCACAGGCCAAACGGTTTGGCGCAGAGATACGGTACGAAGAAGTCTTGAAATTGGATGTAGAAAATGGCTTAAAGATCGTAACGACTGATACCGATAAATATGTAAGCCATATAGTTATTCTTGCATCTGGCGCAGACCCTAAAAAATTAGGTGTGCCTGGCGAAGATGAATTTTACGGTAAGGGAGTTAGTTATTGTGCGACATGCGATGGCGCTTTTTACAGGGGGCGAAACGTCGTTGTCGTTGGTGGAGGCGATTCTGCGATAACCGAGGGTATTTTTCTGACCAAATATGCCCAAACTGTACAGATAATCCACAGAAGGGATGAATTTAGAGCCACAAAGATTTATCTTGATGATGCCTTTTCAAATCCAAAGATAAAAGTGATACTCAACACGGTAATTGAAAGTATTTACGGGAAGGAAAAGGTGGATGGCGTTGTTACCCAAAACATGGTGACAAAAGAAAAGAAGGATATTCCCTGCGACGGTGTTTTTGTTTTTATTGGGAGTTCACCCAATACAAGTTTTTTAGGCAATTTGTTATGTGTTGATGCCGGCTGCCATATAGAGACAAACATACATATGGAAACGGCGATTGAAGGGTTGTTTGCCGTTGGCGACATTCGGAAAAATTCATACCGGCAAATTGCGACTGCAATAGGAGAGGGAGTCACGGCAGCCATTGCAGCCGAGCACAAATTGGCTGAGTTAAAAGCGTCAGGTAAAACAAGGAAATAAACTTTAAAAATTGTAAAAGGAGGGGAGGATGGCGACTATGGATGTAAAAGAAATCGTTAAACAAGCTGCGCAGCAGGAAGAGAAAGCACATAAATTTTATACGGACGCATTAAAGTTTGTAAAAGATGCAGCAGCGAGGTTGTGGATAAAGGAGCTTGCTGATGAAGAATTAAAACACAAGGAGATGTTGCAAAAATTTGATGCCTCTAAAATCAAACAGTTCAAACCCGCCAAAATTCACGACCTTCATATTACTGAATACCTCGTTGATAAAGACGTCCATGAAATCAAGGACTTTCAGGATGTGCTGATCGTCGCTATGAAGAAAGAGCAAAAATCTTATAACTTTTATGTCGGTATGGCCAAATCGGCAGACAGTGCGGATATAAAGAAACTATGCAAGGTCCTGGCCCAGGAGGAACTCAAACACAAGCACAAGCTCGAATTGTATTACGACGACATTGTCTTTAAAGAAGACTAGACGTATTACTGGGTCTTGCTTTAATATTTTGAAAAAAAGCCTTGTTCCAAATTAATTTGGAACAAGGCTTTTTTGTTACACAAAAAATGAGGTCAACGGACAAGAATCCGCCGTAATAATTTCTTAAGTCATGTTGATTAGAAGCTTACAATTTTTCACGCCTCAAAAACACCGTCGCCAATGTGCCACCAGCTTAAAAGTTAACGGTAGGAAAAGTAGCGTAAAATACCTTAAAGGTTCTTAAGTTTTTTCTTTTGCGTAACTCTGTTTAAGTTTTTTAACGCTCATGTCTGATAATGAAAAACATAAGCCTCTTTTAAGATTAATAATACTTCTTCTATTGTGATCATTATCAGCCCAGTTCGTTGTTTCAATATTTTTAATATTATTATGTCATTAAAATCCAACTACTTAGAACTATCAAAAAAATTCGGAGGACCTTATACTTTAATCAAAAGAGGAATCAAAAGAGGTTGGATTGATAGTATTATTCAAGGTAGTGATATAGGACTATCAAAAGCCATTGAAATTGCTAAAACATTAGGAATAACCGTGGAAGAACTCTATACAGATAAGAAAGGAGGCGAATCTAAAGAAGAAACCTATACTCTAGAAGAACAAAAATATATCAATAAACTTATACATATCCTCAGAGGAAACGAAGAGGATAAAAAAACAACTATTAAAATGAATCTCGACTCATTAAAACGCGATGTTTGGGAGGATTCTCAAAAGAAACCAAAAAGACATGAAGCTAATTTAAAAAAAACGAAACCGGTTTAATATTCTCTGCTTAAAATGTTTTAAGGAGAGTTATGAAACATGTCTCTGCTAGATGATCTTAAAAGTAAATATAAAGGCTGGGACGGTGAGTTGACTGTTAAACTTATGCAATGGTTTTATCTCGATAAAAAAACCTACCACGTGTTTAACAATGTTATACTACCTAACTTCGGCGGTGGAACTACTCAAATCGATCACATTATTGTCTCTGTTTACGGCATCTTTGTTGTCGAAACAAAAAATATGAATGGCTGGATCTACGGAAGTGAAAAAGACTCTAAATGGACTCAGGTATTCTTTAATAAAAAATATTCATTCCAAAACCCTCTTAGGCAAAACTACAAACACATCAAGACTATCTCTGAAATTCTTAAAATATCAGAAATAAATTTCACCCTGTTATCATGTTCATCGGTGAATGTGAACTCAAAACAAAAATGCCCGAAAACGTGCTTCTCAAGGGTTACACCAAATACATTAAAAGCAAAACTGAAAAAATCCTTACAGAAAAACAAGTCTCCAACATCGTTGAAGGCATTACAGCTTACAAACTACCTTCCAGCTTTAAAACAAAAAGAAAACACATTAACCACGTAAAAAATATTAAAGAAAATAAATCTAAAACTCATGACCAGTACTAATCATTACAAATAATCTCAACTATCATTTTTGGTCCTGCTTGAGAGTCATTAACATCTGAATGACAGTATCAATTCGCTGATTCAATTGACTAATATCGTTTCGTAACTGCCCCATTTCACCACGCACGTTTCCAATTTCACCCCGTACGTTTCCAATCTCACTATCAATCTTTTGTACCAGATAACGAAAATCTTCCTCCTGTTTCTTCTTGATTTCATCCACCTTTGTAATAATTTCCTCAGTCCGCTCGTCTACTACCTGGTATATCAAGTCAAGCGTTACCTTTTTTATCGCTGTCTTTATAATTTCCTTCATAGTGTTAACATCCCGATAAATAAAAAAGACTAACCGGAAAGGTCACGCTTCCTCAATTAGCCTTTAATGGATATCTCTATCCAATAATTATCGTTCTGTAATGCCGTGACACATCACAGATTCTATTTTCAAAAGACAGAATACCAACTATAGTTTACCATGTCAAATCAAAATAGTTTACTCTTCACTGTTGAAAATTATTAACTACAGAATGTAACAAAAACGGTTTCTGGTGACGGTATTTTTGGGATGTCAAAAACTATAAGTCTTTAAATATCACCACCTAACTTTTTTATTAGCAGATTTGAGTCCCGTCAGCCTCGTTTTCTATATCATTACAAATCAAATAATTAGCGTTCTTTATCCCCTCAAAAAACGTCTCCGGAATCAAAAAAGGATAGTGTATTGATGATAATTATCCCTTGCTTTGTTTTTGAATAACTCTAAAAACGCAAACTTTTTTCTCCCACAGTAGATTACTCTTTAATCAACTGTAAGCTGTGAGCATCGTACAGAAAGGGCAATAATAAATTATCCTGAACAACAAGCGTTGAATGTGGGGGGTAGATTTTAAAGAAGATGAAGAAGGTGGTTTGGATGAGTTTTCAATGGCGGTGATGTCTTGTGGTAGTAAGTGGATAAGTGCAGAGTGTAAAGGTAACTCAGAGCATAGGTATTATATAGAGTTGAATTGTAGAAAAGAGTATTGTCCAAGGTGTGGTTTGAAGGATAGCAAGGTTCATAAGGAACGGGTTAAAAATGTAATGAATAGGTTAAATCATATTGAGAGGTTTTCAACGCTAACGATAACGGTTCCGAAGGAATTTTCGGAACTGTTTTTAGAACGTAGTAAGTTGGATAGTTTTTATAAGGCCGGTATGAGGGTGGCAAAAGAGATAGGTGAGGGTGGATTTGCAAGGATTCATTTTTTTGGGGATAAGAAAGAGACCTGGCTTGAGCTTCATCCTCATTTAAACCTTTTAATAGTTGATGGTGGATATTTGGAGTATGAAAAACTCGGGGATATAAAAAGGTCTGTGGGGAGGTCGTTTCGGGCAATAATAGGTCAGGATGTACCGGTGAATTTACATTATCAATTTTATCGAAAGCAGGGCGATGTTTGGCTTGATAGTAAGGGTAATAAGTGCAAGGGAAACATTCTTAGGCATAAAGTGCGGTATATAACAAGGGCGACTGTAGGTTATGAAAGGATGAAAGAGTGGGAGTTTGGTTTAAAGTCAAGTTTGTTGGAATTGTTGGAAGGTGATAAAGAAAGTCATAAAAGGATACATTTAATGAGGTGGTTTGGGAATATGAGTAATAACAAGTATAAAAAGACGATAGCAGAGAAATTGGGCGCTGGAGCGCTGGATGGTGAAAGCGAAAAGATGTTATGTCCGTGCTGTAATAGTGAGATGAGTTTTAGATTGGTAGATTCATTTTTGGTTCCTCCAAAGGATCAGATGGAAGAGATATCTCCGGGTGTGTATAGTGTGAGAAGAGATACGAAAATGGTAGGTGAGGATTTTAAATCGGTGATTGAAAAAGGGGTGAGTAATGTGGGTATTAAGGGTAGTTATTTTTATGGTGGGTTTTAGCGGCATGTTAAATTTAGAGCTTATCCGTAAATAACCCCAACTTTTCTCCAGCAAATAATAGCTGCGGCCAAGTGCAGAAGCGCTTCATAAGTCTCGCTAAGGTATTGTCATTAAATAAGTATTACAACTTTATAGTTTTTTACTAGCCATCAATATTTTTCCATGCTATATTTACCGCATGGAAGAAGAAGCGATAAAAAAGCGTTTCAATCTTTTGAAAC
>Ga0233425_10003831_pt1 | contig 26414 bp, 19 predicted proteins | sample Watercolumn_Towu_2_FD_181712 | JGI IMG/M metagenome (GOLD analysis project Ga0233425, IMG submission 181712) | Freshwater microbial communities from Lake Towuti, South Sulawesi, Indonesia - Watercolumn_Towuti2014_140_MG | ecosystem: Environmental > Aquatic > Freshwater > Lake | place...
CTTGTATTTCTTGCGCCTTCGCTTTGGCCTCTTCGACTGTCTTATCTACTGCTGCCTTCGCTTGGTCTTTCGCATCTGCTGCTGCTTTTCCCAATTCTTCCGGATCCGGCATATTATTTCCTGATTTCTTTTCTTTGAAAATTTATTTCAGAAACTCATTCCCATTTATATACAAAATTTTCTTTCCCATCGGTTTTCACGGTAACTTTTTTAATTTCTTTTCCTGCAGATAAACACATTAAATACTTATTGCTTATTTCTGGTAAAATATTATGTGTTAATATTGCGTCAACCATACGTGCTCCACTCTCAAATTCAGTACATTTCTTTGCTATTTGTTTTATAACTGAATCATCATAGACAAACTGAATACCCTTATCTTCTGCCATCCGTGCTTTTATCTTAGACAGTTGAAGCTTTATAATTGCACTCAGCATCCCATCACTTATAGGATAGTATGGAACGACAGATAATCTGCCAAGAAAAGCAGCAGGAAAAACTTTTAACAAAGGCTGACGTAAAGCCTTTTCCAGCGCTTCATATTCCGGTATAATTTCAGGATCTTTGCACATATTCATGATCAAATCACTGCCTACATTGGTAGTCAGCAGGATAACTGTATTCTTAAAATCAATTTCCCTGCCTTCTCCATCTTCCATCATTCCTTTGTCAAAAACCTGGTAAAAGATTTCATGAACATCATGATGCGCCTTTTCTACCTCATCTAAAAGAATTACACTGTATGGTTTCCGCCTGACTGCTTCTGTTAAAACTCCGCCTTCTCCATATCCGACATATCCGGGAGGTGCTCCTTTCAAAGTGGAAACAGTATAAGCTTCCTGAAATTCGCTCATATTTATTGTAATAAGGTTGTGCTCTCCGCCATAAAGAGCTTCTGCTAAAGCCAGAGCAGACTCAGTTTTTCCTACCCCGCTTGGACCAACAAGCATAAATACTCCTATCGGACGGCCAGGATTCCCCATACCTGCACGCGAAGTCTGAATACGTTTAGTTATCGCATCTATCGCATGACGCTGACCGATAACACGTTTTTCAAGAGTGTCTGAAAGTTTAATTACTGATGATATCTCATCTTTGACCATTCTTCCTGCCGGAATACCAGTCCAGTCAGAAATAACAGCACCTATGACATTCGCATCTACAGCTGGCAGAATAAGGGGATTTTCACCTTGTAGTTTTTCTAATCTCGCTTGTATTCGTTTAAGATTTGCCAGCATTGCACTTTTCGAATTATCTTTCGATTTCAAAGCAGCCTTTGCCGATTTTTTCTTGCCTGTCTCAACCTTTTCGGCTGATAATTCCGGGGACGATAAATTATCAACTTTTTCACCGTGAATCCTAAGATGTTTCCGCAATTCGAGAATTTCGTCTACCAGTGCTTTCTCTTTCTGCCAGTTTTCTTCCAGAACCCTGAGCTCACTCTTGGCTGCGTCAATCTTTTTCAAAATTTCTTCTCTGCGTGAGTCATGATCATAACCTACGGAAGTTTCTCTATCAACTATTCCTAATTCTGTTTCAAGTGTTTCAATTTTTCTTCTACTATTTTCTACGGCAGGGGGTACCGCATATTGACTGACCGCCACTCTGGCGCATGCAGTATCAATCAAGCTCACAGCTTTATCTGGAAGCTGACGCCCTGAAATATATCTATGAGAAAGCTTAACAGCTGCTTCAAGAGCTTCATCCAACAATAATACCTTATGATGCTTTTCAAAAGGAGCCGCAATGCCTCTCATCATTAAGAGAGCTTTTTCTTCTGTAGGTTCGTCTATTTTTACCACCTGAAATCTTCTGGTTAAAGCAGGGTCCTTTTCTATGTGCTTTTTATATTCTCCCCATGTAGTAGCGGCTATAGTCCTCAATTGACCTCTGGCAAGAGCTGGCTTTAAAAGATTTGCGGCATCTCCTGTTCCCGCAACACCTCCTGCTCCGATAAGGGTATGGGCTTCATCTATAAATAATATAATTGGATGCTCTGATGCTTGAACTTCTTCAATAACCTGACGAAGCCTATTTTCAAATTCACCTTTCATACTTGCCCCAGCTTGAAGCAAGCCTATGTCTAAAACCCTGATCGAAACATTCTTCAATGGTGGAGGAACATCTCCTTTGGCAATTCTTAGAGCAAGTCCGTCAACTACCGCAGTCTTTCCTACTCCTGCGTCTCCTGTAAGAATGGGGTTGTTCTGCCTTCTGCGCATAAGAATATCTACGATTTGTCTGATTTCCTGATCTCTACCCAAAACAGGATCTATTTCTCCTTTTTTTGCTCTTTCCGTCAAATTTATTGCATATTTCTTCAGCGCTTCCTGCTTCCCCATCATGGCTGGAGCTACCGCTTCACTTGATTCGCCAGGTGCGGCTCCGGCGCCTATCGCTGCCGTGTCATCAGAAGAAGACAAGTAATTTTCATTTGAATTTTTGACTATCACTCTAAAAGAGTCTATCAGTTCATCGACTTTTAGTTTTTTAAATTCACTCGATATGCCATAAATTTCATTCGTCAAACTTTTAGTTTTTAGCGCAGCGATAATCAAATAACCAGTTCTTATTTTTATATCCTTGAAAAAAAGTGTAGTATAGAGCCAGGCCTGTTCCATTAATTCATCAATTCGCGAAGATAAGTCTGAAATTGAACTTGCGCCGCCAGGTAAACGATCAAGATAGCCTATCATATCGGCAGTAAGCCTGGAACTATCGATACTGAAATGTCTAACAATAAAAAATAAATCTGAATTGTCATACTGGAGCATTTGCCGAAACCAGTGTACAAGCTCTACATAAGGATTGCCTCTTAGTTTACAAAATACAGTAGCACCTTCGAGAGATTTGTACCCGACATTATTAAGTTTTTCAAACAATGAAGTTCTTTGAATTTCTGCCATCTTGTTTGTTCTCCCTCTCTTTTACTTTATGAGACATTTGTAGTAAACTGGCCCGCACTATTGATGCTGATAACGCCCCCATAGCTGCATATACATTTTGATGAATTATTAAGAGCCGGTTGATTTCCAATCAAAACAGTAAGAGAGCCGGGCATCCATGGAGCAGCAGTAGCAGGAATGCAAGGCATTGGTGTTAAAACTCCACAAGCCGCTGATGTAGCCGAGGCAACTTGTGGATTAGCAATAGAACTGCACATTCCAAATGTGGTAATATTAACCATTGGTTTATTATCCATAATATTAGCTGCCGGCTGATTGTTGCACATTACCATATTCTGCGGCAACACTATAAGACTCGAGGGAGCTGTACCAAAAGAACATTGCAGCATTGCACCCATTACCACTAATTGACCCATAACCATTTTCTCCTACTTAGTTATTTCATAGAATATCTCTATGTTTTTATGGTAAATTTCAATAATTTTTATTCTTCCTTGATATCTAATACGCCATTAGATAAGTTTACATTCAATTTTTCATTAGATGACCACCACCAGTTAAAATGCCTAAGCCGAATAATTTTCTTCCAGTCAGTATCCTTTCTACTGCTATCAGTAAAATCAGGTGAATAAGCAACAATGCTTAGATACTTCATATCAGTGTCCTTCCAAACACTCCATGCATTGTCGTTATAGTCCAAAGATTGAGTCTTAGTTGTTTCCGGACCAAAATAAAAGAATTTCCTATTTACAGGGTATTCCCCCTTAGAATTAAAAACCTTCATCCAAAAATCATCGTATGTTACCATTTTCATGTTTTCAAACTCACCTGACGGAATGCCAAAAAAATACATCTCAACACTTTCGATATCATCAGAATCACTAGTTATACTAACAGAATAATTATAACTCGAACATGCAGTTATGACCGCTATAACTATCACGGTCAAGAACAGCCTTACATACCTTTTTCTTTTCATAAACCTTTAACTTTTAATTTTTAGATTATTACGCATCTCTATGGACTCTGATAATTCTCATTTACTTTCTTTAATACCAGTTTCTGCTCATCACTTTCGAGACAACCTTTAAGACATTCAGCCCCCTCAGGCATTGTAAATGCTATATACATATCTAACTCCTTCTCTTTTTTACCCTTATAAACAAAACAAATTTTTGAAATCCATGCACTCATATCTTTGTCGAATTTTGCTGCTTTCCATGTAATTGAATATTCATCGTTAAACATTGGTGCGGGTTTTGGATTATCAATCATAAATTTCAATAGTGGCAGAGTCCCAACAGACAAGTATTCTTTCGGCTCATGATTTGCCAAACTTTCAAAAGTTCTATAAAATTTAATTGTTAAAGGTTTATTACCTGTCATGTCAACTTTGCCAAGTAAAGAATCATCTTTTATTCTCGTTAATGTCGGAATTGGTTTATAATCAGACCCCTCCTGCTCCATTTCGGCAGCCACCCATACATCTGAAGCTTTATTTTGTTTAAAATTCCGTGAATAATCCTGTCCCAGTAGATAGACTTTTGAAACAAAATCCCTATTGATATGTATAAATGAAATTATTTTCTTTGCATTGCTTACCCATTGCTTTATAAACTGCGGTATATTTTGTTCGGCTTTGATCATTGTCTGAAATTTAACAGGCTGTGTAGAGTCTGCATCCAACTTGTCTCTGACTGTAATATCGGGCGGAAATAATCCATCGATAGCATTACTTACTTTGTCTACACTACGAACAAAATCCTCATTTTGAGGTAAATCCTTGAAAGTAAAGGGCAAACTAGATTTTGAAAGAATATCCAGGTATTTACTAATTATCGAAAATTCTACGAGATATCGAATAACAAAATCTATATTTTCATTATGTTTTATTTCTTTATTATCAAGAAGACTGAAAATATTATTTACAGTTTCGTCTCCTGATCTTTTATTATATTCTGACAGAAGACTAATAAGATTTTTTAGCGCAAGACCATATAGCAAATCAGATTTTAAAGTATCTATATCTTTCGCATATTTTTTTGAAAAATCGTTCTTTTTAAATTTAAACATCTCATAAAACGGATGGAATAAATATTTTTGTTCTGTCGTTAGCATCTTATTAAAAAATGAATCCTGACATAAACTCTTTTTTAGCCCTAGTTCAAAAAACAATGTATCCCTAAAATCTTCATTGACATCGAATTTTATTGTAAAATTGTTTTCATCAAATGCTAATACATGACTATCTTTTATTGAATCTTGTTCTCTTACTACAAGTGAATATCCCATAACAACTGTTTTCTTATCTGGCGATATTTTGATATAGATATCATCTACCATACCTATTAATTTTTTTAAATTCTTTGCTTTTTTTATGAGTTCATCTATGGATAGATTCTGAAAAAAATGGCTTTCATCTTTTCTATAATTTCCGGCATCAGCCAGGAATTCCATTATTAAAAGTTTATTTATTTGATGATGATGAAGATTAATTGATTTAGATCCAGCCATATAATCCTGTACACAAAAATCGATTAGTTTAAAAATATTGTTTTGATAATTTTCCGGATTTGACATGAAATCAGAGTTTTTAAGTTTTGCAAAACTTCTATTAATTCCGTATGGCAGGCTATCTGATTTAAAAAGCTGCTGCAAATCTATTTTTACATTAGACAAAGATTTTAATTTATTATCTGTATTTTTATCAATATTTTTCAGCAAGTATCTATATGTATCTTCGAGATAAAGATATAACCCTGAAGTTTGTCCTGAACCAATACTGCGTGAGAATAAACTGCCTCTCTTTGCCTTATAATCACTCAGAATTTTTGCATATTCAAAAACATTAGCAAATATCTCTGCTGTAAAATCATCAAACTTATTTATTTTAACTGCATATTCTTTTAAAAAAGCTTCAAGAAGCGGATTAATAATACTGGTATATAGAATCGTATTCCTTGCTCTGTTTTTTTGTTTATTTAAGCCCACTATCCATTCAGATGGTAAATATATTGCAGGAATATTTAGCTGTGTATTATTTTGTCTATAGAAATCAAGAATAAACGCAAGATTATCTTTCCCATTTATTATAGTATCTTTTAAAGAATAAGTTCCATCGCTTGAAGATGAAATAAGAGGACTAAATTTCCCATGTTCCCAATATTTTACATTTGAACAAATTCTCCAAGATTTAGCCTTGGCCGCCATAATTTCTCTATTAAAACTACCTGTACTGGAAAAACTGAAGTATATAAATAAAAAAATTGCGGCACATACCATAGTCAATAATAAAATTTTCAGAATTCTCATGATTAAAAGAAAGAAATCTGTATAAGTTATTAGACTGCTTTCTTTTAGTATCTTATTTCGAAATAAATCCTCCAAGAAAAATACAGAATTATCTTTAATCCCTATAAACTTTTGTAATTGTTGATCAAATGGTATTTTGCTATATCGCAATTGTGATAAACTAGTATCAAAATAGCTTGCATACGAGTATTTGTTATCACTCTTGATAGCGGTGAAATAAATGCCTCTTAACTGAATCGGATTGAAATGCCATGTAGCGCTAGAAAAAACATTTTCTATAAAACATTTCAAAGATGGAATAATATTTTTAATTGTATTACAAAAGCATAATGCCGGGATTCCTGAATTTCCAGATGTTAGATTTTGTTTTTTATATAATGGCTTATAGATATCAGTGGAAAGTTCTTCAAAACAAGTATTAATATTTTTCCCGCTTAAGACCTCATTAATTTTCAGCTCAGAAGACCATCCCATCATTTGTTTAAAGCCCCCATCTCCTAGGTTAGCGGCATAGTCATAAAAACCATAAACCAGGTCCACTCTATCTATTAAAAGATAAGCTGGAAATCTTATTCTTAAAACGTGTTGAATATATTCCAGTCTTTTAGCAATATTCTTAGCGTTATTTTTAATGTCCGAAAGACTTGTATAAGAAAAATAGTCAAATGGTAGAGAAATTAGATAAGAATTAATAGGAGCGCGTCTTCTTACTTTTCTCAAAAATCTTAACAAATCACTAAGTTTTTTATTTAAGGGTGAAGAAGCACTAGCAATGTCAAAAATCTCTGATCCTATATCCAATATCATGAATTTCGGGGAATACCATACAGAAAAGCCATTATCTTCTTTTTTGTTTAGCTGCAGCAAATTAAAATCTGTTCGTGAGAATAATTCATTTCCGCTTGATTCTCCAGTACTGCTAAATAGAATTAATGGAATGTCTTTTATGTTTTTCTTTTTTAATTTTCTGAAAATAGTCTTTAAAACAGATATTGTACTGCCATATCCATCCGCCAAAAGTTGTTTTCTTTTATGCATAAAAAAGAACAACAAAAACAAGGCTGCTATCACAGCAAAGAAAATCAAACCAATTATAAGCCAGAAAAGAAATGATTGATCATCAGTTCCTAGTTTAGAAGACAGATAAGACACTACAGACGCAGATAAGACAACCGGAACAGCAACTCCAAGAATTATTTTGAAATGATTCTTAAGAAATTCTAGCAATTTATCCATAATCTATTATTCCTCAGCTAATTCTCTACTCTCTTCATATTGAGTATTTTCTTCAATCCCTTTAAGTTCTGATAATAATGGTAACGATGTTTTGTAAAATATAACAAAATTAATCCCGAAAGCGATTAACAATAAAACCAACAATGGCCATAAAATTGTTCTAATAGGAAGAAAAACTTTATAAACAAAACTGTCAGTACAGGTCCTTTCATAATTTTTCTTGCATATAACATGACTTGTTTGCTTTAATTGAATTTCAGGAACTCTATTTGATATTCTGTGCATAATATTTTCAATCATTTCTGGGTTATTTTCATAATATCCCTTAAATCCTAAGACAAGAAATAAATAAAACATATCAAGACACTCATCATATTGAGGATCATGTTTACTATATATCTCTTCAAAAATATCAAAAAATTTTTTATCCCCTGTTATTATAGATTTGCTGGATGCCAATCTGTTTTTATCCCATTCTTCAGCAATTGGTAAATTCGAAGTAGCAATCATATAATCTATAAAAAAAATCAAAGGTAATTCCATTTTGTTATACAAAGAACTAACGTCCATACCGGCCATTTTTACCTTATTTTCTATATCTGTAATCAAGTTAAGAACTTCTTTCTTTACTTCAGAAAGCTCTGCTTTGGCCATTGTTTCTACATCACTTCTAAGAAATGCTATATAATTTAAAACAGGCTCAAATAATAAAGATAACTTCATGCTGCTATTCTCCACTTTTCTGTATATACAAGTCAATGCTCTTTATAAGTTCAGCTACTTCATCTGTCAAAGAAACATCCATCTTCTTCTCTTTGAGTATCTTGTTCCAAATCGAATCATCTTTTGATGAAACTTTCATACTGAAAAAATAAAGACCAAGAAGCTTCGGAAATCCATGTGGCAAAATATGCTGATGTTCAAGTTTTAAGCCTGGGATAGCCCTACCTTTACTCAAAGAAGGAGGCAATACTTTGAAGCTATCACCCCATTCCATAATATTTATAATGCTAGTAGATGGGCTGCGCGTAAACACACCTATGTAATATTCATTAATATTGGTAGAAGTAATACCGCTTATATCAACTTCGTAGAGATTTTTATTGATTGGTATGAAGTTTTCTTTTCTGTATAATTGTTCATACGCTGGATATAATAATAGTCTGTCTATGGCATCTTGAAGCTTCTGCAAGCAAATAAACAAATCTTCATGATTATAATCAGGAATCTGAGTAAACAAATCAAATTCAGGGACTATAACAGCCAATTCGCCGGCAAAAGAAACCAACTTTAAATAAATATCAAAAGGAGTAATATTTTTCTGAGAAATCATTTTTGACAAAAACATTCCATTCGAGTTTAAAGATGATAATCGCAGCAAAGCTTTTACTAGTCTTTCAGGAGCATCATTAAAAAACTCTGAATCTTTTATCTTTTTGTCAAGTTCCATAGCCGCAGTAATAATCTTATAAACTATATCACTGAAAATTCGTAGAAGTTCAGCTGATGCGGAAATAAAATAGCAGGGAGGGATGAAGTTCTTACTCAGCTTGTAAACTTCATATCCTTCTGAAATTACCTGTTTCTCTATTTTCATAAGAGGAAATGTCTCATATCCATCCCTGCTTTCATTTTCGAAAAATAAACGAAGCTTTATTTTTCTTGTGAGAATAGGCATTGGATTTTCACAATTATCTTCGTCATTCCAGGTTATTTCCTCGATATTATAGAGCCTGTCTTCCTGCCATTTGGAATCTCCGATTGCAGTAGTTGGACGCTTGTTAGACCAAATTGGGATACCAAGGTAAACTAAAAAAGAATCACTCAAAGTTCCTCCAGAATCTTTTAAACTAACACCCTTTAATATGGCATTTGAGCTTATATCAACATATGTTCCGCTCGGCATGTAAGCACTTAATTCATTGAATTCCAAGTACCCTTCCTTAATCTTTACCATATCAATATCAAAACTGATAATTCCATAGCTATAACATCTGTTTTGACTATGCGTGCAGTGAAATTGTTCTTCTATGCCCTTTTGAAATTTCTGAAAATGATGAGGTTGAATAAACAACCCTTCATGCCAATATAAATCCCCTGAAATAAACATTTTTCTTCCTTTCTATTTTACAGCTATTCAATCTATGTTTAATATATTTCTTTAATATTTATAACTACCTTATTGTCAACAGGAATTGCTGAACTACTTCTCAGCCAAAGAGTATAACCAAGATAGCATGTTTTTCCTAATGACATAACCGGAATTTCTGAATAATCAAGTATGAGTTTAAGATCAAAAATAAATCGTCCAGCAGTATAATATTTAACCCAACTAACCAGCTGGTAATATGCATGTTTGCCTGGAAACATTTGCATATAGTTTATAAGTTTCATAGGGCCTAAAATCACTCTAAACTTCATCACACAGGAAATAAATCTTTCTCCAATAACAATATTTTTCCCGAGAATTCCAGATTCGCTTTTTCCCCCCATGGAAAAACGCTCTTCTACAGGAATATTAATTTTTTCAACTATAAAAGGTTCTACTTCAGCATTAGTTTTAAAATAATCGCCTAAAATTGCTGTTAAATTTGAAATATTCGGTGCGTAAAGCATGTGGCCGGAAAAATAAATGCGCGAATATATAGATACAGGAGATTCATTCTTTGCAGTAAGGAAGACTCCAAGCCCAATTATTGATGCTAAATATTTTTTAAAATTATCATCTATTTCTCTATCTGCATTAACTGTCTGTTGATTTATAGCCCATGCTTTATAAAAAAGAGACAACATCCTATGGTGGAACATATCCATAAAATTTGTCAAACTATTGTCGTCATAATGCTTATTACGATTAAATGCATATTCAGTAAATGCCGACGGCAAAGGAGAATTATTTCCCCATAAGCCGAAAAAATTCACATATACTGACGAGGGTTCATCCGGACAAACAAAATATTCGTCAATTTCTGCATCTTTGAAACCGAGAAATGGTTTCTGCTTAAACCTTACAGCTTCCTCTTCTAGAGTATCAGAATCACCTGTTCTTCTATAGTTTCTATCTTTAGAATAATAGAAACAGTCAAGATTTCTGACCGCCTGAAAAAACCCCCATTTCAAAGGATTATCTTGCAGTGATTCTTCTATAAAATTTGTCGATATCCCACTCTTATAGGCCATTTTACAACAATTCCCCTCTCCTTAGAAAAAATTCGAGTTTCAGTGAAAGAATTTATCGGTGCTTTAGCTCCAAAAAACCTATCTAAAACAGATCCCAAAAGGAAAAAACCGCTTCCTGAAAAAGTTTCTTCGTTAAAAAAAATATCTACACTAAAACCGCGCCCAAATAAAATGGGTCCAATTGAGCTTACACGTCTTACAATGGATTTAATCACTATAGAGTCGATGCCGTTTTCTATCATGTTATGATCCATCTCGGAATATGTATACATCTTCTGTATACTGCGAAAATTTTCAATATTAACCTCGTTATTTTCAGTTAGGAATGAAAAAAAATTCACTGCAATATTGTTGATCACTTGCCATTGAGAAACATCAAATGGCATTTTTGGAGCTGTTGGAATTTCAATACACTGTATACTCCTGATAGGCAGAGAAATATCCAACTCAAAATCTGTCTCATACTCATCTATATTCATTAACATAGGGAGATCTCTGTTGGAACACCAGGCGATAACGCCTAGTTCTTCGAGAACTCCCTTATAAGGAAGGTTTGCTGTATCTATTATGGATAGATAAAGCTCAGATCCTATATAAGAGGTTCTTGTCCCCTCTTCTTTTTCTCGTTCTGAAATACTTCTCGGCATTCTCTTGTAACTATAAAAAGCCTTTTTCCCAAATCTATTCGATTTAAAATCTGAATCAGAATAAAATGGTAAAAAATCAAGCCTACTGCTATAGTTAGCACTATATCCATCGACACTTTCAATCTGCAATATTTCATAATCCAGCGGATAAACTCTATCTGCCGGTATATAAAATTCAGCATCTTTTCTATTAATAGCAACTCTGCTTAAAGTGCTTTTAAACAAATTAACAGCCGGGCAGCAAAACAAACATAAATTTTCTTTCCCAAGATTTTTAAGCATATTACTGCTTTTGTTAAAAAGAAAAATTATATTTATCACCGGTTCTTCACATTTCTTTAATATTTCAGATATTCCTGTTAATTCGAAGAACATAAATTTTTGGGGGAATAAATAATATTCCCTCAAAAGTCTGTGTCCTTCAAAAGTTCTTTTATCTATCGGGAAAATAGACTCTGATTCGCTAAATCCTACTTGCTTTAGATGATCTTTTAAAAATGCAGCACTAATTTCGGCATATTTCTTTCCACCATTCTTGGACTGGAATAGAATATTTAAACAATTCCCAAAAATTTGTTCATATAGCATCATACCGATATTTCCAACCGGCGAGCGTATATAAAATTTTAGAGAATCAATGTTTAGCTGACTTATTTTCAGTTTTTCAGGAGTACTTAATGATAATTCCATTGAAGCTCTAACAGGTGAAGTTACTCCCAGTTTTTCTTCAATTACACCAATGTTATATTTTAAAAATGATATTTCTATGGGATGTAATGCCAAATCTGATATTGTTTTGAATTTACATACTTGCCGGTCCGCACCGCAAGGATGACTTTTAAGTAATGTCCCGGCTTTTACAAAAACTCCTTTTGCCAAGTCTGGCCTTTTATAGTCAGGTAAAAACTGAACAATTGTGCATGATGGCGCAGGATTATAATATTGCGGAAAAATTGAATCAACCAGCGATTGTGAAAATGAAGAAAATTCAGTACTCATTTTGTACTGAATACGTGCCGCCATATAAGCAAAGCCTTCCAACATCCTCTCTACATAAGGATCCTTACAGTCAAACTCGTCAAGCATTAGCCTTTTGGCTATTTTAGGATTTTTCCTAGCAAATTCACCGCTCATCTCTCTGAGATAATGTAATTCGGTGTTATAATGTTCTAAAAACTTTCTTTCCATGACTGCTTTAGCTTACTTTACTTATTGAACAGCTTCCAGTTTGTAAATCTATTCTGGTTGTCAAATACAAATTTTCTTTGAAAGGCAAAGCCCATAACTCCCCCTTAATTTCGTAAATGAGCATAGAATTCAAATTTTCATTCGACTGTATTCCTATTATGTTGACCTCAAGCGTATCAGGCAAAATTCTTGGCTCAAATGTCAATATAGCATTCTTAATTTCTCTAAGAATACGATCAGCATTTACTGCATTAGCCTCTAATCCCATCAATGATGATATACCATAAGTAAGAACAGAATTTCTAACATATTCCAAGTCTTCATCTATCTCATATATTGATAAATGAGAAGATGAATTAAGAAGATAATGCAGATCTCTTAAAACACTATCACGGTATTGATCTAATGTAATATAACGGAATCTTTCGCTGTCCCTTTTTGCCCGTGGATACCGATCCGTTAAACGATCTAAAAGACATGGCAATATCGCACTACTATTCCGCCTATCGTTAGATTCTATAAGCTCCATAATTACGTTCCTAGGCTATAGACCACAAACTCTAGGCTGAGGATCAGATGAGGATATAAAAGCCCTCAGTCTATTATTTACGGTCTTCTAAACTCCACATTCCTGACATCAAGCAGAGAATATTCGCTCTTATTTGTAGTAAACATTCGTTGCCCAAGCCCGCAATAGAAATCTTTGTATTCTTCATTCCAGATAGTTTTTTTCGCAAATTTTAAATCGTCATCATCTGTATTTGAAGAGTCAACATACCTTGAAGGAATAAATCCAACAGCTTTACCGCCATTTATCCATATAAAACTGGCGGGACACCATACTAAGTCTCGTATATCTGCTGGTGGCGATATTTTTATTGATTTTATATTTGCAAAAGATGTCCAGTAATATTTCCCGTTAATAATTACTTCTAAGACAGGGCCTAAACGGGAATCCATATCTGCGATCCAACTGAATTCTTCGCCATTAATAATCCCAGCGTAAGCAGGAGACTCATCATACGCTTTACGGCGAAGCGTAGCTGCCGCCTTATGCTCGGATTTGCTACTAAGTTGATTCGCTTTTACAAGCATCCCCAACCATTTTTCAGGTTTGCCAAGAATTAAAGGATCCTTTTCCCCATGGAAAACAGATTCTCTGTTAATTTCGCACTCCGGCAACGGCTTGTACACCATTGCCGTTTGTGCAATCTCACCACTTCCTAACTCGGATATGATTTCTAATTGAGCCAAAACTTCTTTCCATTTCCCGGAAACAGACAGCAATTGAAAATAGAGCAGCCTCTGCTTGATATCAGATGGATTTTTTTTGATTTCAAGCTTTGCTTCTTTCAATCTGTGCTTTACGTCTCTATTCATCAATCGTTGTTACAGTTTTAAGAAGTAGCCGTTAGTTTAACAGCATCAATATTTACTGAATATGCGTTTACTCCTTGACTATTGAATACTTCTGCTTTAGCGGTTCCTGAAAGTATTCCAGTTATTGAGTTATTACTAGCTATTAGACCACTTAAAGTAAATGTCAGTTTTACTGCCGGAACCACTTTCGCAGCCTCAATAGCTTGGTACGTAGTAACTACAAAATCATACTTCTTAGTTGGATTATTTCCGCAATCTGGAGCAATTTTCCGAATCACTTCTACAGGTACTCCTGTAATTACTGTTTTACTTTGAAGTACTTTTTCTATTTCTATTGGATTTTCTGGAAGCGAAGAGCATGGTTTCATTGATTGGCCTACATCAAAATACCAGTCCTCCTCTACTCCATCAGGTTTAGGCACATCGGCCGCTTGGGCCGGACCACTGCTGCTTTTAAAACCATACCCTCTTATCCTGACTCCAGGAAGTACACAATTTGAATCTAATGCCATACTTCTTTTCTCCTTTATTTAATGTTAATTGTTATTTCTTTTGTGAAGGTAATTTTGTTACTAATCTCAACGAGACAGTTAATCCTTCAAGTTGGAAATGTGGTTTTAAGTAAAACGTTGCCTTATAATATCCCGGATTAGAAGGATCTTCTTCGACCTTTATCTCTGCTGCAGATAGGGGATATCTTGCTTTACTTTCCTGGCTGGCATTTGGGTCTAAGGTCACATATCTATTAATCCAGCGCTGTAAATATTTTTGAATATCTTCCCTTGTAGCAAATGATCCGATCTTATCCCTAACCATACACTTTAAATAGTGAGCAAATCTCGATATTGCAAACATATAAGGCAGTCTAGCCGAAAGATTTGCATTGGCAGTTGCATCCGGATCATCATATTGTGAAGGCATGTATGCTGATTGCGCTCCCATAAACGCAGCATAGTTAGTATTTTTCCAATGTATCAAAGGCAAGAAGCCATTTGCTGATAACTCTGCTTCGCGACGATCAGTAATTCCAATTTCAGTAGGACACTTCATTGCCACACCACCATCGTCTGTCTTGAACGTGTAAACTGGTAATCCTGAGACCATACCGCCGCCTTCAATCCCGCGAATTGCTGTACACCATCCGTACAATTTAAACGCTCTATTTATATTAACTCCCATTGCATAAGCAGCATTCGACCAAACAAATCTTTCATCAACTGCTCCTGCAGTATCTTCTGTAAAAGAGAATTCTTCAACAGGATTATCTTTCTCATTATATGGCAGTCTTGCCAAAGTACGCGGCATAACAAAGCCTATATACTTTGCATCTTCTGTTTTTCTGAAGCCTATCCAAGCTGCATATTCAGGACTCGAGAAAATCTTTGCCAAATCTCTTGGATTGGCTAATTCCTGCCATGAGTCAATGTTAAAAAGAATTGGGCTTATAGATGTTATAAATGGAGTATGGGATGCGGCCGCAATCTGTGAAACTCCGCTTAAAATTGCCAAGTCAGGAGCACTATGATCAAAGTAATAATCTCCGATAATGCATCCGATGGGCTCGCCACCAGCAGTACCATATTCTTCTTCATAAAACTTTTTAAACAAAGGACTTTGATCCCATGCAGTTCCTTTAAAAGCTTTTATGGTTTTTCCAAGCTCATTTTTACTGATATTAAAAATTTTAAGCTTTAAACTCTGATCAGTTTCTGTATTACTAACCAGATAATCGAGCCCTCTCCATGTGGACTCTACCTTCTTAAACTCTTCGTTGTGAAGAACATGATTTATTTGTTCTGTTAGCTTTTTATCAATCGCAGAAACCATATTTTGTATGGTTTCGACTATTTTGCCGCTAATAAGAGTCGTATTTGCAAGCGCCTGTTGAGCCAATGTATTTACCGCCTTAGTTATAGCTTCCTTTGTTTGATCACTTTTAGGCTTGAAAGCCTTTGTTAGCAGTGAATCAAGTTCACCAGCTTGAATACGCTGTTCAGCAGCAGCTCCGGGTTGTGCTTGTAATGGTTTTTCTTCAGCCATATTTAGTCCTCCTTATTTAGCTTCTTCTTTGGGTTTTTCCTGAACTGTAAGAGTTTTGAGAAGCTCAGGATCGTTTACTACTTTTGCCATAAGCTCTTCCGCATCATCTTTTCCATCCATATATGTAAGCAGATGAGATAATTCTTCTCTCGCGCTCAATAGTTTGTTTAATGCGTCAATTTTTCTGGCTATAGCAGCAGGTGAAAAATCATCCATGCTTTCAAATGTAAGATCCACACTCAATTCGCCTTCTCCAGTCAAAGTATTTGGCACCCTGAAAGTAGCTCTTGGTTTTATTGCTGCCATACGATCTTCAAAATTGTCACAATCTATGTCGAGAATCTTACGCTCTACAACTTTCGGCAAAGGTTTTTCAGGATTTCCCGACAAATCAGCCATTACTGCCATTACAAATGGAAGTTCCTTCTTTTTCACAGCTCCATAGGTCTCTATGTCGTACTCAATTTGTACTCTTGGAGCTCTGTTCCTCCCAATAAATTTTTGACCACTATCTACCATTTTTGCCTCCTGTGTTAGAATTTAAACTTAATTCATTTTTATTTTCATTATGTCATAGTAGTTGCAATACGTCAATAACAAAAAATCAAAAATTTAACAGTTCTTATTATTTTTTTGTTCATAATAGGTTCAGTATAGTCGATATTTATTTCCTTGCAAGTTTTACAGAAAGATGTTTCACGAAAAGGTATTTTTTGCCTTAAATAAATTTCTAATCAATGACAAGAATGACAGTTAGTTGATTGTCCCAAAACTAGTTTTTCATAGATTTCTTCGATTGTTGTAAATAATTCAGTTGGAGAATATTTTTTCAGGGTTTCAAATGTTGTATATCCCCAAGAGACTGCACCGGAATCTATTTCTGCCAGTTTTGCAGCTTCTATATCTCTGATTTCATCACCAATACAAATGGCTTCATTGGCCATAAAATGAGTTTTGATAAGAATCTTTCTGAATTTATGACTCTTTCCAAATACGTCTACACCGCACTCGTAATGGTTAAAAAGAGAAGCATTTTTTTCTCCCAGTACTTTTATTACATTTTCATACGAGTTAGTCGTTACAAGTGCTAAAGCCATCTTCTTATTTGCGAGGCGTTCCAGTAAGTTGCTGGTACCTTCAAATAGCCTCATGTTCGCTATATCTATAGCCATACTTGACCGCATATAAGTGACTATCATTGGGGCTTTCCAGAAAGGTATTTTTAGTTTCTTCATTATCGACTTGATATCGAGTGATCTTAAGTGTTCAGTCTCGTCTTTCGTACAGTGATGAAAATGGAATTTATCGGCAGCCTTATTTAGTGTTTTAATAAACCATGGAAAGCTATCTACAAGCGTACCATCAAAATCAAATATGGCTAACCTATATTTCATCAATCTTCCCCCAAATAATATCAATTCAGTGTTATTTAAAACAGCAGTTTACATTCTGGATATTTATTTGCGAAGTTAGTTTGTTTATTTATTATTACAAGCAATATTTTTTATCAATTTTTTCTTTAAAATAAAATGCCGAAAATGTTAATAGGTAGGTTATTCACTAGATTTTTTCCTCTATTGTACTTATCTTTATAGATAAAATAATTTAAGATAAAGAATGTTTTTACATTATCTTCCATTCGCAACTATGATTTTTGATTCGTGGGGAATACTGATATTTTTTATCGCGATAGCTGATATTGCGACAGTAATTCATATATTGGAAAACAAGCATGAAGAACCTACTAGTGCCATATTGTGGATATTTATAATCGCTAATTTTCATATTGTCGGAATTTTCTTTTATCTGCTATTGGGAATTAACCGTATAAAAACTACAGGGCTTAAAATAAGCAAAGCAAATAAATCTATGAAAAACGCACGAGAGAATAAAAATTGTTCTTTCTTACCTTACCTGAATTTAGTAAGCATATTTCATAGCAAAACAGATAAAGAATACATGAAGATATTAGATAGGCTATTGCCGGAAACGTATCCTACTGAAGGGAATAAAGTAGATCTTCTCGAAGACGGGACGCACGCATATCCGCAAATGATAGCAGCCATAGAAAATGCGAAAAAACATATTCATCTGCAGTCTTTTATAATAGTTGACGATGAATTGGGGAATAAGATATTTGAAGCACTGGAACGTAAAGCAAAGAATGAAAATGTAAAAGTAAAAGTTCTGTTTGATAGATTGGGAAGTTCTAAAGCATACTCTTCTCATTTTTTCAGAAAATGGACTAAAAATAATCCTAACTTCGAAATAATGGCTTTTTCAAAATTCAGCCTGCTAGTGCCATATAGAATACAATTGAGAAATCACAGAAAAATTCTTATCTGCGATGGAGAGGTAGCATTTGTAGGTGGAATAAACATAAGTGCTGAAAATGATGCAAACTTAAAACCAAAGTATATCCATGATCTTCATTGCAAAATCACAGGACCTTGTGTAGGAGAATTTCAATTTTCATTTTTACAAGATTGGAGTTTTACTACAAAAACAGATCCCGAAATTTTATTATCAGAACCTGATTATTTTGCAAGCCCTGACAGAGAAGGAAATGCAATAGTAAGAATAGTTCCTTCTGGTCCTGGACAATCCTACGAAGCTACAAAGAAATTATTTATGACTATAGCGGCAACCGCAAAAAAATCTTTATGGATAATCACGCCATATTTCGTTCCTGACAACTCCTTTCTCGATGCCTTACGTATTGCTGCTGCAAGAAACGTCGATGTCAGAATACTAATACCGGAAAATAATAACCACTGGTATGTAAGATACGCTTCCAAGAGTCTTTACAATAGACTTCTACGGTCAAACATAAGAATATTTGAGAAAAGAGGATTATTTTCTCACGTAAAGGCTGTTCTGATTGATGGACAATGGGCTATGATGGGTTCAAGCAATTGTGATCTGAGAAGTTTTAGACTGAATTATGAAGTAGACTTTATTGCCGAAGGAGAAAATTTTATAAACAGGCTTCATTTACAGTTTTCATCTGAATTTGAAGAATCTCAGGAAATAACTTTACACGATAGGGAGAAAAGAACTAAAATAGAAGAAATACTGGAAAATTTCTGCTCCTTGTTTATTCCAATACTTTAGGAAGTATTGATTCAGTTATGATTACTCATCCATTTTCTATCAGCCAATTGACAAAAAAATTAATGGTTATGATTTTTCCGACAGATTCTCGCAGTGCCCATCATTCCCTGAAAGTGGGAATCCCGTTATATTTTGATGGGCGTAGCGGCGTACCGTCAGGACGTACCAATTGAACAGTGGTAAATATCAGAAGGTTTGTTTTTTCAGCATTTTCTATTTCTGATTGGAACAATCTTCCAACAAGTGGTATATCTCCAAGTATTGGTATTGAATCATTAATTTTTGTAGTTTTATCCTGGAAGACTCCACCCATTACTACTGTTTCGCCGTCGAATATTCTTACATTAGTTTGAACTGTTCTAGCCGTAATTACGGGCATTACTACACCCTTATAAAGATCAAGGGGGTCTAGTGATGGATTTTGTTTAGGTGGAGAATAATCCAGCCACTCCTTAAAATCTTGTACTACTGGTTCAAGGCTTAAGTCAACGGTATAATTATCTGTACTCACAATTGGAAGTACGGTTAGCATTATTCCTATAGGAGTAGGATTGTTTACGTCTATTTTAGGATTTGCTCCAATAACAGCTATAGACGGAGTCGTTGTACCTCCTGATAGAGTAGTTTGGGTTCCCGCGTTCCACCCGGTCGGGTATATTTTATCTGTCACTAGCCTTATGATAGCTTTATGCCCGCTTAAGGTAGTTACTTTTGGAGCAGATAGAATTTCTGTCCGTTGATTTCGTTCGAGCGCATGCATTGTCGCATCCAGTTCAAATCCGCCATAAGTATAAGCAAATCCAAATTCCCTGTCTGGTGTTGTTGCTGGAAGCCCTGTCTTTTCAGTAAGATCAGATGCAAATCTGTTTATTGGGTCATTTTTATCCCAATGTACATTGGGGCCGCCTGTTTTTTTTGTTTCCCACTCAAATCCCAGCTCATCAAAATCCGTCTGCCCCATTTCTACAAACTTTGCGGCTATAGATACCTGAGGAAGTCTTTTTTCCATCTCATCAAGTATTTTTTTTATTTTTTGGATTTCATATTGGCGATTTCTTATAATTAATCTGCTAATTTTAGGATCATAGACAGCCGTTGCTCCTTCTCCAAAACTAATACCTCTTTCTGTAAAATAGTTCTTCAAATCTGTAGTTTCATTTTTTGCCTGATCAAAGACTTCTTTTTCTACTGGTATTACTTGAGTATCAAAGTCATCGAACTGGACATTTGGAGAGAATATTTCTACAGCATACTTGCTGATCTTATATCTAAGCCCCGCTGATTTGCAGATATAATCAATAGCTTTACCAAGAGGGACATTATCAAGAACTATGGTTACCAGATATTGATTTACAGGATTTGTTTTTTCTTTCTGTTGTTGCGCTTGTTTTTGTGCACCCTCAAGCTCTTGCTTATTTTCTTGTGATTGGGGTGACTGTTCTTGCGGTTCTATTTTCAGGAAAAAATTAATTCCCTTCCCTGAGGGATCAACTTTTTGACTTTCTGTTTTCAAAAAAAGCATAGCTGTATCTATGGGAACTTCTTCAAAATTGACATTCCTTATGATAATTTTTTCAAGTTTTTCTTTTATATCGGAAAGTTCATCTTCGGATTTTTTTATCGGCTGACTTTCCATTAAATCGACTCGATCTCCGCTTAAAGTTTTCGGGATAATTGGCGACAACTTTTCCCATTCAATTTCTGCCTTTCGTTCTGTTGAAGTTACTTTTGTCCTATAATCTCCAGCCTTGAGTATTATTCCATTTATTTGCCTGATATATTCTATAGCATTTATATTATACGGATCTACCAAGAGCAGTTCCTGGAACTTATCTTTTGCCTGGTTATAAAGTTTTTTGTTAAATAAAGTTTTTCCCTGTTCATAGAGAACATCTACTTTATATAATTTATCTTCGTAAAGTGGATTAATTTTTTCATCTGATATAGACTCTCTATATTGACTGTTATTTTTTATGTCAGAATACCTTAGTATCAGTTTATTGGCAATGTCTTTACACGCGGGATTCATTTCTTTAGCCTGATCGCAAAGTTGTATTGCTTCATCTGTTTTGCCCGTAACGGCTTTTTCTTGTGCTTTCTGAAGCAGCTCTTGTGCCCATGCGGTATAGACATTAGCAAGGGCATCTTTTATGTACGAGATTTTTCTCTGAGAATCAGGCGCTCCAGAGTTAACGTTGGAAAGGATTGAAATAGCTTTTAAATATTTTTCTTTTGATTGCTGGTACTTCTTATTCAAATAACAATCTGACGCTTCTTTTATCAATTTGTCAATATCAAAAGAATTGCTCTCGCTTATGACAGTTTGCTGTTTTGCATAGTCTGATATGGTAAGATTTTTAGCCCCGGTATTATTTTGAGCTATGGAGCAGTTCAAAACATTTAACATTAAATATAAAAAAAAGATTGTTTTTAAAACTGTTTTATTCATAAACATTATCTCTTGAAATCAAATAACCCATTTGTTTGTTTTCTTAGAGGTGTCCCGCTTGGCGTTACAAGTCTTGCCGTGACGAATATCAGAAGGTTTGTTCGCTCGGTTTTTTCATATTGAGATTTGAATAGCCTGCCTGCCAGCGGAATACTACCAAGAATTGGCATTTCATCATTAACATAGATGCCTTTTTCTTTTATAGTGCCTCCAAGCACTACAGTTTCTCCGTCGTAGACTTTAACTCTTGTATCCACATCTCTGTGAGAGATTTCAGCCATTTTTGCCGGAACGTGCGTTTGTTGCGAGTTCCCGGCAGTATCCGTTGTGGTTATAGTATATGGATAACTTGACCATCCGGCAAAATCTATTACCTGCGGTCTTATATCCAGAAGAATAGTATGATTATTTGGACTTACCGTAGGAGTTACTTCTAATATTATCCCCATGTCTGTAGGATCTCCAAAAGTTGGAGTGCTGGTATTAATTTGCATTACATTGCCTGTTGAATTTATAGTCGGGATACTCCAAGTTTGGGGATAGTAAGCTTCCGTTATCATTTTGATTATTGCTTTAGACCCGCTCTTTGTTGTAACTTTTGGAGAAGAAAGTATTTCTGCTGTTCGACTCTGGTCAAGCGCGTACAGCCAGAAATTTATAGTAGTGCCACCTGCACTATAATTAAGGTTATTTATAAGAGCTCCTGGTTCACTGCCACTGTCGTCCTTATATGGTCGCACTATTGGGTCATTACCGTAAATGGGAGTAGCAGATTGAGTCGTTTGGAGAAACGGATTAATTTGACCTTTATTACCTGTAGCATAAAGTCGCCATTTAAAAGATAATTCTTCTAGTTCGTCCTCACTTATTTCGACAAATTTTGTCTCAATGAGAACTAATGGAATTTGTATGTCAATTTCTTTAATAAGGGAACTGATAATTGCTTGATTTTCAGTGGTGTTAGTAACAATCAGCACGCTTGTTTTGCTATCCCATGCTATAGAAGAGCCTTGAGGGAATGGAACTCCTCTTTGTTTAAAATAGTCAATCAATTGAGTCGAAGTCACATTTTGTTGGGGAAGAGCAGTGCCTTTCGCAAAATTCTTGGAGTCGTAGAAACTTGATTTTCCTGCTGTAGGCAGATCTGTTTTTATTGGCTCTAAATTTGTTACTATTGAATTTATTAAACCGGAATTGGTCTGGTAAAAGCGGGTTTCCATTTGTTCTATAGAACTATCACCTATAATGACAGCCTGGTCTTCAATGCGGTATTTTAAACCGGCAGCAAGGCAAATGTATTTTATGGCTTCTCCTATTGGAATGTTATCGAACTGTATAGTAACGAGTTTTGGCTCTTTCTGTGTGCTGCTGAGTTTTAGAATAATATTTATCCCACTATGATCATCACTTGTATCAAGAATTTTACTTTCTTTATTTAAATAAGTAAGGACTGAAGAAACTGAAGCTTTGTCGAAATCTATTTTACTCAGAATGATGTTTTCAAGTTTTTCTTTGATCTTTGAAATTTTCTCACTTTGCGCTTCTTTTACTACCAGAGTATCTTTCTCTGTTATTTCAGGTGAGACAGGCTGATTATTTAGCCATTGCGCTTGTGCTATTGCTTCGATATCTTTTTCTTGAGTTCTAGCTTTTGCTACGTCCAAGAGATTAGTATAAAGCGTATTGAGCATATTCATAGCTTTATAGTTATAAGGATCAAGCAAAAGCGCCTCTTCAAGACAATCTTTTGCCTTTTCATACTCTCTCTGCTTAATATACACTTGAGCTTTATTAATGGCTTCCTCTAGGTCTTTTATTCTGTATTTATATTCAGGAAGAGCAGTATTAATAGATGTGGCTGTCCCGAAGTTTTTATTATTTATGGCAGCAGATGCTTCGGTCATGATTCTGCTCTGTCTGACATTTGCAACGGAACTATTTATTTTTATCTTTTTTATAACATCCATAGACTGTTTTGAAAGAGCAATAGATTTATCCCATTCTTTATTTAAGTATGCACTGGTGGCCTGGTCTTCGAGATAATCTGCCCAATTTTTATAGAACATTGCTTTTTCGCTTTGAAGCAGGTCAAGTTTTAGCGACACATATTTTGTATTACCAAGCGAAGAGTAAATTTGGAATATTTTTTCAAACAGTTTTTCTGCATCCTGGAATTTCCCTACTTTAACTAAGGGTTGTATATTGTGGTTTATTGTATCGGCTTGTCTTTCTGCATCCGATCTCTGTTTTTCTGTTAAGTCATAGATTTTTGCTGAAGAAGGTTCCTGTCCATAAAGATATAGTGGTATCATAAGATAACTCAAGAAAAGTATTTTTGAAAAACTCTGTACTTTGAACATGTTTTTTATCATAATTCCTGACTTCTTATTGTAACGATTCTTTTTTTTCTGTTTTATTATTATTCGTTTCTGATGGCTTTACGTAATCTGTTGTTTTTTTTACTATATATGATTTCCCATTGCTTGTGAATACCAATGACTCCTCTTCGTTAGGATCACTTTTATATTCTATTTTTGACAGTCTATAAGTCTCAAAACCTGTGATGTTATTCCCGATAGTAATAGTGTCGTTAAGCCTTAATTTATAAGTTTCTCCTGTATATAGGTCCTTCACAGCTGCGACGTTATCTTGTTCATATATAGGTTTGTTTATTGTTGCTTGGATATTTTCATTTTTAGGCCCTTTTAAAATTGCTGTAGAATCATCATATTCAACCATAGCGTTAAGATTTGGGTCTAGCTTCTCACGAGTTTTACTAATTATGTCAACAATTTTGTATTCTATGCCATTTAAATCAAGGGTAGAACCAATATTAAGAAATAGAGTCTTGCGGCCATCCTTGCCTTCTATATTGAATTGAATGTTCCATTCTTTTTTGTTTTCGCCTTTTCTTATTATTTTTTTTAGAATGATCGGTATTGTTGATTTACCTATATTTAATAAAACAACTCTTTTTATTAGAGGGGGGTGTTTTTGGGGATTATTAACAAGAGATTCTCCGCCATATTCATATTCCTGAAGGATAGTAAAGGAATCTTTATCTGCATCATGTGTCGCATCTAAAGCATTGGTAGGATTCATTCCCAACCGTTTTTCTACTATATCCGGGATACCATCTTCATCTGTGTCTATGGTTTTTTCGAGAGTATTTGTATCAGGAACAGAGATTTTTTCTTTTGTTATAGGGCAGTATCCTATTTTACAATAATCATAAGGAATAAGTCTTCCTTCTGCTTTAAGAGCCGGACTTCTTATTATCTTAAAAGGCTTCATTAAATCAGTAAAAACATATATATAGAATTCATCGCTTTTATTGAGATTTCTTTTTATAGACGGTACCCATAACTGACTGTTTGCCAAAACGGTATTGAAATTATAGTAAGATTGAGGAATTTGACTATATTTTGCTTTATTGATAATTATTGTAACACCTGTGTTTCTTTCTTCTTCGTACCTATAGAACAGATTAATGAGCCATATTAAAACCAGCAAGAATATGACGAGTACTATTGCTAGAACTATTTTCTCATAATTTTTGTATAAAAAAGATAAGTGCATACAGGCAAGTTTATTCAAGTTTTTTCTTAAACATTATATAATTAACTGTAATTGAAGCCTTGATCATATCTGAAGTGCCCAATAATATTTTAATTTGCTGTAATTGTTTTGGGTTTTTTGATGGAATATAAGGTGACAGGGTGGTTAAACTATTATCTGCCGACAAAATAAGAGACTTTACCACATATATCCTATTATCTTTATATGCTTCTTGAAGGCTATTTAGAAAAGTTCTCAAAGATTCTTGTGAAGCTACAACATTTATTTGATAGGAGAAAATCAGAAAGTTGCTGTCTTCTGTTCCTTTAAGTCCGTTTATTTTGTTATAGGATATAACAGAGTCTATTTTAGCTTTGGCTAATCTTTTGTAAAAATCTTCAAGGAATCTGCAGTAGTTTATAATGTATGGAATTTGCTCATCTGTGGGAACTGTTGTGATTTCACTAAAAAATATCAGCTGGTTCCCGATTATTGTTACATTGTTTGCAGCAAGAAGCTTATTAATTTCGTCTTGGACAGTAACTACCATAGTTTTGACTTTTACTCTGGAAAAGTATAGAGGAACACCTAATGCGTTTAAAATATAGTCGTCTATTATTTTAATACTCAATGGTTCCAATGTTTGTTTTTGCATTTCTGTCATAAAAACATTTTTTGCACTTTGAAAGGTTTTTGCATCGTATTTTTGTGATTCTATGAATCCATTAAGAAGCTCTTTTAATGATATCTGTTCTTTTTGTTTTCTCTTATTTTCTATATAGGTTTTCCATTTTTTTAAAAAGTATATTTCGAAATCTGTATCATTTCCGACTGTTAAATTTTCTAATTGCTTGTTTATTTTATTTATTATTTTTTTATTTGCCGGAATGTTTTCCTTTTCCAATGTTACAAGCTTATCTTTTAGCGCCTGAGTATCATGCTGTTTAAACTGTTGTATAAAAGCAGACAAAGGTTTTGCATAAATATTGCCAAAAACATTCTCAAGCTGGAATATTTTCGCCTGTACTATGTCTATATCGTCTTTAATCATTTCGATATTTCTTCCAGAAGGATAAGGTTTATATGCATTCAATCGTTCAATTTTCTCTTTAAATTCATCTATACGCATATTAGCTTCTGCCATTTCAGAATCTACTCCAATTATGAGATATAGCATTCCTAGAAAAATACAAAGGGTAGCACAGGTAAGTATAAAGAGATTCAAATTTTGTTTAATAAAATTTTTCACTGTCGTCCCATAAATTGAAGGAATGGGTAAAATACTAATTTCGATACACTCATAATATCACCTATTTTCAAAGGGTGAAATCTGCAAATATTATTTTTCTTCATTTATTTTAGGATTATGCTATCCCATATCTTTTCCATTGTAATCCTGGTAGG
>Ga0233425_10003832_pt1 | contig 26406 bp, 26 predicted proteins | sample Watercolumn_Towu_2_FD_181712 | JGI IMG/M metagenome (GOLD analysis project Ga0233425, IMG submission 181712) | Freshwater microbial communities from Lake Towuti, South Sulawesi, Indonesia - Watercolumn_Towuti2014_140_MG | ecosystem: Environmental > Aquatic > Freshwater > Lake | place...
TTGAAAGGCGCCGCTGAGCTGCGCGTAATAGAGATCCCTCTTCGTGCCGGCGTAGGCATAGGCGCGCGGTCCCAGGAATGCGCCGTCGCGGCCGAATTCGAGTTTCGCCCTTCCTTCGAACTCCAATTCGCGAGAGGGCTTGCGCGTGACGAGATTGATCTGGCCGCCCATGCCGCCCGGCCCGTCGAGCACCGAGACATAGCCCTTGGCGATTTGGATTTCGGCGATATCGGCGGTGAGAAAACGCGCGAAGTCGAGCCGGTTGTCGGCCGGCAGATAGACGCGCACGCCGTCGATGGTGAGCGGCACCTGCCAGCGGTCGAAGCCGCGCACATAGATGTTTTGCTCGTTGCGCGTGCCGCCGACAAGTTGGCTGTTCACGCCCGGCGCGAGATTGACCGCGGAGTCCAGCGTATCGCGAGAGAAAGTCTCCATCTGCCGGTTGGTGATGGTGTAGCCGCCGAAGTCGTCGGTGTGCTGCTTTGGCGTCGGGCCGTTGTCGGCGGTCGCTATATTGTCGCCGGCGCCAGCGCCCGCCTGCGAGCCCGGGCCAGTCCCCGTTCCGGTTCCCGATCCCTGACCCGGCGCGCCGGGTCTCGTCGGGATGGCGAGCCTTCCCTGGCCCACCTTGATCTCGCCGAGTTCGAACGCCTTGGGCGCGCGAATTTCGATCGGCGGCAAGGTCGTTTGCGCGCTCACGGGCGCCGAAAGCGTTAACAGAACGCCGCTTGAGATCGCCGTCGTCGTCAGCAGTCTGGTCATCATTGCCCCCATGGACTTTAGAGAGAGTTGAGGAAAGCGAGCAGCGCCTGGCGCTGAGGTTTGGGAAGACGGCGGAACGCCTCGGCGGCGGATTGCGCTTCGCCGCCGTGCCAAAGGATCGCCTCGGCGGGCGTGCGCGCCCTGCCGTCATGCAGAAAATTGGCGCCGTCGCCGCCCTTGCCTGCGAGACCCAGGCCCCAGAGCGGCGGCGTTCGCCAGTCGCGCGGGCCCGCTTCGAAATCCTCGCGGCCATCGGCGAGCCCCTCGCCCATGTCATGCAGCAGAAGATCGGCGTAGGGATGGATCGCCACGCCATTGAGCGCCGGCTGCAACGAAAACGCCGCGACATGCAGCGTCTCGCGATGGCAGCTCGAACAGCCGATGGCGCGAAACAGGCTTGCGCCCTCGATGAATCGCGGATCATCGAGATTGCGCGGCGCCGGAGGCGCGAGCCCGCGGATATAGGTCGCGACCGCGTCGAGCTGAGCGTCGGCCAATTCGGGCTTCGATGCGCCGCCGAGACACGCGCTTTGAGTCGGCGCGCAGCTCTCGACAGGAAAGAGCGACGAGGTTATGCCGATGTCTTCGATGAAAGCGTTGGCGATCTGCTGCTTCAGATTAGGCTGATTGGCTTTGAGTCCGAAGCGCCCCAGAACTTTCCGGCCGGTCTCAACGTCGAAGACGAAATTCGGCCTGCCTCCGCCGGAGAGAATTTCGGCTTCGCTGACGGATTCGAGCAGGCCCAGGCCGAAGAGCGGCGGCGCATTGCGCAATGAGGTCTTCGTGTCGGGCCCGAGCGGACCGTAAGCGAGATGACGGAAGGAAAGCGTCGGCCGACGAAGCGCGATTTTTTCGCCGTCCGAAAACGCCACATCGAATTCGGCGTAGTCGACGACCGCTTGGCCTTCGCCAGCGACGCCAGGAACGCCTTCGGGATTAAGCTGAGCGCCGTAATCGGGATGGACGCGCGGTCCGCCATGCGCATCCACTCCTTCGACGCTCAGCCTCGCCGCCATTGTGCGCGCCACGCCATTCTCGCTATCTGGCGCGGCGCCGCGTCCGTTCTTGACGTGGCAGGCGATGCAGGAAAGCCGATTGTAGAGCGGACCGAGACCGACAAAGTCGGGGTGGTCCTGCGAAGGCCCGATGATCCAGGCCTGACGGAATATGCCGCTCCCCTTGCGGAAGCTCGCGGCTTGAGCGGCGTCCAGTCCTTCAATCGGCTGGGTGAAGGCCTCGCTCTCCGGACCGTTCGCCTCGTAGCGCGCGGCGCCGGCGAGCGCCAAGGCGCAGAGCAGGACGCCGAAGCGCTTCATGGCGCAGGCTCCAGACTGGCGACGAGATTGCGCGCCTGTCGCCGCGCCGACGCGATCTGATCGCGCCATTGCGCGATCTGTTCCGGATCGACGGCGTCGCGCCGCGCGAAGCGATCGAGGAAAACGATCACGCGTGAATCGGTTTCCGTAACGGGAATGAAGCCGGCGATTTTTTTCGCCTCGCCAATGACCGCCATGGCTTTGGCGTCGCCGGCGAATTTTTTCTCGGCGTCGTGAATCTTGCGCCACAAATCGGCGCTCTCGGCGTGGCCTTCGACAATCGCAAGATCGAATAGAAGCGCGATGAGCGAAGGCCGTCGGCGGCCGACCTCTGAATCATAGTCGAGGAGCGTCGACGCCGGCAGCGTGAAGGGATTAATCAATCCCTCGGGGGCGTTCTGATAGGCGTCGGGTCGCGCCGGATGCCGGCGGCTGTCGCGCTCCATCAACAAGAGCTGACCGTCTCTCGACAGCAGGAAGTCGATGAAGTCTTTCGCGCCGGCGACATGCTTGGAGCCGGCGGTCATCGCGACATGTGCCGGCAGGAAGGCGGTGCGCTCGGGATAGATCATCTCGACCGGCGCGCCATTGGCCCTGGCGATTTCGGCGATGAAATCGATCGTCAGGGCGAGGGCCGCTTTGCCTTCGCGCACCGACGCCGTCGGCGCGAATCCGGAGTCGAGCAGCGTCGCCTCGCCCGCCATCTCGCCGAGCAGACGCCAGCCTTCCGTCCAACCTTCGCTTTGCAGAAAAATATCGTAGAGCGCAGGCGAAAAGCCGACCTTGCCGGCAACCGGCATGGCCATCCGCCGCGCATATTCAGGTCGAGAGAGATCGCGCCAGCGTCGCGGCGCCGAAAGTCCGGCGGCCGCAAGCGCGCCGGGATTGGCGACGATCCCATAGCCGGCGACGTCATAGGCCTCGTAAAGTCCGGCGGGGTCGGACAATTGCTGCGCGCCAAGCCGTCCCGGGAGCGCCGCGCGATCGACCGATATCTGGCGAAAGGCGCCACGGTCGCGAAGCAGCACGAAATTCGCAGGCGACGGCGCCCAATAGATATCGGCGCCGCCCTGCTCCGGCTTGGTCAGTTCGGCGAGCGCGTCGCGCGACTGCTTCCAGACGAATTGGACGTGAATTTGCGGGCGCCTGCGCTCGAATTCACGCTCATAGCGCGTCGTCAGTTCTTCTGGAAAGCTGGTGACGACGACGATCGTCTGCTGGTCCGCCGGCGTCGCCGGAACGGCGCCGCAAACGCTGAGAAAACAGGAGAGTGCAGCGGCGGCGAAGAGGCGACCCATCGATCGCCGAGTCGTTGTGTATTTGTAGTACATAACTGTCGACTACGAATGAGCGGTATAAAAGTCAATATCCGAACTTTGTGCAGCGATTGATGCGTATATAGTCTGATGCCCCATAGATGCAGCGCATAACGATATGTTTCCATGCAATATTACGCATGTGACAAAATTACAACATAAGATCAAAATGATGCGCAAGACCGTGCGCCGCCGTCGGCGCGCGTTGGGGTGACCTTCCTAGATTTTGTTGATTTTAATACAAAGCAATAGTCGAATTCATACAATATGATCAGTCTAGCGGGTTCGCTTCTATACAATGCTCACGGACTCTCCTCGTCAAAACCAATCGTGAGGACGCCGGCCGCGCCCGACATGCGAGGTTGCTTCCGACCGCTCGACCCTGTATCCGGGCGACTAAGCGAGGCGCTGACATGGCGGAAAGCAAGATCGATGCTTCACTGGCGCTGCGCAGCGAAGGCCGCCTGCTTGTCGGCCGGGATCGCGTCAAGCTGCTGGAGGCGGTCGCGGCGCACGGCAGCATCACCAAGGCCGCCAAGGCCGCCGGCTTCAGCTACAAGGCGGCATGGGACGCGGTGAACGCCATCAACAATCTTCTGCCGACGCCGGCCTTTCTGACCAAGGCGGGCGGACGCAGCGGCGGCGGCGCCGAAGTGACCGAAGAAGGGCTTCGGCTGATCGCCACCTTCCATCGCCTCGAAGAAAAGCTGGCGCGCATCTCGGAGACGATCGCCGAGGAGGGTCTCGCCGGCGCGGAGGATTTCCTGCTCTGGACCGCCGGCATGACGATTTCGGCGCGCAATGTTTTTCGAGCGGAAGTGACCGAGGTGAAGAGGTGGCCGGTCGACGTCGAAGTGATGCTGCGCGTCTCCGAAAAGGATACGATCCTCGCGATCGTCACCAATGAATCGGCGGAGCAATTGCATCTTTCGCCAGGGCGCAAGGCGCTGGCGCTGATCAAGTCGTCCTTCGTCAATCTGGCGCCAGCGACCGAAGCGGCGCCGCAGCAGCGCAACTGTTTTCGCGGCGTGGTCACACAACGGGTCGACGCCGAACGCAATAGCGAAATCCTGCTCAATATCGGTTTCGGAAAGACGATGACCGCGGTGACCCCGCGCCGCCTTGTTGAAGACATGGGATTGAAGGAAGGGGACGCCGCTTTGGCGACCTTCGATCCGTCCGACGTCATTTTGGCGGTTGAATAGCGCGTTCCGGGAAATTCGATCATTGCAGCGCAACTGGATAGGAGTTCGATTCCGCAATAATGTTTCCGGTCGTTTCGGCGGAAGCCGCGTCTCAAAGGAGCAAAGCATGAAGCGAATTTATTTCATCGCCGCGGCCGGCTTGTCTTTTTGTGCGACGAGCGCCTTTGCTGAAACGAAGAAGCCGATGCCCAAATGGACGTGCGAGGAATTCCTGGCGGTCGACGCGCAATTCCAGCCGAAGGTGATCTATTGGTCCTCCGCTCAGAGCAAGGCGGGCAAGCCGGCCGGATCGACCGTCGACATCGAAGGCGCCGAAAAAGTCGTTCCGATGGTTATCGACGATTGCAGGAAGGCGCCGCAAGAGTCGTTCTGGAACAAGCTCAAAGACGCTTGGAAAAAGGTCGAAACCGAAGCAAAATCGCTTGGCAAGAAGCTGTGAGGCTTACGCCCCGGACTGGCATGGAAGGCTGAACGATGCTTGAACTGATCGCCGTCATCCTCATCGTCATGTGGCTCTTCGGACTCGTCTCCTCCTATACGATGGGCGGCTTCATCCATATTCTGCTCGTCATCGCGATCATCGTCATCCTTCTCCGCATCATCCGGGGCCGCAGCATCCTTTGATGCGTCGATCCATGCGGAATGCCCGGCGCCGGCAGCGTAACGTGCAGAATATACGACCAAAAACGCGCTCCACAGGCTCCGCTGCAGGTTCGGCGGCTTGATCCATGCCGCGCGATCCATTATTCGCACCCTCAAGTGAGGCGGCGCGCAAATTTTGAAAGTTCGCGAACGTTTGATGTTCGCGGGGGTTGGAGATAGTTTCGGTCGAGGCGGCTTGGGAGTCTCGTCTATATGTCGCATGAGGACTTTTCGAGAGATCGTTCGGCGCCGATGGGCTCCGATCGATCGTTCGGATTCGTGATCGCCGCGGCGATTGCAATCATCAGCCTACTGCCGATTTGGCGCGGGGAGGCGCCGAGTTTCTGGGGGCTCGCGGCGGCGCTCGGCTTCGCCGCGGCGGCGTTCCTCGCCCCGACGAGACTGCGGCCGCTCAACCGGCTGTGGTTCAAGCTTGGCTTGGCGCTGCACAAGATCACCAACCCGATCATCATGGGGCTTCTGTTCTTTGGCGTGATCCTGCCGATCGCCATGCTGTTCCGGGCGCTTCGCGCCGATCCGCTCAAGCTTTCGTTCGATAAGAACGCGAGTTCCTACTGGAACAAGCGCAATACCGACGAGGCGAGCGACATGAGCAAGCAGTTCTGAGGAGACAAAGATGAGTTTTCTGCTCGAGCTTTGGGATTATCTGAAAACCCGCAAGAAATACTGGATGGCGCCGGTGCTGGTGATCATGCTGCTGATCGGCGCGCTGATCGTTCTGCAAGGCACCGCGGTCGCTCCGTTCATCTATACGCTGTTCTAATTCGCGATGCGGATACTCGGCATCTCCGCCTTCTACCACGACAGCGCCGCCGCCGTGGTGGAGGATGGCGACATCGTCGCCGCCGCTCAGGAAGAACGGTTCTCGCGCAAGAAGCACGATTCCCGCTTTCCGCGTCACGCGATCGATTATTGTCTTCAGGCGGCGCGCGCGACGCCTGGCGACATAGATTTCGTCGCCTTCTACGATAAGCCGTTCGTCAAATTCGAACGGCTGCTCGAAACCTACGTCGCCTTCGCGCCGCGCGGATTCCAGTCTTTCAAAATGGCGCTGCCGCTTTGGCTGCGCGAAAAGCTTTTCCAGAAATCGCTGCTGCTCAAAGAGATGAAGGCCTATTCGGCGGATGTCGACTGGGCGGAAAGGCTGCTCTTCGCCGAGCATCACTTCAGTCACGCCGCCAGCGCCTTCTATCCCTCTCCCTTCAAGGATGCGATCGTTCTGACGATGGATGGGGTCGGCGAATGGGCGACGACGTCGGTCGCCTTCGGCGCCGACAATCAGCTGACGATGCAGCGCGAGCTTCGTTTCCCGCATTCGCTGGGCCTGCTCTATTCAGCCTTCACCTATTATGCCGGATTCAAAGTGAACTCCGGGGAATACAAGCTGATGGGCCTCGCCCCTTACGGCGAACCGACATACGCGGACCTGATCCTCGATCATCTCATCGACCTCAAGCAGGACGGCACCTTCAGGCTCGACCAGTCCTATTTCGACTATTGCACCGGATTGCGGATGACCAACGCCAAGTTCGATGCGCTTTTCGGCGGCCCGGCGCGCAAGCCGGAAGAATTGCTGACGCAACGCCACATGGATATCGCCGCCTCGATACAGGCGGTCACCGAGGAGATCGTCCTCAGATTGACCCGTGGCCTCGCCAAGGAGACCAGCGCCCGGAATCTATGTCTCGCCGGCGGCGTCGCGCTGAATTGCGTCGCCAACGGGAAGCTTTTGCGCGACGGAAGTTTTGACCAAATCTGGATTCAGCCGGCGGCCGGCGACGCCGGCGGCGCGCTCGGCGCGGCGCTCGCCGCCTATTACGATCACAAGAAAAATCCGCGCAGCGTCAACGGCGCCGGCGACGCGATGCGCGGCTCCTATCTCGGTCCGTCATTCTCGCAAGCCGAGATCGAGCGCCGGCTGCAGGCCGTCGGCGCCAGATTCGAGACGATGGCGGAGGGCGATCTGATCGAGGCGACGGCGAGGGATCTCGCGGCGGAGCGCGCCGTCGGCTGGTTCCAGGGGCGAATGGAATTCGGGCCGCGCGCGCTTGGCGGACGATCGATCCTCGGCGACCCGCGTTCGGCCACGATGCAGAAAACCCTCAATCTAAAAATCAAATATCGCGAGTCGTTTCGCCCCTTCGCGCCCTCGGTTTTACGGGAGGATGTCGCAGACTGGTTCGAACTCGACGGCGATTCCCCTTACATGCTGCTTGTCGCCGATGTCGCGGAGAAGCATCGTCTCGCGATGACCGCCGAGCAGCAGGCCCTGTTTGGCATCGACAAGCTGAATGTGCCGCGCAGCGCCATTCCCGCCGTGACTCACGTCGACTATTCGGCGCGAATCCAGACGGTGCATCAGGAGACCAACCCGCGCTATTATGCGCTGCTGTCGACCTTCAAGCGAATGACCGGCTGTCCGGTGCTGGTCAATACCAGCTTCAATGTGCGCGGCGAACCGATCGTCTGCACGCCAGAGGACGCCTTCGGCTGTTTCATGGGCACGGAAATGGACGCGCTGGCGATCGGCGAATGTTATCTGCGCAAGGAGAATCAGGACGAGTCGCTTAAGCACGACTATAAGGAGAGGTTCGAGCTCGACTAGAGCCGGCTGGGGACGCTTCGGCGTCGGGTCGCAACTGCCTATTTCGCCGCGCCGAGCGTTCGACGACAGAACGCCAGCATTGAGCGCGTCTCTAAAAAGTCGAATTTTCACAATAGGATGGGTGGCGTCGTCGGTTGCGGCCAGCCCTGCAAATTATTCGTCGAAACGCGACCCTCAGAGATTATCCATCATGGCTTTCAACCTCGCCTCGCCTTTCGACAATCTTTCTCCCGACGACTCGCGAGGGCCGCTTCGCGGCGGCGCTGAAACCGCGATCGCTGTTTCGGCGCCTAGATCACGCTGCGTTTAGGCGGAATCGCCTAAACGCAGGTGACGTGATCGATTCCAAAAGCTTAGAGCGCGCTCTATGCGAAAAGCCGGTTCCCACTTTTTCGCAGCGCGCTCTAAAGCGCGCATCAGCGCCGGCGGAGGATGCTTCGGTTTCGTGCTTGGCAAGACGCCTGCGAGGCGTCGAACTTTTGTTCTTTTATGGAGAGGCAAATGGATTTCGATCAGCTCAAACAGGATAGTCTTGTCCATAGTTTACGCGACGCCATGCCCCTCTCCGCCCGGCCCCGACCCGCGCTCCTCGCCTTCCTTCGCACGCGCGGCGTGATCGGACGCGGCACGCCGAAACTCGTCATCGTCGACATTTTCGACTCGGGCGCGCAGGATCCGATGTGCAGATTCATTATCGAGGGCGACAAAGGGGCGAGCTTCGTCGCGTCGCTGACGCAAATTGCGTTCAATCGCAGACATCCTCTCGTCCAAAGGCTTGCCGCGCGCCGCCGCAACGCGCCGCGCCCCCGAGCCCGCTCAAAGTGACTCGTGAAGCGCGCTGCGAAAAAGCTGAACCCGGTTGTTCGCTCAGCGGCGCTCCGACGCCTTGAATTCGGTCGCGTTCTCAGCCCGCAGGCGATTTGCCTCAAGGCAGGACGATCTAAGTCGTATCCACTTGCGCGACGCCGCCAACGAAGGTCGCCGTCAGCATCCCTGGAGTCGAATGCGCGCGACCGTGTCTACCCTGCCGATCCACGAGAATGAGTCCGCCCTGGCCGTTCACCTTGGCGACAAGATAGCGAATCGCCTCGCGCGCCGCCTCCTCAGCCTGCATGGCGCGAAACTCAACGAAGAAAGCGGCGGTCCGCGCCAGCGAGGTGCGGATGAAATCCTCGCCGACTCCCGTGCATGAGACGGCGCAACTGGCGTTGTCGGCGAATGTCCCGGCGCCGATGATCGGCGAATCGCCGACCCGACCGCTGCGTTGATTGACGACGCCGCCGGTCGACGTCGCCGCCGCGAGATCGCCGTTTCGATCGCGCGCAACGGCGCCGACGGTGCCGAGCTTTCCATCGGCGGCGCCCGAATGATCGAGCGCGATCGCGTGCGCGCGCTTGGCTTTCGCCAATTGCGCGACTCGTGCTTGCGTCTTGAAGTAGTCCTCGCCTTCGAACTTCGCATTCCGCAAGCGCCCGAAGCGTTCCGCTCCCTCGCCAACGAGCAGCACGTGGCCGCTTTCTTCCATGACCTCATAAGCAAGACGCGCCGGATTTTTTACGCCGCGCACCGCCGCGACCGCGCCCGCCTTGAGCGTGCGGCCGTCCATGACCGACGCGTCGCACAGAACTTCGCCTTCCGCGTTGAGCACCGAACCGCGAGCGGCGTTGAACAGAGGGTCGTCCTCAAGCAACGCAACGCAGTGGACCGCCACATCGACCGCCGACGACCCTGCCGTCAGAAGGCGCGCGCCCGACTCGACAATCGCGCGCAACGAGGGCGCGTAGCGTTGCGGATCGCGGATGGCGCCAGCGCCGCCGTGGATCATCAGCGAGTAGTCCATAGTGACCAACCTGCCGCCTGTCGCTATATTATCGCACGCCACGATATTCGGATGAACGCCATGCGCAACACATTGCTTGTTTCCTTGATCCTCGCCGCGCTTGCGGCGCCCGCGGCGTCGGAAACGTCGATCATCGGCCAAAGGGACGGAAAGGACATCGTCACCGTGCGCGTCGGGGAAGCGACGCGATCCAAGCAGGCTCTGCCGTTCTTTCCTGGAATCTCCAGCAAGACCGTCGGCTCAAAAGGCTTATCGTTGCTCAAAGTGGTGATTCCGCCAGGCGGAAAGGCGCAAGCTCACATCCATAAGGGTCACGAATCCGCGATCTATCTTTTGCAAGGCCGGGTCGAGACCCGCTACGGAGAACATCTCGAAAAGAGCATCGTGAACGTCGCTGGAGATTTCATCTATATTCCGCCGGACGTGCCTCATCAGCCGGTGAATCTGAGCGACAGCGAGCCGGCGATCGCGATCGTCGCCCGCACCGACGGGGACGAACAGGAGCATGTCATTCTCTACCCCGAAAAATAGCGGCGCGCCTTCCAATGCCATTTTTTGGCGTCAAGTCATGAAGCGCCTGCTTTGATCAAGTCGCCGCGCGGACGTCAAAAAGTTCAGAACAGCGCGGCGTCGTCGAACAGATGCCACAGCGATTTTTGTAACTTGCGGCTGGTGATATGCGCTCCGGCGGCGCGGCGCTCCAACACAAGCTTCTTGTCGTGAAAATCCTCCATGCCAACGCGATGTCCGACGCTGATCACCGTCGCGCCGGCGAGATCCTCATTGAGGAGTCGCAGCATCGAAACCTGACTCTCTTCGTCAAGGGCTGAGGTCGCCTCGTCCATGATGATGATCTGCGGCCTCTGCAGCAAGAGACGAACGAAGGCGGTTCGCTGTCTCTCGCCGCCCGAGAGCCGCTGGTCCCAGCGCTGTTCTTCGTCAAGATGCCTGACAAGATGGCCCAACCCGCATCGCCGCATCGCGCCTTCGATCATCTCGTCGGTGATGTCCTTGTCCAAGATCGAATACAACATGGCTTGCCGAAGCGCGCCTAGCGGAATGTATGGTTTCTGAGGCACGAAGGCCATGCGCGCATTTTTCGGCAACAGAATCCGGCCTGAGCCCCACGGCCATAGTCCGGCCAACGCGCGAACGAGCGTGCTCTTACCGGCGCCGCTCGGACCGCCGACGAGCAGCCTTTCCCCTAAAGGAATGATGACATTCGCGTCGGCGATCACAACTCGTCCGTTGCGATGGGCGACGGCGAGTTCCTGAATGTGAATCGCGTCGTCGGCGCTGTCGCCGAACTCGATGAACGCCTTCTCCTCCATGATGACGCCGACATCGAGGCTCTCCATAGCCTCGGCGAGTTCGTCGACCCGATTGGCCGAGGCCATCCATTCGGCGACGCGCACGGAATTATCGATGAACCAGTTGAAGGCCACCTGCACCAACATGAAGGCGGAGGCGAGCTGCATCACGGCGCCGAGGGTCAGCGCGCCCGAAAGATATTTCGGCGCCACCAGAACAAGCGGAATGAGGGGCGTCAGCGCGCCATTCGCGCTTTGCACGGTCGCGATCGCCCCGTTGCGCCGTATCTGTCGAATCCAGGCGGCGACGACGCGCCGATAATTTTGCAGAATGGAACTCAACTCATCGGGGTCGCCGCGAATGAGCGCGATGCTTTCCGCGTGCTCCTTTAGCCGAGTCAGTTCTGCGAGGAACTGCGCTTCAGCCTCGTTCTTTTTTGAGACGGCCGGAACCAGCGGCCGGCCGGCGAGATAAGCGACGACGCCGGCAATTGTCGCATAGGCCACCGCCGCGAAGCCAAGATAGCCGGACAAAACGGCCGCAGCCCAAACAAATTAAGCTCCAGGGCGCCGCCGACGGTCCATAAAACCCCAACAAAGGTCGACGCAGTGGCCAGCGCGGTCAAAAGGCCGACAGCGAATTCAACCAGCGGGTCGACGGCGAGTTGCACGTCCTTGGCGATCCGATATTCCGGCGAGGTCTGCTCGGCCGCGGCGATTTCGAGACGATAATAACGCTGATCCTCGAGCCACCAGCCGGCGAGCTTTTCCGTAAGCCATTCGCGCCACCGCATCTGCAATGTCATGCGCGCGACGAGCGCGCCGCTGACGGCGAAACCGCTGAAGACGACGAGCACGGGCAGCAAGGCGGTCGCCCAACCCAAAGATTCGACATTCCTGCTTTCGAGCGCGTCGAAAAACTTCCGGTTCCATTCATTGACGCTGAGCTGCGCCCCAAGCTGCAGCAAGATGCAAAGAACGACCAGCCCCGTCAGAACCCACGCTCGCCGCTTGGTTTCGCCAGTCCAATAAGCGAGTGCGAGCGCGCAGAATTCCCGGCAACGCGCTCGATCACACAGCTTGACCTGTGAAGTGAATGCGCTCCGCCCTAAAGGCTCATCGCTCACAATTGAATCGACCCTCCGCTCGCGCGCGGCGGCGCGCGCGGCAGCTTAGTCGTCGCCGCGCGCGCCATCGTGCGTTCCCGCGAAGGCTCCATATGGCGCGTTCAGGAACTCCAGACCACCGCTTCAAGACGCGCTTTGGCGGCGGAGGGGCCGCGATCCCGCTAAGCTGCGCGAGACGCCTTGCGCTCGAAGAACAGCGCCTGGCTGATCGTCGCCTTGACCGTATCCACCGTATAGGGCTTGCTGATGAGAAAGGCAGGCTCGGGTCGTTCTCCGGTCAGCAGACGCTCCGGAAACGCGGTGATGAAAATGACCGGGGCGTCAAAACTTTCGAGCATTTCATTGACGGCGTTCAGCCCTGAACTGCCGTCGACGAGGTGAATGTCGGCGAGGATCAGCCCGGGGCGCTGACGTTCGGCGAGCTCCACCGCCTCCTGATGCGTGCGCGCGACGCCGATCACGCGGTGACCGAGATCGCGCGCGATGAATTCGATGTCCTGCGCAATCAGCGACTCGTCCTCGATAATCAATACATCGGTCGCGACGCGCTCGGCGATTTCCCGGCCGGCGTCCCTCACCAGCGCCTCGACCTCTCCTTCGGTCACGCCCAGAATCGCGGCGGTGTCCGCGAGCGAGAAGCCTTCAACCGTACGCAGCAAGAAGGCCTGCCGCGAACGCGGCGTCAGCATGCTGATATTGCGCTGCGCCGCTGAAATTTCGTCGACGGGGGATGTCTCCGTGTTGAGCCGGATCGACGACCAGCACGCCATGAACAGATGGTAAAGCCCGACTTTCGGCGGCATGTTGGTCGGAAAAGCGTCCGGGTCCGACACCAGCGCCTCCAGCGTCGCGACAACATAAGCGTCGCCGCTTTTTTGCGAGCCGCAAAGCGCTCTCGCGAACCGACGCAAGTAAGGCAAATGCACCGCGATTTCACGGGAAAGATTCATAGCTTCATCCTATTGGCGGCGGAGGGGGCGGAATCATTGTCGCCCCTTATGACTAAGTCACGGCTCTGTTTGCTTGCGCTAACGGAACAATTAGTGTTCCTACGCGTTCGAACAAGGGAAGTTGTCTTATGCGACCGCGCCGAATTCGGGCGGCCGGTCTCGGGGACGCTCGGGGTCCGGAATGAGCCAACGCGAAAATCACGACAATGATGGCCCCATCCGCGACACGGAATCCGATATGCATAGCACCGCCGACGGCAGCGAGAACGAGCCGAACGGCGCCAACGCCGACGGCGTCGCGCTGGATCCAAAGATCCAAGCCCAACTCGGCCGCGTGTTTCAAGCCTATTGCGAAGATCTAATACATCAACCGATTCCAGACAAATTTACGGTGCTGCTGGCCAAGCTGGAAGCCAAACAGCGCGAAAAGAAATGACCGAAGACTCCTTTGGCGATCAGATCGTGGCGCAGATGCCCTATCTGCGCGCCTTCGCCATTTCGCTTTGCGGCTCGCATAGTCTTGCCGACGATTTGGTGCAGGATGCTTTGGTCAAGGCCTGGTCACATGCCGATTCGTTCCGGCCGAACACGAACCTGCGCGCCTGGCTCGTGACCATCCTGCGCAACACCTATTTTTCGAGTTATCGGAAGCGATCGCGGGAAGTGCAGGACAGCGACAATCTCCTCGCCCAGCAGATTCCCGTGAAGGGCGGTCAGGAGTCGGCGCTCACTCTCGCAGATGTTCAGACGGCGTTGGACAAACTGGCCCCGGAACACAAGGAAATCCTGCTGATGATCGGGATCGCCGAGCTTTCGTACGAGGAAGCCGCGGAGATTTGCGGCGTCGCCATCGGTACGGTCAAGAGCCGGTTGAACCGGGCGCGCGCCAAACTCGCCGAGCATTTGGGTCTGCTGACGTCAAGCGACATCGATACCGAACCCACCGTCTCGGACCTTGCCGCGCGGCGACAGTCCGGGGCGATTTGACCGACCCTGACTTTGCGAGGATATGCGCCCGGAAGTATCTGCTCTATTTGATATTCGCGCCTGGCGCGCTCTCCCAGAAATCGGCGGCGTCAATGACGAAAGGCTGTGACGGAAAATATTCCCAGCCGCGTCCGTGGACGGCCAAGGTCGCGGCGAGTCTGCTCCCGTCTGCGCGCGCGCTGGCCGCGACCTCGCTTTCGCTGTCCCTAACGTCGCAGGCTTACGCAGCAATTGACGAATCGCCGAATGCCGAGGTCTGGCTCGTTATCGTCGGCGCTCTGTCCGCGGCGCTGGCCGTCGCGCTAATCGCGATCTTCTGGCTGGTGACGCAGCGCCGCGCGGCGCGAAGAGCGCAACTTGAATTGGCCGAATTGACCTTCGCGGTGGAAGCGCGCAGCGCCTCGCATTGGAGCGACACTGGAGTCGTCGCGGTCGACGCAATCGCCCACCGCATTCAGGACATTGACCACCGCCTGCGCGAAAAGCGCAAGAGACTGTTGGAATTGAACGAGCTTCTGACGAAAAGCTCGACGACGGTCGACGGCGCGGGCGCCCATTCCCAACTTCGCGCGCTGCTCGACGCCGTCCCGCTCGGGATACTCATTGCGGAAGCGCCCAGCGGACGCATTATCGAGGGCAACAACCTCATCGAAGCGATCCTGCTTCGTCCCGTCCGCTATTCGAGGAATACGGAAAGCTATCGCCAATGGAACGCCATCCATCAGGACGGCCGTCCCGTCGCGAGCGAGGAATATCCGCTCGCGCGCGCGCTTGCCGGCGAAGATCGTCCGCAACTTGAATGCAAGATCGAGCGCGGCGACGGCGCCTATATCTGGATCAACATTGTCGGCGCGCCGATCCGCAACGACCTGGGCGAGATCATCGGCGCGATCGTCGCCGTCGCGGACGTCAACGACCTTAAAAATGCGGAAATTCACACCCAGATGATGAACCGCGAGTTGCATCATCGGGTGAATAATTCGCTCGCGATGATTCAGGGAATCGCCAACATCACAGCGCGCACGGCGCAGGACTTTTCAAGCTTTCAGGAAGGCTTCTCCCACCGCGTGCAATGCTTGAGCCGCATTTCCACGCTGCTCACGCAGACATCATGGGAGCGGACGCCGCTCAGAGACCTGATTCTCGTCGCATTGTCCTGCGGCAGCCACGACTTTGGCGACCGCATTTCGATATCGGGCGTAGACCTGGAATTGCGTTCAGCGGTCGCTTCGGCCCTGGGCTTGGCGCTGAACGAATTGCTCGCCAACGCCGAACAGCACGGCGCCCTGTCGGAAAGCGATGGCCGGGTGTCGATCGATTGGCGTATCGATCATGAAGGGGATCGGCCGCGACTCATATTGAATTGGACCGAGACGGGCGGGCCGATCGTCGAAAACCCGCAGAAAACCGGCGTCGGGCATTTCCTGATCACCAATGTGCTGGCGCGTCAGATGGGCGGCGACGTCGCGCTCTCCTATCGCCCGGAGGGGCTGCAGGCGGAAATATCCGCGGAAATTTGAAGCGCCGCCAGCGCGCGGCGCGCCCGCGTCAGGCGGCTTCCTGCGGCGTTACCCGCAGAGCTGTGACGCGGTTCCTGATCTTGCGCATCACCTCGAAACGGAAGCCGTGATATGTGAAGACCTGCCCGGCTTCGGGGATCGCGCCCGCCTCGTGGATCACGAGGCCGGCGATGGTGGTCGCTTCCTCATCGGGCAATTCCCAGTCCATCACGCGGTTCAAATCGCGCACCGGCACGGCGCCGTCGACCAGCACCGATCCATCGGGCTGCGGGCGCACGCCCTGAACGGCGAGATCATGTTCGTCGCGAATGTCGCCGACGATTTCCTCAAGTATGTCCTCGAGCGTGACGAGTCCCATCACCTCGCCATATTCGTCCACGACCAGGGCGAAATGGGTCTTGCGCTTCAAGAACGCTTCGAGCTGATCCTCGAGCGTCGTCGCCTCGGGCACGAACCAGGGCGCGAACATCACATCGTCGACGCTGATTTTCGAGGCGTCGCCGCCGACGGCGTTCAAAGCCCGCAACATGTCCTTCGAATGAAGGACGCCGACGAAATTATCCGGTCGCTCGCGCCAGAGCGGCAGTCGGGTGAAAGGCGAGGACAGCACTTCGCGCACGATTTGCGCCGGCGGCAGATCGGCCTCGATCGTGCGCATCTTGGTGCGGTGAATCATTACGTCCGAAACATGCAGCACCTGCAAATCGAGGACGCCGCCGAACATGTCGCGCGCCGAGCGTTCGACATTGCCTTCCTCATGCAGAATGTCGACGGCGCTCTTCAATTCGTCATAAGGCGAAAGCACGGTGCGGCCGTGGCCGACTTCGACTCCCACCATCTTCAGCACGATCAGCACGACATATTCGACGCCGGCGAGGAGAGGTCCGACGATGCGCACGAAGGGCGCGATGAATTTGGCGACGCGCAGCGACGTCTCGTCGGGATGGTTGATCGCCAGCGTTTTCGGCAAAACTTCCGCGAACACCAGCAGCAGAACGGTCATGATGATCGTCGCGTAGATCGCGCCATTGTCCCCGGCGATCATGACGAGCACGCTCGTGGTGAAGGCGGAGCCGCCGATATTGACCAGCGTGCCGCCCAGCAGCAGCGCGGCGATCATTCGGTTGCGCTGGCGCAGCAGGCGGTTCACCGCCGCGGCGCGCTTGTCGCCCTCCTTTTCGAGAGAATGCATCCTCGCGTGCGAAGCGGCGGTGAGCGCCGTCTCCGACCCGGCGAAAAACGCCGACAGAAAGACGCAGATCGCGACGATGACAACCGCAGTCCAAACGTCGACCTGCGGCGCGCCGGTTTCGAGGCCATGCATGGGACTATGTCCGCTTCAACTCGTCCTTAAGGAAATCAAACGTCTCGGCGGCGTCGACCGATTTGGCGATGAACGCCTCGCCGATGGCGCGCAGTAGAACAAAGGTCAGAGCGCCGCGCTCGACCTTCTTGTCCTGATACATGGCGTCGAGAATCGCCTGCGCGTCATCGCGCCAATCCGGAATGTCGCGGATTTTGGTCGGCAGGCCGACGGATTTGAGATGGCGTTCGAGTCGCTCCGCGACGGCGGCGGCGCAAAGGCCGCGGCGCGCCGAAAAACGCGCCGCGCAAACCATCCCGATCGCGACGCCCTCGCCATGAACGAGGCGGTCGCTGTCGTAATTGGTCAAGCGCTCGAATGCATGGCCGAAAGTGTGGCCGAGGTTGAGAAGCGCCCGTTCGCCCTGCTCGGTTTCGTCGCGCCCGACGATCGTCGCCTTCGTCTCGCAGCTTACCGCGATCGCGCAGATCTGCTCCGCCTGACTGTGGAAAACGGCGTCGGAGTCGGCTTCGAGCCAGTCGAAGAAGCGGGCGTCGCCAATTAACCCGTATTTGACGATTTCGGCATAGCCGGCGCGAAACTCGCGCGGCGGCAATGTCCGCAGCGTATCGACATCGGCGAGAACCAGCGACGGCTGATGGAACGCGCCGATGAGATTCTTGCCATGCCGGGAATTAATCCCGGTCTTGCCGCCGACTGAAGAATCGACTTGCGAGAGGAGCGTCGTGGGAATCTGCACGAAGCGCGAGCCGCGGCGCACGCTCGCGGCGACGAAGCCGGCGAGATCGCCGACGACGCCGCCGCCAAGCGCGACGATCAAATCGCGCCTCTCGATCCTGGCGGCCAGCACGTCGTCGCAGACTCGGCCAAAGACCGACAGCGATTTCGACGCCTCGCCCGGCGGAACGATGATGATCGTCGTCCGCAGACCTGCGTCCTTCAGGCTCTGTTCGACCGTTGGAAGATGCAGTCTCGCGACATTCTCATCGGTGATGACGGCGCAGGCGCCGCTCGGCGCGATCTCGGCGATCCGGTCGCCGGCGCGCTGCAGCAGGCCGTCGCCGATTATGATGTCGTAGGAGCGTCCGCCAAGGTCGACCCGCACGGTCTCCTGACGAGTGGCTTCTTCGCCTTCCGCGCGTGTGGGATAGAGATGAGTCATGGCCCTTGCGAACCCTTTGCTTTGCGCGCGCCGTCTGAGCTCTTCCAACCTCGGCAATTCGCCGGCGAGAAGGGCGAGCGTATTATCAGCCATCGCATCCTGCGGAATTTCCCGCGACTCGACGCGAAGATCGGCCAATTCGTATAGAGGGCGCCGCGCCTCCATCAACTTGCGCAGCGTTTCCTCCGGATCGTCGGTGTGCAGCAAGGGCCGATCATTCTTGCGGCGCACGCGCTTCAACAGGATTTTGAGATCGGCGTCGAGCCAAATCGAGACTCCCCGCTCGGCGATGCGATCGCGGGTGCGAGGGTCGAGAAACGCGCCGCCGCCGGTCGCCAGCACGATCGGGCCGCTGTTCAATAGGCGCATGATCACACGGCGTTCGCCGTCGCGGAAATATCGCTCGCCATATTTGCCGAAAATCTCCGGAATGGACATGCCGGCCGCGGCGACGATTTCGGCGTCGGCGTCGACGAAGGGCAGGCCCAGTCGCGCCGCGAGCCTCTGACCGATGGCGCTCTTGCCGGAGCCCATCATGCCGACGAGCACGATCGCCCGACCGTCAAGCGCCGCGCGGACGGCCTGAACGCGCTCGTCAATCATGGGGAGCCGCCTCGAAGACGCCGGAGCAATGCAGTCGAGTCATTTGCTCTAAACTTAACCCGCGTTGCGCGGAATTTCATCCGCTCCGCCAAGCGCGCGCATGAGATAGGCCGACATGAACGCCGGCAGCCGGGCGTCCGACATCGCCTTCGGACTGGAAATCATGTGCGCGTCGGCGAGCTCGGGCGCGCGCTCGTTCGCAAGAAAGGCCTTCACCTTCTCGGCGAGGGCCTGCGACGGGGCGTCAAAATCCAGTCTCTTGACGCAGGCGACGATCTGACGATCGAAAATGACCGTCCAGGTCGCCGCCGCGCGCGCCTCGGCCGCGTCGAGGCCGGTCTCTTCCGCGAGTTCGCGCGCCAGACTGCCGGCAAGGTCGACGCGGCCGTCGGCGACGATGTCGGACGGATCGGGCGTGCCGCAGGGAAAATAGAGCTGACCGGCATAGGAGTGGCTCGGCCCCATCTCGCCGAGGAGATAGGCGCCGTCGCGGGCGCGCACCGCCGGCATCGAAAAGCAGTTGTAAATGGATTTGTCCGGCCAGCCGAGATCGCGCCAGACGAGGAAGCGCGAGAAGCGCGTCTTGAAGAGCGACATACGCAGGATGCGCGCGCCATCCTCGCCGGTCTCGCGCGAGGCGCGACAGGCGAGCAGCACCAATCCATCATAGAGCGCCGGATTCGCGCGCCGACGTTCCTCCCAGTGACGCTCGATCATGGCGGACCGCTCTTCCGCGAAGCTCCAATGGTGATCGACGAAGCGACACTCAAGCCGGTCGACGTCCAGGATTTCGACTGTCACAGGCGAACCGCTCCTCGACCGTTCCGGCGCCTGTTTGGGGAATGCATGTCGCGGCGCTTCGTTATGCCTGCATCCGCAGAAGCGCCGTGCTGTCGCGAAATTCGACGAGTTCGACGATGCGGCCATCTTCGAAGCGCACGAAATCGGCGAGCTGAACCTGGCCGCGACGACCGGTGCCGCGGTGGCGCCATTCGACGGTTCGACGCGTCGCCGCGCTTCCACCGTCGACGATGACTTCATCGGGCATCGCATGTCCCAACTGTTCGAATTCCATGCCGATGTCGCGCACGATGTTGATCAGCGCCTCAATGCCGCGATGTCTTCCGGCATGCGCGATCGTCGCTCGGTCGCCAACGAATTCGCACACCACGTCGGGCGAACAAATTTCGCGGAACAGCGTGATGTCGGGTCCGCGAGTGAAGCTGCTCATGGCGACCAGCCGGCGCGCCATTTCGTCGCGCGGCAGACCGGAGCCGCGCGGATTGAGAATTTCGTCGAGACTTTGCGGCAGGCGGTCCGCGCCGCGTGAAACGCAATGATGGTCCCGGAACTCGTTCATTTCCGAAACCAGTCCGTTACGCCACCGCAGAAAATGCGCCATGTCCATGCAATGGATCTGTCCTGTCGCGCGGTGACGCCAACTGCTCAGCCAACGCAGCGCGGTCTTGTCGCCTTCGACCAGAACCGAAAGAATCTCCGACTCCATCGGTTCATAGTCGACATCGACGCGACGCAAATGCGCGCGCAGCGCATCCCGACCGCGCCACTGTCCGGGAGGGACCAGGCCAAGCCGCGAGCAGCTGTAATTAAGTTCGACGTCTTCGACGAAATGGCCGATCAAGGTCGGAACGTCATAAGTCATGCGGCTACGCACGATTTCATGCACGCGGCGACGCGTTTCGCTCTCGATAACTTGACTCGACCGCTCGCCCGGCCCCTGCATTCATCCCCCGCTACGGCGACACTTTCGTTGTTATGCAATGCGCTGCCGACATGGTTGGCTATTCATGCCAAATCACAGCGAGCGCTCACTTTTTTTGATTATTATGCGCTAATTGCGGTCCTTGTCGACCAACTTGTTCTTGCCGATCCAGGGCATCATGCCGCGGAGGCGAACGCCGACCTCTTCAATCGGATGCGCGTTGTTTCTGGAGCGGATCGCCTTGAAGGACGTCTGGCCGACCCGGTTCTCCAGCATCCAGTCGCGGGTGAACTTGCCAGTCTGGATATCGTCAAGCACACGCTTCATCTCGGCCTTGGTTTCCTTGGTGATGATGCGCGGACCGGTGACATATTCGCCATATTCGGCGGTGTTGGACACCGAGTAATTCATGTTGGCGATGCCGCCCTCATAGATGAGGTCGACGATCAGCTTCACTTCATGCAGACATTCGAAATAGGCCATTTCCGGCGCATAGCCGGCCTCGACCAGCGTTTCGAATCCGGCGCGGATCAGTTCGACGAGGCCGCCGCAAAGCACGACCTGCTCGCCGAAGAGATCGGTTTCGCATTCTTCCCGGAAGGTCGTTTCGATGATGCCGGCGCGGCCGCCGCCGATCGCCGACGCATAGGACAATGCGATCTGCTTGGCGTTGCCCGAAGCGTCCTGATGCACGGCCATCAAGCAAGGCACGCCGCCGCCCTTGAGATATTCGCCGCGGACCGTATGGCCCGGCCCCTTGGGCGCGACCATGGCGACGTCGAGATCGGCGCGCGGCGCGATCAGATTGAAATGGATGTTGAGCCCATGCGCGAAGAACAGCGCCGCGCCCTGCTTGAGATTGGGCGCAAGCTCATTGGCGTAGATTTCGCCCTGAAGCTCATCCGGCGTGAGCATCATGACGACGTCGGCCCATTTGGCCGCGTCGGCGACGCTCATCACCTTGAGCCCGGCGCCCTCGGCCTTTTTGGCCGACGCCGAGCCGGCGCGCAGCGCCACCGCGACCTCGGCGACGCCGCTGTCCTTCAGATTGAGCGCATGCGCATGGCCCTGGCTGCCATAGCCGACGATGGCGACTTTCTTGCCCTTGATCAAATTAATGTCGGCGTCCCGATCATAATAAACGCGCATGTGCCTTTCGTCCTTTTTGCCGTTGGCGACGACCTCCCGCCTTTCCGCGTCAGGAAGGGCGACGGTCATAGATTTTTTGCGTTCGGGCGCTTCTACGCGGCGGAGGGCGGAAGGTCAAAGGGAGGAATGATGATGATTGCGGAGTGGGCGGACCGCGCGCAGCGCGGCTGGCGCCGGATTCAAAAAATGTCCGCATGACCATTGAAGTTCTCAGGCGCTTCACGTTATATACAACCGGTAGTTGTATAAAATATTCCAATTTTTGGGAGCCTGAACATGTCTGAGAAGGATCAAAAAGGCGAAATGAGCGGCGGCGGAACGTTCGAGTTTTTCGTCGTCAATCTGACCACCAAGCCGCTCACTGGAACTGTGACTTGGTCGGGAGGCTCACGAAAAGTCCCGCTTGACGTGAATGGCCTTCAACCCGGAACGGCTTCAGCGCGCAAAGCCTTTTCGCCTCAAGGGGGCGTGAAAGACCAGTGGCAATGGTCGGCGCGCGGAAGGGCGTATCAATTAAACATCTATGACGGCGATCAATACACGGTGGTCGTGATCAGCGACTATGGCATCGGGGTTCTTGTCACCGCGACCGCCCCCGACACCTGGAAGTGGTGAGCGCGCGCCGAGCTGATTCAACGCTCGGCAGCGAGTAGAAATCGAGCTCGGTCTTGCTGAGCTTTTAGCGCCGATCCGGCCCGTTGGATCGGCGCTTTTTGCTTTTGTTGAGAAAAATAGGCGTTGCTTTCCGAGCGTCCGATCCGCTGAAAGTTTTTCTAGATCGGCTCCGGCCCCCGAGCGATGGCGGCGACGCCTGTGCGGGACACTTCGACGAGGCCGATCGGGCGCATGAGATCGACGAATTCGTCGATCTTGTGGGGTTTGCCGGTCAGTTCGAAGATAAAGCTCTCGGTCGTGGCGTCGACGATGCGGGCCCGGAAGGCTTCCGCGAGCTGGAGAGCGAACGTGCGATGCTCGCCCCTGCCCTTGACCTTGACCATGGCAAGCTCGCGTTCGAGCGAATGTTTCGACACGGTAAGGTCGGTCACCTGATGCACGGGGACGAGGCGCTCGAGCTGGTGATGGATCTGCTCGATCGTCTCCGGCGCGCCTGAAGTCAGAATGGTGATGCGCGAAAGGTGTTCGGCGTGGGCGACCTCGGCGACAGTTAAGCTCTCGATATTGTAGCCGCGGCCCGAAAACAGGCCGACGACGCGCGCCAGGACGCCCGGCTCATTATCGACGAGCACGGAAAGCGTATGCGACTCCGCTTTAGAGCTCGTCGTCGCGGCGGCGTAGGGAGAAGGAGGAGAGGCAGGGGCGTTCATTTTTTTTCCTGGCGGTCGGCAGGTCGGCAGTCGGCAATCGGCGCGTCCCACGACTGCCGACCGCCGAGGCCCGACTGCCTAAACAAGCATTTTTCCCTTTTCGTCGATCACCGCGCCGATCTCGATTCCGGCGTCGTCGGAAAGATCGGCGAGCAGCATGTCATTATGCGCCTTGCCCGACGGGATCATCGGGAAGCAATTTTCGGCCTTGTCGACGACGCAGTCGAAAATCACCGGCCCGTCATAGTCGATCATCTCCTTGATCGCGGCGTCGAGCGACGCGGGATCGGCGCAGCGAATGCCCTTGGCGCCGAAGGCCTCGGCGAGCTTGACGAAATCGGGGAGCGCCTCGGAATAGCTATGGGAATAGCGGCCGCCGTGCAGCAGCTCCTGCCACTGGCGCACCATGCCCATATATTCATTGTTGAGGATGAAGATTTTCACCGGCAGGCGATATTGGATCGCCGTCGACATTTCCTGAATGCACATCAGGATCGAGGCTTCGCCGGCGATGTCGATCACGAGCGAATTCGGATGCGCGAGCTGCGCGCCGATCGCCGCCGGCAGGCCATAGCCCATGGTGCCGAGACCGCCAGAGGTCATCCAGCGGTTCGGCGCTTCGAAATGATAATGCTGGGCGGCCCACATCTGATGCTGCCCGACCTCGGTCGTCACATAGACGTCGCGGTCCTTGGTCAATGCATAGAGCCGCTGCACCGCATATTGCGGCTTGATCGCAGTATCCGAATTGCGGAACGCCAGCGATTTTCTGGCCCGCCACTCCTCGATCATCGCCCACCAATGATCGAGCGGCTGCTTCTCGACGCTCATCGCCTCGGCGCGCCATAGCCGCACCATGGCTTCGAGCACATGGCCGCAATCGCCGACGATGGCGAGATCGACCTTGACGTTCTTGTTGATCGACGAACGATCGATGTCGATGTGGATTTTCTTCGAGCCCGGCGAAAAGGCGTCGAGGCGTCCGGTGATGCGGTCGTCAAAGCGCGCGCCGACCGCGATCATCAGATCGCAATCATGCATGGCGTGATTGGCTTCCCAGGTGCCATGCATGCCGAGCATGCCGAGCCAGTTCTCGCCGGACCCCGGGTAGGCGCCGAGTCCCATCAGCGTCGAGGTGATCGGAAATCCCGTCAGGCCGACGAGTTCGCGCAACAGGGTCGAGGCCGCGGGTCCCGAATTGATGACGCCGCCGCCGGTATAAAAGATCGGACGCTCGGCAGCCGCCATCATCCGCACCGCCTGCTGGATCGTCGCAACATCGGCGTCGAGCTTGGGATGATAGGTCTTATGCGCGGCGCTGCGCGGCGGCGCGTAGACGCCGCGCGCAAACTGCACGTCCTTGGGGATGTCGACGACCACTGGACCTGGCCGGCCGGACGAGGCCACGTAGAAGGCTTCGTGCAGGACGCGCGGCAGGTCGGCGATGTTCTTGACGAGATAATTATGCTTCGTGCAGTGGCGGGTGATGCCGACCGTGTCGCATTCCTGAAAGGCGTCGGAGCCGATGAGATGCGTCGGCACCTGGCCGGTGAGGCAGACGACCGGGATCGAATCCATCAGCGCGTCGGTCAGGCCGGTCACCGTATTGGTCGCGCCAGGTCCCGACGTGACCAGCAGCACCCCGACCTTGCCCGACGAGCGCGCATAGCCCTCGGCGGCATGCGCCGCGCCCTGCTCGTGGCGCACGAGAATGTGCTGCACCTTGTCCTGGTGGAACAGCACGTCATAGATCGGAAGGACGGCGCCGCCGGGATAGCCGAAAATAATCTCCACGCCCTGGTCCTTCAGGGCTTCGACCACCATTTCGGCGCCGGTCATTTCCTTCGACATCGTCTCTTTCCGTCTTGCTTCTCGCGGCGGGCGATTAGGATTTTTCGTGTTTCGGGCAACAAAAAAGGCCCTCTTGGGGCCTTGGGTCAAGCGCCGCTGGCGGAGGCCGGGCCTAGCCCCGCTCCGTTCCTGGCGCTTCAGATACGAGAATTGCGCGCATATGCGTTCCGTCCGTTCGATTGGAGCGGACGTTACGGGAGGCGCGGCGGAGAATCAAGAGCCGAACATCCCCGACGATGCGCCCGGCTAGCGGGCGATCCATCCGCCGTCGACGACGAGCAGATGGCCGACGATGAAGCGCGCCTGATCGGAGCACAGGAACAGCACGGCCTCGGTCAGCTCTTCGGCCTTGCCCATGCGCCCAATCGGAAACAGCTTTCCGGCCTCCTCAGGCGTGATCCGCTCCTTCTCCATCCATTGATGGAAGACGTCGCCGGGGGCGTCGACGCCGCAGGCGCAGATGGCGTTCACACTGATATTGTCCTTGGCGACCTCGAGCGCGACGGTCTTGGTCAAGCCATCGACGCCGCCTTTGGAGGCGGCATAGGCGCCTTCCGCCGGATTGCCGGTGAGGCTGCCGGTGATCGACGATTGGTTGACGATCGCGCCGCCGCCGTTCTGGCGCATCTGCCGGATCTCGTGCTTCATGCAGAAGAACACGCCGCGCAGGTTGACGTCGATATGGAAGTTGAAACCCTCCTCCGTCTCCTCGACGATCGGCTTGAAGCGGACCACGCCAGCGTTGTTCACCGCGCAGTCGAGACGGCCATAGGCATCGACCGTCTTCGCCACCATGGCTTCGACATCACGCTCTATCCTCATGTCAGCCAGCGTAAAGAGCCCCTCGCCGCCCTCCGTGCGGATCATGTCGAGAGTCTCGCGTCCGCCGCCCTCATCGATGTCGGCGAGCGCGACGCTCGCTCCTTCGCGCGCGAAGGCGAGCGCCGTCACCCGTCCAAGACCTCTCGCCGCGCCGGTGACAAGCGCAACCTTCCCGCTAAACCGCGCCATATGCTGCTCCCGCGCCTGAGCGCGGGCGCACGCTTTCATTCGCCGCCGTCGCGGTCAAGCCAGAGGGAAGCGCTCGATTACGCGCCTTCGGCGGCAAGAGCGCGCTTCACCCCTGCGTCCGCCGCCATCATGTCATGGTGTTTCTGGACGTTCGGGTATCGCGACAGCCCGTCCTCCAGCATCTACTCCGCCCAGCGCTCCATCGGAAAGACATAGGCGTCGAGATAGCTCAGTCTGTCGCCGATCATGTGGCGGCGCCCGGCAAGATGCGCGTCGAGAATGTCGAACTTCTTGCGCACCAGCGCCTTGCTGGCTTCGCGGACGTCGTCGAACGCCTCCTTCTCGCGAGCGCGCGTATAGCGATTTGGCGAAAACACCGAAAAAAGGCGGGGTGCAGATCGCCGGTAAGAAAGGATGACCACCGGTCCGCCTCGGCCTCGTCGCGCGGCGAGCTGTCGGCTCCGATCCCCGCCTCCGGGTAGCGATGCGCAAGGTAGCGCAAGACCGCCGCCGCCAGGGTTAGAATCCAGCCTGTGTTTCGGCGTGCAATTTTGACCCCCTAATCCGGGGGATCGGCGTCCAAAATTGACCCCCTTGAGAACCGTTTGCAGGTCTGCCCGCTTTGGCATCGAGCGGGCGGTGGGGGATGCTGGTTGT
>Ga0233425_10003834_pt1 | contig 26399 bp, 19 predicted proteins | sample Watercolumn_Towu_2_FD_181712 | JGI IMG/M metagenome (GOLD analysis project Ga0233425, IMG submission 181712) | Freshwater microbial communities from Lake Towuti, South Sulawesi, Indonesia - Watercolumn_Towuti2014_140_MG | ecosystem: Environmental > Aquatic > Freshwater > Lake | place...
ACCTGAATGTCACCGTGCTCTGCCTGACTGCCCGTGTACTAGACAACCTCAACAATCCCGTGGAAGGAGTGCTGGTGAACTTCAATGTCAGCGGTGTCAACCCGCTGACGGGCAACTGCTATACCAACGCATCGGGCGATGCCCAGTTTTGTTACACCCAAACAGGAACCGCATCGTGCGTGGATCATGTGTATGCCGAAGTGTTCAACATCCTATCGGATACATCCGTAGTGTTCTGGAATTACCAATGCGATGATCCGCTTAACGGGGGAGAGATCGGAAGCACGCAATCGGGCTGCGGTTCGTTCACACCTCAGGCATTAACCAACATCGTTTCCCCGTCGGGACAGGCAGGCACCCTGGAGTACAAGTGGCAGCAGTCGGTTACCGGTGCAGGTGCAGGATTCACCGATATCCCCGGCAGCAACTCACCCGGCTATGCACCGGGCAGCCTTATCCAGACAACCTGGTTCCGACGCCTGGCAAGGGTTTCCTGCAAAAGCGACTGGAACACAGCAGCTGTTTCCAATGTGCTGAAGATGACTGTCATCACACCTTTACCCGTTTCAGTGACCGTTATTGCATCAGATAATGAGGTTTGTGCAAACACCCAGGTGACCTTTACGGCCACCCCAACAAATGGCGGAGTAAATCCAGTTTATCAATGGAAAGTGAATGGAGTGAATGCAGGAACGAACAATGCAGTGTTTACTTATATTCCTGTAAACGGTGATCTGGTATCCTGTATCCTGAATTCATCGGAAGTGTGCACCACCAACAATCCGGCATCGAGTAACTCTATTACATTGATCGTGGATCCATTGTTGCTGGTGAGCGTGACGGTAACGGCCTCTGCCAATCCGGTCTGCCAGGGAACAGCAGTGTCTTTCACGGCCACCCCGGTGAACGGAGGAACAAATCCGGTGTATCAATGGAGGGTGAATGCAGTGAATGCAGGAACGAACAATACAGTATTTACCTATGTCCCGGTAAACGGTGATTTGGTATCCTGTGTTCTAACAAGCAGTGAACAATGTACAACCAACAATCCGGCATCCAGCAATCAGTGTCCGGTATCTGTTTTACAAGTTCCCAACGTCACTTTTACTTCCTGTTTCGACACCGTAACCACGCTTAATGCCAAACCCATCAAACTGAAAGGCGGGATTCCGCCCGGTGGTACTTTTTCCGGATCCGGCGTGAACTCTGTCACTGGGATATTCACCCCTGCATCGGCAGGCATCGGTTTGAAAACGATATCTTATTCGTACACGAATGTGAATCTGTGCAGTGCCGGCACTGCAAAAACCATTCTTGTTCAATCACCGCCTGTGTTTACCTGCGGAAACAACCTGACGGATATCCGTGATAACAAGGTATATCCGACTGTTTTAATTGGCACACAATGCTGGATGGCGGCGAATCTGGATTACGGGGTTGAAATATTATCTTCCCAGCATCAGAGAGACAACTGTATACCTGAAAAATATCTGCAGCCCCCTCCCGGCTTCCCCCAGCAGGGGGAGGGGTGCGTTTACCAGTGGGATGAACTTATGTGCTATGACGACGCGCAGGGCCTGCAGGGCCTCTGCCCCCCGGGGTGGCACGTGCCTGCGGAAACGGAATGGAACACTCTTTTCGCCAACTGGACGAACAACGCGTTCGCCGGGGCGCCGCTGAAATATTCAGGGTATTCGGGATTCAATGCTCAGCTCTCAGGAGTGTGGCATCAGAATATTCAGTGGGATTACGCGGATGTTGCCGCTTTCTTCTGGTCATCCACGGCGCACGGGCCCGACAAGGCCTGGGGACATGGCATGAATGATTATGATCCCAGTGTATCGCTGTATCCATCGCTGCGGTCGAATGCGTTTCCGGTGAGGTGCCTGAAAGATTAGCAGAAAAAAACCCTGTTGAAAAACCATTCACGGTAAGGTTTTTTCCTCTGCCCTGGTGAACAGTTCATCCAACTGCTGCTGTATCCTGATGGTTTCTGCCAGCGCCGTGGCGATTTTGCAATACGTGGCCGGGTCGGTCATCTGACGGCCTTTCCGGTCTTTCAAATACTTTTCCATCACCTGGTAACCGCCGATGTGGTATTCCCACACCTCCAGGGTGATGCCCTGGAAGTGTTTGGTTTTGTTGATAAAAACACATTGGTCTTTTTCATTATAGACCGGCTTTTCAATCAAATCCTCACCGCTGCCCCAATATCGGGCAAGGGGACGGTTCAACTTTTTGCTCTTTAACAGATGCAGCTGCGCCAGCTCTTCACCCTTTTCAGCCATCTGCAGGAACAGGGAGTGATCAGCCGTGAACGGAATCCGCGGGAAATCGATCTTCAGGAATTCGGCGTATTTTTCCCGGTAAGCCGGGCTGTACAACACCGCATAGCAGTAATAAAGGATCTGCTCCGGCGCCGGCTTCTGCCTGTAAGCGGCTTCCAGCATATCGAAAACCTTCGGCGCGATATTGGGCTTTTTACCGTCAGCCCCGTATTCCTCTTCAGGATCGAAAAGCATCATGGTTCCGTGGAAGCCGCGTTTCTTTTTGGGTTCGGTGGGTTTGTAGAGATAAAGAGGAAAAACATTTACTCCACCTCGATAGAATAAGTTTACATCCAGTATTTTATCACTAATGATGACTAGATTCCAAAGGAAACTGTCCCCCACAACATATCCTTGTCGACCAATCCCTAATGCTAGATTTTCTCTAAGAAGATGTTTCATGACTTCCCTTCTCGGTCTATCAATCACATCATCAGAATAAATAATAAATCTCGAGTCAAAAGGTCGATATAGAATCTGTTGAATTTTTTCATAAAGAATGATATCTGATGCGATTTTTGTTCTTGCATTTTGTATGTTGAAAGAAGTAGTATTTTCCAAGCCATACGCTTTAATCAGAAATTCTTCAGAGAATAACATGTCTTTAAATTGTCTTATCCTGTTTTCCAGGTCAGAAGCTTTAAATGAAATTACAAAATCATCTCGATGGGTTTTAATTCCTGTAGAATTGATCGGGAAAATGTTGGTAAGGCTTAACCAGTGAGAATAATAGCCGATGTTTTGGGTGTTCCTTTTTACGTAGAAAAACCAAGGTTGCTCAGGTTTAAGTAGTTCGTAATCCTTTTTCTTGAAAGTTTTAGTATCAAGCCATTTGTACTTCGTCTCTCGCAGACCATATAAATCCTTGTAGAATATGGAGCACCCTCCCCTGGTTGACTCTTTGATAAAGATTGAGATGGTTGTCCCTTTTGTAATATCAAAAACATTCTCATCCTTGCCTCCATCCGGGGCTTTTTCTTTCTTCTGACTATCTCCATGCAGATTGAGAATGAATATCTCGTTGAAAGTTTTCATCAAACTCTGACGCATACCTGGGAAAGTAACGTTCTCAAGGTAACCATGATTAGTGATCATGGCCACGATTCCTTTTCCCGCTGTCTGAACTTTCCATTGAGCAAACCGCAAGAATTTTACATAGTCATCCTGTAGGAGTTTTGAATTACGTTCTTTGAGTTTTTCGCCATCCACCTTATAGTAACTCAGAGCGCCATTGAGGTCTTCCTTCATCAGCTTTTCGGTCCAGTCATTATAGTTTGCAGAGTTCGCACTATACGGCGGATTTCCCATGATAACGAGGATCGGTTCGCTTTTTTTCACCCGGCCGGCTTCGTGGCTCTCCTCGCTGAGGCTGTCAAGTCCGGGGATGTGCGTCTGCTGCAGATCCTCCATGTCGAGAGTGTTGGTGAGGTAGAGACGGAAGCGTTCGTCTTCCTTCATGTTGTAGCCCAGTTCTTCGAGCAGGAAGCTGATCTTGATGTGGCCGATGGCATAGGGCGCCATCATCAGCTCGAAGGCATGGAAATGAGGCAGGATATGTTCACTGATGAGCTGGCGGACGCCTCCTTCGCCGTATTTGCCGGCATACTCCTTCACTGCCAGCTTGATGGCTTCGGCCGGGAAGGTGAGGGTTCCGGCAGCGGGGTCGAGCAGGGTGACTTCCTTGTTTGCAAGCCCGTCGGCTAAGTCGAACCGGGTTTTGAGGATCTCGTGCACGCTGCGCACGATGTAGCGCACCACCGGCTCGGGAGTGTAATAGACGCCCCGTTTCTCACGTGTGGCGGGATCGTATTCGCCCAGGAAGGTTTCGTAAAAATGCACGACGGGATCTTCACCTTTGCCCGCTTTGTAATATTGGTGAAGGATGTTTCTGGCATCCGCCGCGTTGAGCACTTCGGCAATGTCGTCGATCATTACCTCCATATTTTTGGGAAGATCGCCCTGCGATACAAAACGAAAGACATTCCTCAGGATGCCGATGGTTTTCGGGATGAGGTCGTAGGCCAGCTTGCGGTTGAAGCCGTTGCTGCTCCGGGTACGTGCGGCAAACAGTCCGTAAGTGATGGTTTGAGAAAAGAGGTCGGCGAACTCATCTTCTTTCAGGTTGGCGATAAGGTATTTCCTGAATGTCTCAAAGAAACCGTAGAGTTCGCCTTTGCCTTGCTGCTGCTGCTCGATCTCCACGGCGATCACCTCGTCGCGCAGGAACCGGGTGCGTTTGGCCAGCTCGCGCGCCAGTTCGACCGCCGTGCGCACCTGAGGGAGCGAAAAACCAAAAAACTTTTCCAGCAGGGCGAAGAATTTCTCTTCGTTTTCCACCGGCGGTGCGACACCCTTTTTCGCCAACGCGCTGCGGGCGATGAAGGTTTTATCAATACGTTCGCCGTTACGGTACAGGCGGAATTCAAAAAAATCGGTCAGGATCAGGTTTGGAAAGGTCTTCCGGTAACGTTTCAATTGTCCGCTCTCCTCAATCAGATCGAGGCTCTCACCCGGTTTTTTCGCTTCGATGTAACCTACGATGTTCTGTGTCCCGTCCCACACGCGGAAATCGGGATTACCGGCTTCTGTCTTCTTGGGCAGGGTTGTGACCTGCGTCCGGGTTTTGCCTTTTTCCTGCGCATATTCCAGCAGAAGGTCCGATAGAGCCGGGTAAAAACTTTCTTCGCGGGCATCGCCCCGTTCAATGGTTTTTATGATCCTCTTAAGGTATTCTTTCGTCATAATCCGGTGCAATAAAGGGAATTCTAATCAGGTGTGAAGGTACTTATTAATTTCCTTCCATGGACCCGAAATAAACCGATAAAACTCTCACTGCCTGCTCAACAACCGGTTGTGGATTATTTGTTGTATTTTCACCAGTGTTTTCGGCAATGAGGTCCGGATTAAATTTTCATAAAATCTGATAAAAATGACAACACCGATGAATATGTTGAAACAAAACAGGATTCTTCTTTTGACGATTGTCGTCCCGGCTCTGGCCTTTTTTTCCTGCGGGCAACGGCAGCAGGGTTCGTCGCAGGCGACTTCCACCGTCGTGATCATGATGCCCGAAAACGATTCCCTTTACCGGGAGCAGATGATCCGGTACGTCCAGGAAGGAGGTGAAGATCCAGTGGCAATCACCACTTTCATTCCAAAGGAAATCCAGGTTCCGGCTGCCACCGATCCTGTCACAGCCAGCGCACACGCAGCTGCCGAAGCGATCTATCCGTCTTCTTCCTCGGCCGGCGGAGCACAGGCCGATTCGGTGGTCTATTTCAGGATCCACGACAGCACTGCCTATATTCTTCTGGGAATGGACATTGATGGCTGGACCGGGGTATCCTGTGCTGTCGCCATCGTACGTCCGGTGGTCGAAAAAACCCTGCTGCAGTTCCCGCAGATCCGGAATGTGATGTGGGATTCCATTCGGTAACCTTCTCTTTCGGGGTGTTTATCGTCCAAAGCAACCTGTTCAGAAAATTCTTTTTCTATTGTTTCCGTTCCCGGATAAATTTGACGCCCAAAAAAACATCCTATGAAATACCCATGCAAACATATTCATGCAAACCGTGAATGATAATTATGGGTATTCCATGTGACCATTGAAATCAAATTATTAACACATGAAAAGAGTACTCTTTGCCATCACATGGCTTTTTATCGTATTATTCCAGGTCCACGCCCAGGAGGGCATGTGGCTGCTCACCCAGATCGGGCAGCTGGACCTAATGAAAAAGGGACTGCAGATCCCGGTGGAGAAAGTGTTCAGCCAGGATCATGAATGCATTGCCAACGCCGTGGTTCAGATGGGCGGCGGCACCGCCTCCTTTGTATCCGGCGACGGGCTGCTTCTCACCAACCACCATGTAGCCTATACGGCCATTCAGCGATCCTCGAGTGCCGGCCAGGACTACCTTACCAATGGATTCCTGGCTGTCAACCGGAACGAAGAGATCCAGGCACCCGGATATACCATCCGGCTTCTGATTGACATGAAAGACGTCACAGCAGAGATCCTGGATGCCGTCAAAGGGATCACCGATCCCACCGAAAAAAACAACAGGATCAATCAGAAGATCACCCGGATGACCGACTTGCTCGAACAGGGGAAAGAGGACATACGCGCGTCGGTTGTGCAGATGTACAACGGACGCCAGTACATCCAGTTCATTCACAAAATATTAAAAGATATCCGTATCGTTTACGCGCCTCCCAGCTCCATCGGCAATTATGGCGGCGAAGTGGACAACTGGATGTGGCCACGGCACACCGGCGATTTCTCGTTCTTCCGGGCCTATGTGGCGCCCGATGGAACCGGAAAGGAATATGCACCCGGCAATGTGCCGTATCATCCGAAAGTGTGGCTGAAGGTCGCTCCCGGGTTCCTGAAAGATGGCGACTTTACCTTTGTCATCGGCTATCCGGGCCAGACCACCAGGTACCGCTCTTCCACCTCGGTTTACTGGAATGAGCATTACAACTATCCGTTCACGGTAAAGAACTTCCGGGAGATCATTGCCCTGGCCGACGAGCTGACAAAAGACAACCGTGAAGCCCAGATCAAGGTGGCTTCCCTGACAAAAGGGCTTGCCAACGCGATGAAAAACACCCAGGGCAAACTTGACGGAATGAGAAAGGCCAGTTTCTATGAAAAGAAACTGGCGTTTGAAAAGGAATTCATCGCCTGGGCGAACAGCCGGCCCGACACCAAAGCAAAATACGGAGACATCCTGCTGAAGGAGAAAGAGGAATACAAGGTTCTGGCAAAGACCAAAGAACGCGACCAGATCTTCGGCAACCTGCAGGGACTGGCCGGCACCCCACTGAGCGTGGCCCAGCAGGCGATCTATGTGGCCCAGCAGCGTGAAAAAGCTGAAGCTGACCGGGATCCGGGATTTTCGGAGGAGACCGTGACGCAGATCTCGGATGGGCTGGAATTCACCTATGCAAATTATTTCGGGCCGTTCGACAAGGCCATGATGCTCCGTACCCTCCGGATGGCCAACGATCTGCCTGCCGGCCAGCGGATCACCGGGCTGGAATATATCTTCACCAATCCTTCTGTTTCCGTAAGCCAGTTTGTGGATGACGCGTATAAAACGAGCAGACTGCTTGACAAAGACTATGCAAAAACGCTCTTTCACATGAGCCAGGCCGGGCTGAAGGCCCTCCATGATCCGTTCATCGACCTGGCTTTCGGTATTGACCCTATGGCCGAGGAGATCACTAAAACCAACCAGACCTTCGCGTACAACGTGATTGAACTCCGGAAGGTTTACCTCGACGGGCTGTATGAATGGAAAGGAACAGGTATGTACCCCGATGCCAACGGGACCATCCGTTTTACCTGGGGAAGGGTCAAAGGGTACAAACCGGCCGATGCAGTCTGGTATGAACCCTTTACCACCTTTGGCGGGATGGTGGCCAAAAATACCGGTGAAGATCCGTTTGATGCCCCTGCGGGACTGGTCGATCTGTATCTGAAAAAAGATTTCGGAAGATGGGCCGATCCGGCACTGAAAGATGTTCCGCTGGCCTTCCTGAACCAGGGTGACATCACCGGGGGCAACAGCGGAAGCCCGGTGCTGAATGCCCGCGGAGAGATCGTTGGCGTGGCCTTCGACGGCAACTACGAAGCCATGATCGGCGACTGGCAGTATGATGAAGCCCTCCAGCGCTGCATTTCAGTGGATATCCACTATGTGCTTTACATCACAGAGAAGATCGGGAAGGCCGGATTTATCGCCGATGAGATGGGAATAGGGCAGTGACCCGGATCAGTGATCGGGGAGCGAACCAGGCACATTGTCCTGTTCGTTATCGAATGGATTGTTTTACATCGGGAGATCCTAATCCACGACAAACTTACCATTGAAGACTCTGGTTTCACTGGTGAGCAGGATCAGATAGAGCCCTTTCGCAAAACCGCTGACGTCGATCTGCCGCGTGAAAGACTCCGGAAGATTTTCCAGGGATTCATCGAAGAGTTCGTGACCGCGAAGGTCCATGATCCGGATGCGGATATGCTTTTCGGGGCCTTTGACGGAAACCAGAAGCTTGTCATGGGCCGGATTGGGGCCGATCCCGATCATTGAACCCGGCGGATTTGTATAAACGGCAGTGCAGACCACCACCTCCACATACCTGGAACTTTCGGGTCCGGTTCCGCACAGGTTCGTCCCTGCAGCGGTCATGACACCCGACTGGGCCGATCCGCCGAAATCGACCACAATGTTGTTCGTTCCCAGGCCCTGCGTGACAGCTGCTCCGGGAGGTAACGTCCAGGTATAACCCGATGCGTTAGGGATAACAGGGATACTGTACTGATATCCGCCCTGGTTCCGGCAAACGGTATCGGGCCCGGAGATGGCTTGGGCCGCTCCGGGGAGAGTTTCTACCGTAACCCACATCGCACTCAAAGCACTGAATCCGCAACCGTTCTGTGCATTCACGGTGACATCTCCCGGAGAGCTGCCCCACAGCACAGTGATGGCAGGTGTGCCCTGGCCGCTGGTGATCGTAGCACCGACGGGTACTGTCCAGTTGTTGGTCACGCCGGAAACCGCAGGAACACTGTAACCGGCAGTTGTGCCTGCACAAACGTTCGCTGGCCCGCTGATGGCGCCGGGTGCAGCCGGAAGCGGGGAAACAGTCACAGCGAGCTGGCTGGCCGCACTGGTGCCACAGGTGTTCTGTGCGGTGACTGAAATATTTCCGGAAGCAGCTCCCCATACAACGGCTACCGACGTGGTGCCCTGTCCCGAGAGGATATAGGATCCGGATGGAACCGACCAGTTGTATGTTGTGGCCCCTGTAACCGGTGCAATGGTATAGTTTACGGTGTCGGCTTCGCAGGGAGCGGTACCGCCTGTGATGCTGCCGGGAGTGCCGGGAACGGCAGTAACATTGACAAATACACTGTCTTTGGTCAAACTGGAGGTATTGTCATGAACGGTACAGATGTACCAGGTGCTGACAGTCGGGGATGCAGTGGGATTGGGGATATTGGAAGTGAATCCCGCGGGATTGGATGTCCAGGTGTAGGTGTAAGGAGTGGCACCTCCGGTGGCAGTGGCCTGTAGCTGGGTTGAACTGCCGGAACAGAGGGAGGAAGGTGTCGCCGTTACAGTCACCGCCAGTGGCTGCAATGCGATGACAATGATGTTGGCATTCCGCTGATGGGCGGGAGTTCCGTTGGGTCCCTTGGCAAAGAACAGAGCCTGGTAAGTGGAAGCCGGAACGTTCCCGGAGAGTTTCAACCTGACAATTTTCGAGCCCGGGAAAGAGGTGATCGTGTTGCCCTGCGGAAACGTGAATGTGATGCTTCCGGTGGCGGGAGGAGGAGATATCTGACCTGTCAGAACCACAGTGTCGGAATAGAGCTTCACTCCGGGAACTCCGACAATGAAATCGGTGCTATCGCTGGGAGCGTATAAGGTATCAATGGTATGATTTATCGCCATGGCAAAGTCGGGGAAATATGAGGTCACGCTCATGAATGATCCCTGCCGGAAGTCGGTCCAGCCGGCCATCCCCACCTTTTTATTGGAAACTATTCCATTGTAATCGCCCTGGTACCGAGGAGTTCCTCCCCCGCCACAGGTGGAACAATCGATTTTCATTTTCTGGTTGGAGATGGCCTGGTTGGGAGCCCAGGTTACGCCTCCGTTATCGGAATAGGAGGCGTAGATCAGTGCACTGTCGTTGGTCGGGCAGTTGCGCGTGTCCATCCACATGGCATACAGGCGTCCGGTTTGTTTGTCGCACCAGATGCCCGGATGCCATTGATGGTGCGTTTGAGGATTGGAATCGTCATTCACCAGGATGGCGGCGGACCAGGTTGTTCCCCCGTTATCGGAATAGCGGCACCAGATATCCGGCTTATTCCCGTTGCCCGGCGGATCGTTGGATGCGTACACGCAATACAGGCGGCCGCGGTATGTGCCGTAGCTGTTGTCGGCGGCGATCATCGGATAGGGACGGGTACGCATGTTCTGCACCGAATGCCTGTTGCTCACCTGGTTACCTACCGTGTTTGCAAAGGTTTGGGATGACATGAGACTGAACGTGGCACCGCCGTCTGTCGAACGATAAAAAGTGTACGTTGAGTTAAAAATGCTTCCGCCATTCGTTACGACATAGACCGCTTTACCCTGGATATTGGTGTACGGGCCAACGCAAACCATCATCCCGGGAAGCGTTTGTGTTGAAGGAGTGAAAGTGGTGGTAAAGGTGACGCCATGGTCGGTGCTGCGGGCGAAATTCCCGCCTGAACCGGAAGTCATGCACACATAAACATAATTGGCATACGGCCCGTTGGTCTGATCACATGCCATCCAGTTTTTATCCACTCCTGCCACGGCAGTGACCGCCGGGCCCCAGGTAGCCCCGTTGTTGGCTGACTTGATCACCTTGACCCCCTGAATGGTCGATGCTCCGTACATGTTCTCATAGAACAGGTTGCCGATGCTGTCGTATGCTACCACCGGGTCTCCCCACATGGTTGCACCGAACGACGGTGCTCCGTCGGCCCAGTCGATCCCGTTCTCGGAATGGTGAACCGTATTGGTGTTGTATGCCGTGAAAAACCAGGGCGGAAGCAGCGGATTGGCAGCCATGTTGCTTTCACCAAAGTCGACACCGAGATTGAAATTATCAAAATTGTTTATTGTGATAACACTGGATAGCGGAACATCCCCCTGGTAGGGCAGCGTATTCCGCAACTCTGCCGGAAGCTGGTCATAGTTCGGATTATCTTCATACTGGGCCAGGACAGGAGCTGACGACAACATTGCAATGATCCCGGGAACCAGGGATATTGATAACCTGTTAAACGATAACTTGTTCATCATTTCGCGTTGAATTGGGAAGGGACATTTTTTGCAAAATTAAGAAAAAGAGACCTGGCTGAATTATGGCTTTTTCGTCCTTCGGCATAGCGCGGAAAGATGAAGGCAGATAATAACTCCAGTTCAGTTTTTCTCAGAACCAAAATAAAAATGATTCTTCGTCAAAAGAGTATCTTAGGTCATTAACCCCAAGCAACAATATATTGTGATGAAAAAATATTTGAGCGATAGTGACAGTCGCTTGTAATAATTATATTTGTATTGTAATAATGTCAATAATCATCAGTACTATGGGCAACCCAACGCCTGATAATAAAGTTGGTTTAAACACTATTAAAATGGAAAAAATAACAAAAATTGAATTTCAAAGACTTGATACTCATGAAATGCAAAATGTAACAGGTGGAAAAAAACTTGTTTTGCATTACGATTGCGTAGGGGGAATGGGTGGCAGTGAACCTGTATCAGTGGATGTTTGGAAGTATAATTGGTTCGAAAGAACTTTTCTTGGCAAGGATCAGATTGGCGAAACCTATGATAAAGCAACTAATTGTTCAGTAGTAATCAGCCAACAGGAGCTGACGGATCAAAAAAATCGCATGAGAAAAGTCTCCGAGAAAAAAATCTGAGATGTGGTTTTATTTCAGAAGCCTGACTTTTAATCACATCGGAATGTGGAAAGAACACAAACGACCAATTACACACAGGAGACTTAAGGAATTCCAGTAACGGTTTTAAAGAACGTTTCCGAAAAAGAAACGAGGGGGATTTTATTGGAAGCTGGAAAACACTGGATATACGGAAATACTTTCTGCGCATCTGATCATGATGGAGTGGCAGAACTATAAAGATATATGCCGACATTGGCAGCAATAAAAGTAAAGGAGTAATGATACTTATTTATTCGATCAAGGAAGACCAGACAACCAATTATGTCATTGACTGGCTTATTAAATATAAGGCAGATTATAAAAGGATAAACCACGAAGATTTTTATACGCTTTTTACTTCAGAAAGCGAAGAAAACAGCAGAAATAATACGCATTGGTTCTGGAAATGGAATTTCCCTGATTTTTCGGGTAATAAATTTTTCTCAAGCTCAATGAACAATCGGCAGTTTAATTGGGCATTGGAAAATGAGTATAAAATATTGTATAAATTGTATTTCAATAATTATGTTAATAAAATTGTAAATCACCCTGATTTTATTGATATAGATAAACTCACCCAATTAAAATTTGCGCAAGAATGCGGATTACACATTCCTGAGACTATAATTACATCAAGTAAAGAAACATTACTAAAATTCAACCGCAAATTCAATTTAATAATTACCAAGAATATTGCTTCTTCGCTAACTTTGTATTTAGAGGAAAAAATATTTAAAACATACACATCTGAAATAGATAATGATTTTATAAAAACATTACCTGAAAGCTTTTTCCCTTCATTATTTCAACAATACATCGAAAAAGAATATGAACTAAGAATAATATATATTAATGAACGCATCTTTTCATGTGTTCTCCTGGATAGCAGGAATAAACCAACGGATATTCGCGAAGCAACCAATAATAATGAAGTTGAAATATATCCATATAAGTTACCCGTAGCAATTGAAAACCGGCTTCGTGAATTCATGCATAAAATAAACCTTCAAATAGGTTCGATTGATATGATTTATAACACGGAAAAAAAATATGTGTTTTTAGAAGTCAATCCGTCCGGACAATTTTTAGGTTATTCAACAGCATGTAATTATCAGGTCGAAAAAGTTATTGCAGAATATTTAATTGAACTGGAGAATGAAAAAAATTAATAATTATTACATGTATAAACATGCAAAAATTACTATGCCGGTAAATTTTATGCTTGTAAAGAATATTACTGTTACAAAGTATTTACTGCCCGTTAAACATGAAAATAAGCTTTATAAATGTGATTTTGTATTTCGCATAAAATATCACAAACCCCTGGATATATACTGAATATGTATATTTTAAAAGCAAACTGTATTCCTGTTAAAGGATATAAGAGAAGTATTCTTTATAATCTTCAAAATAATACTTATGATTACATACCAAATTCTTTGTGCGAATTATTTGAAAACTGCAGAACCACAAATGAATGGTATACATACATAATAGATAATGAAAAAGAAATAATTGATGAATACATTGAATTTTTACTTGCAAATGATTATTTACTTGATACGAAAAAACTTGACATAAATTGTTTTACAAGCATTTCCTTTGCATGGGAAGAATGTAAAGAGGTATCAATTCTGAATTTGAATTACGAGGAAGAAATATCAAAATACTTGCATAATCTTAATGTATTTTTAGTTAAATCAAGAACTAAAAATATTAGTCTACAATACATTGGCGGATTAAAAACCTTGAACAATTTACTTGGTACAGTGAAAGATACTTACGTTACTAATATCGTATTGTATCTGCAATATAAACAATTTAAAGGGTGTTTATTTGAAAAATTAATATCAAGCAATCCGTTAATTTCAAAGATTGTGCTTTTGGGTGCAGATAGATTTTCTATCAAATATATAGACACTGGCAAACAGATACCCATACAAAAAATCGAATCCATTTTAATTAACTCTGAAATAAAACCTATGGGATTTGTAATAAACAAAATGTATTTTATAGAAGCCCATTTATATAATACATTTTTTCACAAAAGACTTTTTGTCAGTAAAAAAGGAATTATCAGTTTAACTCCGCTATCTGATAGGATTGCAGATATTTCAAAAGATCCAGCAAAAGAGATAATCAATAGAAAATCAATACAAAAATATTGGCTGATTAAAAAGGACAGCATCGAAACATGCAAAGAGTGTGAACATCGGTATATGTGCTATGATTCAAGAATACCCACACAAGAAAATAATAAATGGTATTATATGAGCGATTGCGGCTATAATCCTTATATAAATAAATGGGTCGATGAGGACGGTTATTGGCCGGTAAATAACACCTCTCCGTGCATAAAGTATCAAAATTTACAGCTGAATCAACCAGAAAACAGATCACCTTTCCGACAGATTATATGAAGAGAATGGATCATTTACATTCCACAGTACTGAATTATTTTTATTTTTACGGCAGTATTAACTCTAAAACCAAGACCAATGAGAGTATTCCTTGCATCACTTTCAGGAGCTGTGGTGCAGTTCCTACTGGGATGGCTTATTTATGGCCTCCTGCTGGCCAGTTTTATGGAAGGCAATTGCAATTCATTTCCCGGCCTGATGAAAGACATGGACACGGCGTCATTTTACATCCTGACCTTTATTTCCGGATGGGTGATGTCATTCATGGTCGCCTACATATTCCAGTGCTGGGCAAAATTTGACAAATTCCTCAAGGGATTGCTGGGGGGTATGTTCATCGGATTTTTTATGGCACTAACCTACGACCTGTTTTCCATTGCCATGATGAATTTGATCACCTGGCCATCCCTCGTCGTGGATGTCATTTCCAATACGATCATTGTAGGGATAGTCGGTGGGGTCATCGCCTGTGTGCTGGGATACAAAACAAAAGCAGCTCCGGCTCAGTGATCTGACCGCCTGAAGGTCCTGATACCTGAAATGGGGATCAATCCGGACCGGTTACATATTCCCTGCACTCATCTTCCGATACCAGGTAAATGGCAGGGGCATCGGTACGCGGGCAAAAATACTCGCAGATCCCGCACCCCGTGCAGAGATCGGGATTCACATACACCTGGTTGACCACCGATCTTTTTCCCTGGTAATTCCAAACCTCAGCCGGGCGGAACCGGATGGCCTTTTCGGGTGTCGGGCACCTTTCCTGGCAGGCAGTGCAGTTGAAGCCGTCGGCATAGGTGTAGCAGCGGTCACGGTCAATCACTGCCGTGCCGATACGGAATCTTTGTTTTTCTTTCAGGGTCAGTTTCTCAATGGCCTTTGAAGGGCATACCTGGGTGCAGCGGTGGCAGGTCCATTCACAATATCCGGCCTTGCCGCTGACCACAGGTGTCCAGATACCGATCACCCCTGCTTCCAGGGCAGCAGGTTGAATGAAGCCTGTCGGGCAGGATTGCACACATTGACCGCACCGTTCGCACAGTGCAAGGAAATCCTCTTCATTCCTCGCCCCCGGAGGACGGAGCCATCCATGCAACCGGGCCGGCTTTGCCGACCTCGTGGTCTTCGGGAGAAGGCCGATAACCGCACCCAGAACCAGAGCCCCAATGAACTTCCGGCGCCCCGGAGTCACCGACGCACTGAGATCTCTTGCCGGAGAGCCAAATGAAACCGACACCGCTTCGTCCCGGCAGTCAGCCACACAATGGAAGCAAACCATACACTCCGATTTCAGGAAATGTTCGCCGGCATCTCCTCCAAACGTGCAATGTGCAGAGCAGGTATGGCAACGTGTACACGAAGCCCCGGTGCGGAAACGGAGGAATCCAAACCGCGACAATAAGCCATACAGGGCTCCCAGCGGACAGAGTACGTTGCAATAAAACCGGGGTTGCACAGCGTTCAGGGCAATAAGGATCAGAAATATTCCGCCGATCACAAATGGCTGAAGAGAAACATGCCCGGGATCGGCCAGCGGTGTGAAAACCGACAGACTCCGGGTGAGCAGGGAAAAAGGATCCACCCAGCCGATGAAATTCACTCCCGGAAGCATGGCCATGATCAGAGCAGCAAGGATCAGGTATTTTAAACCGAGCTGTCTGGTATCCGGCCTGCGTGCATTCTGACGGAAAGGATAGAATATCCACGAAAAAAACTGGTGAATTGATCCCATCGGACAGACCCACCCGCAGAAAAACCGGCCCAACACCAGAGTCAGGAAAAATGGTACCAGTGCGACCAGGGAAAAGAGGATCAGGGATTCCGACAGGACCAGCGAACTGATGAGGAACAACGGATCCACATAGAAGAAGTATTCCGTCGCCACTGTCAGGTCATTGCCGGTGATGGCAGGCAGGAAGAAAAGACTGAGAAAAAGCAGGGCGAATATCCACTGGGAGAGGATTCTCAGGATCCGGATGGTCTTGCCCTTCTTTTGTCGCATGCGGCGGAGATGTTGGTCAGTGATTCAATGAACGGCTGACAGTGGCGTTACGTTAGCCAGCGCCAGCCGGAGATTCCGTGAAAACCAGGGGAGATCCTGGGCCGGAGGGAACAAGCTCAGCTTACTAATGATCCTCTGACGGATCGTCGTATCGGTGCCTTGCTCCAGGATGAAGTTTGTCTCCTGTTCATCCAGCTCTGCCAGTCTTGAGATATTCCTGATCCCTTCGGCATTCCCCGGGCAATTGAACTGGCACTTCAGGCATCCCACAAGGGCATGGTGAACGCCGGGCGTTATCCAGCCGGGCATTGGATCGGGAAGTTCGTTATACAGTGATATGCATTTCCCGGCATCGATGATAAAATCGGTGTCCCGGATGCATCGGGTAGGGCACTCCCTGATACACACGGAACAGCCCTTGCACAGGCGCAGCATTTTCAGAGGGCCCCAGCTCTCTTCCAGTTCCTGGTCTGTGATCAGTCCGTATAAGGCATGAAAACTGCCATATCCGTTCACATAGGTGATGTTGTTTCTCCCGTACTCCGCCAGGCCGCTGCGAACGGCCAGGGTTTTCAGCGGGAGCCGCAGCCTTCCCCGGACCTGCTTAGCGGGATCCCGGATCAGGTCGGCATGGATCTGTTTCCGGATGCCCGCCCCGGTCAGGCCGGTTACGGTATATCCGCAAGGGATCAGGATCTCAACCGCTTTCCCCTGGCGATGGACAAGCAGGGACCGGACCTGCTCGGGAACAGCAAACAGGATAACCGATTTTGCCCCGATCAGGTATGCTCTCGGATCGAAAATGAAGCCATTGATATAGCTTTGGAAAGTTTTATTATCCGACAGCATTGCTTCGCTTTTAAGGTAGTCGAACCATGCTTTCGCCTCCCGGAGCCGTTCCACGGAAAAGGTTCTGTACTGGTATTCAAACCGGGAAGAAACTGCCGCGGGAGTGGTCGCCGGGGCCAGAGCAGTGGCGCGGATCCTGCCGGATGTCAGGACTGCACCTGTCACTGCCAGGAATTTGAAAAAATCCCGTCTGCTCTGACCCTGTTGGAAACGGTGTGCCGGGATACAAGCCATCAGTTGTTTGCTGAACATCGCTTCCGGGAGTGGAAGCCCCTGCGAAACAATATTTCCCGGCAAATAACCTGTGTTTTTCCCTTCAGGCCAAATTCTTTCGACAGCGACGGGAAATTCCTCTATAATCGATGCAGGTGGCAGGATATCGGCTGGGATTCCGGCGGTCTCACGGGGATCCCAGCCGCCGCTCAACTGCTTCTTTGAAGGCCCTGCCTATCGGGATGAAGGTGTCGCCGGTGCGGATCCGATTCCCTTCGATAAAGAGGATCCGGCTCACCGGCACCACGAAGGATTTATGCACCCGGATGAATTCCCCGGCCGGAAGCTGTTCCAGAAAATCCCTTACCGTTCCGTGGACCACCAGGGTTCTTCCGTCGAGATGCACTTTCAGATAATCTCCTGTTGCCTCCACGTAGCGGATCCCGGAGAAATTTACCTTGTATGTTTTCCTGTCCGCCCGTAGCAGGATGAAATCCCGGGGAACAACAGACGCCGGCTGTTCAGCTGAGCGGGTACGGATCTTCTCCACGGCCTTGTTTACTGCCTTCAGGAACCGGTCGAATGAAAAGGGCTTCAGGAGGTAGTCCACGGCATCGGCTTCAAATCCTTCCACGGCATATTCCGGGTAGGCGGTAGTGAAGATCACCAGGGGGGGATGACTGAGGGTTTTGAGAAAACTGAATCCCGACATCCGGGGAAGATTGATGTCAAGCAACAGCAGGTCAACCGGTTCTTTCTGCAAAACTTCGGAAGCGGCAAAGGCATCGGCGCAAACCTTTACCAGTTCCAGTACGGAGCAATCCCCAACATAGGTCTTCAGGAGCTCCCTGGCCGGGGGCTCATCTTCCACGATCAGACATCTCACCTTCATGGTGTAAAGGTACAATGAGTTGTACCCGGAAAACATCCGGAGTTTCACTTTTCTCCAGGAGATACTTCCCGGGACAGAGCAGATCCAGTCTTTTTCTGAGGTTCTCCAGGCCGATCCCCGGTACGTTCCTCCTTTCAACCGGATCGGCATGCCCACGGTTGTTACAGATCACACATTCCAGAGACTGTTCACCGATCGTGATCTGCCAATCGATGAACGAGGGACCGGCTTCCCCCTTGATCCCGTGTTTGAAACTGTTTTCGAGCAGCGGAAGGAACAGCAGGGGCGCGATCTTCTTTCCTTTCGGATCGCCGGTGATCTGACTGGTTATCACTGCCAACTCTCCCGACCGTGTTCTCTGAAGTTCCAGGTAATCCTGCATCATAGCCAGCTCCTGTTCCAGATCCACCCGATCGGAAGAGGTTTCGTACAGCAGGTAACGGAGAAATCCTGAAAGCCGGAGGATAGCTTCCGGGGCGGCTTCCGACCGGTTAACGACCAGGGAATACAGCATATTCAGGGAATTGAAAAGGAAATGCGGATGGATCTGGTTTCTGAGCGATCCCAGCTCGGCCGTGGCATGTTCTTTTTCCAGTTGCGCCATCCGGGTGCTGGCCTCCGTAAGCAGGAACCATCCTCTGGAAAGCTTCAGCAGTGCAGCAATCAGGGTAAATGCTCCGAAAAACTTCAACAGATCGTCATAGTCATAATATGAAATGAAATAATATCCGGGAAGGATCCAGTCGATGAACCGGGAGAAAAGAAGCATGTTCAGCCAGGAGAAGAGGGCTAACGAACCGGCCAGGGCCAGAACATACAGGAAATACTTCTTCCTGCCCAGAAGGCGGGGGATCAGGAAGAGAAGGTTCAGGTACACGCATGCAGCCACGGGGACCAGGAACACCGATGTGTATATCAGGTCGATCGGAAGGATCCTGCCCGGGGAGGAGAATATCCGGAGGAGCAGGTACCACGAGGCGCACCAGAATCCCAGATGCTGAAGCCACCGGGCCTTGATCAACCTGATAAGGAACAAACGGATCACAGGAGTTAATTTCGGGACAATACAAAGGTATAATCTGCCTCGTTACCGGAGGCATCCTTCCGGAAAGCTCCCGGGTCATTCCCATACTTCCGGATGAACTTCTGCAATTCATCCGTGGGAGCGGTCAGGATAACCTGCCACGAATCAGGATTCTTCTGATCCACATCGTAGGGAACACGCTCATGCTGGATTCTGACCCGGTTTTTATTGAACAGGTCCACCAGCCACTGCTCGTTATACCATCCGATCCGGATCGATTCACCCTCGATATCCACCTTCGCCAGAGAATGGGACGGCACCATATGAAATCCCGACAGGTTGCTCCCGCAGGAGTTTTCCGACGGGAAGAAATCCAGAAACAGTTGCCCTTCCAGTGCAAACAGGATGGCCAGGAACCGGGATGTTCCCTTGTTGTCAGTCATGGTGACATCGTATGCCGGCACCGGTTTCTCGGGCTTCATGAGCCCGTCGAATTGCTTGTGCTGTTCCAGCACCCACACCGAGGAGTCCTTGTCGGTCCAGGTTCCCAGGAGCTCCTCTTTGAACATCACATCGTTTTCGGTATAGAACGGGTGCAATGATTTGACCAGGCATCCCGGGAGCAGGCATGCCATAAGGATCACAGATGCAAACATTGTTGTTTTCATGACGAATGGATTGGTTTCCGGCAAAGGAACCTCCGGTTTTCTTCCCGGGAAACTTTTTTCGTCGAACGACACCTCCGTTTCGGTATGTTACCTGTTCACACGTTTGTCCCGATCGATCCATTGCATTACCTTTCCGGTGCCGGCCTGAGGTTCTGTTTTCACCTGTGTGACGGATCTTTTGTGAAACACCTGCCAGGACAACATAACGGAATTGTTTCTGTTCCCCTGACTATAAAAAAGTACCTTTGTCTTAAATATCTGCGAGTATGCACCTGAAGAAACTGATCATGATGCTCACGATCCTGGGTTCAGGGTTCGGAGCGTTTGCACAGAATCCGCGAAACGTGGTATTATATGATCTTACCAGCACCGATTGCGGTCATTGTTCCTGCATGGACTCAATCATCCGGATCCAGATCCTGCCTGATCATCCGCGCACGATCCCACTGGCCTTGCACAGTCCGCTGAACTCTTCATTCGGCCATTTTCACGGAAATGCGCTGTTTTTTATGTTCCACGCCGGCTTTGCTCCGTCCGGATTCATTGACGGCCTGGGGTATGCGATGACCTGGGAGGTCACGCCCGATTCGATTGACAGCCGGTATGCGGCAAGCCCGGAAGCCCCGGTATTAATGACCGTGAATACAAAAACATGGGATCCGGGAAGCCGAACCGTGACTCTCAGCACCACAATGACCAATCTGGGACCGGATTTGCCAGGGAATTACCGGTACCAGGTTTTTGTGACCGAGGACAACATTAAAGGCCTGCACCGGACCCAGGAAGGGTGTTCCACCCCGGATGATCCGGGAGGTCTTCCATTCCGGCACAATTATTTCAATGACCATGTAGTGCGAACAGTTGTCTTCATTCCGTCGAAAGCGTCTGCATCGGCCTGGGGCGATTCCGTGATCGGTCCGGTTTGGCCCAGCGGATTTCCTGTAACGAAAACCGTTTCGGTCCAAATCGATACGGCATGGGTGGAAGCAAATTGTTATATGAACCTGGTGGTGTATCATGATGCCGATTCCCTGTACAAATCGGCAGTGCAGCAGGCTATCTCTGAATGTGTCGTCGGGGGAATCGGAGTCGGGGAGATTCCCGGAGGTAAGCCGTTCAACGGGATCACACTGATCTATCCGAATCCTGCTTCCGGCCGGGTCAATATTCATCTTGAAGTGGCCACCGCCGGTATCTGGACCCTTACACTGATTGACATGCAGGGCAGGGTCGTGGAAACCCTGGCCGATCAATGGCTGGAGGAAGGGATATACAATATTGAGACTCTTGTCACCCAACTGCCTGCCGGTACCTATCTCTGTGAGTGCCGGTATCCCGGCGGAGAATCTGTTGCCCGGCTGGTTGTACAAATGCCTTGATAACCTGACAGATGAGACCTTTTCCGGCCATGAAGTTCCACATCAGTTACCAGATCATCGTCTGGTCCCTGGTGGTTATCGCCCTGATCATGGCCGGCGGATTTCTGATCATCTCCTATACCTACCAGGTACAGGATATCAATTCCGAGATCATTGAGCGGAACATCCGGAACGTGCGGGCGGCAAAAGAGCTGGAGATCACGCTGCACGGCATCCGGGCGATCTCGCTGAATTACATCATCGACAGGGATTCCTCATGGGTTGAACGCCTCCGGGAGAAAGAGGCCGAATTTAACAAGGGGCTGGAAAAAGCAAGGGAATCGGCCAATACCCGGGAAGAGAATCAGCTGATCAGCCAGATTGCCGCCCTGTTTTCAAACTACCAGCGCAACCTGAATACAGCCCTGTTTCTTGAAAAGCATGGGGATCTGGTCAAAACCCGGGCCCTGCTCGTTCATGGCAGCCGCGACCTGATCAATACCATTGAGAGCAAATGCCTCTCACTGGTGGTGCTGAACCAGAATTCCCAGGTCAGCTACGAACAGAAGATCCAGCGCAACAATCAGTTCATCCGGGGAGCCATGTATTCCCTGGGGATCGGGGGACTGATCCTCGGTCTGATCCTGGGATGGCTGGTGGCCCGCATCCTGCTGAATCCCATTTACAAGCTGGTGCTGAAGGTGCGTGACGCAGCCGGCGAAGAACTGGTGGAGCACGTGAAGATGTCGCCGGGGAAGGAGCTTGAAGAGATCGACCTGCATATCAACCGGATGATCTCCAGGATCAACCAGGCGCATGAAGATCTGCGCCTGAACCGGGAGCTTCTGGAGAAGTCATCGAAACTGGCTGCCATCGGCCGTATCGCACCGGCGATTGCCCATGAGATCCGGAATCCGCTTGCCGCAATCAAAATGCTGATCTATTCGATGAAAGACGAAGTGGGAATGACCGGGGAGAAGGAATATGATATGCAGGTGATCCTGGGAGAGATCGACCGGATGGAAGGCTTTCTGCAGAGCTTCCTGCGATACGCGCGTCCGCCTGAGCCGCAGTTGAAAGAGATTGAGATCGGGCCGGTCATCCGGGAGATGGTGCACCTTATGATCCCGCGGATGAAGCAAAACCACATTGAACTGCTGGAGTCTCACACCGGGGGGAAGATCTGCGTAAAAGCCGATGTTGACCAACTCAAGCAGGTGCTGATGAACCTTATGCTGAATGCGATCGAAGCTATGGTGGAAGGAGGTGCCCTCCACCTGTCCACCGTGGTGGCACAGGAACCAAAGGCAACCGGTCCTTCCGACTGGATACGGATCTCGATCAGTGATACCGGCCCCGGGATCCCGGCGGAAGTGAAAGACTTACTGTTTGATCCCTTTGTCAAAGGAAAGGCCAGCGGAGCCGGACTGGGCCTCTCGATCTCCCAGCGGATCATCGAACTGCATCACGGATGGATCAGTGCAATCAACAATCCGGACAAAGGAGCCTCCTTCACCATCCATTTACCCATCGTAACACCTCCCGAACATGAATAAGATCCTGATTGCGGATGATGAACGGACGGTCAGGTACTCCTTCCGGAAACTGCTGAAGGAAGAGGACTATCTCATCCTGGAAGCTGCCAGCGGAACGGAAGCAATCACCCTGTTCACCACGGAGAATCCGGATCTGGTGGTACTGGACATCGAGATGCCGGGCATGACAGGATTGGAGGCCATCCGCGAGATCAAGGCAATCAGGCCCCAGATCCCGGTCATCGTCGTCACAGCTTTCGGGACCACCGACCGGCTGATCGAAGCCATGAAGCAAGGTGCGTTTGAGTATCTGGAGAAACCGTTCGATATCGAAAAAATGCGGACGGTGATCCGGGAAGCACTTGGGGTCACAATCATGACCGAAGGAGGGATCCGGGTCAGGCCCCAGGGAACCTCACCAGGCATTTCGGAACAGATCATCGGCAACAGCCCCGGGATCAAGGAAGTGTATAAAATGATCGGGCGGGTAGCTGCCAGCGATGTCAGCGTGCTGATCACCGGGGAAAGCGGCACGGGGAAAGAGCTGGTCGCCCGGGCTATCCATCTGCACAGCAACCGGGCCGATAAGCCGTTCCTCACCATCAACTGCGCAGCCATCCCCGATTCATTGCTGGAAAGCGAGCTTTTCGGCTTTGAGAAGGGTTCCTTCACGGATGCCGGAAAATCCAAGCCGGGTAAATTCGAGACTGCCGATACAGGGACCATCTTCCTCGACGAGATCGGGGATATGAGCCTTCCGCTCCAGGCCAAGCTCCTGCGCGTGCTCCAGGAAGGAACCTTTGAACGGCTGGGCAGTAATGTCCCCAAGCGGGTGGATGTGAGGATCATTGCGGCGACCAATAAAAAGCTGGAAGAGGGGATCCAGACGAAAATGTTCCGGGAGGATCTTTATTACCGGTTGAAAGTGATCACCATCACTCTCCCCCCGCTCCGGATGAGAAAGGAAGACATCCCGTTGCTGACTCATTATTTCATCACCCTCCATTCGCAGCCGATGAACATCCCCGAGATCACCATCCCCCAGGAAACCATGGACAAGCTGGTATCGTATTCCTGGCCGGGAAACATCCGGGAGCTGGAGAATGCACTCAAACGGGCGTTGCTGCTGAGCAAGAACCGGATCATCACTCCCGATCTCATCACCATCGAATCACCCGAATCTCTGCCCGCAGCACCTGACCTCTCCTATACACAGCCGGCCCCATCGGCCTTCCCGGCTGATCCCGAAACCTATGAGGGAAGACTGTACCATCACGTAATCGGGCAAACCGAACGGGAACTTCTCCGGTATATCCTCAACCATACCAGGGGAAACCAGGTGAAGGCAGCACGGATTCTTGGAATATCAAGGGTCATGCTCCATGACCGTATGAAGAAATACGGCATGGAGCCCTGAGTGACAGGATTCTTTACACGGTGTAAAGTTTTTATACATCTCTGTAAGCAGAGTTTACAATTCCGGAAAGAGATTCAGTCAAAAAAATACGTAAATGATTGATAGTAAATAGAGTGTCATTTCTGGCACGGTTATTGCTAAGTGCGGGTGGTTTTAATTAAATGTCAAACCTTAAACAAGAAGAAATGAAAAAGAGACTGTATTTAATGGTACTTGGCCTTGGTGCCATTGTGATGCTGACTACCAGCTGCGCCAAGCTGCCGCAGGAAGAACTGGATGCCGCAAAAGCTTCTGTGGAAGCTGCCAAGGCAGTGGAAGCCGACCGGTATATCCCGGCCGAATTCAATGCCCTTCAGGATTCGCTGAACAAAGCCAATACGATGATTGAAGAACAGAAATCGAAATTTTCCCTGTTCCGCAGCTACAAAGACGCGAAGGCACTCCTCACCAACGTGATTGCTATGGGCGCTACGGTAAAGGACAATGCTGTGATCCGCAAGGAAGAAGTGAAAAAAGAAGTGGAAGCCGCATTGACTGACATCACTGCCCAGATCGATGAAGTGAAGAAGCTCATCAAGAAAGCTCCGCGCGGGAAAGAAGGAAAAGCAGCTCTGGAAGCCATTCAGAGCGACCTGGCCGGCGTAGAAGTTACCATGACAGAAGTGAACACCCTGGTGACCAACGGTGATTACCTCACCGCTCAGGAAAAAGTGAACGCTGCAAAACAAAAACTGGTATCTTTGAAGACCGAATTGGAAGAAGCCATTGCGAAGAAAAAAGGCCGCAAGTAACCTTCCGCGTGACGAAGAATTCTGAATGAAACTCATTGAAGAATCAAGGCCCCGGGAAATGCGAACCGCATTCCCGGGGCCTTCTTCTTTGGCCCAAACTGCCCCGGCTATATGAAGAAAAGAAGGCGCTACCGCGGATTCATCCTCCTGTTTGTTTTCCTCCTTCTACTGGTGGCAGGAGGGTATTTCCTGTTCAACGCCGCAGCCACACCTCCCCTCGAAACAATCAACCGTTGTCAGCTGGCACTTAGCAAGGCCAGGTCCTCCGAAGCGGAATTGTATGCCCGCGACCTGCTCATGGACGGAGAGAACGACTGGCGGGATGCCATGCTGGAATGGAAGATACAGAACATCAAAGGATATTTTTCACGGGATTATACCCTTCTGAACCGGCTCGTAAAGCAGGCCTCCGCCAAGGCAGAAGCGGCATATAAGAAATCGATCGCAGTGAAGGACTCCCTTCACCATGATCTGGCTATCGTACTGGCCGGGGTTGAAGATAAGCTCACGGAATATGAAAAGCAGTATTCGGCGCTGCCACTGAACCGGCAGTCCCGGCAGGATTACCAGACAGCCAAAATGCTTTACCTGGAAGCCAGGGAGGCCTATGAACGGGGAAACTACAACCGGGTAGGCCCCAAAGCCGAGAAGAGCCGCACTCTCATCCAGTCATCCATCCGTCAGAACTACGGCATGCTGAGATCCTATTTTTCCAATGTCTCCAAATGGAGGCAATGGGCCAATGAAACCATCGAATGGTCAAAGACCAACAACAAAACAGCCATCGTGGTGGATAAATTTGCCCGGAAATGTTACCTCTACAGCCAGGGAGCCATCCTGAGAACCTTTAATGCCGAACTTGGCATCAACTGGATCGGCGGAAAGAAACACAAAGGCGATAAGGCCACCCCGGAAGGGAAATATTACATCACCAAAAAGAAAAGTAAAAAAGGAACCAAATATTACAAAGCACTGCTGATCAATTATCCCAATGAAACTGATAAGGCCCGGTTTGCCGAAGAGGTCAGGAAGGGCCTGATCTCCCGCAGGGCCAGTATCGGAGGATTGATAGAGATTCATGGGGGCGGAGGCCAGGGGATCAACTGGACCGACGGCTGTGTAGCCCTCACCAACGGGGATATGGATAATATTTTCGACCTTACGGAAGTCGGAACCCCGGTGACTATTATCGGTTCCCTGAAACATTACGAAGAGGTAGGGGAGTTATGATATGGAATCAGGCGCTTCTCCACGGAAACATCAGATCGTCAGGTACACCATCCTATGCCTCGGAGGGATCATCCTCGCCTTTGTGCTCTCGGGATTCCTGCTGAATTCCTCCGGCTTCCTTGCCGATCAGGCCCTGCGGCTTGTCCCCCGCCCGGGTGACAACACATTTCT
>Ga0233425_10003835_pt1 | contig 26396 bp, 13 predicted proteins | sample Watercolumn_Towu_2_FD_181712 | JGI IMG/M metagenome (GOLD analysis project Ga0233425, IMG submission 181712) | Freshwater microbial communities from Lake Towuti, South Sulawesi, Indonesia - Watercolumn_Towuti2014_140_MG | ecosystem: Environmental > Aquatic > Freshwater > Lake | place...
GATCATCGCAAGACCCTGGGTACTTAACCATGGAAGTAATAGCGGTGCCCTCGGTTTAAATTCATATTGAAGGAGTTCTGAAATGGTAATGGCTTTTAATGATGTAGCTTTGGATTTCTTAGTTGGCTCCCATATGGCCGCCGATTCAACCAGAGATAGAAATTTTTCTTTGGTGTTTTCGGGGTCTTTAACCCAGTCTATAATATCCCCTTTTTTAGGAAGGCCCGGTAGGTCAATAATCTTGATACTTTTGACATGTCCGGACAAGGCCCCAGCTATCTTCTTAGTGTAGATTTTTCCCGGTTCATCGTGATCAGGCAAGATGACAATATCCTTGCCCTGTAGATGGGGAAGATAGTCAGATTGAAAGGGTGATCCGCTTCCAGCGTCAAAACAAGTGGCCGTTAAACCCCATTGGTTCAAAAGGTCTGCTTTGGCCTCGCCCTCGACAAAATAAAGCGGCCCAACGGCCTTAACTAAAATAGGCAGGTTGTAGGGGATAGCCTCCCCACCACGCCCTAAAACTTTCTTTCCGTCCTTGGTATGGTAGAAAAGAAACTCCTTCTTTTGGCCGTTTCGTCCAGGTTCAATCCGTTCCTTCCAGTAAACCACCTGGCCGGCTACGTTATGATATTTGAAAACTCCCACCACCTTGGGCTTGACTGTGATCCCATTCAGGCCCACCATTTGACCGATGTCTTTTAATGCTTCTTGGAAGTTGACCCCTTTAAATCTTTGATAGAAGTCGAAAACGTCCCCACCCTTACACCCGGCAAAGCAGTTAAACTGACCAGTTTTCAGATTGACCGAAAAGCTCGGACTTTTATCTTGGTGGAAGGGGCAAAGCCCCATGGCTTGGCCGTTTCCGTTTTCCTTAAGGGTAGGGATATGCTCACGGTAGAAATTAAGGAAATTGATTTTTGATAAAATAGACTCTTTATTTAGGTGGGGGTTATGGGTGTGGTTGTTTTCCATGAGTTGCTCCTTTTATCCGGCGGAAATACTCACCCAGGACAAGAGCATGGGCCTCGGCCTGAACCGCCGCCGGTAAACTGATAATTTCCCGGAAGGTTAATTTTCCCTCCCGGTCTTTGTAAGTGTTGAAGGGATTTTGAACCGTGGGGATCCGGTTAATTTGATAGACCCGGAAGTCCCGTACTATGAGACCGTTAATTTCCAAGTCCACGAAAGCTCTGGTGGCTTTCTCCCCCGGTAGTAGGCGCAGGTCTAACAATTTCATTTTAAGTATTTTACCCTCCGATATGAGATCGGCCTATGTTCGGCGCAGTTTCGTCTTCATTCCGTGTTCTATTGGTCAGGGATTCCAATAGCCCGCAAGAGATATGCTTCAAGCTCTTTTCGACTTCCCAGGTATCAGCCTGGATCTGAATGGTAAATACCTGCAGGTCGTCGTCAAACTGAAAGCAGATGCAGTTCATCGTTGGTTTTTTTCTTCCAAGGCTTCTTTTTTATCGAAAGATGCCCTATTAATTTCAGTTTTTGGATTAACCCCAACTTTCTCAAGGAATGCCCAAAGGCAACGTGTGGGGATATACTTATCCCTGCATTTACTGGTCACCATTTTTTCTTTGTTGAACCCCCTAAAAAAAATTGGAAAAATTGTTTGGGGTCGAGCGCCTGGCCCAACTGTAAGCAAGGATCGGACACCATCACTTGTTTCGAATAAAACGGTTGTTACCTTTCCTGGTTCAGGGATGAGCGATTTTGCATATTTATTAAGTGTCCCATTATTGGGACTCCCTTCAGGGTAATACCATCGCTTTAGTGTACCTACCGGAATTTCATATTCCTTTGATACAGCCCTGATGGCAGGCCGTACTCCCCCGGCCTCCTTCTTCCGACGATCAATCTCTCGACACATTTCAGTTTTGCAAATATCTGTGTGTGCCATAACAATTCTCCTTTAATATTTGATTAACAATGTTCTTGGTAAAATGAGCTTCCTACCACCATTGAATCTTTCAGTCCTTATTCGATCTTAGAGGTTTTATGAACAAGTGCTTGGGAAACAAATTATAAATCGTATCCTTATAACCCGGCTTCATTCCGAAATTCCTTTTCTCGATTTGATTTAGTTTCATCCTATCAGGGTGGTTTTTGTTAAAAAAGGAAGGTTGACCATAAGTTGATGGGCTATGTTATGGAAAAAATGAAATTTCTTAAGAGAAATGATGAAATATTAATTGGTTAGGCTGTGTTCAGAATAGTTAATGGCAAAGCAGAGGGTTTTCGTTGCCTGATAAAAATCGGACAATGGGATTTAGGGGAGTGAAATTTTACTTAAAATATTTTGGAGGGATTTGATTGAGACTTTATGGTTGATATTAGGGGAATGAAGAAGGCGGCTTTTTATTATCTTTAACGAACTCTTTGAGATAGAAGACTCGGTAGATAAAATTTCTATTTCATTTGGATAAATTAATTCCAATATTTCTGGGAATATTTTTTCAATATCCTCTTTAGGAGGAACACCTGAACATTGCTGCAAGGGCATATCCAGTTTTCTTCGGAATTCTTTTATTAATTCTTGAAGCTCTCTATGCACATATTTCAATATTATCGCCTGATTATTGTTAAAGGCAGTTCCCCCTTTTGTCTCCGGAAGAAGTTTGTTCAGCAAATCCCGGCCTACTTTCTCTCTAGCTTCACCCCCCGACAAGATCCGGCTCCGGGCATCATGGATAAGGGATATCCATTGCTTTTCGGTCGTTGCGTCAATAATTTCGATTTGTGGGGGAATACGAACCTCGGAGGTTAGTATTTTATTAGCCAATGCTTTTCTATCATTATGGATGGTTATTTTGATTAAGGCCTCCTTTGGAAATTTGGGGAATTCTTTTTTCCCTCTCTTCTTCCAATCAACCAAAAAAGGGTATCGATCTTTAAGAGCGTTCATTCTTGTATTTATACTCCCTTGAGCTAATCCCTTTTTGAAAAGCTACTCCTCTTCGGGATTATATTCCTGTTCAAAACGGAAAGAGGTTATTAAAGATTCTCCCCGGTACAACGCAGGCCCAAACATCGAAATAAATTTGAATTTGCCGATATGGAGAAGAAAGGGGAGGGTTTGAAAAAAATCAATCGGTAGGGAACAAATTACCTCTGATGTGCCGCCCCTAAAATTGAGAAATCCAACTCCTTTTGGGGGCTTTTCATGCCTCTCTTTTCCTTCAATAAAGTCAGCATACCTTCTTTCCGCCAGGAAAACCATTTTTACTACTCTATTTTTGAGGTTTTCGGGGGATAAGGCAATCCCGGTAATCTCTATTGCCTTATGCTCCCAGTATGGTCCTGGGCTAAACCGTTCCTTGAGGTCAAGGTGCATCGAATAAGATGGACGCCAATCCTGGATTTGGAAGACATAATCGCAATTCTCTATTAATTTTTTTTTCTTCCGCCCCTTGTTCTTAACGACCATGGTCCTTGATCCTATTTTAACAGAATAGATGAATTGACTTCCCTACCCAAGACCTGAATGTCGGCGCCACAATGATGGATAATTACATTTCCAATCTTTTAACTTACATTTCTTAAGATTTCAAGTAGATCAAAGGGATCCATCAACGAAGATATGGCCATACAGGAAAAGATTAGGATCAAATCCTACAAGTAATCTTTTAATTTTTAAATTGACATTAAGTATTTGTTCTGCTTTAAATTATCCTTATTTTTTTAAGCTTTTTTGTTACCGGCAACCCCTAACCGAAAGCCTGGTCCATGAAGCAGCCCCTCAAACCCCCACTTTCTGGAAAAGAAGCTGGGGGTTTTGTTTGATGTAATAGATAACCGGTGGAAAGATAATCATGGAAAATCGATTCTTTGATAAACCTATCCTCAACTCACCTTATGAATACCCACTTCAGCATTGGGAGCTTGATGCCCAGGGGCAACCCACTCAGCAAGTTATCCCCAGCCGCCGTCGAGCCGAGTTCATTACCCCGATCCCTAAACCGAAAAAACGCAAGAGCTCAGCCCAACAACAGGATTTTGTTTTTGATGAAGGAAAAGGACTTTCCACCCAAGAGCAGCAATACGATCCGACACCAATCATCAACGAATTACGTCGCTTTGTTGATCAATGGCGGGATCTTCCTAATCCACGTGATTGGCAGGTTTCCCCGGAAACGTCTCGTTTGCTTCAATATTGGCGGCATCATCGGTTTAGCGATATTCGGCCTTTCTTTTGCCAGATTGAGGCAGTGGAAGCGGCTATCTGGCTGACCGAGGTTGCTCCCAAAATGGGTAAAGCCGGTACCAAATTTTTAGATCATCTGGCCAATGCCAATAACGATGCCAACCCCGGATTATTGCGAATGGCCCTGAAATTGGCCACTGGGGCGGGTAAAACTACAGTCATGGCCATGTTGATCGCCTGGCAGACTATAAATGCCGTCCGCCACTCCGGCAGTAAAAGATTTACCCGTGGCTTCCTGATTGTGACACCAGGATTGACCATTAAGGACCGCCTGCGGGTCCTCCAGCCTAATGACCCGGACAGCTACTATCAAAGTCGCGAGTTGATTCCGAGTGATATGCTCAAGGAGTTGGAACGGGCCAAAATCGTCATTACCAATTACCATGCCCTCAAGCTCCGGGAACGAATGGAGCTTTCCAAAGGAGGCCGATCCTTGCTCCAGGGCAGGGGTAAGGCCTTAGACACAATAGAAACCGAAGGACAAATGCTGCAACGGGTTATGCCCGGATTAATGGGGATCAAAAATATTCTGGTATTCAATGATGAAGCCCATCATTGTTACCGGGAAAAGCCCGGACAGGAAAAGAAGGAAGAGCTGAAAGGGGATGAGAAAAAGGAAGCCGAGAAAAATAATGAAGCCGCTCGGGTCTGGATCTCCGGTTTAGAAACAGTCAACCGCAAGTTGGGTCTGAACCAGATTTTTGATTTATCGGCTACGCCATTTTTTCTCCGAGGCTCCGGTTATGCCGAAGGAACCTTATTCCCCTGGACCATGAGTGATTTCTCCCTCATGGATGCCATCGAGTGCGGGATTGTTAAACTGCCTCGCGTTCCCGTGGCCGACAACATCCCCGGCGGGGATATGCCCAGATTCCGGGAGCTATGGAAACACATCGGTCCGAAGATGCCCAAAAAAGGGCGGGGCAAATCCAAGATCCTGGACCCTCTAAGTATCCCGACAGAACTTCAAACGGCCCTGGAGGCCCTTTACGGTCATTATGCCAAAACCTTTGATCTCTGGCAGCAAAAAGGCCTCAAGATACCTCCTTGCTTCATTGTGGTTTGTAATAACACCTCCACCTCAAAACTCGTTTATGATTATATCTCCGGCTTTTATCGAGAAAATGAAGACGGGTCATCTACCTTCGCAAATGGACGACTGGCCTTATTCCAAAACTTCGACGAACATGGGAACCAGTATGCCCGTCCTCGTACGATCCTGATCGACAGTGAACAGCTCGAATCCGGGGAATCCCTGGATGATAACTTCCGGGCCATGGCCGCCGATGAGATTGATCGTTTCCGGAGGGAGATTACCGAACGTACCGGTGATCGTCGTCAGGCCGAGAATCTTAGTGATCAGGATCTGCTTCGGGAGGTCATGAACACCGTGGGCAAGGAAGGCCGCTTGGGCGAATCGATTCGTTGTGTGGTGTCGGTCGCTATGCTCACCGAAGGATGGGATGCCCGGAATGTCACCCATGTGCTGGGTGTGCGCGCCTTCGGGACCCAACTCCTCTGTGAACAAGTCATCGGCCGGGCCTTGCGCCGCCAGTCCTACGACCTTAACGAGGAGAACCTCTTTAATGTGGAATACGCCGACGTTCTGGGCATCCCCTTTGATTTCACGGCCAAACCGGTGGTGGCTCCTCCCCAGCCTCCTCGTGAGACCATCCAGGTCAAGGCCGTCCGTCCGGAACGCGATGCCTTGGAGATCCGCTTTCCCCGAGTGGAAGGGTATAGGGTGGAATTGCCCAAGGACCAGCTTTCGGCCAAATTTACTACGGATTCTATTCTGGAATTGAGCCCCGATCTGGTAGGTCCTTCCAGAACCCGCAATGAAGGAATTATCGGTGAGGGAGTTGATCTTACCCTGGTCCATACCGGGGATCTCCGTCGTTCCACCTTATTGTTTCACATCACCAAACGTTTGCTGGAAACCAAGTGGCGTGACCCCGGTGAGGAACCTAAACTCCACCTGTTCGGGCAACTCAAGCGGATCTCCAAGCTATGGCTCGATACCTGTCTGGTCTGCAAAGGAGGCACCTATCCGGCTCAGCTCATGTATTTATCGCTGGCCGATATGGCCTGTGAACGGATTACCGCCGGCATTACCGCCGCACTTGAGGGGGAAAAGCCCATCAAGGCCGTGCTTGATCCTTATAATCCCATCGGTTCCACCATGCACGTTAGTTTCAGAACCTCTAAAACGGATCGTTGGCAGACCGATGCCCGCCGTTGCCATGTCAACTGGGTTATTCTGGACAGCGACTGGGAGGCTGAATTTTGCCGAGTGGCCGAGTCCCATCCTAAAGTTATCGCTTATGTCAAAAATCAGAACCTCGGTCTAGAGGTGCCTTACCGCTATGGATCTGAGAAACGCACCTACATTCCCGATTTTATTGTTCTGGTGGATGACGGCCGAGGCGTAAACGACCCACTCCACCTGATTATCGAAATTAAAGGATATCGGCGGGAAGATGCCAAAGAAAAAAAGAATACAATGGATATCTACTGGATACCGGGGGTAAACAATCTAGGCACCTTCGGACGCTGGGCCTTTGCCGAATTCACTGAAATCTATCAGATCGAAACCGAGTTCGCCGCCAAGGTCGAAGCCGAATTCAATAGAATGATCGAAGGAATCATGGAACGTGAAGTTTAAAATCTTCATCAGCAGCGTTCAGAAAGAATTTTCCGGAGAACGTAAGGCGTTACGAGATTTCCTGCGGAACGATCCTCTTTTAAAGCGGTTCTTTGATGTTTTCCTTTTTGAAGACGTGCCTGCTAATGACCGGAGGGCCGACGAGGTTTATCTCCACGAAGTTAAACGTTGTGATATTTACCTGGGGATCTTCGGGAAGGAATATGGGAAAGAGGACCCCAAAGGTTTCTCTCCCACCCATTTGGAATTTAATCTCGCTACCAAGCTCGGAAAGCATCGTCTTATTTTCGTCAAAGGGGCTGATGATGGCGATAAAGCTCTAAAAATGCAAGCCTTGATCCGAACGGCGGGAGATCAAGTGGTAAGACGTCGATTCGTCAGTGCAGCAGAACTCATTGCCGCCATTTACGGAAGCTTAGTTCAGTACCTTGAGGAACATGAATTGATCCGTTCAGGTCCCTTTGATGCTTCTTTTTGTAGGAATGCTACTGTGAAGGATCTGGATGAAGAAAAAATACATGAATTTCTGGTTCTATCCCGAAGGGCCAGAGGGTTTCCCTTGCCTGAAGAATCGACTGCCATGGAGGTCCTTACTCACTTAAACCTTCTGGATAAAAAAAGACCGAGCCATGCAGCGGTCTTGCTTTTTGGGAGACAGCCGCAAAGATTCCTTATTTCTTCCGAGATCAAATGCGCTCATTTTCATGGTATGGAAGTGACCAAACCGATTCCCTTTTACCGGGTTTACAAGGGGACGGTCTTTGAGCTTGTGGATCAGGCTGTCGATTTCGTGCTCTCCAAGATTGATCTGGCCGTTGGAACCCGCGCCCAAAGTGTTCAGGCGCCAATAGCTTACGAAATGCCGCCGGAAGTGATTCGAGAGGCCATTGTTAATGCCGTGGCCCATCGGGACTATACGAGTAACGGTAGCATACAAGTGATGCTTTTTGCCGATCGGCTGGAGGTCTGGAACCCGGGCACGCTGATACCGCCCTTGACTCTGGCCAAATTGCGAAGGCCCCATGGCTCCCTGCCTTTTAATCCCTTGTTGGCCGAATCGCTTTATCTCGCTAAATACATAGAACGTATGGGGACTGGCACCGGAGATATGATCAAACGCTGCCGAAGTGTGGGGTTAGATGAACCGGAATTTGCCCTTACAGACGGATTTCAGGTGACAATCCGAAGAAAACCGGAACTGGCTTTTAAGGCTGTTGGCGGGGTTACCGGGGAAGTTGCCGGGGAAGTTACCGGGGAAGTTACCGGGGAAGTACAGAAACTTCTAAGGGTAGTGTCCGGAGAGATGAAACGAACGGAGATCCAAGAGGCTCTGGCCCTTCGTCATGAAGACCATTTTAGAGAGGCTTATCTTATCCCGGCGCTATCAGCGGGTATGATTGAAATGACCATCCCTAGTAAACCCAAAAGCAGCAAACAGAGATATCGATTAACTCAAAAAGGACATAGCTTTATTTTAAAGATATCGAAATAAAAGCCTGATGTTTGATGATGATGACGACAAAGAAGATGACTATGACCACCATGATCACCATGACCATCATCATAACCACGATTAAAGAGCAGGGAAATGTAAATGGCAAAGAAAACAACCCAGATATCCGTTGAAACCCTCAAGCACGAAGAAGCGACCCGGAAGAATATCCCAACGGTTGAGTTTCAATCGGTTATGGCCAAGGAGATGGAGAGCCCGGTCCAGGTTACTTATGAACGTGGAGTCAAAGGTCTCGATGAAGAAAAGCAAGCCCGCAATCGGGATTTGGACCCTCAATTGGTCTGGCGGGGGAAGGATGAAAAAGACTGGTCTGATCTGGTGGTTCAGGCCCCACCACTTTACATTCAGGAGAAAGTCCACCCCAAGGTATTGATTGACGACCTGATGAGGGAAGTGGCCAGGGGGCACTGGCGAGGGGCGAGCGACAAAACTAACCACTCTTCACTCTCCACTAATCACTCGGCTCTCCAACTCGATCTCTTTGCCGATTTCAACGGCCTGCCCAATGAAACGGCCCGGACCGAATTTTATCAACATGATGCCAATTGGTCCAATCGTATGATCCTGGGAGACAGCCTCCAGGTCATGGCTTCTCTGGCCGAACGGGAAGGCCTGCGGGGGAAGGTGCAATGCATTTTCTTCGACCCACCTTATGGGATTAAATTTAACTCCAACTTCCAGTGGTCCACCACCAGTCGGGATATTACGGACGGCAAAGTCGATCACATCACTCGCGAGCCCGAGCAGGTAAAAGCCTTTCGTGATACCTGGAGGGATGGGGTTCATTCTTACCTTACTTACCTTCGGGACAGGTTGACGCTGGAAAGAGATTTGCTTGCCGAATCTGGCTCGATCTTCGTGCAGATTGGGGATGAGAATGTCCATCGGGTTCGAGCGCTGATGGATGAGGTGTTTGGAGATCGAAATTTTATTAGCCTAATCACAACTAAAAAGAGTGGCGGGATGGGACAAGCGTATATCGATAATATTTCCGATTACATCATCTGGTATGCAAAGGACTCATCGTCGACCAAGTATAGGGCTCCTTACATTGAGAAGCACCTCCAAGAAGGCGCAGGCGCGCGATATCGTTCTGTCCAGTCGTTTGACGGAACCATTAGGCCGTTGAAATCTGCTGAGGCGAGGGGCGATCAAGCTTTGCCACAGGGAGACCGAGTGTTTTTAGCCGGCCCCTTAACCTCAGAAACGGCCAGTGATTCAACACTTTTCGAGTTTACACTCAACGGCTATAAATTAAGGCCGAGAAAAGGCGGTTGGAAAACAAGCGCCGGAGGGATGGACCGTCTCTTTAAAGCAAATCGCCTTCTAAAAACGAAGGAGTTTGTGAACTACAAAATATTCTTCAATGATTTTGCGGCGGTTGCGATTCCCAATCTTTGGGAAGACACAATGGGGACAGCTGAGCAGAACAAGATATACGTCGTACAGACAACTCCAAAGGTTATCCAACGCTGTATCCTAATGACAACTGATCCCGGCGATCTCGTTCTAGACCCCACTTGCGGTTCCGGCACCACCGTCTATGTCTCTGAACAATGGGGTCGTCGCTGGATCACCATTGACACTTCCCGCGTGGCGCTGGCGCTGGCTCGTGCCCGCATCATGGGCGCGCGCTATCCATACTATCTGCTGGCTGATTCCCCAGAGGGACAGATCAAAGAAGCTGAAGTCACTCAAACCGCCCCATCTACAAAGCCGACTCGTGGGGATATTCGGCAAGGTTTCGTCTATGAACGAGTCCCCCACATTACCCTTAAGTCCATTGCCAACAATGCCGAGATCGATGTTATTTGGGAAAAATACCAAGAAAAGTTGGAGCCTATCCGAGAGAAACTAAATAAAGCCCTTGGTACAAATTGGGAAGAGTGGGAAATACCGCGTCATCTCTCCGACGTCATTCCGGGCGGTCGGCCTTGCCAACCTTCAGAAGAAACTTCCGGAGGAAGTCGAGCGAAAGCCGGAATCCAGAAAGAAGAAGTGGAAAAACTTCATGCTCAATGGTGGCAGCTCCGGGTTGCCCGACAGAAGGAAATCGACGCCTCCATTGCCGCCAAGGCCGAATTCGAATACCTCTACGACAAACCTTATGAGGCCAAGAAAACGGTCCGGGTGGCTGGACCATTTACGGTTGAAAGCCTTTCCCCTCATCGTGTCTTGGGGGTAGATGAGAATGACGAATTGATCGACAGCCTGGCTGATTCAAAACTGGGTTATGGGGAGAAGCAGGATTTTACTCGAATGATTCTGGAAAATCTAAAGACTTCCGGTGTCCAACAAGCCCATAAGGAAGATCGGATTGTTTTTACTTCATTGACGCCTTGGCCGGGTGATTTGATTTGCGCCGAGGGCCGCATAGCGGCCAGTGATGAGTGGTTAGTGGGGAGTGGAGAGAACAGGGAGAAACCATCTTCTAAACTCTCTACCAAAAACTCACCACTCTCCACTGAAAAACGCGCCGCGATTTTCATAGGTCCGGAATTTGGCACCGTTTCCCGTCCTGACTTAGTGGCCGCCGCCCGCGAGGCCGGAGACGGGGGATTTGACGTTCTGATTACTTGCGCTTTTAACTACGACGCCCCTTCCACGGAATTTAATAAACTGGGCCGCATTCCCGTTTTAAAGGCCCGGATGAATGCCGACCTCCATATGGCCGATGACCTCAAGAACACCGGTAAGGGAAATCTGTTCGTTATTTTTGGTGAGCCGGACATAACAGTGGCGAGTGAAGAGTGGTTAGTGGATAGTTCCGGAAGGAGGATTGCGCCGCATGAAATCTTTAAGCTCATATCGGGAGTTGATAGTCTGGCAGAAATCAATGGACTTGGCCGGGAAGATTTATTCCATTACGCAAAACTATCCTGCCGAAGAGAAGTTTGGGATTATCTCACAAATGCGGCGGGCGGTGACATCCATTCCGGCAAATATAGCCGAAGGATCGGCTCGTCGGAATACGAAGGAGTTTCTACAGTCGCTTGGCATTGCGCGGGGATCGCTGGCGGAACTGGAAACCTTTCTGATCTTATCGGTAAACTTGGGATTTCTGGTGGCACAGAATTCCGAGCCCTTGTTGAACGATTGCGCCGAGATCAACAAAATGCTAAACGCCCTGATCAAATCGCTATCCTCTCGCCACTGACCACTCATCACTATTCCCAAGTCACTATTCATGGCGTGGATGTTTTTCATCCCACCACCGGGGAAGTTCGCAGTGATGGGGCCGAGGGGATCGCCTGCTGGTTTATCGATACCGATTACAATGAAGAAAGTTTCTTCGTCCGCCATGCCTATTTCCTTGGGGCCAATGACCCCTATAAATCCCTAAAGACCACCCTCAAAGCCGAAATCAACGAAGAAGCCTGGGCCACCCTGAACAGTGTCACCTCCCGCCCCTTTGACAAACCCACCTCCGGCCGGATAGCCGTAAAGGTGATCAATCATTTGGGGGATGAGGTTATGAAAGTTTTCAAGATGGAGTAATATAATCTTCAATTGGATTTTGAAAATATTCGTTATGTAGGAGGTCGGAATGCTTAAAGCAATCAAATTTAGAGTGTACAATTTCCGAAACATTGATGATAGCGGTTGGATTCCACTCGAAAAAGTTACTGCCTTTGTTGGTCGCAACGAGTCTGGTAAGACAGCACTCCTTAAAGCCCTGCACAAGTTCAATCCGGCCACTCCCGAGCCATACAATCCACAACGCGAATTTCCCCGCGACCGCTACACACGTGAGTTTAAGAATGCAGCCGATTGGCCAGTCTGCTCCGTCGCCTTCAAAATTGACGAAGCAATAGGGAAGAAACTTGAAACGATTGTGGTAGATGGTCTTCTACCTCAAGAGGTAATTTGTACTAGATTCTATGATGGGTCATTTCGGATACAATGTGAACCTGCCGTGCAAAGTCCAAAAATTGAGCCTGGTCCTCTCGTTGAGGCGTTTTCAATCCTCGCAAGTACAGCTCGGCGTTTGACGGCGCCAACACCGGAACAAGAAGAGCAAACCCAAAAATTACGCACAGATCTTGCCAACTGGGCCTCTGCCTCACAGGAAAAATTGAACCTCCATACAGATCTCCACAGTCAAGACGGAGTTACTCTTCTTTCTGGTCTGCGAAGCGAATCAAACGGTTATGCCAATCCACAGACGGCCGACATGGTTGAATCATTGCAATCTATTGTCGATCAGGTCTTGGTGGAGGCTAAAAAGGCGCCTGTCGATAGTCAAGTAGCCGAACTTATGAAGAAGCAATTACCAATCTTTATTTACTTTAATGAGTACGGGGTTTTGGATAGTGCGATATACCTGCCACAATTCTTAAGTGAACTGCAAAGGGACCCTGGGAACCCACACATTCGAACTGTTAATGCGATGTTTAAACACGTCGGTTTGACTGCACAGGAGATCACAGATCTTGGCATAGAACAAGCGCAACAATCAATTACACAGGGTCATCAACCAACTGCAGAAATAATCGCCAAAGATCAACAACAGAAGGAAGCTCGTGCGATAAAGTTGAACTCTGCTTCTCTTGATATAACCGATCGGTTCAATAGTTGGTATGGTCAGCGGCGCCACACAATCGAATACCAGGCTGACGGTGCCTATTTCCGTATCTGGATCGCAGATGACAGGCGTCCGGGTGTAAGGATTGAGCTCGAAGGCCGCAGCAGGGGCTTTCAGTGGTTTTTTTCTTTTTACCTTATTTTCCTTGTGGAGTCGGAAGAAGGTCATAAAGACTCCATTCTATTGCTTGACGAACCGGGTCTGCACCTACATCCAACCGCACAACAGGAATTGATTGCGTTCTTCGAAAATCTCTCAAAGAAAAACCAACTGATTTACACGACGCATTCGCCATTTTTAATAGACGGCGAGAATATCCATCGAGTCCGTCCTGTCACCGAGGATCAATTGGGTCACTCACATGTTAGTGTCGAGGGATGGCCAAAAGACCGAGAGACGATTTTCCCTCTTCAGGCGGCAGCCGGATATGCTATGGTAAGAGGCCTGTTTCAACATAAACAAAATGTCCTCGTTGAGGGGATGAGCGACTACTACTATCTGCACGCCTTATCTCACCAGTGCCGTGCCAACAAGCGAGCATATCTTCCCGATGACATTTACATGACACCCTGTGGCGGCACGAAAATGGTTGGCCAGATCGCTTCTCTATTTTTGGGCCAAGAAGTCCGCCCTATAGTTCTTCTCGATGGCGATGATGCAGGTCGAATTCGCCGAGACGTTCTTTTGAAGGAGCTATATTCGACGCATGGGTCCGCAATTTTAATGCTTGATGAGGCTATCGGACTCAATGGCAAGGAAGTTGAAATTGAGGATATCCTGGGAGAAACTATTATTCTGGAGGCTGTTAATGCTGTCATTAATAAACAACTACAACTTGACAATAATGATAGAGAGAAAGGAAGTCTTCCAAGTCAGATTAAATCTGCTGCTGTTCGACAGTCTTTAATACTACCTGAAGGGTGGAAGGCATCAGTTGCGATTAAAATTGTTTCTGATCTAGCAAATGAGAAAATTATTTTATCCTATTCCGTATTAGATACTGCCTCATTACTTTTTAGTGCTATTCGTGACCGTTTTATGGTGTAATAATGATGGATTGTTTATCAATCCAATTCCGCATAGCTGACACATTTACCGATAGCCTCTCCCGACTCACCGGCGAGGAGCAGAAGGCCGTAAAGACCACGGCCTTTGATCTACAATTGAACCCGGAGAGTCCGGGGATGCAATTTCATCGTCTGGATAAGGCTAAGGATAAAAATTTCTGGTCGGTCCGGGTCAATGATGATTTGCGGATAATTGTTCATAAGACTGTTGATAGTCTTCTTCTCTGTTACACGGATCATCACGATGCCGCTTATCGCTGGGCCGAACGGCGGAAGCTGGAAATCCATCCAAAGACCGGGGCCGCTCAGTTGGTGGAAGTACGTGAGCGGGTGCTAGAGATCGTTATCCCCAAATTTGTTGAGGTCAGAGAACCGGCTGCCCCCAAACCTCTTTTATTTGCCAATACCCCGGAAGAAGCATTACTCCGCTACGGGGTACCTCTGGAATGGCTCTCCGATGTTCGGGCTGCCGACGAAGATTCTCTCTTAAACTTAGCCGATCACCTTCCGGCTGAAGCCGCCGAGGCTCTTTTGAATCTGGCTACGGGAACAACTCCCCCAATGCCGGCAGTCGTTTCCTATGAAGCCGATCCATTTGCCCATCCGGACGCCCAACGGCGATTCCGGACCCTGGACAATCTGGAGGAATTGAAACAGGCCCTGGAATATCCCTGGGAGAAATGGATGATTTTTCTCCATCCGGCCCAACGGCAATTGGTAGAAAAAGAGTATAGCGGCCCTTTTCGTGTATCGGGTTCGGCCGGAACGGGGAAGACCATCGTGGCCCTGCACCGAGCCGTCTTTCTGGCGCGGAACAATCCCGATGCTCGGATTTTATTGACGACTTTTTCGGAACCTTTGGCCAATGCCCTGCGAACAAAGTTGAGACGGTTGATCAGCAGCCAGCCACGACTGGGAGAACGTCTGGAAGTGCAGGCCATCGAAGCCATCGGTAAAAGATTATATGAGACCAACCTCGGACGTCTGAATCTGGCAACGAGAGATTGGGTAAAAGAAGCTCTTAAAGATTCCTCCCAAAAGATAGAGGGGAATAGATTCAGCCTTCAATTTCCGATTACGGAATGGGAACAGATTGTCGATGCCTGGCAGTTGAAATCCTGGGAGGCCTATCGGGACGTGGTCAGGCTGGGTCGAAAAAAACGACTACCGGAACAGCAACGGGCCATTCTCTGGTCTCTCTTTGAACAAGTCTGGAAGCAAATGGAAGAACAAAAACTGGTTACCCTTTCCGGGATGTTCAGCCGATTGGCCTCCGAACTTACCGGAAGGAAAAATCTACCTTTCGATTATACCGTCGTGGACGAGGCCCAGGATGTTGGCGTGGCCCAGTTGCGCTTTCTTGCCGCTCTTGATGGAGGCCGGCCCAATAGTCTTTTCTTCGCCGGGGACTTGGGGCAAAGGATTTTTCAGCAGCCCTTTTCCTGGAAAGCCCTGGGGGTGGATGTCCTCGGCCGCTCCCGGACCTTACGGATCAATTACCGAACATCTCATCAAATTAGAAAGCAGGCCGACCGGCTCCTAGGACCGGAGCTTTCCGATGTGGATGGTAATACGGAAGACCGACGGGGCACGATTTCAGTATTCAACGGCCCGGAACCGGAAATAAAAATCCTGAAGGACCAACAATCGGAGATAGAAACGGTCAGCCAATGGCTTTCCAAACGAAAGCAAGATGGTCTGATGCCTCACGAAATCGGTCTATTTGTCCGTTCTATGGCCCAATTAGACAGGGCCAAGGCTGCTGCCCAAAAAGCCGATATCTCCTTTAAGGTCCTCGATGAAAACGTGGAGACCATCAGTGGCCATCTTTCAATCGGTACGATGCACCTGGCCAAGGGCCTGGAATTCAGGGCGGTTGTGGTCATGGCCTGTGATGATGAAATCATCCCTTTGCAGGAGAGGATTGAAACAGTGGCCGATGAATCGGACCTGGAAGAAGTCTACAATACGGAACGCCACCTGCTATACGTCGCCTGCACCCGTGCCAGGGACCATCTGCTGGTGACCAGCGGCGACACCCCATCCGAGTTCCTCGATGATCTGCGGGTATGAAATTTTTCATAAATAATCCGCGATGTTGTTGAAGTAAAAATTTATAACACGAACAGACTCTTAAAGTTTCGAATAGTTAGACCACTCGACCATAATACTGAACAGTAAAATTTAGAGGTAAAGATTATGAAACTGCCGCTTAGGCATTTATCTGTTAGAGTTCCTTGGCATGATGAGGGTTGGACCGGGAGGGTGTGTAAGAACCCACGTGACAATGCCTCTTGCATGTTTCTCCCTAGAATTCAAACAAAAGATGTCGAATTTGAGGAGGCAAACGCCGGCAAATACTTTCATGAGTTGAACGAAAAGAAGCTGCCGCCATGTATTGCCGAAAAGGTGAGCTTTATGTCACCTCATGACATTTTTAAGGTTGTCAGTCACCCTTATAGTGAAAATGAAGGAAATGCACAATTCTACGGCCATTATAAACCAACCCAGTTGCGATATCCGGGATATTCATTTTCTGTAATTCCCTATCGTTGGATGTTAAAGACACCCAAAACAAACCAGTCGGATATTGCAACGGAGTTGGGCCTTAATTACGATCCCCAAAAAGAGCCTGATCTCAATTTCGAAAACAGTTGGGTGCAACAGATTGAAAACCAGAAAGAGATGTTGGACACCTTTATTAGTGCAATTCAAGAAAAAAAATCCCTAATATTCATCTACGCAAAGAATATTCCTCAAATAGAGACCGGAAGTAGGGTCTTGATTGGGGTAGGACGTGTTAAACAAATTGGGAAGATAACCGAATATGATTATGGGAAGCCCAACCCTCCTTTCAGGAGTGTCTTGTGGGAGCGACCGATTTTTCATTCCATAAGAAAAAATTTTACAGATGGCTTTATACTTCCGTATTCTGAATTCCTAGAAATGGCTTTAAACGATGATTCAATTAATCCTTATGAGTATATCTCCTTTGCCCCGAATATAGCGGAATTTTCCTATGGGTCAGAACATGTCAATCATGACACCGCAATAGACTCATTGATCATTTTGAGAGATTCTCTTGAGAAGTTCTCCAGGCTTTTGGATATAAACTATAGTGCCCAAATTGACTGGATCAATAACGAAATTTCAGGACTATGGCATATGAGAGGTGCATTCCCTGGGCTCGGATCAGTGCTATCCGCAATGTCCATACCCGAAGGTAATCTAATAGCTTGGGAGCTTGAGCGCATAATACACGAGAAAGATGGAGATATGGCAAAAACCGACCCCTGGGGTTATGTTGACAGAATTCTCAAGGGAGAGAAAAATATCTTGCCGAAACAACTCACCAAACAGATCGGCGGGACAATGTTGCAGGTGTGGGCAAACATGTCAAAAGAAAAAAAGAAGTACCTTCAATTACTTAGTCGTCTACAAATTAATAATGATCAGGCCTCGGTTTTTTATAAGAAGGAAGACTTTAGCGAGTATTTGAACAATCCATATTTATTCTACGAGCAGTCAAGACTAGGTGGAGATGAGATATCGTTTAGTACTGTCGATAAAGCCCTCTTCCCGTCTGAAAAGATAAACGTTTCATTCCCAGTCCCCGAGCCCTCTGCTGCTTCAGAAAGGGTCGATCAAAGAAGAGTTCGTGCACTGGGTATAGATATTTTAGAGTCAGCCGCCACATCAGGAGATACCTTGCTCTCTGAAAATCAGTTCATTACAAGAATCGAGGAGGCCAAAATTGAACCATCCTGTCCGGTTAATAAAGATATCTTAACAGCAGTTGAACCATTTTTTGAAAGCGAAATAAAAACCATACCAGAAGAAGTCGTGACAGATACTGTTTCGGGCATACAGAAGAAATACCCGAAGTTTTATAAATTACAAAGGTTGCAAGAATTTAAAGAAATTATCTATCGGTTTATTGAGCGCAGGGTCAACAAGGGCAAGCGGCACGATCTTACCATTGATTGGAGAAAAGTTATTGATTCTGCCTTTGGCCCAATAGACCAAGCACTACCCGAATGGTTTAAACAGAAGGAAAAAGCGGCGAGAAAAGAAAAGTCAGCCGCCCTAAATGAAATTGCTCGGTCAAGGTTCTCTGTGCTGATAGGACCAGCTGGAACAGGAAAAACAACATTACTTAACATATTTAGTGAACGACCAGAAATAAAGAATACCAAGATTTTGCGGTTAGCGCCTACAGGGAAAGCAAGGGTAAAACTGGGTTTTGATGCAAAAACCATCGCACAATTCCTCCTTGAATGGGAACGATATAACCCAATGACTGGAAGGTATTTTATAAATCCTAATGCAGAAAAGTATTCTGAGGCCAAAACCGTTATCGTCGATGAAGCTTCTATGATGACAGAAGACCAATTGGCAGCCTTGTTTGATGCTGTGATTGGAGTCGAACGTTTTATTCTGGTTGGAGACCATAGGCAATTACCCCCAATTGGCTCTGGTAGACCATTTGTAGATATTATCAAATACTTGGCGCCGGAGGTCTTTCCGCCAGATAACCCGAAGGTATCCAGAGGTTATGCGGAATTAGAAACAATTTTCAGACAAACGGACAAGAAGAATATTGGTCAAACAGAAGATGACCGTATCGACGTACGTTTAAGCAAGTGGTTCAGTAATTCAATTGTTCGCAAAACGGAGGAGAACATATTCCAGGAGATTAAAAGTAATAAAACTTCCTGGAAGACCCTGCGGTTTATCACCTGGTACAGTGTCAATGAGCTGGAGCAATTAATAAAAAAGGAGTTGCAGAAAGAATTAAATCTAAAAAGTGCAGACGACCAGATTGGTTTTGATGTGTCATTAGGAGCAGTAGAATATAATGGATTTACCTATTTTAACATCGAGGCGGGCAGAGATGCTGAAAATTGGCAAATCCTATCACCTATGAATAATCATGGTTTCGGCACTAAAGAAATCAACCGTATGATTCATAAAACCTTTAAAGCAAAAATGATCGACCTTGCGATAAATCCTGGGACCTATCCAAATGGTAACCGTAAAAAGAGAATGTTGGCAAAGCCAAGAGGTGACGATCAGATTGTCTATGGCGACAAAGTAATAAACCTGAGAAATGTGCGTTGGCAAAGCAAATATGATACGATTTATCCCGATCCACCGAAAGATCCTACTATTCAGCCACTGAAGTATATTGCCAACGGTGAAATTGGCCTTGTAACCGGTGTATTCAGCAAGAAATGGAATGGAGAGTTTTCAACTCAAATTACTTTCTCGTCCCAACCGGGTTACAGCTATGTAATGAAAGGCCGTCATTTCAAAGAAGATGGAGATGTGGTGGTGGAGCTAGCTTACGCTATTACTACGCATAAATCTCAAGGCAGCGGGTTTAAGAAGGTATTCTTCATCTTGCCTAATCCATGTCCCATATTATCGAGGGAGTTACTCTATACCGCTTTAACACGACAGGAACAAAAGATAATCGTTTTTCACCAAGGTGATTTTAAAGACTTCCAGAAGTATTGTTCGGATGAATATTCCGATACAGGACGTAGGCTTACCGATTTGTTCTTTAAGCCCGACATAATACAAGTATCCAAGAAATACTACGACAGCAAATATGTTCAGATTTCGGCCAAAGGTGAATTTATGATATCCAAATCGGAGGTCATTATTGCCGATCACCTTTTTTATAACAATATCTCATATGCCTATGAAGCTCCAATTACTGACAGCACAGGCATCACGATACATCCTGATTTTACGATTGAAGATGCTGAGACAGGAATCATGTATTACTGGGAACATCTTGGGATGTTAACGCAGGATGATTACCGGAGTAAATGGCAAAGAAAGCTAGGATGGTATGCAAGGAACAACGTAGTTCCATATACAGACGCCACCTCCGAACACGATAAGCAGCTCATAACAACGAAAGACAAGCCGGATGGAGGAATAGATTCTTCTGAAATACTTAAAATTATTAAAAATGTGATAAAGGGGACATAACTGAAATATACTAAGGAGGCAGTATTAAAATAATCAAGGCACATAATACCACTATAAATTGCCTAGGAGGCTGAATAAGGTAGTTGGGGGATTATTGCTATCAAAATTCTTAAAACCCGACCCAACACAAACCAAGCGTTAATTTGGCCAGAATAAAAGGGGAATTTAGGGGATTCAACAGAACATGAATAAGAATGACAATAATAATTCTGCTATACCTTTTTCTTCCGGTGATTGGTTAATCGACCGGAATAATCCCGGAAACCCAGGCCAATATACTGGGCGTCATCGTCAGGCCGGACCTCACATGATGTTGGAATTAGAATATCCGGGAGGTGGCAAAACCTTTCGGCCATTGGCTGTCCTTGAGCTGATGTCAAAATCTTCTACAGGGTCAATCGAAGAGAGACTCCAAGCGGGCCATTTTGGCGGTGTGCGGGATCTGCAGCGACTTATTACTTTCGAAAAGCTTAAAGGAACCCTCCACGAATTTATTTATTCCATGGAGGCAGCCCAAATTGACTTCTATCCCTACCAATTTAAACCAGTTCTCAAATTTATTAATTCTCCCACTGATCGCCTGATAATAGCCGATGAGGTTGGTTTGGGGAAGACCATAGAGTCTGCTTTAATTTGGATGGAGCTACAGGCTAGGCGTCAGGCTAAAAGGTTACTGGTGATCTGTCCTAAAATCTTAGCCGATAAATGGCGAGACGAACTCCGCTATAAATTCCTTTTTGATGCCAGGGTTGTGGATTTTCAGGAGTTGGAACGCGAAATTAAGGAATTAAAGAGAATCGATCTAGGGCATTCCTTTGCTCTCATTAGTACTTACACCGGGCTTCGTCCTCCTAAGGCCGATATAAGCAGGTTAAACGAACCACCAGACGAAGAAAAATCCGGATCACCCAAAACCAGATTCCTTCAAGAATTGCGTCATTGGTCGCTTTCTTATGACCCCTTTGACCTGGTTATTTTTGACGAAGCCCATTACATGCGGAACCCGGCCACTACAACCTTCCATCTTGGGGAGGCTTTAGCGGCCAATGCTGGGGCTGTTCTTTGTGTTTCAGCTACCCCGGTAAATAATACCAACACCGATCTTCATAGTCTCCTGAGATTAGTTGACGAGAGTTTTTTTGAGACTCAAGGTCTGTTTCAGGACTTGCTGGAAGCAAACCGCCCGGCGGTCCAGGCTGCCAATGCCTTGGCAAGTACCCCCGTTGACTTAAAAATGTTGGAAACCGCGGTCGCCGGAATGCAAGGCAGCCGTTACATAAGCCAATCGCCTATTTTTAAACAGTTTCTGGAGTACCTGGCAGAGTTGGATATAGGTAATAAAACCCATTTGGCTAAATGTCAGGATCTGGTGGAGAAATTAAATTTGCTGGGAGGTTATCTCAATCGCACTCGACGAGTCCAGGTGAAAGAAAACCGACCAATTCGAGACCCATTGGTTCTCTCGATACAGTATTCCCCCGAGGAGATGCAGCTTTATCAAGCCATCTTAAGGATTGTAAGGCGTAAATGCAAAGAGGACAACCGTCCATTCCATGTTTTTCAAGTGATGGGGTTGCAACTTCGGGCAGCCAGTTGTTTGCCGGTTTTAGCCCAAGAAATCCGGGATGGGAGATTTGGTGATCCTGGAGACATTCTGGGGGAGGCCTTGGGCAACGAGATTTCGGATGAATTTTTTGAAAATGGACCCGATGAAGACCTTAAAACCGAGGGAAACGAGCAACTCCTTAACTACGATTTTGAAAAAAATGATAGTAAATATAAAGAGTTGCAAATTTTACTGACAAAGATCCTGCCGAATGAAAAAGCGGTTATCTTCGCCTATTATCGTCCGACATTGGATTACCTCAGAAGACGGTTGATGGCGGATGGAATAAAATTGACTATCATTCACGGCGGGATACCCAACGAAAAAAGGTGGGAGGAACTAGAACGGTTTAAGAATCCTAAGGGTCCAAGGGTCCTGTTGTCCTCTGAAGTGGGCAGCGAAGGTATAGACCTCCAATTTTGCAGAGTGATGGCTAATTATGATTTGCCTTGGAACCCAATGCGTGTTGAGCAAAGGATCGGTCGTATTGACCGAGTTGGGCAGCAAGCAAAACGTCTGGCCATTGTAAATTTTAAAGTCAAGAATACCATTGAAGAACGTCTTTACGAACGGCTTCATTCTAAGCTCATGATATTCGCCAACAGTTTGGGCGATCTGGAAGACGTAATCGGGAAAGAGGTACAACAACTGACGATCCAACTACTCAGCCAAGACCTCACCCCTGAACAGGAGCTGTTGTTAATGGAGCAGTCCGAGAGGGTAATTGAACAACGCCTGTTAAAGATCAAGGAACTGGAGGAATCGGGCGATGCCCTAATCGCCTTTTCGGACTATGTCCAACGAAAGATTGAGGAAGATTGGGAGCTGGGTCGCTATATTAAACCCAACGAATTGGAAGATTACCTGGCCGACTTTTTCGAGCGGGAATTCCTGGGCTGCGAGTTAAACCACAATACTCCGGCTGAAGGCTGCCTTAGGATCAGGCTGAACTTTGAGGCCCAAACATCTCTATCCAATTTTATAGGTGATGACCATTCTCTTAACGCCAATCCATTGAGACAAAGGGAGTTCAATATTACCTTCAAGAGAGAAGCCCATCAGCGATTATCTGCCGGGCAAAAGCGGTCGGTTCATTTTATCAACCACTTGTCGCCTTTGATTCGCTGGATTACTACCATCAATCGGGAACGAGTTCATGTCTTTTTTAATGTGTCGGCATTGAGTATCAGTTACCCTGAGCTGCTGCCAGGAGACTATTGCTACCGGATCGAACGCTGGAAGTTGAAAGGTCTTTCGAATCGGGAAATACTTGCCTATGGGGTCCGAGCATTACAGGGTGACCTTGTTTTACCCGCGGACCGTGTCGAGGCTATCATCCAGCATCTGTTAAGAAATGGTGAAGATTGGCAATATGTGGATTGCGACCTCCGGGAGCTTCTGAAAGCGCACCAGGCCATAGAACAAGATCTCGGGGATCGATTTTCCTCTATGGCCGAAGATTTTCAAGCTGAGAACGAAACATCCTACCAAATCAAGGTCCAACGAGTCCGTAACATCTTCGACCGGAGAATGGCCCAGGATGAGCAACGTCTAAGAACCCTACAAGAGGGAGGCCGGTCTGCTCGTGTAATACGGATGGCCGAAGGGCGGCTGCGAACTGCCAAAGAAAATAAGGAACAACGGCTAAAAGATCTGGATAGAAAAATGCAGATTGATTTTGAGCAATCCCAGGTGGCAGCGGGGGTATTTCGCGTAATCGGCAACTAACCCAATGAAGGGAAAGGCCCGTGGGTAATTTCAATAAATTTATTCAAGAGGTCAAAGATAAACTATTTGGTATTAAACCCCAACCGCCAAAATCATACCCCAAACCAAAAGAGGAGGGTATTCCCCAAAAGACACAACCATCAAAGGTTCAGGATTATAAGAAACGCGACCCGTATTTTATCCAAATCGGTTTCGATTTCGGAACCTCTTTTTCCAAATGCATTTGTCGGGATATCATGATCGACAAAGCTTGGGTCTACATTCCCTCTGAATTTGATAAAAAAGAATTGCCTTTTTTAATTCCGAGTTGCCTAAATTTAAATAATGGGGCGATCCAACTGGTTAAGGAAGCCGAATGCCAGTATCCGGAAAACGGACTCTATTACCTCAAGCTGGCCCTGGAAGAGGTAGCCATGAGCCATTGGGATGATCCGGTCCTTGACCCATTTAAGCAGGTCATAGGGCGTTCGGAAACGGCTGCTATAGAGGAATTCATTAAAGGCTGCGGAGTGTACTTCTTAGCTGTGACCCTAGGCCAAGTGCGACAGCAAATTCGTCAACGCTACTCGGACTTCGGTTTAAATAAGCAAGACTACATGGCGGTGAATATGGCTGTTCCTGTTGCGGATGCCGAAAGACCAGTGGTGAATAGTCTCTATAAGGAGATCCTCGACCAAGCCTGGATACTCTCTGACGAACTATCTGGATATAATCGGATTGGACTACATGAGATCAAAGATATCTTCAATAGGGAACCACGCCAATTAGATCCATACTGTAAGGGCGCTTGTTTTATATACCCTGAGGTTAGCGCCAACGTTCAGGGTTTCGTCCGGTCCCGCACTTCCAGTCCAGGAATATATATCTTTTCAGATACTGGGGCAGGCTCGGTAGATCAAAGTGTCTTTATTTTCGGTCGTAACCAGGAAGAGGAAGAACACCTTACTTATCTCTATGGAAGCGTTTTGCCGTTGGGCTCAAGCCACATCGAGAGGAGGGCGGCAAAGGCCTGTGGAAATATGGACTGCCGTTCTCTGGAATATTGGAAAGAAAAAAAGGAAAACGGCGGATCGGATAATGAATTGTCAGTAGCAAAATATTCGATTGCTATGGAATTAACCCCAAAAACCAGGTCTACACTAGCATGGGCAAGAAAAAAGTTGTTCGTTAAAGAACAACTCAATGACATCAAAGTGATTTTCGGTGGAGGTGGCCATTGTTTAGATCCTTATGAGAACGCGGTTATGGTTCCATTTTCTGGTGACCTTTTCAGTAAACCAATTAATCCTGTTAAAATTGGTCTTCCAATACCAAAAGATTTAGAGAAAGAGTCTATGCAATATAAATGGATGTCCAGATTATATGTGGCCTATGGTCTCTCTTTTGAAAAGGGTCAACTGGTAAGTTTTACCTACCCGAGAGATGTTGAAATCCCGAGTCCCGAAGAAATTTGGAAACCGAGATCACTCGTCTCTGAAGCCCCGACAAAAGATGAATGTTGAGTTAGAATATTCCGGAATATCTTTGATTTGATATTTTTAGAATTAAAAAAATATATAGCTCTGATGCACCCTGGGGAAATCGAGGCATTGGAGAAAGTCACTCCTGGCGAAAGGGAGGTCTTTCGGTTTCTTCGCGTAGAAGGCAACGCTTAGGCCCATCCCTTCGGGACGGGTCCCTGGTTTCTTCAGGAGACGGTCCGGCCGGATTCGGATTTTATCGATAGATCTGGGTATCGGTACTGATTAGGCTTATTCTATGGGAGAAGGGGCCTGTCCGCTTTTGATCCGTTCTTCGCAGCAAAAAATGATTTAATCCCCGGATATTGTTTTTATATATTTCTAAGTATAATCCCTAAGAGTATATGAAAGGATTCCATGATTAAGAGCGCTAAAAAAGATGGGGTTTTCCTGTTTAAAGAAGATAAGAAGCTGTCATGAGATCAATATGAATGAGACGGTATCCTGCCGGAAAGGAAGGAGTCAGAGTTTAACTTTTGACTCTTTTTTGTGGTGCCATATCAACCCCTCCCCGTTACCAAGGCCATAGGCCAATCGGTCCTTAGGGAAGGGAGGCTGTTGTTTGATCGGGAGCGATCAGGGGTCTTGGGTCCGCTTAGTGCAGTGGAACTCGATACGGTCATCCGAAACGTGACCGCCTTCTGGAAGAACGCCCCGTATATAGTAATTATTCCTGTTCCTCCTAATCCGACTTTCCTGAATTTTTCTAGCCCGCCTTCGGAAATACAAAAACAGGCCAAGAAGTAGACTGCCAAACCCGAAGATGTAAAGGGTGTAACGCATAATGGTAAAGTATATCTGGTTCAGGAAGACTTTTTGGTTTGAAATTGGAGTATCAACAAGGGGATCAATCCAGGCTGAAAAAAAGTCATGCAGGTGATCAATGTCCATGGACCCACTTTTATCTGGCTGAGCAAAAATCGGGTAATCGTCAAAGGCGGGGACATTAGGCTGAAAAAGAGGGGGGGATTATTATTAAAATTTTTTGATATCATTTGCGAAGACTTCTATTAAGATTTAATTTTAAAAGATTTATTAACTTAACTAACCGTTTAATATTATTATCTATTATTAGACAAGTCAAGAGGATTTTTAGATTAATTTTAGTATGTTAAAAGCATAGTATTAGAACACAAGATATTGTATATGTAAAAAAGAGGACACAATTTTTCATTTATAAATACTAAAAATCACATGATTATTAAAAAATTAAAAAATTGGGCAACCCTCTTGCTGATCAAATTGGTCAATTTATTTTATTTACTCCAGAAAACTCAATAATGTTAATAAGTTGACGAATTGTCCTTAGAAAAACAACAGTATTTCTTAAATTCATATGATTAAATAAAGTTAATCCAACAGATTTCTTGTAAATTCCTGTGCGGCTAAAATGGTATATACTTAAATTGCCATTGCTCCTTAAAGCTGCCGCCAAATTAGAGTTTTAATGAAATTTAGGGAATGTCCCAAAGTTACGTGAAAGCGGACTCAAG
>Ga0233425_10003836_pt1 | contig 26395 bp, 29 predicted proteins | sample Watercolumn_Towu_2_FD_181712 | JGI IMG/M metagenome (GOLD analysis project Ga0233425, IMG submission 181712) | Freshwater microbial communities from Lake Towuti, South Sulawesi, Indonesia - Watercolumn_Towuti2014_140_MG | ecosystem: Environmental > Aquatic > Freshwater > Lake | place...
GAAACGCCTGGCGTTTCGTATCATCAGGATTTTATTGTAGAGATCCCTCGCGGAGTGCAGGGCCTGGTCAACCTGGGCGGCATCGAATCACCCGGGCTCTCTTCATCCCCGGCGATTGCCATGCGCGTGGTGGATCTGATCAAAGATGCAGGTGAAGTTCTCAAGGATAAGAAGGATTGGGATCCGATCCGTCCGGCGCGCCCGCAGTTCCGCCATATGACGCACGACCAGCGCCGGCAGGTGATCGAAAAGGATGACCGCTACGGCAGAGTGGTTTGCCGCTGTGAAAATGTGACTGAAGGCGAGATCGTTGCCGAGATCCATTCTCCGGTTCCGGCGCGCTCGTATGACGGTATTAAGCGCCGCACCTGGCTGGGCACCGGCCGCTGCCAGGGCGGTTTTGATTTGCCGCGTGTCACGCATATTTTGGCGTGCGAGTTGGGTGTTTCAGAACTGGAAGTCAGCAAAAAAGGCGCTGCCTCGCGCTTCCTCTTCCGCCCCACCAAAGAGATCGAGGCTGCCAATGATTAGCCATGAATATGATGTGGTGGTAGTCGGCAGCGGTCCTGGCGGGTTGGCTGCCGCGATCGCAGCAAAAAAGAATGGTGCGGAGCGCGTTCTGGTCATCGAACGCGACCTTGAATTAGGCGGCATTCTGCTGCAGTGCATCCATAATGGCTTCGGCGTTGAGGTTTTTAAGGAAGACCTCCCCGGCCCAAGTTATGCCCAGCGCTTTATCAAGGAAGCGCGCGACCTAAAGGTTGATGCCCTGCTGGACAGCATGGTCATCGAAGCAACGTCAGACCGGCGCCTTTTTGTTTCCAGCCGTCAGGGCGGGATTCAGGAGCTGCAGGCAAAGGCTTTGATCTTCGCCATGGGCTGCCGCGAACGTACGCGCGCGCAAGTGCGCCTGCCCGGCACACGCCCGGCAGGTGTGTTTACCGCCGGCACCGCCCAGCGCTGGGTGAATGTGGAAGGCTACATGCCCGGCAAGCGCTTTGTGATCCTGGGTTCCGGTGACATCGGCATGATCATGGCACGCCGGTTGACCTTTGAAGGCGCCAAGGTAGAAAGAGTGCTTGAGATCATGCCTTACCTTTCCGGCTTAACGCGCAACTATGTGCAGTGTTTGCAAGATTACGGTATCCCGCTGCATCTTCAACATACGGTTAATCGCATCATCGGTGATCAGCGTGTTGAAGCTGTCGAATCAGTGGCAGTCGATGACCGCTGGCAGCCCATCCCGGGCAGCGAGGAGATCATCCCTTGTGACACTTTGCTTCTTTCTGTAGGGCTGATCCCTGAAAACGAACTTTCCCGCCAGGCTGGCGTCCGGCTTGATCCCGTTACCGGCGGTCCCTTTGTGGATTTTCGTTTCCAGACCAGCGTCCCCGGTGTGTTTGCGGCAGGCAACGTGGTGCACGTCTATGATCTGGTGGATTGGGTTACCGAGGCCGGGTATGAAGCCGGCAAAAGCGCTGCCTTGTTCGCGCAGGGCAAACTTCCACAGCCGTTAATGCTTGTCCCGGTCAGCGCCGGCGAGAATGTGCGTTATGTGGTTCCCCACAAGATCGATCCCGCGGCACTGGCGCAGGGCAGCATCGCTTTGCAGATGCGCGTCCGTCAGCCGATCGAAGCGCCGGTATGGGTGGAAGCCATCGCGGGCGGCCATCTGCTCACGCGCCGTTCTCTGCCTTATGCCCGACCGGGTGAAATGGTCACGCTGAATCTCAAACCGGAATCCGCTGAAGAACTGCAAAAATCGGATAAACTTGTGCTGGATATTCGGAATAAATGACACTTTGAACGAACTAACCTCTAAGCCTGCTGAAATTATCTGCGTCGCCTGCCCCAAAGGCTGCCGCCTGGAAGCGCGCCGAGAAAACGGCGAGATCCTGGTGACCCATGAAGGCTGCAAGCGCGGCAGGGAATATGCCGTAAGCGAGATCATCGATCCGCGCCGGATGGTGGCAACAACTGTGTACGTTGAAAATGGCTCACATCCCCTGCTGCCGGTCTATACCGCCAGCCCTTTCCCAAAGGAAAGGATCACCGAATTACTGAAAACGCTTCGCCAGATTAAGGTTCAATCCCCGGTTCGTATCGATCAGGTCGTCCTGGCAGATGCGCTTGGCACAGGTATCGATATCATTGCCAGCCGTGACCTGGAATAAGATTCTTATGACCCCTCGCAATTCTTAAATCTCCACATATCTTCCAAGGTCTGAAACACCCGATATCAGCGGTTTCAAACCGCCGCTATGAGTGTGCTAATTGCGAGTAAACAAAAGGGAATAGCGTAGTCTTTAGTTAGACGGGGTCGGCGTTGCAGACGGCGGATAGGTTGAAGGGATTGCGTGGTAGAACTTGCAGAACACATCACCGTTATCGTTCACAATTCCCCAGCGTGTTACCTGAAGATCTGTCATTGGTTCTGTTGGGATATTGATATCCACAACAATATCAATACTGTCAGAAGGTGCGACATTTTTTAGCAGCGGATAGGTATGGTGCGGGCTCAGGTCTGACCCGCCCAGCCATTTGATGTAGTATTCGCTGGTATTCCAGGTCACAATACCCGTGTTGCGTATGGTCCAAACCATATCATAATTTGCTCCGGTCATCTGCGGTTTATCCGCAGGAGCTTGGGATACATATTCACAGATATACACATCCGGTGTGCGCGTCGCGAGTGGAGTTCCCAAGCTGCCGCCTGATCCGCCCGAACCCCCGCCGCTGTTCCCATCTGCTCCATTAGAAGCCAAACCAGGTACAGCAGTATGCAACGGTACAGCTGGGGTTTGCACAGCGGTTTGCGGAATTGGCGTTGAGGATGGATGCAGGATCGCCTGTACAGTGATCTCCATGACCGCAGTTTGAACAGCCAGGGTCTGGATGGCGCCAATATCCAGCGTCGGTTCAGCAGCAGTGCTCGGTGCGCAAGCAGCCAATAAAGCAGATATCGCAAAAATTAATCTGAACCGGTTCTTCATCACCATTCTCCCGGCACCTCAATGGCCTTGGGACTATTGTTATTATATAAGTATTTCTTTTCCGCTTCATTAAATAAAAAGAGGCTGTCTTCTACTGACAGCCTCTTTTTTAATTTTAGGGTTTCGGTGTAAGTGTTGGATATGGAGGATATGTGGAAGGGATGTTGTTCCAGAATTCACAGATCAATCCGCCATTTTCGCTGACCATATTCCATGCCATGGTAAAACCAGGCAAATCGACAGGGCTGGTCGGGACATCGATATCCACCCAGATATCGACTGTATCTCCAGGTTCGACATTCTTGTTGATATTGAATTTGGTCTGATAAGCGATGTTTTCACAAATGGTACAAGAGTTATCAAATTCAACGTAAACATCATTCGCCCACCAGGTGGTGGTGCCAACATTTTTAATGACCCAATGTCGGTCGTATTCCCATCCGGTCATTTGCGGTTTGTCCAAAGGATATTCATTAACGATTTGGCATTTCCAGGCATCCGGCGTCGCTGTTGGAACTTTAGTCCCTGTGCTCCCGCCGCTACCGCCCGAGCCGCCGCCTGAATTTTTGTTTCCGCTGGAAGAGCCTGAAGGCGGCACAGGGGTAGCCACTGTTGCTGTAGGCAGGGGAGTAAGCGTTGCAGGAATGGATGTGGCTGTTGGGTTCAGTGCTGCCTGAACCGTCATTTCAGCAACTGCCGTCTGGACAGCTTGGGTTCGGATCAACACTAAATCCGGCGTTGGTTCTGCTGCCGCCTTTGGAGCGCAGGCTGACAGCAACAATACCGCTATGAGCACCAAGCCCAGGCTCGCAGTTTTTATCTTTGCATTCATTATGATCCTCCGATCAATTTCCGGTAATATCTGAAAACCGGGATTATGCCGTATTGTTAACCGAAAAATACGGCTTGTCAAGGTGGTGAAAAGGCGGCTATCAAGCCTTTTTCGATTTTTTATTGTAACACCACCAAAAAAATTATTGCATCAGAGCATCAGGATAATTCCAAGGAGTATTTCCACACCAAGGCTTATGAAGTTGGATTGCACCAGGGATTTATCCACGAACATGGATACAGCTCTGACTATTCCAACGCCCAGGTATGCAATTCCAAGCATCAAAAACATATCATTAGAAGCAAAGATAAGAGGCGCGGCGCCCAGTGCAATAAAGAATCCCCCCAGCACAGCGCGTACCTCAGTAATACCACGCCCTCCTGGAAGTTCAAGACCTGTGAAACCACGAACTTTCAATGGCGCTGCCAAAGCATAAAGTCCTGTGGCAATAGTTGCCAGCCCAGCGAAATATTTCAGGATTTCCAACATTTCAGCTCCAATTTTCAAATAGATAGATTGATTATATGGTTAATTTTTCCCTCGCTGATTAATATTGAATATAATCTTTAAGGATTGTATAATTATCAAAATTGCAGAATAACATTAAGAATTTTGCACAATCAGGGAAGATGATGGCTTTAAAAAATAAGAAACTCTCACCGAGGGTAAGTTCCACATTATTAGGGATTCTCTTCGGATTGCTCTTTCCTCTTCTTTCTTCATTTATTGAAATGAGATTACAGGGGCTTCCGCAATCGCTCAACTCCTTACTTCTGGTTCAGAGATCAAATCCACTTTTATGGATCATCGATACAGCCCCGTTTTTCCTTGGGATCTTTGCCTGGTCCGCCGGAAACCGGCAGGAAAAGTTGGAAGATCAGACAATTCATCTTGAAGATCTTGTTGAGTCCCGATCACAGGAAGTGATTCGGCAAAAACTTTTTTATGAGGCGCTGGTTGAAACTACTCCCTTGGCTGTCGTCACTTTGGATAAAAGCCAGAATATCTTGTCTATAAATCCTGCCTTTAAGGACCTGTTTGGTTTTAATTTGGAAGAGATCAAGGGTAAGAATCTTGACTCTTTGATCGCCAATCCACAAAATACCGAGGAATTAAAAGTCATAACCCAACAGGTGCTGTCCGGTAAAGGGATCCATGAATTCGGCCGCCGCCTCCGAAAAGACGGGAGCATGGTGGAAGTGGAGATCTTTGGTGAACCGATTACAATCGACGGCAGCCTTATCGGTGTCCTTGGTCTTTACCATGACATAACCGAAGATAAACAGGTCAAGGATCTACTGGCCGCCAGTGAAGAACGATTCAGGAAAATGTTCACCGATTCTCCTATCGCTCTTCGTATGCAGGATTTTTCTAAGGTCAAATTATGGATTGAAAATAAAAGTGATGACATACGGGCTAATTTTAGAGATCATTTGTTGAGCTTTCCGGAGGAGGTTAAAGAATTATTTTCGCTGATTGAGATCGTTGACTATAATACCGCGGCTTTGCATTTATTCGGTGCGGGTTCAAAAGAAGAATTGCATGGAAAGATATACTCGGTCCTGTCAAAAGAATCTCGCCTTGAAGCTGTTGATATTTTGTGCTCCTTGCTGGAAGGCACAACCAGTTTGGAGCGCGAATTAGCCTATACTCGCCTGGATGGCAAATTAATTTATTCACTGACAAAAATATCGGTCATGCCCGGTTTCGAAGATTCCTGGGGGCAGATCCTTTTTTCGAATATCGATATCACTGATCGCAAATTAGCCGAAGAGCGCCTGACCTATATCAGCCTTCACGATATCATGACTTCCTTGTATAACCGGGCTTTTTTTGACGAGGAACTTGCGCGATATGAAAAAAGCCGGGTGCGCCCGATCACCATTCTTGTCATGGATATGGACAACTTCAAAGCCATCAATGACCGCCTTGGCCATCAGGGAGGCGATCAGGCCCTTCAATGCATCGCAAATATTATCAAGTCAAGTTTTAGGGAAGAGGATGTCGCCGCTCGTATCGGGGGAGATGAATTCGCGGTGCTGTTGCCCTCGGTTGACTTTTTGATGGCTCAAAAAGCCAAGGAACGGATATTAAATGGGGTTCAAAAATTTAATGCCAAAAATCCAAATGCGCTGCCTTTAAACCTGTCCATTGGTTTTGCTACAGCAGACAAGAATGGGTCACTGGAAGAAGCCTTTAAAAAGGCAGACGAGGCAATGTATCTTGAAAAGAAAACAAAAACTAATAAGGTTTAAGCGACGATCATTAAATCAAATACAGCCTCTGAATCACAGGGGCTGTATTTTTTGATTACTTGCTTTTATCTTCGGTGATTTTTGCAGAGCTTGATTTTTTCACTGCAGCAGGCTTTGGTGCTTCCATCTGCTTGGGTGTTTCGGGTTTTGGTTTCTCGGTAACCTCAACGCTTACTGTACCAACCGCGGGTTCAATTGGCATGATGATCCACAGGACCACATAGATCCAAAAACCGCCCAGGGCCAGGAACAACAGCAGTACAAAGGCCAGCCGGATCGCGGTCGGATCTACATCCAGGTACTTTGCCAAACCGCTGCAAACACCGGCGATCATTACATCTGATTTGCTTCGATATAATCTTTTCATTTCTCACACTCCTTCATTCTTATTTACGCATTCATTATTTTAAAGTTGCTCATTATTATTGGTATCGCGCGGCTGTGATCGCTTTTAAGTATGCCGCTGGCGAACCGCAGGAATACCCAACGGGGGCTTTGGGCTGCTCAAAATTATTGACATCAAAATACATCACATCCGGTTCGGCTTGTCCATCATAGGTAATTTCGACCTTGCAAAGTTTCCCAATACCCTGACTTTCCTCCTCTAATAATTTTGTATTGATGATCTGACCCTCCGGGCCTGTCAGCCAGGGAAGGCATTGGCGTTCATCAATTCCTTCAATTCGCGGGTCATATCCGATCCTTACCGGATTTTCAGGGGTGAATCCATAAGTTGCATCCAAAGCATTAACGCACGCATCCCCTGCTGCTGGTGTCGGTTCTGGCAGTGCGCTTGTCAGTATCGTCTGGTCATGTGCCCATGCAGGATAAAAATCTTCGCTGGGAGAATCCGTCAGCCTTGCCAAACCTTTCCCATCCGCGCCGATGATAAAGATATCACGCGTGCCTTCCATATCCGATGCGAACGCGATCATGCGGCTGTCAGATGACCATGAAGGAACCTCGACCACAGATTTGTAAAAGGTCAGCTGTTTTGGATCTGCCCCGTCTGTTCCCATCACGAACAGGTTCGCGAAACCATCCCGCCGCGAGATGAACGCGATGCGCGTATTATCTGGCGACCAGGCAGGATTTGAATCTGCAGCCGGGTCATTGGTCAGGCGGATCAGGGAACCGCCATTCTTGTTCATCTTATAGATCTCGGCATCCACATCCCGTGTGGTCGAAAAAACGATCCATTCGCCATCTGGCGACCATGCAGGAAATAGGTCCTGTTCCGAATTGTTGGTCAGCCGTTTTACATTGCTTCCATCAACATCCATTACATAGATGTCATCATTTCCGTCGCGGTTTGAAACAAAAGCGATTTGTTTTCCATTCGGCGACCAGGCGGGCAGTACATCATTGGCTGTATTTTCGGTCAAACGCCTCAGGTCGGTCCCATCAGAATTGACCACAAAGATCTCGGGGTTGCTCTCACGATCCGATGTAAAAGCGATCTTCGCGCCATCCGGTGACCAGGAAGGAAATACATCAACCGCGGGATTATTGGTCAGCCGGCTGAGAGCTGAACCGTCCGCGTTCATCACATAGATCTCAAAGCCGCCATCGCGGTCTGATTGAAAAGCAAAGCGTCCGAGCGGCGGCAGGTTCAAAGGTCGCGCTGTGGGTGTAGGTGTCGGAGTGGCAATGTTATCCGGTGCTCTGGTAACCCAGGGGATCGACGTTTCCGTTGGCCAAACCCAGCCCTCAGGAACTTCGGTCGGGGTCGGTTCTGCACTGCTTCGCTGGCAGGCAGCCAAAAAAAGTGCTGTAACAAAAATTGTGAGCAGTATTTTGGTCCGCATCAATACCTCACTTGGAACGGTATCTGATCAAAATCTTCGTAAAAGCGCCTAAGGCTGTGTGACACTGAAATTATCAAATGCGATAACCACGCCCGCCTCTTCAAAAGCCCCGGCGATCAACCCCGCATCCCCGTTTTCAAAGCTCTTATCCTCTTGTGCGTCCACAGGTGTGCCGTTTATTGCCAGGGCCAGGGATCTGCCGATGCACTCGAAATGAATGGTATTCACTGCCGAACCGCCTAATATGGCAGGTACCGGTATCATCACGTCCTGTCCAATCAATTTATAAACGCCATCTTTCATTCTAAATATTCCTGCATAACCGTCACTGCTGATCTGCGCCGAATAAAAATTCTTTTCATCTTGAAATCGGCAAATCACCCCAAAACTGTTGTTTACCGGTCCGCTGACCTTTGCTGCCTTGACTTCAATGACCGTATCTTTAAATAACTTGTACGGATTTGCATACAGGTCAGTATTGGGTTCATTAATCGAAATTTGATAGGTTTTATTCTTGTAATCGGTGGCTCCGATCTCGCCCGCAAAACGGTCCCAGCCGCTCTTTGTTTCCGAGAAATCGTCAAAAAAAAGCTGGTTGCTCACAGTTGCCTGGGGGGAAGTTCTTAAAAAAGTTGACACCAAAGGGACCTTGTCGCATCCTGATAACAACAAGGCAGCAATCATGATCCAAAAGATCTCTTTTAGATTTTTCTGCAGCATCAGTCCATTAAAATTTGGCATTATTCATCTCCGCACCCGGGATAAAGTGTACATGCATCTTTATCTGGCTGGACATTATCTTGGGTAAAAGAAAATTCGCTAAAAACATTATAGGCCTTTACCGAATAACTGCCTGCGGTCAGCCCGTAAACATCCAGGGGCACAGTATGTTCAAAGGGCACAAGTGCCTCGGAGCAAAAAGCATTCACAGGTCTTTTGGTAAAGACTTTGATATCAAAAACATTTCCCTCTCGTTTTGCCTCATTGCGGTAAATGGAGGTGCAGCTATCCGGGAAATTTCCTTTAAGCACCGCATGAACCTGCAAAGGAAATGATTCGAGAAAAACAATATCCACGCTATCGAAAAATGCGGTTTCGCCAAATGCAAATTGGCCCGGATCAAGCGTCTCGATTCGAGCAGGGGTATTTTCGGATGATACAGGTTGGTCAGGGTTGATGAGATCAGGATGATCATTCAGGCACGCGCTTAATAGAAGAGCAAAGCCAAGGCATACAGCAACTCGAAAGATTTTCATTGCTTTGATTTTAATTGAGATTGACAAGAGATTATATAAGCCCGTTGGGGTTTGATCGTCTCTTCTATTCAGCAGCTACAAATGCCAGCCCAACCGCTCCCGGACCGATATGAACTCCTAAAACTGGCGTAATCTCGGTTATCCAAATATCCAATTCATTTGAGATCCGGCTTTTCAATTTATCTGCCAAAATTCTTGCCTTATCGACCGCGTTGCAGTGTAATACTGCAAGTTTCTCAATTCTTCCAAATTTGCCTGCCTTTTCCACCAAATGATCCATAGACCTTGCAAGCGTGCGTTCCTGGCCGATCAACCGAAGATCTCCCCGATGCAGTTGAATGATCGGTTTTATTTGTAACAAGTCTGCAATCCTTACAACGATATCCGGGGCTCTGCCGCTGGCGCGCAGATAATCCAGGGTATTAAACGCGGCATATACAAAAGTGCGCTTCTCCTGCTCTTTGAGCAACTTCAGGATTTCATCAAGACATCTCCCTTTCCGCGCTGCTTCTGCTGCTGCGATCGCTAAAAATCCCAATCCCAGGGTCAATTGACCTGCTTCCACAACAGTCACCTTAAATTTCTGTGCGGCTTCTGCTGCCAGCCGTGCAGTGTTCGAGAGATTGCTTAATCCGGAATGGATATGCATGGAAATGATCTGGTCTGCACCCTCATCTGCCAGGCGCTGGTAGATCTCGGAATACATCCCGACGCCAGGCGCCGCGGTTCTAGGGTGAGGAAAATAGTTTGGAAGCTGCTCATAAAAATCCTCGCGCGAAAGGTCCACGCCATCCAGATAACTTGCATTCCCAACATTGATATAACAGGGAACAATTCCGATCCCGTATTGGTCAACCACTGCTTGCGGCAGGTCACAGGTGCGGTCAGAGGCAATGCGAATTGTCACTGATTGCCTTCCTCATATTCCTGCCTTTGATTCAGGTTTGTAAAGCGTATTGCGTCTTTGCTCGATCCCTGACTGAGGCTAAATATAAAAATCAACCGCCTTGTCCAGGGCATAATCCAGCGTTGAGCGGATAATTTCTGCAAAAGTAGGGTGGGCATGGATGATCTCGCTAACATCTTCAATGTCAGTCTTTAGAGCGATCATATTCGCCACTTCCTGCATGATCTCTGATGCGTTTTGCCCAATGACTTGTGAAGCCAGGATCTTGTTATCCCTGATCCACATTTTAATAAATCCATCCGGATAATCCTCTATTCCTGCCCGCAGGTTAATCGCAAACGGTACCTTGACCACTTTAACGTCGTTCAGATCCTGCGGCACAGTGCCAACGCCAACGATCTCCGGCATGGTGTAAATGACCGCGGGGATGACCTCATAGTCCATTTTCCTCAAGGGTTCACCGGCAGCTTTCATAATATTTTCAGCGGCGATGATTCCCTGCTGAATTCCCACATGCGCCAAAATCGACCGTCCGGTTGCATCTCCAACAGCCCAAATACCCGGAACATTGGTGCGTTGGTGATCATCGACACCCACACCTTTGCGCGTGAACTGCAGGCCAAGCTTTTGATAAGTTTCTTCATGCACCACCGCGTTGCGGCCGATGGCGACAAGTGACATTGGCGCATCGATCTCTACGATCTTCCCGCTGCGCATATCTTCGGCTTTCATAACACCATTTTTAAGGGACAGGCATTTATGGGCGGTTAAGATCCTGACGCCTTTCGCCTCAAGGATGCGGGTGATCTCCGCGGATATGTCCGCGTCCATCAACGCCAGAGCACGATCCAGAAATTCAACAATGGTCACCTTGCTGCCCAAATTTGAAAAGATTGTCGCGAATTCCAGACCGATCACTCCACCGCCGACAATGGTCAGTGATTCAGGAAGTTTATTGATCGAGATCAGCCGGTTGCTGCTGACAACTGAAGGGTCATTTGCATCAATAAATGGCGGAATGAGCGGCTGCGACCCGGTTGAAATGATGATGTTATCCCCGGTCAATTCAACTGGATCGCCTTCATAATGCATGGTTTCGCCGTCTTTATCCAATTTGCCTGTGCGGACTAACATCTTTCCCGGAGCCGTTATTTCACCCTCGCCCTGAAAAATATCCACATTGTGATGGCGTAAAAGATCGGTTACGAATTCGCGTGTGTTTAAAACAACCTGGTCGCGTCGTTTTGCAACCGCAGGAAAATCAACTTTATATGAATCCACCTTCACGCCGTATTTTCCGCTTTCAGCCACAGTTTTTGCGATCTTGGCAGATTCGATCATTGATTTGCTGGGAGTGCAGCCCCAGTTGGTGCAAATGCCGCCGATAAAATCGCGCTCAACCAGCGCCACCTTGCCGCCCAATTGCGAAATACGCACTGCCGCAGAATGGCCCGAAGGGCCGCCGCCCATGATTATTGCCTTGTAATAAGTCATATGATCTCCATTATTTTTTTAAATAGGTTAACCCGCTTAATGCCTCTTAAACCATATGTGTTATATTAATTTTTATTTTCGGGTTTCTTAACGAGCTCAGACCACGCGAACACGGTTGCGACCTGACTCTTTGGCTGAATAAAGAGCAGCATCTGCTGCTGCCAGCAATTTTTCAAGATTTGCGTGAGATTTGTCCATCTCTGCCACCCCGATGCTTGCAGAAACCGACACATCCCCTTTTTCGCTTTTTACGCGTAAAGAGGAAATGGCTGTGCACATCCGTTCAGCCGCATGTGCGGCGTTGGTCACCTCAGTTTCAGGCAGCAGAACAACAAATTCCTCCCCGCCATAACGGCACATCACATCTACCTTGCGCAGGATAGCAAGGCAGATATCTGCGATCTCCTTTAGAACTTGATCGCCAATTTGGTGCCCAAAGTTGTCATTGATCTTTTTAAAATGGTCAATATCCATCATAATGATGGATAAGTTTTTCTTGTAGCGCTTGGATCGTTCGATCTCGTTTACTGCGAATGCAAAGAAATAGCGCCTGTGATAGAGTCCGGTCAGGCTGTCAGTTATCGCCAGTTTTTCCATTTCTTCAAACAATTGGGCGTTTTCAATGGCGATCGCTGCTTGGTCAGCCAATGCCTGCAGCCTGTTGAGGTATTTGGCTTTAAAAAAGTCGGGGTTGGCTGCGTCAAGATTAATAAATCCCAGCAATTTTTCCTTGCGCTTGATCGGCGCTCCCATATAAGAACGTATCCATCCCGACCCGGGAATATCTTTCACCCATTCAGAATCCGCCCAAGTATCCGCAACGAGTACAGGTTTACCGCTCATTGCCATTTTTTTAAAATTCGGCAGATCCTCGAAATGCTGCTCAACAGATTGAATTAGTTCACGCCTTGTGAATTTTTCATATCCCTTCATTTTTACATACCGGGCAATGTCTTGCTCATCGACGAGGGCGATATTCGCAGTATCATGCGGAACAACCTTGTCAACATTTTCCAAAATTCGGTCCAATACCTCATCCAGGTCAAGCGAACTGTTGATAGCGGATGCGGTATCTGCCATTGCCTCGGCAAATTGGCGCTGCTCTCTTTCCTTGATCTCGCTGGTCTTGCGCCGGGTGATGTTCCGCAGTGAAATGATCTGCCCGCTGCTGGCTTCATCTCCACTTGGAATGCTGTCAATTTTTACATCCAGATAGCGGGGCGGATCGGAGGGAAGGTCCAATTCAATATTGATATTCTGTTTGTCCCTCAAAGGTTCGATCAGATCTTTGTAATCTTTGAACATTTCCCATATCGACATGCCAATTGGCGACGGGCCTTCATATCCCGATAACTTCAATGCTGCTGGATTGATATCGATCAACCTGTCACTTGAGTCCAGTACGATTAGCCCGTCCGGCATGTTGTCAACCAATGTATTGCGTGCGATCGGGATCAGATCAAAAAGGCGATTTCTGAAGATCATCCAGGTTATTACCAGGGCACTGAAAGTAAAAGCCAGGTTTGTGATATCCAGTCCTTCCACCGGGCTTAATCCAAGAACATATATGATATTCGAAACCCAGGAAACAGCCATTGAAAGGAAGATAACGATCACCTGACTTCGTTTTCCTCCGGGTGAAGTCACCAGAGATTTGATCAGCCAGTATGTACCCATGAGCAGTACCAAATAACTGTAACCGATATGTACCGGGAACCAAATCCCATGGTCGTAAATTGCCACATGATTGGCTGAATTTCCGGGAATGATAATATTTTCCCATAGCAGATCATGGTATTCACTTGTAAAGGCCAGGATCAAAGTAATCGATGGAATTAACCAGAAAAGGTAACGAGGAAAATTCCTTAAGAATTTTTTCTGGTCAGTGTATTCAGCAGTAAAAAGGAACCAGAAAGGAGAGATAGATACCGCACCAATATACTGAATTTTCGACCAGAACAGTTTGTCGGCTTCATTAAGAGCTCCTGCCTCAAAAATTGATGCAAAACTCCAAATACTTAAAGCAAGCATCATTAATGCAAACTGTCGGTGACCTGGGTTTGCCTTGCGTTCAATTACTGCCGCAGCGGAAAGGAGTGACAGGATACCTGCGATTGCGTAAGCAAATGAAAAGGGCGGAAATGAGTAGAGCATCTTTATTCCCTTTTTCCTTGGCTAAATTTTACCATCTTATAATAAAAGAGGGATTGGTTTGTACCTAAAGTATTGATTGTACAGACTTGGTTGCTTTTTTTTAGATGATCTCCATTAGCTCTTCGGAAATGATTTCCCCGACCTTCCAAAATAGAGGAATATTGTCATTGGCGGATAAATATTCCAAATATTTTTTCTCTTCTACAGCAGCTAAAAGCCCCCCGCTTGATTGCGGATCGAACAGCAGCATTTTTTCCCAATCCTGAAGGTCGCTATTAAACTTTACATGGTCGTGATAATACTCAAAGTTGTCATAAGCGCCGCCCGGGAATTCACCATTTTTCGCATACACTTTTGCACCTTCCATGAAAGGCAATTTATTGAACAAGATACGCATTCCTCTGCCAGATGCCTTCACCATCTCCCACGCATGCCCGATGAAACCGAAGCCAGTGATATCTGTTGCCGCATGCGCGCCCATGTTTAATATCGCCTGTCCAGCGCGGTCATTTAGCGTTTTCATCCATCTGGTCGCTTCATCCAAATGGTTTTTGGCAGCTTTATCCCGTTTATGCGCGGTCGTGATAACGCCAGTCCCGAGCGGTTTGCTCAACAGCAGCACATCCCTTGCCTTCGCCCCGCCCTTCCTGAGGATCTTCTCGGGATGAACAAATCCCAGCGCCATTAACCCGTATTTGGGTTCATCATCCTTGATCGTATGTCCCCCGGCAATCACTACCCCGGCTTCTTTTGCTTTTTCCATCCCGCCGCGCAGGATCTCTGAGATCATGGAAAGGGGCAGGTTTCCCGGAAAAGCTGCCACATTAAGCGCCATAAAGGGTTTCCCCCCCATGGCGTACACATCTGAAAGGCTGTTGGCAGCTGCAATGGCGCCGTAATCGTATGGATCATCCACAACAGGTGTAAAAAAGTCGGTAGTCGCAACCAATGCACGATCCGCATCCAATCGCCAGACTGCAGCGTCATCCGGCTGAGCCAATCCAGCGATCAGGTCAGGATAATCTTCAGGATTTATCAATGGAGTTAACGGCTGCAGAACCTGCGCCAGCGCTTCAGCGCCAAATTTGGACGCTCAGCCCGCGCAGGATGACAACGACGTTAATCTAATTTCTTTCTCGGTCATCTATACCTCAAATTGGATTTTATAGAATCTCAAATCATCAGCTTCAAATAATTTTATGATAAATTTAGCAGGATTTTTCTTTATTGGTTAACTGAATAAACGATTAAGGATTTATATGAAAAAATTCAAAATGTTTTTTATCTGGCAGGATGCCAAGGAAGAAGCCTGGCTCAATGATCTATCCTCAAAAGGGTTGCGGCTTGATTCGGTCAGTTTTCCTTTTATATATCATTTCAGCAGCGATGCTTTTCATAAATATGAACATCACCTTAACGCACCAAAAGGACCTGCAACAAGTCTCGAGGCCTTCAAGGATAAATTTACACAATCAGGCTGGAAGCACATTGGGCGCATGAACGGTTGGCATTATTTTCAGAAAGTTATTGCTTCGGGAGATGATTCCATTTTGGAATGGGGCGACAAACTTAAAGCGGATAAGTACCAGGGATATATGATGGCGTTGGTCGGGCTGCTGCCTTTTCTGCTGATCATTTTTCCCGCGTTTGGGAGGCTGTTCGGACCGCCGCTTTTTGATATGCTTCGAATTGCTTACTTCCTATTTTTGACGCTTTATACGCTGATCACCTTCAAGGTTTACCGGCGGGTCAACCAGCTGCGGGATCATTCGTGATCTCCCGGCTTCAGAGGATCAGTCTTGGCATAATGACTTCTTATTTAAGTCCATATATACTATTAAGCATTCCAGTTTGTAAGAGTCAATTATGAATATCTCACCAGTGTTTACCAAAAATGATCTGAATGCCTTTATCGAGCTTCCCTACATCTTTTACAGGCACGATCCAAACTGGGTTGCACCTCTGCGCAGTGAGGCGCGCGGGCAATTTGATCCGGTAAAGAACCCTCTCCTTGACCATTGCGAATTTCAATTATTCTTGTTGATGGAAAAGAATAAGCCTATCGGCCGCATCGCTGCTTTTATTGATACTCTGGCAGTGGATTACTGGCAGGAAAAAATTGGATTGTTCGGGTACTACGAATGTCCCGAGGATCCTGCAGCTTCAAAAATGCTCCTGCAAGCTGCCAGCCAATGGCTGCAGCAGAAGGGCATGAACGCCATGCGCGGCCCCTGGAGTTTTGTTTCCCAGGAATGGGGGTCGGTGATCGAAGGTTTCGCTCCGCCGCCGGTCGTAATGTCACCTTATAATCCGCCCTACTATAACCGACAGTATGAAGCCTTTGGGTTAACCAAGACCAAAGACTTGCTGGTCTACTATATTGATGCATGCGAGGGGTATCAGATCCCTGAGCGCATCCTTACCCTGACAGATAAGGTTGCCAGCCGCTATGGGGTTCGTGTACGCCAGTTGGATGTGAAGGATTTTGACCGCGACGTCCAGACGGTAATAGCGCTATCCAACGAAAGTCTGGCCATTAATTGGGGATATTCGCCGGTCACGGATGCTGAAGTGAAGGCCATGGCGCGCGATATGAGGCCGATCCTTCACCCCAAGGCGGTGGTGTTTGCAGAAGACAGCCGCGGAAAACCAATTGGCTTCGCGATCGCCATTCCGGATGTTAATCAATTGATCAAAGGCTTGAACGGGCGCCTGCTGCCTTTTGGCGTTTTCAGGCTGCTGTTTGGGCTTTCGCGCCTCACTCAGTACCGCATGTTCGCTCTGGGTGTTATTCCGGAGTATCATGGCAAGGGTGTCGACAGTCTGATCTACCGCGCCTTATATGAATCATGCTACAGCCGAACTGTACGCATGGAAATCAATTATGTTCTGGAAGATAATTACCCCATGAATAATGCCATTCTCAAGCTGGGCGCCAAACCCCTGCGAAAGTACCGTGTTTATGAGAAGAAGATCTGATCTACCGATAGATCCCGTATTTGATCAGCTCAAAATATCCTCGGCATTCACTTTCGATGTTCTCAACCAGCCTCAGCGCCTCTTCCGGGGACATCTGTCTCAATTGTGGGGTATAACGGCTGAACAATCCCTCAAGCATCAGATGGATAAGCTTTATTGCGCTATCCGCGTCCACACCATTCTTAAGTTTTGTTTGGTCGAATTTTCCCATCGCCTGACCCTGGCTGGCAATGGAATATGCCTTAAACCGAATGGCCATTTCATCCTTTAATTCATCGGGGATCTCCAAGAATGCTTTAAAAAAGAAGCGGTAAAGCAGCGGTTCTTGCTGCACAAATCTCAGCTTTACCTTCATTCGGTACATCAATACCTCAAAAAGATCCAGCGGTGGATCATCTTTAGCCAATTTTTCGTTAATTTCTATGAATTCCCTGACTGCTTCATCCAGCGCATACAGGTACATGGCTTTCTTGCTGCCAAAAAAATAAAAAAGTGTTCCTTTGGGAATTCCCGCTTTCTGAACGATAGCATTGGTCGATGCCTTTTGGTAGCCATTTTCTGCGAATTCATTCAGGATTATTTCAAGTATCCTTTTCTGTTCAGATTTTGGGATCTGGGTAAAATGGATCATCATTGGGCATTCAATCGGTAATGTGCTGTGAATTGGGAATTACGAAAGAATTTTATATTTTTGAATAGCTGTATCCATCCCAGCTTTGGGTGGTTGGAATCCATATAAAACCATTGGTCAAGGAATTCGATACCCTTATGCCAGGATTCAAGCTCGCGGGCATCAGAAACCCCGAATTTAAAGCCGGCATCTGAGCCCATCTTAAATCGCTTTTTCATTTTCATCGCGGCAACTTTTCCCCAGAAGCCATTTACCCAGGTGCGATTGGTGAGTTCGCAGACCAGTTCAGAGCCCGGGAAGCGCTTTTGCAACTCCAGCACCAATGACATAACGCTTTCTCTTGGAAGATACATGAACACGCCCTCTGCAAGAAAAATAACTGGTTTATTAAATACAGATATCACGTCCATCCAGTCCATTTCCAGCACCGATTGGCCGATCATTTTATAACGGCTGCCCTCAGCGATCAGCTGTTTTTTACACCTGATCATTTCCGGCAGATCAATATCAAAGAAATTGATTTTTTGGTTGTCCACGCGAAAGAAGCGTGTGTCCATTCCGCACCCGATGTTGACAACTACGCTATCCGGGTGCCTTTGCAGGAACATGCTGGCGTATTCATCAAATTTCTTTGCGCGCAGCGGAATGTGAACGGTCAGCTTGGGGTCGATTGACCGGGAAACCAATAGTTTTGCCATTTTTCCATTGCGTTTCTCAAGCATCCTGTCAATTTTTTCAACCAATTCTTCCGCTTTTTCATCCTTAAGGATCGGATTATCCGATCTGCTTTCCATCGCTCTGGAGTAAAGCGTCAGCAGCGCGGTTTCCTCAACCCCTGAAAAATCCACTTCATTTTCTTTTGTAATCATTTTTTCTCTCCTTACTGACCACATGGTCAGTAACAGTATAAATAAAAATCCGCCTGGTGTCAAGCAGGCGGAATGGATGCTGCAAAAATTAATCAACCTGTTTTGAATGATCGGTCATATTTCGTGCCCATTCTGTTTTATCAAATCGTACATGCTGATAGTTTATGATCTGGTCTAATAACTCGCCGGGCTGGTCGGATGCCAGGATCAGTTCGCGATGCGGTTTGTGGATGAATTCCTCATCCACTGCATGATCCAGGAATTCGAGCAGCTTGTCATAATAACCGCCAGCGTTCAGCAAACCGCAGGGTTTTGAGTGGATCCCCAGCTGCAGCCATGTGAGCATCTCAAAGAACTCTTCATAAGTGCCATACCCTCCTGGTAATGCGATGAATCCATCCGAAAGGTCAGCCATCGCTGACTTGCGCTCGTGCATGTCTTTCACGATCTGAAGTTCAGTCAGTCCGTCAAAAGCGATATTCTGGGCGACCAAGGCTTGCGTGATAACACCGACCACTTTCGCGCCTGAAGCAATGGCAGATCGGGCAACCTCACCCATCAGCCCAACACCCGAGCCGCCGAAGACCAGGGTTATTCCGCGATTTCCGAATTCTGCGCCAAGTTCTTTGGCTGCGCCAAGGTAAATCGGCGATCTGCCCGGGCTTGAACCGCAGTACACGCAAACACTTTGAATGGTCATTAAATTATCCCTTTACTGAACAATGATGCATTTAAATCTTGTAAACGCCTTCGTAATTTAGCCCCAGGGTCCCCGCGTCAAAGGAACGCTTATCCACTTTGGAAAGATAAGCCGCTTGTTCAGAGGTGATCAACGGGAACACCTTGACCTTATACAGATGCTTTTCAACTGCGTCTAATCCTGTGGATTCGGTCATCCAGTTCAAATGGTCAAAGCGTGTCAGGTGGACTGGTCGCGAATAAGTTCTCAGAGTTTTTTCGCCTTTGATATTGAAAGAATCATTAAAATAGGTCAGTACGAGTTCCCGAAGGGTACTATGGATCGGCTCTCTGAAGCGCAGGCCGCTGTAATTGGATTTGGCGATCGCGCCCCAGCAGTTGAACATTCTGAACAAAGCCAGAATGTGGTCATCGTCCCGCCCGGGATCCGGCTGCATATCGATGATCAAAGGTTCAAACCCCAGCATGCGTAAAGCTGTGGCTGCGAACAGGCCTCCATCCAGGCAGTGTGCTTTTTTCTGGCGCAGCACTTCGAGCGCCGGCCGGTTTTCTTCGCCACCGGGGTACTCAACTGTATCTAGAAAAGCCTGGATCTTAAATGGAGAATTCAGGCTCTCCATGAATTTCTTTTCTGTTTTGGTGAGCTTTTCCAGGAATACTGATAATGCATCCATGTTTTACTCCGCTTTATGATCAATTTCTCCTTTTAGGATCAATGAATCCTAATGAGAGAAGGCTGAAAACAATTTGAGAATTTTATCCGGATTTTCAGCGACCATCAGCAGGTCGCGTTCTGGTTGGCTGATGAACTCTTTTCGCTGAACAGTATCCATGAACGCAAGCAGATGATCAAAATACCCGTTCACATTCACCAGCCCACAGGGTTTTTGATGCAGCCCGAGCTGCGCCCAGGTCAGGATCTCAAAGAACTCCTCCAGCGTACCCAATCCTCCCGGCAAACCGATGAACCCATCACCCAATTCCGCGAACATGGCTTTATGCTCATGCAGATCTTTGGCGAGGCGCAGGTCCTTTAGCTGGTCGAAAGCTTTGCCTTTTTCAACCAGAGATTTCGGCATTACCCCTATGACTTCCCCGCCGGCTCCAAGCGCCGCCCTGGCCATTGCGCCTGCCATGCCATCTTTTCCGCCACCATAGACCAGGCCGATGCTTTTCCTTGCAAGTGTCTCACCCAGCGCGCGGGCGGTCTCCAAGAGATCCTTATCTGCTCCGATCCTGGTGCTGCAGAAAACCGTTATCCGGTTTAAAACCCATTAACCTTCCTTCACTTTTTCAACCACGATCGTTCCGCGGCTTAACAGCGCCGCAATGGCGCCGATCGCTGCGAGCTGGGGCACAAGCAGCGCGCCAACGATCCCAAAGGTCAATGGAATATCGATAAGATTGCGCCCTTCTTCATTACGGATGATCATTCGTCTGATATTGCCTTCATGCACCAGATCCTTGATCTTGGCCAGCAATTCTTCTCCATTGACCTCAAATTCTTCGGTATAGGTTTTTTCTTCGACCATTTTTCCTCTTTTTTGAACATTCATTAATAAGATTTTTTACTATAAAGATGATCATTCCGATATTAAGCCGATAAAAAGAGTTTCGGCTATTCTTGTTTTCGGATCAGGTTTTTTGAAAGCGGCAGGCTGCATGTTACAGTTGTTCCCTGTCCAACCTCGCTTTGGATGGTTATCTTTCCACCATGCGCTTCAATGATCGATTTCGCGATCGAGAGCCCCAATCCGCTGCCGGAATTCCCCTCGCGGCGGTCACTTTCAACCTGGTAAAATCGCTCAAACACATGCGCCAGGTGTTTTCGGGGAATACCCTCGCCGGAGTCTGTCACGCTGATCTCGGCATGATTATCATGTTTCTCTGCAATCAGTGTAATTTTTCCCTTGGGCAGCGTATGTCTGAGCGCATTGTCAAGGAGGATCAGGATTACCTGCCGTATCCTGACCTTGTCGCCCGGAATAATCAGGGGTTCTGCCCTTAAGGTGAAATGTATATCTTTCGCTGCCATCATCGGTTGATATTGCCGCTGGACCTCACTGACCAATTCATCCACTTTCACCGCCTCATGGACCATCTTTAATTGCCCGATATCCAGGCGGGAGAGAAGCAGCAGGTCTTCGACCAGATGATCCATGTGGTCAACTTCTGAAACAACATCTCCAAGCAGATTTTTGACCTCAGTTTCTTTGGGGATTTTTCTCAGTGCTGCGTCAGATCCGGCGCGGATCAGTGTTAAAGGCGCGCGCAGTTCGTGGCTGGCGTTTGCCACAAATTGGCGTTGGCTGTCCCAGGCCTTTTGGGCAGAGGCAAGCATCCTTCCCGCAAGCCACCAGCTACCAATGCCAAGCACCAAAATGCTTGCGCTTCCGATGATCAACAATCCTTCCAAAAACTGGTTGAGGATCTTTAATTGGTCTTCAATGGGTTTCCCTAATTGGAGCATCTCGATGCCAGTCTGTTCAACCAATTCATAGGTCAAAAGTCTGACCGAGGTGCCATCAGCCAGGGTCACCGTCCGCAGGTCATAGCCGTTCGCAGCTGCGAGTTTTACAGCGTTCTGATCTGGAAGCATGGGAAGCGCAAAGGGGTTGGGGTTGAAGCTCAATGCGCCGTTTGAATCGAGCGGCATCACAAAGATCGAGGACAGCTCACCTTCATATTTTGTAGAAGGTAACCCGGTTGGCTCAAACTCTTCTTCTCTTGATTCCGTTTCCTCAAGAATGAAGGGGATAAGGGAATGATATGCCTTTTCAGACCACTCCTGCTCGGCCGATGAAAGGGCCGGCGGCAGGGCGATTCCCAATGAATTAAAAACAGTGGCCATTTTCGTTCTTAAGGCCAGGTCGGTAGCGTTTTGAAAATAATAGAACAGAACACCGTAGGTCGTTCCGCCCAGCAAAGATACCAGCAGAAATGCAACCGCCAAATACAGCAAGGTTAACTTGATCCTGAGGTTTCTAAGCATTTTTTGACTCTAACAGGTAACCGATCCCCCGGACCGTCTGGATTGGATCGAGCATGCCATTCAAATCAAGCTTTTTTCTAAGGTACGACACATACACATCTACCAGTTCCGGTTTTATGGCTGCGTCATACGACCAGATGTAATTAATGATATTCTGTCTGGGCAAAACCTGGTCTGCATGCCGCATCAGCAGTTCAAGCAATTCCCATTCGGTTTTGGAAAGGTCAATGGCCTTCTCAGCTCTTCTCAGGCTGTGTGCTTTAAGATCCAAAACCAGGCTGCCCACTCTTAACTCCCAGGCGTCTCCTGCGGCGGCAGATGCCCTGCGGCTCAAAGCGCGTATCCGTGCAAGCAGTTCATCAAAGGAAAAAGGTTTTACCAAATAGTCATCTGCGCCGCTGTCCAATCCGGCGACGCGATCTTCTACCTGAGCGCGCGCCGTAAGCAGCAAAAGCCCCATCCCCAGGCGCGCCGCTTTTATCGAGCGGCAGATGGAAGGGCCATCCCTTCCCGGCAGCATCCAATCGATGATCGCGACATCATATACGCCTCGCAGCGCGGCTTCCAACCCGGTATCGCCGTCATTGGTGATGTCTGAATGGATTTTTTCATCAGCCAGGACACTGCTGATTATTTTTGCCAACTTTTTATCATCCTCGATAATTAATACTCTCATTGTTTTTCGATCCCGCTTTTATCCATATTATCGTACGACATATTCAATTCTAACCAGCAATCATTGGAATTTGATTGGAAAACTGCCCTTCGAATTTAAGGTTTTTTTAATCTTATTGGGATATATTGGATGATGTTAGTCTAATATAGATCGGAGAAAAGAATATGACCAAAAAGAAAGCGCTTCTCATTTCAGCTGTTTCAGTAGCATTGATCCTGCTTATCTCATTCGGGATCACCAGTGTTCTCGCCATTAACAACAAAAACGCCCAAATCGATGCTGAAGTGGCAAGCCGAATTGCTGTGCGCGAAGCAGAATACCGGCAGCTTATTGAGGAGGCGAACTTAAGGATCCAGACGTTGAATGCTCAGGTTCAGGGAGTGACCCCTGCCAGCCAGGCCCAATCCATGCTTACTGCCGATGCTGTGCTGCCCATCGCCTATCAAGCCGTTGGCAGTGACCAGGCCCTGACTGGAGTTCCGCAGTTGGTCAGTTTCCAGGGCACACCGGCATTTGAGATCCCGTTTGTCAACGGCCTGATGTATATCGATGCGGTTTCCGGAACGATCCTTTCAAATAATGTCCGCGCTCAAATAAATGAGCAGCAGGCCATTCAAATTGCTGCTGATTATCTGGGTGTAACCAATACCAGCAATTTCGTTGTGAAACGGCTGAGCATTGACGGAACAGATGTTTTCAAGGTTTTCATCAATAATTACGTCCTGGTGGTCGATAAATTTGGAACCATCACCACCTTCCAGGTCATCCAGTCCGCTCCGGCAAATTCAGGGTCATCCGGAGAAGGTGAGCATGAAGAAGTGGATGATGATTAATAGAAGTCCATGAACTTTACATTATATTGAGGAAATCGAATGAATACTTCAAACAATCAAAATGGCAAATCAGGCGGATGGAAGATCATCATTGCATCCTTATCGGTCACGTCCCTGATTGGGTTGATCAACATCTTCTCTAACAGGGATGCATCTAAAGCAGGCAGCAATTCAAATGTGGATGCCCTGTTGAATCTGCCTCTGCCGACCCTGGTGCCTGCTGCCCAAGTTGACCATACTGCCCCGGCAACCGTGCTCAGGGAGGTCACCCAGCCAGTGGTCACCCCAACCCCGGCGAAGCAATCGCCTGTTATCGAAAATGTGATCGTGGGCGGAGGTTCGTCTGGTCCTTCAACCAGCACATCTTCATCTTAAGAATGCTGAAGATCAAGTTCCGCGCGATGGGAAGCCAGATCGAGGCGATCACATTCACTGAATCTGAACAAGCCCGGGAGTTGCTGGTGAAAGTTCCGGGCTGGTTTCAGGAGTGGGAGCAGACTCTCAGCCGATTTCTCCCTGATAGCGAACTAACCCAATTAAATTTGCATCCCGAGAAACCGGTCAGTGTCAGCGAAACGCTTTGGGAGGTTTATTGCTCGGCATTGGAGATGGAAAAGGAAAGCGGAGGACTGGTCTCACCGGCATTGTTAAGGGCTATGCTGGCTTCTGGGTATGATCGGCCTTTTGAGCAAATGGCTTTAAATAGCCGGACAGCCTGGCTGGAAGCGGATATTTCAAATCAACTTTCGACTAGTGACATAACCGCTGATCCTTTAACCAGGGTTATTTTCCTGCCTTATGGCTTGCAGTTGGATTTCGGCGGGATCGCTAAAGGCTGGGCAGCAAATAAGGCAGTCGAGCGCCTTTCTGCCGCTGGCTCCGCGATGGTCAACGCCGGCGGCGACATCGCCATTAAGAATCCTTCAGCAAATGATAAAAAATGGACCGTTGGGATAGTTGACCCTTTAAACAGAGAACATTTTTTATGCGATCTGTCCGTGGGCAGCGGCGGAGTTGCAACTTCCGGCCGTGACCGCCGCCGCTGGCTTCAGGGTGATCTTGAGCGCCACCATATCATCGACCCGCGCACCTTCCAGCCCGCCCAAAGTGATGTCTTTACTGCGACCGTAACAGCACCAACTGCTGTCAAAGCAGAAATGGCCGCCAAGACTGCCCTGATCCTGGGCAGCCGCGCCGGACTGTCCTGGCTTGAAGAAAGGCCTGATCTTGCGGGATATCTCGTTTTAGAAAATGGCGAAACCATTCAAACATCAAATCTGAAGAAGTACTTTTAAAAATGGAAATCATTCGATCAAAAAACTCGATAATGAGCCGGGTATTTATTTCTCTTTTGAGATTCAGCCTGTTATTATTGCTTTTGATCCTTTTGGCGGTGATTGCCGCAGTTGCATTGCCATACTTTATGCCGAATTTAACGATGGTTCTGCTCCGCGCGGACAGCACCCTTTTCTGGTATCTTTCGCGTGGGAGTGCGATCGTTGGTTTTATTCTTTTATGGCTTTCAACTGTTATGGGCTTACTGATCTCCACACGCCTCGGTAAGGCCTGGCCCGGCATGACAATCAGCAGCGAATCGCATCAATACATCAGCATGCTTGGGTTGTTCTTCATCAGCTTCCACTTTATCACTCTTTTAGGCGACACCTTTATCAAAGCTGCCGTTGCACAGATGCTGACTCCTTTTGCATTCATCAACTACCGTCCTGTTTTTGTGGGGATCGGGCAGCTGGCTTTCTATATGTGGGCTATTTTGGTCTTAAGTTTTTATGTCCGCAAGATCATTGGCAAAAAGGTCTGGCGCGGATTGCATTATCTTGGTTTTGTTGCCTTCTTTGCTGGTATGGTGCACGGCATCACTTCCGGCAGCGATTCATCCTTGCCCTGGATGCAAATGATCTATTGGTTCAGCGCTGTCAGCGTGTATTTTCTGACGCTTTATCGTATTCTGATGAATTCAGGCAATGCAGAACGATCACCTGCGGTTGAAAAAAACTGATCTTTTTTCAATTCAAAAGGCAGATTAATTCTCGATCAGAATAATTGGGTTTTCCTTGCTTAAAACCTGGACTGAGAATTCACCGCCGCAGAACTGTTGGATCAGCCCTTTTGTTTCTTCGCAGATCTCAAGTATCTCAGCCCTTGTCACCGGCGGCAGTCCATCGAGATTGAATTCGATGGTTGTCGTGGTTAGTTCCGTCAGGGTGTGGTTGGATTGGCGCCACACCCAGCGCCGTGTCAGAACTGCGCCGCCTTCAGCAAAAATGAATTCGCCCTTATCCGGATGCTCCATTTGATCAGAACCAAAGGGGATGAATTCTTCTTCTCCGCTGGCTGCCCGCAGCGAGATCTCCTGGCTGACATGGTTCAGTGAATGTCCGCCTACCGGCAGCAGGTGGCGCAGCGAGATGATATTGCCGATATCGACCAGCGCGTTTATGGATGGCAGTTCGTTGCCATTGAGCACCCGGCGTGCCATGGCTTCCAGTGAGGGTCGGTATTCGCTGGGCTTAATACCTAAAGACCTGAATGCCTCGCGCCATGAAACGATGCGTGGATGGGTGATCAGCGTCTCCGCATTCACCTTTTCCATTAGCTGGGCTTCCGCATCGCGCAGCAGCACGACCAACTCCGGCGGCGATGCCCGGTTGGTCACATTCCGGGCTGCAACCACGCCGCGCGTGAATTCAGGAAAGCGCTTGAAGATCTCATTGGATATGGAATATTGGATTTTGGTCATGCTGTAATTGTATTCGACTACCTGTTTGGTGCTGCTTGGTAAAATCATAATATCATTTATTTACCTTGCTTTCAGGAGGATGCATGGATCACAGCCAGCCAAAACCCGAATTTTATAAAGCCCCGCTGGATATCTACCAGTATCACGGCATGCCCTATGTGCGGCTTGGCAATTCCGGATTTTGGGCGTCCAAAGTAGGCTTGGGCACATGGAAGTTCGGCCGTCCGGAAACCGGCGACGAATCTCGCGTGGACCAGCC